>Ga0209717_1000988_pt1 | contig 32719 bp, 24 predicted proteins | sample AD_UKC048_MetaG_FD_184418 | JGI IMG/M metagenome (GOLD analysis project Ga0209717, IMG submission 184418) | Active sludge microbial communities of municipal wastewater-treating anaerobic digesters from USA - AD_UKC048_MetaG (SPAdes) (version 2) | ecosystem: Engineered > Bioreactor > Anaerobic >...
GGGTGTTTCGCGTCGTGCTGCACCTGGTCGCTGGGGACCGTGCTGGCCAAACGCTGGAATTCGGCCGACGTGTCGCCGCTGATGAACGCCGGGCTGCAAATTTCCGCGGGCGGCATGGGCGGTTTCATACTGAGTTTGCTTTTCGACACGCACTACGATATTCACCACACCTGGCAGGGCTGGGCCTCCATGATCTATCTCATTTGTATCGGATCGGCGCTGGCTTTCACCCTGTATATGTACACGCTCAAGCACCTCAGCGCAGCGGTTTCTTCGCTGTACACTTACATCAATCCGACTGTAGCGATTTTGCTGGGATGGGCGGTGCTGGGCGAGTCGCTGACGCCGGGCGCGCTGGTGGGCATGGCGGTTACGATTGGGGGCGTGTGGATGGTGAATGTGGGGCAGCGACGAATGAGATCGGAAGGGATAAAAGTAAAATAAGATTATCGGCGACTCGCTCACCTGGAAAACCGGCATCGGCGCCGGATTGGTAGTGGCCGGAACGCTCGTGCTTGTATGGGAATAACTGAAATGATCGCTACATTTGATTTGAGTTATGAAGATTTATACTATCCGTCTCTAAGAGCATGTTGAGATTTTACTTGTTGGGCTACAGCCGAAAATTTCATTTGTACCAGCGTTAAATTTCTCGCCGGATTAGCCATATCCGACTGCGAAATTTGCCTTGTTACAAAATGAAATTTTTCTGTCTTCGCCTCAATAGTAAAATCTCAACATGCTCTAAAAAGCCTTCAAAAAAACTTTGCAGCGTATTACAAAATGGTTATTAAGAGATAAACACAGGTATACCGATTCCCGGGAATTGGCAGACCTCCTGCGCCGTCGGGATACGGGCGCAATAGAATTTATAATATCGAAAACGGAAAACCTGATCCGTAAAATGGTTCGGGAAAGCGGTTTGCCGGAATCTGCCGTTTCAGAATTACTGCATGACGGAATCATTAAGCTCATCGAAAAAATGAGTGATGGAGTATACAATCCGGACTTATCGGCGCCACCAACCTATCTCATCGGTATCTGTAAATTTCTGTTGCTCAATCGACGCGAGAAAGCAGAAGCGCACCCGTTCTCTCCTTTAGAGCCGGGCATGGAAAATCTGCACCTGTTTGAAACGGACATCTTCCGAAGGGAAGAACTGGAAGACATCATCGAAATCTGGCTCTCGCGTCTCGGCTCACCCTGTAGCGATCTTATCCGGTTGAAATATCTCGATGGCTACTCGGACCAGGAACAAATAGAAATGAAACGCACGAATTACTCTTCTGTCAATTCTCTAAAAGTTACCCGGTCCAAATGCATGGACAAACTCATTGTCATTGCAGAAAAATGGAAAAAACAGCATGATGCATCCTGATATCGAATCATACCTGAATGGAGAATTGAGCGGTGAAGCGCTGGAACAGTTTCGGCTGGAACTGGCTAAAAACCCCGCCATGCAGCACGAACTGGATCGTCTGAAACCTGTTTGGCACGTACTGCGCCGGGCAGGGATCGGAAAAAAAATAGAAGAAGTCATCGCTCAACGCGCACGCAGGCGACGTCGGCAGCGACTGCTTATCATAGGCATTATCGGTATGATCTTCATCGTTTTGCTCTATTGGAAGAATCGCCCTCCGGCCGTCAAAAACGACTATTATCTGCCCGGTGTACAAGATACTGATTCCCGCCAATTGTCGCCAAAAGTGTTGCCGCAGGATACTGCAACAGAAAAAAAACCTACCCTTACTCCACACCCGCAGGTGAATAACAATACTTCAGAGACACGAATGATTGCTCTGAATTTTTACCGGAAATACCCGGCCCGGTCGGCGTCGCTTCTTCGCGGCGAGCGCTCCGCTATGGATACCAGTCAGCAAACACCAACGGATTTACAAATACCTGAAAAACGGCTTCAACAAGCAGGTATACTGTTCGAACAGGGGCAATACACCCAGGCCAAAGCGGCTTTTATGGACCTGTCAAAAAACTACCCGGCCTACAAAGACGCGGGAGAATGGTACGTCCTTTTGAGCGCGCTGGCAGAATTGCCGCCAGACGTAAAAACCGCACGCCGTGTGGCAACCCGGATCATGACCGATCCTGACCATCATACCTACATGAAAGAAACACAGGAACTAGTATCCAACTACTTAATAATGAATCTTTTAAAATAACTATAAATGATGAGAGCCCCATTTTTTTTCTGCGTTGTGTTTTTTGCCAATTTCCTGTTACCCGCAAGTGGACAAACACCTTACGCCAAAGATAGTTTGGCAATTAAAGCGGTGATCGACAGTGCAAAAACCCTGCTGGAAGACAGAAAGATCGATGAGGCCTTTGTTTTGCTCGAACAGGCCGACAAAATGCTGGATTCCTACCCCGATCAAAACACCTCTATGTATGTTTTTTTGTATCAGTATCAGGGATATGGCTGGCACCTTCGGGGGCAATTGACGAAAGCACTGGCATTTTTTGAAAAAAGCATGGTTATTTCCCGACGGCAATTTCCACCGGGAGACATCAAATTGACTACTCCTCTCAATAATTTAGCCTTTTTTTACAAGCAGGCCCAGGATTTCAAACGATCTCGTGAAAACCTCGAAGAAGCGCTCAGCATTCGCCTGCACCACATGCCCGAGGCCTATGAAACCGGCCAGGCGTGGGCCAATCTGGGAACATTGGAGTATGAAGTCGGAAATTATTCAAAGGCTTTAGAAGACTATCTGAAAGCGGAAAGCCTGTATATCCGGTACTCCAACCCCAAAGCGCAGGTATCACTGTCGGTGGCATATCTGAATATGGCAAATGTGTACGACGAGTGGGGCGACTATGACCGTGCAATCGAATATTACCGAAAGTCGCTGGGTATCCGAAAAACCCACATGCTTCCAGGGGATGTGCGGATTGGCACCTGCCTGTCATTGATGGGTAATAGTTATGAAAACAAACGCGATTTGCCCAATGCGGAAAACTCCTACAGGGAAGCGCTGCGCATTTGCACTGCCCTTGCTCCCAATGTCGATTCTTCCGAATTAGCCAATTGTTATGAGAACCTGGCTACTTTGTTATCGAAACAAAAGAACTTCCCGGAAGCCATTCAGAACCAGAAACAATGCCTCCGTATCCGCGAAAAATGTGATTGGCTGGGGGCAGGAAGAGCCGCCGACGCAATGGTTTTATTGGCACAGATGTATGTTGGCGTTGGCAAGTTGGACTCTGCCGCCCAATATGCTGAACAGGCTAAAGAAATATGGCAGCAGTCCTACAAGGATTTTTATCCACCCAGCAGCCTGGACGGCTGGCTCACTTTAGCCGATATACGGATCCGGCAGGGCGCACTTCAGGGCGCCTGGCAACTCACGGAAGAAGCGATGCTCCTGAATGGCAAATCTTCCGGCGAAGATCTCGTACGGGAGCAGCAGATTTTACTGACGCGGGCGCGGATTTGTCGGGCAAGGTACCGGCAATCGGGTCATATACCCGACTTGCAGCCCGCCATTCCGCTGCTACGGAAAATACTCGATTCCCAGGCGGCACAACAGTTGCGTTTCGGCCGCGCAGGTTCCCGCCTGACGGCAGCGAACCTCCTCTACCCCGTCGCAGAAGAGGCACTCGGTATTTGCACGGAATTATACGAAATCACACATGACTCGTCCGTTATCGACCTTGGATTCCAGTTTATGGAACAAACAAAAAGTGCGCTCCTCCGGCTCAACGCCAACGAAACGCAGGCTGTATTTTCCAGCCAGGTATCTACAGTGCTCTTGAATGAGGAAGCCATTTGCAAACACCAATTGACCGGGGTGGAAGAGGAGCGTATGGAATTGCTGCTCGGGGGCACACCTTTGAACGATCCGGAAGTGCTGGCCCTGGATGGGCGCCTGTTCGAACTGAATCGAACGATGGACTCCCTTAAAACTATTATCCGGCAGCAATATCCGGCCTATTTTCAGGTATGTTACAGCACTGTCACTAGCTCTATCACAGATATCCAGCACGACTTGTCTGCCAAAAACCAGACATTGCTATCCTATTTCTGGGGCGAACAAGGTATCTACCTGATCGGTATACAATCACAGGACGCATTTTTGATACGGCTTCCGGACCGGTCTGATATCGAGCCTGCCGCACGGCAACTTTTACAGGAACTTCGGGTCGCCAAAAAAGAAAGCCAGACATTAATATCTGCTTCCAGAAGCCTGTACGACGCTTTAATTAAACCTGTAGCCGCGCGACTCACACCAAAATTGGTTGTCGTTTCCGACGGCGTATTGAGTTACCTGCCTTTTGAAGTGCTGCTGCGCCGGCAACCTGATAATCCGTACAGGTACCATACGTTCCCGTATTTGATGCTTGAACATGCGTTTTCCTATGCTCCATCGGCCAGTATCTGGAAAGAGATGTGCCGGAAGGAACCCTCAAAAAAACCGGCCCGCATGCTGGCGGCTTTTGCACCATTTTATGAAGGCCACCCGTCTCAACTTGCGTATCTGCCGGAAGCCGATACGTTGAGAAGACAAACCTTTGATCCATTGCCATATTCGGGTGAAGAAGTATACCGCATCCAGAAAATTACTGACGGAGACGTGTTCTTCCGCAAGACTGCTACCCTGGCCCAATTCGAGAGCATCGCAGAACAATACCGCATACTTCATCTGGCGACGCACGGAAAAGCGAACGACCGATCCGGAGACTTGTCTTACCTGGCTTTTCTGAACGCCCTTGACACTACCCGCTGCGATTTGCTGCTCGCCCGCGATTTGTACAATATGCACCTGAACGCTGAACTCATAACCCTCTCGGCCTGCGAAACCGGAGCCGGTGAAATGCGCCGTGGCGAAGGAATTATCAGTCTGGCCCGCGCATTCATTCTGGCAGGTTCCAAAAGCATCGTTACCTCCTTGTGGGCCGTCAATGACGCCAGTACCCAAAAACTGATGGTAACTTTTTATGCCAACCTGAAAAAAGGTATGACCAAGGACCAGGCACTTACAGCAGCCAAACGCAGTTACCTGAAAAATTTCAGCCCGGCGGCCCACCCTTATTACTGGGCCTCCTTTGTGGCGCTGGGAGATATGCGCCCTTTGTGGCGTTGAAACACCGGAGGAAATGAAAAATCCCGTCGTGCACCTGTTGCACGACGGGATTTTTTTTTGAAAAAAATGACAAGGCAGTTAACCTTTTGAATACGGAAGGAGAACAAGTAGGAAAAGAATGGACTCTTTCCGAACCGCCCATCGCCAGATAAAGTTTGCCTGAAAAATTCGATGCTTAAGAACGGCTAATTTACCTCAAGCCAGAATATCAAACCCCAAAAAACCATCTTTTCGGCGGCGTCACAACCGTCCGGATATCCTAGTTTATCTAAAGCACAAACCTATGAACGTTACATTGCCCATCCGTAAAAGACTGGTATGGTTATCTATCATTTCTGCTTTCTGTATCCCGGTAAATGCTGCCACTATTGAAAGCGCTCTTACCGGCAACTGGGAAAATGTTAGCACCTGGGTAGGCGGAGTAGTACCTGCCCCTACCGATGATGTGGTGATTAAGCCGACCCATACCGTCACGTTAAACAGTGCGCAGGACTGCGGAAATCTGACCATACAAGGGATTCTCACGGTCAATGCAGGAGGCAATCTTTCGCAGTCGGGCCCTACGGATATTTCCGGAACACTTACTATCCTGAACGGTGGCCTGTTGAATTTCACACAAGTTTATACGCTGGGTGGTATTTGTAATATTTCGGGTACTAAAAGCATCGACGGCGGTTTTTCAGGGAGCGGCACCCTGAACCTGTTGGGAGGATCTGTCGTCACTTTTAACACAGGCAGTGTGCTAAGTTCCAATCTTAATATGTCCTCTTGTACTATAGTGGACAACAGCGGGCTGGCGCCTGCTACAGTGAGCATTGCCAATGCTACGTATTCCGGTACCGGCAGCCCTGTCTTTGCCGGCCTCGCCTGGAATGGGGGCAGCACCTTTTCAGGCAGCGGAACAATAACGGTTACCGGCAATATCACCGGTAACGCAGGCATCCGTACAATAGCCGGCAGCAAGGAATTGCGGGTAGCAGGCACATCCAACCTGCTCAACGGTGCAACTATTGATATGTCGGGAACCGCTACAATCACCGTGCCTAACGGAGGCGTTTTCGGCGGCGCCTACGGAAATATCAACGGTACGTCCGCCAACAGCATTGAAATAGAAACGGGCGGCACTTTTGCCCTTTCCTCCGGCAGCAGCAATGTATCCTGCAACTTCTTTTTGAATGGCGGCACCCTTACAGTAGGAGGCACACTCCGAATCCTGGGTATCGGCACCACGCATACCTTTACAAATGGCACGATCAATATCACCGGGGCGCTCAATTTGGGACCGGGTACTGCCGGCACTGTTACCAGCACCAGTTCAGGCTTCTCCGGAAACGGCATCCTGACAATGGCCAGTGGAACCGTCTATTTTAATAACAGCAACAGTATTTCCGTGACAGGCGGGTTCAATGTATCCGGCGGAAATACTACACTTGAATGTTCCGTCACCGGCGCTCCACCCGTTACCCTGACAGGGGGCAATCTCATCGATAATATAGGCCCCGGCTTCGGAGCGGTGAGCATTACCAATGCTACGTATTCCGGTACCGGCAGTCCTGTCTTTGCCGCCCTCGCCTGGAATGGGGGCAGCACCTTTTCAGGCAGCGGAACAATAACGGTTACCGGCAATATCACCGGTAACGCAGGCATCCGTACAATAGCCGGCAGCAAGGAATTGCGGGTAGCAGGCACATCCAACCTGCTCAACGGTGCAACGATTGATCTGGCGGGAACCGCTACAATCATCGTGCCCAACGGAGGTGTTTTCGGCGGCGCCTATGGAAATATCGACGGCACGTCTGCCAACAGTATTGAAGTGAAAACGGGCGGCACTTTTGCGCTGTCCTCCGGCAGCAGCAATGTATCCTGCAACTTCTTTTTGAATGGCGGCACCCTTACAGTAGGAGGCACACTCCGAATCCTGGGTATCGGTACCACACACACCCTTACAAATGGCATAGCCAATATCACCGGGGCGCTCAATCTGGGACCGGGTACTGCCGGCACTGTTACCAGCACCAGTTCAGGCTTCTCCGGAAACGGCATCCTGACAATAGTCAGTGGAACCGTCTATTTTAATAACAGCAACAGTATCGCCCTGACAGGCGGGTTCAATGTATCCGGAGGAAATACTACACTCGAATGTCCCGTCACCGGCGCTCCATCCGTTACCCTGACAGGCGGCAATCTCATCGATAATATAGGCCCCGGTTTCGGAACAGTGAGCATTACCAATGCTACGTATTCCGGTACCGGCAGCCCTGTCTTTGCCGGCCTTGCCTGGAATGGGGGCAGCACCTTTTCAGGCAGCGGAACAGTAACGGTTACCGGTAATATCACCGGCGCCGCAGGCATCCGTACAATAGCCGGCAGCAAGGAATTGCGGGTAGCAGGCACCTCCAACCTGCTCAACGGCGCAACGATTACGCTGTCGGGAACCGCTAAAATCACCGTGCTTAACGGAGGTGTTTTCGGCGGCGCTTATGGAAGTATCAACGACTCCGGCGCCGGCATCCTGGAAATCCAGCCGGGCGGCGCCATGAATTACACAGGCACTACCAGCAACATCGGTGTACTTTTTACCAATAACGGGGCCGTGTCGGTTAACACAGGCATCCTGAATATCACGCAAGCCACCACGCACAGCGGAAACTTTTTTGTCGGCACAGGCGCTACACTTGGGTTTACAAACAGTTCCTCCAACACAACACTTACAGGAACTGCTGTTACCAACAATGGCTCCATAACCGTTCCGGCGAACCGAACGCTGATTTTTGGCGGCACTTCCTTACAAACACTCGCGGGAAACGGTACGATCTTCTCCAACCTGACCCTGAACAATCCTGCAGGTCTGATCATCTCCGGAAGCCAGGTGATTCCCACTTTTAACTTTACCGATGGAATGGTACAGATGACTGGAGGCGATGTAAATATCACTACCCTGAATGGCGCCGGAAACACCCGTTTTTTTGAAACGTTGAGCAATGGCCGATTGGTGATGCCGGTAAGCGGCACTGCAAAAACTTTTCCTGTGGGACCAGGTGGGGGTGCTTACAATCCGGCCAATCTGCAACAGGTGAGCGGGAACACTGCTTTCGGTGTTCGGGTGGCGCCGGCCCTCGCCAATGCACCGGCGAATGACGGGTATGTGGACAGAACATGGCAGATTGATCTGGTGACCGGTACTGCCAATACGCACGTGACCCTGTTCTGGTCCCCTGAAGAAGAGACCGTGGACTTCGATGCTCAGGATTGTTCAGTGGCCAGGTACGATGGCAGCGCATGGCAGGGTTTCACCCTCGGTGCAGCCGCTTGCCCGGATATGTGTTCCCGTACCGCCACAGGCATCACGCTTTTTTCTCCATTTTCTGTACTATCGAGGGTATCTCTTCCTGTCGAGTTATTACATTTCAGCGGCCTCGAACAATCGAACGGAAACGTACTCCTGAACTGGAGTACGGCATCGGAATATCAGAACAAGGGGTTTTCAATTGAAAAAAGCAGCAACGGCACATCCTTCATTCCTGTCGGTTTTGTTGCAGGAAACGGCAACAGCCAGGAAGAGCACGCCTATGCATTTGAAGATAAAAATTTCCATTCTGATGCCTATTACCGGCTGAATCAGCAAGATCTTGATGGTACCTCATCGATATCTTCCATCATTTTTGTAAAAAAAGCAACACCTGAAACCGGAATCAATTTTGCCAATCCGGTTTCCGGGCACACGCTTTTGATTAATGATGTGGAGCCGTCTGCCAAATTGGAAATAGCATTTTACGATATTACGGGACGCCAGGTAGCCGTTTTTCAAAACCCTGATATTTCGGCAGGCCAACTCCGGCTCGATATAAGCAGACTGCCGGCAGGATCGTACGTATTTCACATGATACAGGACAGCAAAATCCAGGTACTGAAGCTACAAATTTTAAGGTGATATTACACGAGTCGCCATTGGGAGATGAACGTCTTTTGGAATATATTTGCAAGCAATGAACTGCGACTCGTCCTTGCAACCAAACCTTTCAACATGCTTTCTACGTCTTCTTTCCGTACCCTCGCCCTGTCCTTTCCCGGCACACAGGAACAACCTCATTTTGATCGGACGGCCTTTAAAGTGACGGGGAAAAGAATTTTCGCGAGTCTGCACGAGCCCAGCCTATCGGCCAATATCAAACTCCCGCTTGCCGACCAGGCGGTTTTTTGTGAATACGACGCGGAGGCCATTTACCCGGTGCCCAATAAATTCGGGTTACAGGGCTGGACGACTTTCGAACTGGACAAACTCCCGGAAGAGATGGTATCGGAAGCCTTGCTTGCAGCGCATTCGGATGTAGTTAACAGCAAATCAGGAAAAAAATAATTCAAATAACAAATGAAAACTTTTACCAAAAAACTGACCCTGTCGTGTTCACTGGCACTTGCTCTGGTGCACCTGCATGCTCAAGGCCTTCATTATGCGGCATCGGCGGGCATCGGACTGAGTTCCATTACTTCATCTGAAGCTACAAGGACGATTGATGGCGGTAAAGTCAAACTTGCCGGCTCGGCCAACGCAGGCATTTCCGTTGAAAAAACACTTCGTTCCAGATCATCATTGGGAGTCGAATTGCTGTGGATGCAAATGCATGGAAAAGAAGGCAGTACGGACAGACCCATTTTTGCATACGGAGGAGGAGAAGGTGTACAAATCGGTTCGATTTCGGAAAAGTTGAGCATTCACAGCACCTACATGGCGCTTCCCTTGTATTACCGCCTGCAACTGGGCAAATTCGGATTAAAATTAGGGGTGCAACCTTTGCTCTTTTTATCTGCTCATACGCATTACGAATCGTCGGGAGAATTGTTACGTAAGCCCATCGAAAGTCGCAGCAGAACCACAATCGAATTTGACCGCTTCGATTTCGGGCCGAAGCTCGGACTGGATTATCGCTTCGGCAGGGGGTTTAGCGTTCGGGCGGATTTTTACTACGGCATTCCGGACATCATGAAAGATGACGCCAATTTCCAAAGGAGGAACCGGCAGGCAAGTGTAGGAATGCAGTATTGGTTTAAATGAATGCAAAGTCATATCTTTGAAAACCCTCAAGGCTACTATTTGAATGCTCAACCCTTTTGCAGGCTGTGAACCACCACTTTCACCTTCCGCAAAACCCCATCCTCAGGCAATCCCTTTGCTGCATCTGGCAAACGGACGGGTTTCCCGATTTCCAGAACGAGATTATCCTGCCGAAAGGAATCGTAGAAATCATTTTTGATTTCGGCGACAGCCTGCCCGTACAGGCGCGGCTTGACAAACAATCCGGTGCACTGGCGCGGTGCTTCATCAACGGCTTCAATACTACTCCGATTTACCTGCACCACCCCGAGCCGCACACCTATTTCGGCGTGCAGTTGCAACCGGTGGAAGTAAAAAACCTGCTGGGCGTTCCAGCCCGCGAGTTTTCCAACCAGGCCATTGATGGTGCGCTTGTGCACCGTGAATTGGACGCGTTGTGGCATCAATTAGCGGAAAAACAGACTTTTGAAGAAAGAGTCGATATTGTTTCCGGCTGGTTGTCGGAACAAAGCATCGCATCGTCGCAGCAGGAAAAAATGCTGGGCGCCTTTTTGAATAATAGGGCAGGCAACTTCAAATCGGTGGCGCAATTGGCCGACGCCATCTGCTACTCTCCCAGGCATTTATCCAGAAAAATGCACGAGAACACCGGCATGAATGCTGAAGAAATGCTCCAATACAAAAAATACCTGCATGCCCTGCACCTGATGCACCAACCTTCGCTGTCGCTCACAGAAATCGCCTATGAAAGCGGTTTTGTCGACCAGTCGCATTTTATCAAATGTTTCCAGGCTTATGCGCAGCGCACCCCCGGCGCTTACCGGCGCAGTTTGAGCAGCCTGCCGGGGCACCTTTTCGAGAATGTCCGATAGGTACAATTTCGCTGTCTGTTTGGCCCTGACCTTTGTGGAAAATTAACAAACAGATGAAAAACATTTTTCTTTTTGCCTCCATGTTCGTGGCTGCCGGCTTGTTGCTGGCCAATGTGTATACGTCGCTGGTAGACGCGCGGTCGTGGGGCAGCGATATTCCTAACTCCATTGCTGCCTCCCGCGAGTATTTCAAAACGGTGAATCCCGGGAATTTTTTCCGGATTTTTTCACCACTGAATCAAGTCCTGGGTCTGCTGGCGCTGATTCTTTTCTGGAAATCGGGTTCCGACATCCGCCTTTGCCTGGGCATCGCATTCCTGCTGTATGTGGTGGGCGACGTGATGACTTTCGCCTACTTCTATCCCAGAAATGATTTCATGTTCAAGGATGCCGCTTTGACCGACGTAGAAGGCCTGACAAAGGTATGGTCGGAATGGAGTGCCATGAACTGGGTGCGTTCGCTGGTGCTGCTGGCAGGGCTGGCACTTTCGGCCTTGTCGATGCACAAGATTTACAGCACTTCAGTCTGAGTAATTGCAGAAATCATAGCGCCCAGTGAGATGGATTATTCTGATTCCGAAAGAGGGACCGGAGCTTTGTAAAAATTCATTCATGAAAATTTACCTGCTACTCGGCCATCCGGATACGGAAACGCTCAACGGAACGCTGGCAGACACCTATGAAGCCGAAGCGCTTAAAAAAGGGCATGAAGTACGCCGCCAGAACCTGGGCGCTATGCATTTCGATCCGATCCTATGGAAAGGTTACCATACCATTCAGGAACTTGAGCCTGATTTGAAGCAGGCCCAGGAAAACATCCTGTGGTGCGACCACTGGGTCATTTTTTATCCAATCTGGTGGGGTTCCCTGCCGGCTATTTTCAAAGGTTTCCTGGATCGCACCCTCTATTCCGGTTTTGCTTATAAGTACCATAAAACCGATGCGCTTTGGGACAAACTTCTCAAAGGACGTTCCGCACAAGTTTTTACCACCTGCGATGCGCCCTGGTGGTGGATATATTTCCAGTACCGCAACAGCGATCTACAGACATTAAAAAGGGCAACCCTGGAATTTTGTGGTATTTCGCCGGTAAAAGTGATGCGTTTTACGCGTGTAAGATGGTCGGACCCGGTAAAGCGCCTGGGATGGATAGAAAAAGTGCGCAAGGCGGTGATTTGAACAAAGTGCATATTTCCGGAAGTTTTCAGGTATGCCAATCCTTCAGTTCTTCCGAATACGTCTCCCCCACCGGCAGCCATAAGCCTGCCACACGCACCCGCGATTTTTGCATGGCCTCTACTTTATCGAGGTTCACCAGAAAGGAGCGGTGGATGCGCCGGAACCCTTTTTCGTGCAGACGCCCGGCAAAGTTTTTCAGGCGCTCCAGCGTCATTACCGGTTTGGGTTGCGATTGAAGAAAAATCTTCACGTAATCGCCCATACCCTCCAGATACAGGATGTCTTTCACCAGGATTTTCACCTGCTGGTATTCTGCAAAAACAAAAAAGAAATCATCGCCGGGCGGCACCGCAGGCGCTTCGGCCTTGCGGCGCAGATCGAGCAGGTCGGCCGCTTTTTGCAGGGCTTTTCGGAAACGTTCCGGCGAAACGGGTTTTACCAGGTAGTCGACCACATCGAGGTCGAAACCTTCGTGCGCGTGTTCCTTGTAGGCCGTCACGAAAATAACCATCGGCCGTTCGTCGGGCAGGTCGCGCACGAACTGAAGTCCGCTCACGTCGGGCATATTGATATCCGTCAGCAGCAGGTCGACAGTGTTGTTTTGCAGAAAAGCGGCGGCTTCCGCTGCGTCGGTGAACGTGGCGAGCAGGTTCCATTCCGGCATATCCTGTGCGAATTTTCGGATCAGCACCAGGGCCAGCGGTTCGTCGTCGAGGGCTATAAAAGTCATCTTCCCAGATTTAACCGCAGTTCAACCCGGTAGCGCTGCCCGTCGGTTTCGGCGTGCAACTTGTATTTACCCGCGTAAGAGTGTTCGAGCCGCTGCCGGGTATTTGCCATGCCCACGCCCGAAGGGTCGGTACTTTGTTTGGGTGGAAGCAGCGGATTTTCCACTTGCAGCACCAGCAGGTTATCGCTTACTTTCAGCATAACCGACAGTTCGCAGGCTTGTTTGGTGGTCAGCCCGTGTTTGAACGCGTTTTCGATAAAAGGGATCAGGATCATCGGCTCGATGTCGCAATCGGCCGGCAAACTCGCCGGGAGGTCCACGTTCAGTTCCGCATTCGGCGGCAGGCGCAGGCGTTGCAGCGCGATGTAATTTTCGATAAACTCCAGGTCGCGCGAAAGGGCCACCTTGGGTTTGGCGCATTCATACAGAATGTACCCCACCATTTCCGACAGTTTCAGCAGCGCTTCGGGCGTTTTAGCGGGTTCGGTCAGGGAAAGCGCATACAGGTTATTGAGCGTATTCAGTAAAAAATGCGGGTTGATCTGCGATTTCAGCAGTGCGATTTCCGCTTCCAGGCGGCGGCGGTTCGCTTCTTCTTCCGACTTTTTTTTGTTTTCAAATGCGGAAAAACCCCGGAAGGTGGCGGCAGCGCCAAACAGCACCAGTCCCAGAAAAACGGCCGGAATAATGACAAACGCCAGGGGTCTTTCTTTCGGAGCCCCTATTTCTTTCTGATCGCCCATTTCTTTCGGCATCGGCCGCATGGTTTTTTCAGGGGTAGCAATCGACAGGTCCATCGCAATGGAAAGGGCCACATATCCCAGAAAGACGAGGGGCGATATTAAATACAGCGCCCGCTTTTTTCCTGCGAAATACAGCGGCAGCACAGCCAGGTAAACTACATTGAAAAACAGCGCGAACCCCAATACACGCAGCGTAATGACCAGGTAAAATGCCGGGAGTTTGTCGGCCGAGTTACCCGCAAATGCGAAGATCGACCAGATGCTGATCCAGACTGCCGCCTGTAATAGTATGGAACTGGAAATTTTCATAAGTACGGGACAAAGGTCGTAACTATTACCAAAGGAAAAAACGCGGCAAAGGCCGGTTCAACTACACAATTTGCCGGTATGTCGACACTCCCGGTTTTACTCGCATTCATGCCGCCATCTTTGCCGCGTAATTCATGCGAATCATTTACAGAAATAATAGGCACATCAGAGAGCATCAGACTTGAAGCCGGTAGTCTGTGTTTTCGATGTGTCTGTTTATTTGAAACCGGCAATCCTGCGAACCAGTAAGTCATCGGATGACTTCGAGTCATCCGATGACTTACTGGTTCGCAGGATTGCCGGAATTCGGAAAAAAGCATTCAACATACCATATCATGCAAAAAATACTCCTCTTCGCAACTGCCCTCTTGCTGACGGCACTCTCCCCCGCCCTTGCACAAATGCCGGGCGGAGGCCCTCCCGGCGGCGGTTTCGATCCTGCCAAAATGAATATCGGACGGTTTTACGGAAAAGTGGTGGACGAATCGGGCAAAGGCGTCAGTTACGCTACCGTTCAGTTGTCGGGCAAAAAATTCGACCCGGCCACCAAACAATTAAAAGACACCCTCTGGGCCGGGCAACTCACCGAAGACAACGGCGATTTCAACCTGGAAAAACTGCCCGTCGTGAGCGAATACACGCTGATCGTTTCCTTCCTCGGCTACACCGAAGTGCGGCAAACGGTCAGTTTCGGCATTAAACCGCCCGCACCGGGCACCAAACCCGCCGGCGGGCCTCCTGCGGGCGGATTTCCCGGAGCCGGCGGCGCCAATTTCGACAAAGACCTCGGCAACATCCGCCTGTCGGAAGGTATCACAGCCTTGAAAGAAGTGACCGTTTCAGGTAAATCTTCCACCACGACCCTGTCGCTCGACCGCAAAACCTACCGCGTGGACAAGGACCTGACCACTGCCGGCGGCACTGCGCAGGATGCCCTGAAAAACGTACCCTCGCTCTCGGTCGACCTCGACGGCAATGTGGCGCTGCGCAACGGCTCGCCCCAGATCTTTGTAGATGGCAAACCGACGACACTTTCCCTCGACCAGATTTCCGCCGACGCCATTGAAAGTGTGGAAGTCATCACCAACCCTTCGGCCAAATTCGACGCGGGCGGTGGCGCGGCGGGTATCGTCAACATCGTTTTGAAAAAAGAACGACGCATCGGCTACAACGGCAACGTACGCGCCGGCACCGACTCCCGGGGCGGTTACAACTTCGGCGCCGACCTCAATGCGCGCGGCAAAAAAATAAACGTGTTCGGTTCGGCCATGCTGAATAAGCACAAGGGCGACGGAGAAGGTACAACGCTGCGCCAGAACCTGTTCGGCGATCCGCTTACCAACGTGATGCAACAGTCGAATACGAAAATGAACGGCACGTTCGCCAATGTGCGGGCGGGTGTCGATTTTTTCCTCGACAACCGGAATACCCTCACTTTCAGCGGCAATTTCATGCGCGGTAAATTCATGCCCGCCGACGACATCACGACGACGACCGACTTTTTGTACCCGGACGGATTGATTTCCAGTTCGTATATCCGCAGTTCCGAACAGGACCGGAATTTCCGCAACATGGGCCTTTCGGCGCAGTTCAAACACCTGTTTCCGAAAAAAGGCGCCGAATGGACCGCCGACGTCAACTACAACCGCGTCAAATTTATGGGCGGCAGTCAGTATTCCACGAAGTACGATACGGGTGTGGAAAGCCTGGAAAAACAGGAAGGGGCCGGCCATGGCGGATTTTTAACCCTGCAATCAGACTTTGTAAATCCCATTAACGACAAAACCAAGATCGAGGGCGGTATCAAAGCCACGCTGCGCGACAACCACAACGACAACATGAGTTCGTTTTTCAATGCGGGCGAAAATACCTGGACGCAGGTGTCGCAGTTGTCGGACCACTACAAATTCAACGACAACGTGTTTGCCGCCTATATCCAGGGCAGCCGCGAGTATGGGAAATGGGGCATTCAGGCGGGCCTGCGTGCGGAAAGCAGTTATTACAAAGGCGCGCTGACCGACCGCGATTCGTCGTTCACGATCGCTTACCCGGTCAGCCTGTTTCCGAGCGTGTTTGTTACCCGCAAACTGAACGAATCCGACCAGATTCAACTGGCTTACACGCGCCGGGTGAACCGTCCGAATTTTTTCCAGACTATGCCGTTCACCGATTTTTCCGACTCGCTGAACCTGCGTCGCGGCAACCCGGCCCTGCTGCCTGAATTCACCAATTCGGTGGAATTGTCGTACCAGAACGTGTTTTCCAAAGGCCACAACCTGCTCGTTTCGCTGTATTACAAACAGGCGACCGACCTGATCGCTTCGTACCAGTTTACGGAATTCAATGCCGATTTGAACAAGGAAGTGGTGATCACCAGTTTTACCAACGGCAACCATGCCGCCGCTTACGGCGCCGAACTGACGCTGAAAAATAATTTTTTCAAATGGCTCGATCTGACGTCCAACGTGAACGTATACCAATCTGACGTGGACGCTTCCAATGTGGAAAACAACCTGAAAACGAGCCGTATGAGCGCATTTTTTAAAGAAACGGTGCAGGTGAAACTGCCGGCAGGTTTTTCCTTCCAGATGAACGGCGAATACCGCACCAAGGCTTCGTTCACGCCGGTGACCAATAACGACCCGTTCCGTCCGGGCGGTCCGCCGAGCCAGAACACCGCACAGGGTTACACCAAAGCATACTGGTTTGTGGATGCTTCGCTGCGCAAGGATTTCTGGAAAAACCAGGCTTCCGTTACGCTGAGCATGCAGGACGTATTCGCTTCGCGTAAAATGGGTTCCTATACCGCTACCGGATTTTTCACGCAGGAAACCGAGCGTTTCATGAACCCGCAGATGCTGCGCCTGAACTTCTCGTACCGCTTCGGCAAAATGGATACTTCGCTGTTTACCCGGAAGAATAACCGGGTGAATACGCAGGGAACGGATATGATGTAGTGCAACGCGGATCGCGCGGATTTAATAGCGGATCTTCGCGGATTTGCAACGCGGATTACGCGGATTTAATAGCGGATCTTCGCGGATTTGTTGAGAGCGTGTTCGGGATTTTTCGCTTCGATTAATAACAGATTTCCTTGTCATCCTAGTGGATCCTGTTATTAATCGAAGCGAAAAATCCCGAACACGCTCTCAACAAATCCGCGAAGATCCGCTTTTCCTATCCGCGCGATCCGCGTTTCAGTCTTCGTCTTTCAATTCATCTTCCTTCAATTTCACCCGCAGCAGCGTCAGAATATTCTGCTTGCGGGCCAGCACCGTCACCTCGTATTTATCAAAAACAAAGGTTTCATTGCCGGGCGGGATGCGACCGAATCGATTGAGAATCATGCCGTTAAAGGTATTGTACTGGCTTTTTTCTGGAAATGGCACGGGCAGGTAATTGTTCACGTCGTGCAGCGGTGCGATACCGGAAATATTGAATGAGCCGTCGTCGTTTTTCGTGACCGGCAGTTTTTCGTCGTCGTATTCGTCCTGAATTTCGCCGACCAGTTCTTCCAGGATATCTTCCATGGAGATCATGCCTTCCGTGCCGCCGTATTCGTCGATCACGATGCCGATGTGGATGTGTTTGGTCTGAAATTCTTTCAGTACGCGGTTCAGTTTGGTGTTGCCGTACACGTACTGCACCGGCCGCAGCAGTTCCCGCAAATTCCAGTCGGGATTTTGAATATTTGCCTGAAAAATATCCTTGGCAAACACGATACCCAGCATATTATCGATATCGTCTTCATATACCGGAATACGCGAGTAGCCATTTTCGATGAGCTCTTTCAAAATTTCATCCTTCGGCGTATCCACTTCCAGGGCAAAAATATTTTTGCGCGGCGCCATGATCTGCTGCGCCGTCACTTCCGAAAAATCGAACGCATTCTGGATGATCTGGTAATTATCTTCCTTGATGGCGCCGCTTTGCTGGCTTTGCTTCACCAGCAGCCGCAGTTCGTCGGAGCTATGCGCCTCGTGTTCTTCCGCCGGCGAGACGCCGATGAGGCGTAAAATACGGTTAGACAAGCCGTTGAGCACCCAGATGAACGGCCGGAACAGGACAAAGAACAAACGCATGGGCAGCGAAACAGCCAAGGTGGTTTCTTCGGATTTCCGGATGGCGATGGATTTGGGCGCCAGTTCGCCGAATACGATGTGCATAATCGTGATCAGCGCGAAGGCCACCGGCAAAGCCACCTGGTGGGCGGTTGCTTCGTCGAGGTTCAGCCCCACGCCGTGCATACCGGCAATCAGTATTTTGGAAACGACGGGCTCGCCGATCCAGCCCAGCCCCAGGCTTGCGAGGGTGATGCCGAGTTGGGTAGCCGACAGGTAGGCGTCCATGCGGTTGAGCATGTCTTTGGCGAATCCGGCCAGGCGGTTGCCTTTTTGGGCGCGCAGTTCGATCTGTGAATACCGGACCTTGACGATGGCAAATTCAGCGGCAACAAAAAAACCGTTGAGGGCAACGAGGAAAAAAGTGAGTAGTATATCGGAGAGCATAGAGCGTTTCTGGCAGTATTTTTTTGCAAAAAACGGCAAATTTTCCGGGAGAAGCCATTTGTTGCTCATATTTCCGGAAGTTTCGTATTCGTCAGGCTCCGGCTGCCATTTTCAAAAACCAATTTTTTGCCAGATTTTTATCAACTTTGCCTGTGCATTGTTGGTTTTACAAGCCCTTCTTGTGTAAAAATTCTGAAAATCAACTTCTCAACTTTTCTATCTTATTCCTATGAAGCGCAGCAAAATTGCCGGCATCGGCTATTACGTTCCGGAACGCGTTGTCACCAACGACGACCTGACCCAAGTCATGGACACCACCGACGAATGGATTCAGGAACGCACCGGTATCCGGGAGCGCCGGTACGGCAAAAAGCATGAAGAAACCACCACCACCATGGCTGCCGCTGCCGCCCGGATTGCCTGCGAACGCGCAGGTATTCAACCGGAAGAAATCGATTTTATCGTTTTCGCTACCCTCAGTCCCGACTATTACTTCCCAGGTTGCGGCGTACTGCTGCAACGCGAACTGGGCATCACCAAACAGGAGGCAGGCGCACTCGACATCCGCAACCAGTGTAGCGGATTTGTATATGCCCTGAGCATCGCCGACCAGTTTATCAAAACCGGTATGTATAAAAACATACTGGTTGTAGGTTCCGAAATGCACTCGATGGGCCTCGATTTCAGTACACGCGGCCGCAATGTGACGGTCATTTTCGGCGATGGCGCCGGCGCGGTCGTACTGCAACCGACCGAAGACGCGAACCGCGGCATCCTCACCACCAAACTGCACTCCAACGGCGCCTACGCCGAAAAACTGGCCTTCATCAACCCCGGCGCCCACGGCGGCTATCACAAACAGCACATGGAGGAACAGATGGATTTTGGATACCCATCTCCCGATACTTACGGCGAAATTTTTATGACGCCCAAAATGATGGCCGACGGGAATTATTACCCGAATATGGAAGGACAGTTCGTATTTAAAATGGCCGTCAGCAAATTCCCGGAAGTGATCCACGAAGCCCTGGCCGAACAGGGCCTTCAAGCCTCCGATATCGACATGCTCATCCCGCACCAGGCCAACCTGCGCATCAGCCAGTTTGTACAAAAAACGCTCCGCCTCCGCGACGATCAGGTGTGGAACAACATCCAGAAATTCGGCAATACCACTGCCGCTTCCGTACCCATCGCCCTGTGCGAAGCCTGGGAAGCCGGAAAGGTCAAGGACGGGGATCTGGTGTGCCTGGCGGCGTTTGGCAGCGGGTTTACGTGGGCGAGTGCGCTGATTAGATGGGGGTAAAATAGAAGTGAGAGGTGAGAGAGTGAGAGGTGAGAGACCGTAGATTACACCGCTTCGCCCAAAAATAGAAGTGAGAAGCGAGAGGAGAGAAGTGAGATGCGTAGATTGCACCGCTTCGCCCAAAAACAGAAGTGAGAGGTGAGAAGTGAGATGCGTAGATTACACCGCTTCGCCATAAAACTGAGTATGACATTTGGCCGAAGGCGAAGCGGTGTAATCTACGCATCTCACTTCTCACCTCTCACTTCTAAATCGGCGGTGTAATCTACGCATCTCACTTCTCACCTCTCACTTCTGTCATAGGCCCATCATTTTCACTTTCACATTAAAACGCACACCATGAAGACAACCCGATTTATCTGGCGGCTGGCATTGCTTTCCGCTACGTTGTTTGCCGGCCATTTTGCGCAGGCGCAAACCAAATTGCGCCTACCCGAAGGCGTACAATACGTGACCTCCGTGGAGGGCATTACCGAATACCGGCTCGCCAACGGCCTGCAGGTGCTGTTGTTTCCGGATATGTCCAAGCCAATTATGACGGTTAACGTCACCTACAAAGTAGGTTCCCGCCACGAAGATTATGGTGAAACAGGTATGGCGCACTTGCTCGAACACCTCGTGTTCAAGGGAACGCCCAAACACCCCAACATCCCGCAGGAGCTCACCGAGCACGGCGCACGCCCCAACGGCACCACTTCGTTCGACCGTACCAACTACTTCGAAACCTTCGATGCTACCGACGCCAATCTGCGCTGGGCGCTCGAACTGGAAAGCGACCGGATGGTGAATTCGTTCATCGCCCGCAAGGACCTGGAAAGCGAATTCACCGTGGTACGCAACGAATACGAATCGGGCGAGAACAGTCCGGGCGCCGTTTTGTACAAACGTATGATGGCTACAGCCTTCAATTTCCACAACTACGGACACCTGACGATCGGCGAAAAATCGGACATCGAAAAAGCGCCTATCGAACGCCTGCAGGCTTTTTACCATAAATATTACCAGCCGGACAATTCGGTTTTGCTCATAGCAGGTAAAATCGACGAGCAAAAAACGCTGGATATGGTGCACGAGTTCTTCTCCCCCATTCCACGCCCCGAACGCAAACTGGTACAGACCTATACGGAAGAACCCACGCAGGACGGCGAACGCTCCGTAACCCTGCGCCGTACCGGCGACGTGCAGGTGTTTGCGGCCATGTACCGCAGTTGCGCCGGTTCGCACCCCGATTACGCTGCGCTGTCGATACTGTCCAATATCCTGACCGACGAGCCTACCGGTCGCCTTTATAAAGCGCTGGTGGAAAGCAAAAAAGCCGTAGCCGTGTATGGCAGCGCTTCGGGTTTTGCCGAAGGCGGTGTTACCCGTTTCGTGACGGAAGTACGCGCCGACGGCTCGCTCGATTCTGCCAGCCAGATCATGCTTGCCGTACTGGAAGACATCAAAACCAATGCGCCCACCCAGGAAGAAGTGGACAAAGCCAAGGTGCGACTGCTGAAAAACCAGGAGATGTTTTTCAAGGAAAGCAGCCGGGTAGGCCTGAGTCTGAGCAATTTCGTGGGTACCGGCGACTGGCGACTGGCATTCCTGTACCGCGACAACCTGGAAAAAGTAACCCGTGAAGACGTGATGCTCGTAGTGGCCAAATATTTCAAATCAGCCAACCGTACGCTCGGCACCTTTACGCCCGACAAAAGCCCCGACCGCTCCGAAATCCCCGCTACCCCCGACGCTGCTGCATTGCTGAAAGATTACAAAGGAAAACCGCCGATGGCGCAGGGTGAGGATTTCGATCCCTCTCCTGAAAATCTGGAAAAGCGTACCATCCGAAAAGCATTGCCCAATGGCATGAAATACGCATTGCTGCCCAAAGAAACCCGCGGCGATGTGGTGACGGCTCGTATTTCCCTTAACTACGGCACCCTGCAAACAGCCATGGGCAAGTCGACTATCGGCGACTTTACAGCGTCTATGCTCGACAAAGGCACGGCCACCAAAAACCGCGAACAACTGAAAGAAGCGCTCGACCAGTTGAAGGCGCGCGTGAATGTTTTCGGTTCTGCCAACGGCACCGATGTAACCATCGAAACGGACCGCGAGCACCTGCCCGCCGTGATCAGGCTGGTAGGCGAGATACTTCGCAAACCGGCGTTCCCGCAAAACGAATTCGACAAAATGAAGCAGGAACAACTGGCAGGTATTGAAGAAACCAAAACGGACCCTACTTCTTTGGCTTACAACACTTTCGGACGTATATCCACACCACCTTATCCGAAAGACGACCCGCGCTACACCGAAACTTTCGATGAACAAATCGCATCCGTAAAAGCCGTCACCCTGGATCAGGTAAAAAAATTCTATAAGGATTTTTACGGCGCTTCCGACGGCACCGCTGCCATTGTAGGCGATTTCGATCAGAAGGAAACGGAGGCTGTGTTGAAAGAGGTTTTTGGCGACTGGAAAAACCCGGTTCGCTACCAGCGCTACGGCACGGATTACAAACCGGTTGCAGCCCGCACGGAGGAAATCGCCACGCCCGATAAAGCCAATGCGGCATATGTGGCCGGTTATGGTTTTGCCATGCGCTCCGATAATCCGGATTATCCGGCCGTCGAACTGGGCGGCTACATGCTGGGCGGCGGCTTCCTGAATTCCCGCCTGGCCACCCGTATCCGTCAGAAAGAAGGCCTGAGTTATACGGTTCGCGGCAGTTTTTACGCCAGTGACTGGGATGAAAATGCCGGATTCTCGTCATTTATGATTTACAATCCGGAAAATCTGTCGAAACTGGAAGCCGCTTACAAGGAAGAGATCGAACGCGCCTCCAAAGAAGGTTTTACGGCTGCCGAACTGGAAGCCGCCAAATCGGGCTGGCTGAGTTCGCAAAAGGTAAACCGCTCGGGCGACAGTTATCTTGCCGGTACGCTCAATTACTACCTCGAACTGGGCCGCGATTTTTCCTGGAACGCCAACAAGGAAAAAAGTGTGGCTGCCCTGACACCTGAAAAGGTCAACGCAGCCATCAAAAAACACCTCGATTATTCGAAATTGATCGTGGTGAAAGCGGGAGATTTTAAAAAAACCGTCAAACCATAAATAGAGGTGAGAAAGTGAGAGGGTGAGAGGGTGAGAGCCGACTTAGATTTCACCGCTTCGCTCTGTTGATTCAAATGGTTAGAGTGAAGGGCGTACTCGAAGTCGGCTCTCACCCTCTCGCTTCTCTCACCCTCTCACTTCTGTTTTACAAGCGCCTGTGCCGAGTGCCTCTGTTCCGTTTTAATTACCTGGAGCCGCCTGACCATCTCCGGCAGGCGTTAAAGTCACCTGTTCGGCCAGCCATTTACCTTTTGTCTTGCGCCAGAGAATGCTGTAAGCCATTTTCTCCACCTTTTTATTCGCACCAAAAAAGAAGGTCGTTTCGTCCAGAAAGGAAACCAGTACCAGATCGGGTGTCAGATAGCGTTCGTTCTGGCTGGTCTTTTTTACTTCTGTCCGGTCAGGTTTCGGTTGGGCACTGAAATACTGGAATAATCCGGTGTACAGGGTAACGAGATTGTCTCTTCCCCGAACGATTTCGCCTCTTGGCGTCACGACTTCGGCATTATCGGTAAAAAAAGGACCGAGTGCGCCGGCATTCCATGTCTCGAACACTTTTCCCCAGGCCTCCATACTGTTGTCGATATCTGTTTTATCGGCTTTGGAAAGAGGTTGTGCGGAAAGAGAAATGACACAGAAGCAGGAGAGCAGCAGCGCTGCCGATTTGGAAATGTTTGACATTTTTTAGTGAGTTGTGAGTGGTGAGTTGTGAGTGGTGAATTGTGAGTGGGAATTACCGGATGCTCGCGACGGCATTTTTTACGGGTGGTATAGTGCGCAGGTATGCCCACAAGGCATTTATTTCGGCGTCGGTGAGAACGGTCATTGGCGGCATGAGCGGACTGAGGGCGCTGCCGTCGGGGCGTTTACCAAATCGTACGGCGTCGGCGAATTGGGCTTCCGTCCATTTCCCGATGCCGGTTTCGGGGTCGGGGGTGCAGGAAACCGGCTTCCGTGACCGGCTGTCTGCGCTCCGAGGGCTGAACCTCCGGTGCGTCGGAACGCAAAAACGCGATGATAGCGGCTACATCTTCATCGGCCAATAGTGGAAAGGTCATGAAGGGTCCGGCAAAATGTCCGTTGCGTTTGACGCCCGTCCGAAGCGTGTAAGCCAGTTCGCCGTCGGTATATGCTCCGATACCTGCTTCGGGGTGTTGGGTCAGGTTGGCCGACCACAGTTTGCCGAAGGGGCATTGTCGGCCCACAATTGTCCGCTTATTTTACCATCCTCGCCGCGGTGGCAGCCGATACATTCCGTCATCACGATACGACGGCCTTCGGCAATGAGCGCGCTGTCGGACACGATATTCAGGTTGGGCGCTTTCACTTCATAAGTGGGTATCGGAGCCAACTGAACGTAAGCTGCAACCAGTAAGATGAACGCAAAAAGACTTCCGAATACATACCTGAGCACTTTCAATATTTTTCTCATAACAGGTTCATATTGAAATGTTTAAAATTGGATCCGATGCGGATTCATCATGCCGGAGGCGGCCCAGCCGGTAAAATCGAGCCAGGTACTTTTGAGCGCGTGAAACAGTTGCTGCTCGTGCTGCTTTACCTCATGCGCCGCGCATACCGGCAGCGGCAACGATTGGCGGCCCAGCAGGAACAACTGCAACGCAGCACCATCGAACGCCTGGAAACGGAACGGAAAGTGGTGGCCCTGAATGCGCACCTCGAAGGGCAGCAACTGGAACGCCTGCGCATCGCAGAAGACTTGCACGATGATTTCGGGTCAGGGCTTTCTAAAATATCGTTGCTGAGCGAAGTGGCTAAAAGAAAGGCGCCCATTTCGGGTGAACTGGACAAGATTTCAGCAGCGGCCAAAGAATTTTTGCTGAAAATGAGCGAAATTGTATGGGCTTTGAATCACCAGAATGATACGCTATCCAGTCTGGCAAGTTACATTCGTCGATATGCCGTGGGCTTTTTTGAAGATTCCGATATCGTTTGCCATTTCGACATCCCGGAATTGCCGGCTGCCCCGCTGAGTGGCGAATTCAGGAGCAATATTTTTTTAGTGGTAAAAGAAACCCTCCACAATACGCTCAAACATGCGCATGCCAGCCAGGTAGATATTCAATTTTCATTGCAACATGAAATGCTGGAAATCAATATTCAGGACAATGGCAGGGGCTTCGATGCAGCCGCTATCGGAAATGCAGGCAATGGCCTCCACAACATGGAAAAACGTATGCAACAGTCGGGCAGCACGTTCGAGGTGAGTGGCACGCCCGAAAAAGGGACTATGACGCGTATCTGCCTGCCGCTGCAAAAACAGGATAAGGCAATGTGACTATGATTTTGACTATGATTTTAAGATGATTTATATGATGGCCATGATTATCCACTCACGTAATCATGGCCATCATATAAATCATCTTAGAATCATAGTCAGCGGTCTACATCAATAGTTTCAAACATACCGGCGTCGGCACCGCACTCGGCTCTCCGGCCGGACTCAGCAACCCCGTAGCCGCGTCGATGTGAAATGCCGCTACCGTGCTCGAATTCTGGTTGGCCGCGAGCAGCCATTTGCCGTCGGGCGTAACCAGGAAATTGCGTGGCATTTCCCCGCGTGTCGGTTGGTGTTGCAAGAGCGTCAACTTGCCGGTTTGTGTATCCACGGCATACACCACAATGCTGTTGTGCCCGCGATTGGAGCCGTAAAGGAACTTTCCGTTGGGGTGAAAATGAATATCAGCACAGGAGTTGTTTGCCTTGAAATCGGCAGGCAAAGTCGACAAAGAATCCAGGCGGCGTATGTCGAAATCTTCGCCTTTTTGGTAATAATTCACGGTCGAATTATTCTCGTTGATGACCGCAAACTGATTGGATCCCCCCGGATTGAACGCCAGATGCCGCGGTCCGGCGCCTTTTGCAGTGGAAAAACTGAACGCTTCTTTCAGTTTGCCTTCTCCGGAAATATCGTAAATAAAAACCCGGTCGGCGCCTTTATCGACTGCCCAGATAGCGCCGCCGTCGGGCGAAGGAATGATCATATGCGCCCAGGGGCTTTTGCCGGGGTGTTTCTCCACACACAGCGAATCGGTGAGCATTCCGTCGGCCTGCACGCCGTAGGTAGCCACATTGCCGGTCGCGTAATTGGCTACCAGCACAAATTTGCCCGATTTGTCAGTAGAAACATAACACGGCGCAATGCCGTAGGAAGATACCTCATTGATTTTCTGCAATTTACCTTTTTCCAGAATGCGGTAAGCGACCAGACTTCCGAACGGCCGTTCAGGTGTTCCGCCGTTTTCCGCCACGGCGTACAGGTATTTTTTATCCGGTGAAATACAGAGAAACGAAGGATTGTCGATGCCGGACATGGTATCGGTTATCGTCAATGCGCCGGTTCCGGGATCCAGCCGACAGGTATAAATGCCGGTGGCTTTTCCGTCTACGTGGCCGAGTTTCTGGGTGTAGGTGCCCACGAAAACGATCGGACGTTCGTCGGGCGGAGGTGTAGCAGGGGGAACGGGTTTGGACTGACAGGCGTAAAAAGCCAGAAGTGCAAAAAGGATTTTTTTCATGTGTAATTGCCAATTTTAGGTGGGGTAAATATGGCAATTATTTGGTGTTTGGTTTTTGGTGTTTTGTGTTTGGGGTGCATTGCCCTTGGCCAGTTTACGTAAGCCAGGAGCAATGCGCCCCAAACACCAAACACTAAAAACGAAACACCATCTTAGTCATTGAGTTTTAGGACCTTCAAAAACGCCTCCTGGGGCACTTCGACGTTGCCGAACTGTTTCATTTTCTTTTTACCTTCTTTCTGCTTTTCCAGCAGTTTCCGTTTCCGGGAAATGTCACCGCCGTAGCACTTGGCAGTTACGTCCTTGCGGAGGGCTGCGATGGTTTCGCGGGCGATGACCTTCTGGCCGATGGCACCCTGAATAGCGATCTGGAATTGCTGGCGGGGCAGGAGTTCTTTCAATTTTTCGCACATGCGGCGACCCATGTACTCCGCTTTGGAGCGGTGTACGAGTGCGCTGAGCGCATCTACCTGCTCGCCGTTGAGTTTGATGTCGAGGCGCACGAGATCGGTCACCCGGTAATCGATTACATGGTAGTCGAAAGAAGCGTAACCGCGGGTGAGCGATTTCAACTGGTCGTAAAAGTCGAACACGATCTCTGCCAGCGGCATGTGGAAAATCATTTCCAGGCGCGTCGGCGTGAGGTAGTGCTGTTTTTGCAGGATACCGCGTTTGTCCATGCACAGTTTCATGATACCGCCGATGTAATCGGGTTTGGTAATGATCTGGGCCAGGATGTACGGTTCTTCGGCGTTTTCGAGGTGGTTCGGGTCGGGCAGTTCGCTGGGCTGGCGCACCGAAAAACGATCGCCTTTCATATTGGTAGCGAAGTAGGTTACGTTCGGTACCGTGGTGATGATGTCCTGGTCGAACTCGCGTTGAAGGCGTTCCTGCACAATTTCCATGTGCAGCATACCCAGAAATCCGCAACGGAAACCGAAGCCCAGAGCCATCGAACTTTCCGGTTCGAATACCAGCGAGGCATCGTTGAGTTGCAGTTTCTCCAGAGAGTCGCGCAGGTCTTCGAAATCGTCGTTGTCGAGCGGATACACGCCGGCAAATACCATCGGCTTCACCTCCTCAAAACCTTTTACGGGTTCGAGGCAAGGGCGCGCCACGTGTGTGATCGTATCACCCACTTTGATCTCGCGGCTTACCTTGATACCGGTGATGACGTAACCTACGTCGCCGGTGCCAATCTCTGCGGCTTCGAACTGGCCGAGCCGGAGCACGCCCACTTCTTCCGCCACTACTTCTTTTCCGGTATTGTAAAATTTGATCTTGTCGCCTTTGCGCATGCTGCCGTTCATGACCCGCACGTAGGCGATAACGCCGCGGTAGGAGTTGAACATGGAGTCGAAAATCATCGTTTGCAGGGGCGCATTCGGGTCGCCGCTGGGGGCCGGAATACGGTCCACCGCAGCCGCCAGAATTTCCGGAATACCAATGCCTGTGCGGCCGGAAGCGGAAATGATCTCTTCGCGTTTGCAGCCGATCAGGTCGATGATCTGGTCCTGCACTTCTTCCACCATCGCGCTTTCCATGTCTACCTTGTTCACGATCGGGATGATCTCCAGATTGTGATCGACGGCCAGGTACAGGTTACTAATCGTTTGAGCCTGAATACCTTGCGAAGCATCTACCAGCAGCAGGGCGCCTTCGCAGGCGGCAATGGAGCGGCTCACTTCGTAGGAAAAGTCGACGTGACCGGGCGTATCGATCAGGTTGAAAATATACTCTTCCCCGTTGGCCGGGTGTATATAATGCATCTGGATGGCGTGGCTTTTAATGGTAATGCCCCGCTCACGTTCGAGGTCCATATTGTCCAGTGCCTGGTCTTGCATGTCGCGTTTGCTGATGGTATGGGTATACTCCAGCAATCGGTCGGCAAGTGTACTTTTCCCGTGGTCGATGTGCGCTATTATGCAGAAATTGCGGATGTTTTTCATATATCTGATACAAGGGGCGAATGCCCAGCCTTCTTTTGAGGGCGCAAAGGTACGTCAAATAATGTGTTTCCTACCTAAACACCCCCATCATCCTTTTCGACAACGTATCCACCAGCACGCCCGGAATGCCGTGTCCCATGCCGTCGAGCCACAACGTATCCGCGTTCGGGATGATTTCGGCACATTTTTTCCCGTGTTGGATGGGAATAAACGGATCTGATTTTCCATGAATAATGAGCGTCGGCACCGTCAACCGGCGCAACCCTTCGTACCGCGAGCCCGATAACCGAACCGCCGCGTGGTGCTGCTGTGAGACGTACATGTTATAACCTTTGCGTTTTCTAATATTGTACAACACCTCTTCGGAAATACTTTTTACCTCCAGCGGATACTGCGCATCACCCATCAGGATGATCCGGCTGGCCAGGTGCATTTTGAGTATGTTTTTTTCGCCGCCGAAAATGCCGTATTTCAGCGCCACTTTGACGAGGTCGAAAGCCACAGCCGAGGATATGGGAGGCAGATTCGGGTCTTCAATGTACCCGGAAGAAGCAATGGAAACCAGCGAGGCAGTGCGTTCCGGATGGCGAATGGCAACTTCCTGCGCAATCATGCCGCCCATGGAAACGCCCACGATGTTTGCCTTTTGAACGTTCAGGGCATCTAAAACTGCAACGACATCTTCCGACATGTCGGCCAGGGAATAGGGCTTCGCAGCGTCCCAGTTTTCCACCCAGTCCGACCAGCCCACGCCCCGATGATCATAACGAATCACCTGGTAACCCGAATCGACAAAAGCATCGATAAATTTTCTGGGCCAGCCCAGCGCGTCGTTGGAAATGCCCATAATCAGCAGGACCGTGCCTTTGGGCTGCGTTTTCGGATCGATACTTTCATACCAGATGTCGAGGCCCTGCGATTTTGCAAAACCCGTTCTGCCGCGAATGACCTCCGGAAGCGGATTTTTGATCACCTGGCTGGCGGTTTCAACGTATTCATCGGGCAAAGAAGACCCGGAGCAGGCGATATAAATGAAAAAGCCTGCCAACAGCAGTATAATCGCAAATGCTGCGATTTTGAGTATTTTTTTGAATGATTTCATTTTTGTGAAAATGCTTTGGCCGCTGTGATACATCTCCGGGATGTGTCGCAACGATTGTAAATGACAACAAAAGCAATTTTGAAAAACCGGGAAACAAGCGTCCGGTCAAATCACAAAAACGTCCTCATCCGAAGCGGATGGAATGGTTTTCACCTCTGTAAAATAAGGCGTTTTAAAAAAGGAATCGACTTCCTTTTGGCAGGCAAACAACCTGACTTTTACAAGCCTGTCAAAGGCAAAACGGTGTGTTTCTTTAGATGAAATAAACACCAAGCGCTGCACGGGGACAGCGAAGTAAAAAAATACTTTTTCCCAGGAAACGACCTGGTGAATCGGTTCGCTTTTAGCCTTTGATAATTCCGCCTGCTCCGTGCGTTCTTCGCTCCATTTGGAATGGCCGGTGTAGCCCGAAAACGCGATCGAACTGAACAACAGAGAAACTACCAACAGGTACTTGGGCAGGTTCTCTTTTATATGTTTAAGTATTTCTATCAATTGAAAGGTCGATGACGCGAGCAAAGTTAACCGATTTATACACCCGTCACAAAACAAGTTTTGACACACAAGAACGCTGTCGTACTTTTGAATCATGTCCGTTTTCACCACCTACATCGACTCGCCGCTCGGCATCCTGGAAATCAGCGGCACGGACACGCAGCTCCACAGCGTGCTCTTTTTCCGCGCCGAACACAAACCCGCGCCCGGCCAGCCCGCTTCGGAAGGCGAAATGCCGGCGGCGGTGGCTCAAACCATCGAACAACTCAACGAGTATTTCGCCGGCAAACGGCACAACTTCGAACTTCCGCTACAGCCAAAAGGCACTGATTTCCAACAACATATCTGGAATTTACTGCTCGACATTCCTTACGGAGCCACTACTTCCTACCTGGAAATATCGAGACGCTACGGCGACCTCAAAGCCACCCGCGCAGTGGGCACCGCCAACGGCAGCAACCCCATCTGCATCATCGTGCCCTGCCACCGCGTGATCGGCAGCAATGGAAAACTGGTGGGCTATGGCGGCGATTTGTGGCGAAAAGCATGGCTGCTGCAACACGAGTTGGAGCATGCGCCGGTGCCGCAGGGAAAACTGTTTTGATTTTTGGGTTGATAAATGTTGATAAGGTTGATGAGGGTTGATATTTGCCACTCGGTAGGGATCAATTTGTTCATTCCACGAGTGTCGAATATCAACCCTCATCAACCTTATCAACCCTCATCAACATTTATCAACCCTCATCAACCCAAAAAATCACACTTTCACCGTCTTCCACTTCCCCCGCCGAAACACCCACATCGCCGCCATGGCCATGCCCGATTCGCCGATGAAAATGCTCCAATACACACCCGTTTGTCCCCAGCCGAGATAGAGGGCCAGGAAAGCGGCAAGCGGCATACCGATCAGCCAGAAAAAGATGAAATTCAGAAGCGTAGGTGTACGGGTATCGCCGGCGCCATTGATGGCTTGCGTGAGTACCATACCCCATCCGTAAAAAATGTAGCCACCGGCAATGATGCGCAAGGCCAGCGAGCCGGAATGCACGGCTTCTACGTTGTCGGTAAAAATTCGGATCAGCGAAGGTGCGAAGATCAAATACAGAATACCCACGGTTCCCATAAAGATCATATTGAAAAAACCGGCCCGCCAGGCCGATTTTTCGGCGCGTTCGGGGTGCCCGGCGCCCAGGTTCTGACCTACCAGCGTGGCCGCTGCATTGGCCATGCCCCAGGAAGGTAAAATAGTGAATACCACGATCCGGATCGCAATGGTGTAACCCGCCGTCACCTCCTTGCCGATCTGGCCGAGAATAAAGATCATGAAGATCCAGCTCGCCGAAGAAATGAGGTATTGCCCTGTGCTGCCCGAAGCGATTTTAATCAGTGTTCCGATGGTATCCCATTTGGGTTTAAGCATGTTCCAGCGCAGTCGTATGATTTTTCCTACTTCGAATAAATGCCACAACTGATACGCCACCCCGCTCGAACGCCCGATGGTAGTCGCCACACCCGAGCCGATGACGCCCATGGCCGGAAACGGCCCCCAGCCGAAAATCAGCACCGGACACAAAATGATGTTCACCCCGTTGGCGATCCACAAGGCCCGCATAGCGGTGGCAGCATCGCCGGCGCCCCGGAAAATGCCGTTGAGCATCCACAGCAACAGAATCGGCAAATTGGCGGTAAGCAGTAATCGGGTGAAATGAAATCCTGTTTCCGAAACGCTGGTATCGTGCGCCATCAAACGCAGCAAATCTTCCGCATAAAAATAACCCGGCACCGCAATGACCCCCGATAAAATCACCGCGATCAGAATGACCTGCGCGCCCGCTTTGGCTGCAGCATCCCGGTCGCCCTCACCGATGCGGCGCGCTACCATGGCGGTAGCGGCAGCGCTCAGGCCGATAGCGATGGAATACACCAGCATGAGCATGGATTCGGTAAGGCCGACGGTAGCCACGGCTTCCACGCCGATTTTGGCCACAAAAAACGCATCCACCACCGCAAAAAGCGATTCCATCGCCATTTCCAGGATCATCGGGATGGCCAGCAGTACAATCGCGCGGTCGATACTTCCGGTGGTGTAATCCTGTTCTTCCCCGTTAAGCGACTGCACGAAAACGCGTCGGACGCGCTGGAAGGTGGTTTCTTTTTGAATGGTATAGGACATGCAATATTTTTTAAACCACCAAAGACACTTTAAAAACAAAAGTGTGCACTGGCTTTATGGCCATACATTTGTGTTCTTTGTAAAATCTCCTAGTGTTCCTTGTGGTTAAGCCTGCGCAAAGGAGAGCGAAACATTTATTTCCGCATTAGGGTTCCCTTCCCCAACCTTTCCTGTTGTAATTTTGTTTTCAGAAAATATTGAAAATACTGCAAGCCGGACAAGTTCCGGTTATTCAACGCCAGACAGATATGAATATTTCCGATCTCCTCCACCGCGCCCTGCGCCACGAATGGCTGACGCCCGAAGAAGGCGTTTTTCTTTTTGAAAACGCGACGACGGCCGAACTCATGTACGTGGGCAACGCCATGCGCTATCAGCACGTGCCGGGCAATACGGTTACCTGGATCATCGATCGCAACTCGAATACCACCAACGTGTGTATTGCCAACTGCAAATTCTGCAATTTTTACCGGCGGCCGGGCCACGAGGAGTCGTACATCACCACTATCGAAGAGTACAAACAAAAGATCGAAGAGACCTTCCGTTTCGGCGGCGAACAACTGCTGCTA
>Ga0209717_1000991_pt1 | contig 32678 bp, 21 predicted proteins | sample AD_UKC048_MetaG_FD_184418 | JGI IMG/M metagenome (GOLD analysis project Ga0209717, IMG submission 184418) | Active sludge microbial communities of municipal wastewater-treating anaerobic digesters from USA - AD_UKC048_MetaG (SPAdes) (version 2) | ecosystem: Engineered > Bioreactor > Anaerobic >...
GATGGCTGTGCTGCACGATTACACAAGGTACGGATGCAGTGGTACATCGACCACTCCTATTCCCTGCAGCCACAGCCATCCTTCGCCGCTTGACCTGTACCATGCCATTGAGCAATCGTGCAATCCTTATTTCTGGCAGGTTTTCCGGTCAATTCTTGACCAGCGGAAATTCCGTACGATGCAGGACAGTTATAATTACTGGCGGGAAGAGGTGATGAGTTTCGGTATCGCGACCATACTGGAAGGGGATGTGGTTGATCAGAAAAGCGGGAACCTGCCCAAAGACACTTACTATGACCGGTATTACGGCAAAACGGGTTGGAAACCCCTGACGATCCGTTCGCTGGCGATCGGGCAGGGAGAAGTGGAACAGACGCCGCTGCAACTGGCCAACGTGGCGGCCATTATTGCCAACCGGGGATTTTACCATCCGCCCCATCTGCTGAAAGCCGTTGAGGGTGATACGGAACCGGCGAAAAAGTTCGAAAAGAAGATCCCTGCCCGGATCGCCTCGACCTATTATGAGACGCTCATCGAGGGGATGTCGCTGGTTTATAACGGAGGGGGGGGATCGGCCAGGTATTACAAAATTGACAGCGTGGAATGCTGCGGAAAGACAGGCACCTCACAAAATCCGCACGGGAAAAACCATTCGGTGTTTATTGCTTTCGCTCCGCGGGAGAATCCGAAGATAGCCATAGCCTGCGTTGTGGAAAATTCGGGATATGGAGCAACCTGGGCGGCGCCGATTGCTTCGCTGGTCATGGAGAAATACCTGAAAAGGACAATAAAGCAGACCGCTACGGAAGAACGGATGTTGAACGCTTATTTAATAGAAGGAAGTGACCCCGGCGACTAAAAACATATACGGCAAGATTGACTGGACAACTGTCTGGCTTTACATCATCCTGGTGCTGATGGGATGGGTCAGTGTATATTCATCGGTCTATGATGAAACTCACAGCAGCATCCTGGATATCTCGCAACGTTACGGAAAACAGATGATCTGGATCATTGCCGGCGGCGTGATAGCGTTTGTGATCATGCTGACCGACGCCAAGGTCTTCAATGCTTTTGCTTATATCATCTATGGTATTTCCATTCTGATCCTGATTGCCGTACTTCTTATCGGCACTGAGATTTCGGGTTCCAAATCCTGGTTCCAGATCGGCAGTGTGGCCATACAGCCTGCCGAATTTGCCAAATTCGCCACCTGTTTGGCCCTGGCCAGATACCTGAGTTCCTACGCCACGGATATGAATGTGCTTCAGACCAAGATTGTAGCCACTGCTTTGATATTCACACCGGCGCTTCTGATTTTTTTACAAAATGATACCGGTTCGGCCGTTGTGTATATTGCGCTTATCCTGGTACTTTACCGGGAAGGCCTTTCGGGATATTTCCTGATCTCGGGCGTAATCATGGTCGTGCTTTTTGTTATGACCTTGCTGATCAACCAGTATATTATGACCGGAATCTTGTCGGTGCTGGCCGTTCTGCTCTATTATTACAATAAGCTGCTCAGGAAGCGCTGGTGGATCATTATCGGCATATGGCTGGCTTCGGTTGCCATGGTATTTGCGGTGGATTATGTATTCGACAACTTCCTGGAAGAGCACCAGAAGACCCGTATCAATGTTTTATTGGGCAAGGAATCTGACCCGAAAGGCGCGGGTTACAATGTCAACCAGTCGAAAATAGCCATTGGATCGGGAGGATTGATCGGCAAGGGGTTTCTGCAGGGGACACAAACCAAGTACAATTTTGTGCCGGAGCAGAGCACCGATTTCATTTTCTGCACCGTAGGCGAAGAGTGGGGCTTCCTGGGAAGTACGGCAGTGATAGGTTTGTTCGTTTACCTTCTTTTCAGGCTGGTCAGGATGGCAGAGCGGCAGCGGTCGGATTTCAGCAGGATATACGGATACGGTGTAATATCGATCCTTTTCTTCCACTTTGTAGTGAATATCGGGATGACGATCGGGCTTGTGCCGGTCATCGGGATCCCCCTTCCCTTTTTCAGTTACGGGGGATCTTCCCTCTGGGCATTCACCATCCTGCTTTTTATCTTCATCAAGCTGGATGCGAACAGGCTGGCGTTATTCTAGAAATACAGGAGCCTGTTGTCTTCTATCTTTGTAATTTTCTGAAGGGCGTTGAACATAGGATTAGCTCCCATGCGTGAGCGGAAAGCGGCCAGCAGCTGATCGCGGTTAGCATTGTAATCGGCCGGTTGCGGCGGTTCATAGAATCGATCGACCACCACGACAAACACGCCGCCGTTACCCTGGATGGGTTCAGATTGCTGTCCGGCTTCCATGCTGAATATTTCCCCGATAACCTGGTATTCGCTGCCAAAACCGGGTATATTCCTGGAAGAGAAGGTCAGTGTCAGGTTTGTATCCACTTTGGTATTGAATTCCCGGGCGATCTGGTAAATGTCGGTACCGATGCCTTTAATACGGTCTTTAAGCATAGAGGCTTTCTTTTCATTCATCACAAATGATTTGATATTCTCCTTCATCTGTTCCAGCGGCATGATACCTTTTTCCCTGGCGGCGGTAACGACTGCCACCACGTAAGCGCCACCGATATCGAATACCGGTGAAACGTCGCCGACTTCGATCCCATCAAAGAAAGCCCAGCGTACAATTTCGCGCGGATAATCGATGCCGGCAATAGTATTGCCCATTTCCCGCAGGTAAGTGGCCGATCTTTTGTTCAGCCCCTGGCTGCTGACAGCCGCATCGAATTTAGCCTGGGTGCTGTTTTCCCCGGCGAAAGTGCTGGCCTGTGCGTAAACATCCTGGAAAGTTTTGCTGCTGGGGGCAATTGTTCGTTCAATAACAGCTACCCTGATTTTCTGTTCCGGGTCTTTCTTGCCGGTAATTTTCACCACATGGTAACCGAAAGCGGTTTCCACTTTAACCACATCACCGACTTTACCGTTGAGGACCGCATCATTAAAAGGACCGATCATGGCGCCATCTGAGAACCATCCCAGGTCGCCGTTATTCGATTTGGCCGATCCGTCGTCGGAAAGGAGGTAAGCCAGGGCCTGGAGTTTGGTTTTATCAGCGGAGACAATCGTGAATATACTGTCGGCGGTTTTTTCTGCCTGTGTTTTGGTACGGGTGACATTTTCCCCGGCTCTCAATGCGCCCTGGAAAGCGATCAGAATGTGTTCGGCTTTCATCGAATCGGGGCGGGCCTGGATATCCATCAGCCGGGCCATATGCCAGGCATTATTCTCCTCGTAAGGCGGGACGAAAGTGCCTGCCGGGGCATCCCACAAAGCCACTTCGATGTTGAGCGGAAGCAATCCTTTTTTATACCATGTACTATCGTAACGCTTATCAGAAGTTGAGTTGACAAATGTTACAAAGTCGCTCGCATTGCGGAACTCATCATAAATCCTGTAAGCTTCCTGGCGCGCATCTTCACGGTCTTTTGCCGATGGTGCCACATCAAAAACCAGGTAATCGATATCCCTTGAAGGCTCCTGCTCGTAAGATTGTTTATTCTTTTCGTAATACGTTTCGTAATCTTTATCGGTTAGAGTAACCTCATCATCATTGATAACGGTATAACGGGCTACAACGTACCTCACTTCTGCGTTCTTTTTCTTGCTTTCAAAATCCAGGGCAGCAAAAGCCTGAGGCATGTAATATCCTTTGGTCACCAGGCTTTTGTATTTTTGATCAAGCCGGTCTTCTTTGATATATTTTTCCAGGTCAAGCCACTGTTTACGCACCTCCGGAGTCAGGTTATCAAGGTTCTGGAGAAAGTTCTGCACAACTGTCGGGCTGTACATTCCCGTCTGCGGGTCTTTGAAATATTGCTGGATCAGGTTATGCGGACGCGGCCCCTGGACGAGGTCGTAAAGCTCTTCAGTAGTGACAGAAAGGCCCAGCTTTTTATATTCATTACCCATAATGATTTCATCCAGGTACTGGTTCCAGGTACTCTGCCGAATATCAAATGTTTCTCCGGGAGTTAACGATTCTTTATTCTGATTGGCTTTTTGATTTTCAAGATTTACATCGACGCGGCGGTTATAATCCGTGACCGTGATCTCTTCTCCGGCGATGGTGCCTACAGCCGGGACGCCATTTCCCCTGCCTCGTTTGCCCGAGAATAGATCGCTGACGATGAAAGCGGCGATAGCCACGCCGACAAGAATAACGGCGAGAGCCGAATGTTTACGAAGTGTTCCGATAATAGCCATAACTGCGTATTTATTTTAAAAAGAGGTGCAAAAGTATAAAAAAAACGAACGGGTGCAAAGTAATTCATATATTAATGATGCTATCCGTCATAATAGTAACCGGTTAAGCGACGGGTCCGGGTCGTGGATAAGCAGAAGAACATCCCCAAGGCGGGTTACTGCGGTTCGTCTTTTATTTCAAGCGTACCCTGCACATGGGTTATATCAAGCACATCAAATGGTTCTTTAGATGTCAGCCCGGTACCGGTTACCACATTTCCACCTGTCGTGAGCCTGACAAACTGGTTGGAATAGATCACGGCTTTGGCCCGGTCCCAGAAAAGCTCTTCGGTATTCAGTTTTTCTTCTTTCTCCAGGTTCTCGACCACGACGTTATGCCGGGCTTCCATCAGTTTCTTTTTTTCATAGGAGATTCCGTAATCAGCCGTGATCTTAGTGGTCAGGTTCATGGCTGTATCGTAGAAAAAAACGGTGAATCCTTCGGGGAACAGGAGCAGTTCTTCATCGCCTTTTTTATTGACGAGGTAAGGGCTGACCAGTTTGATCTGCATTTGTCCCTTTTCGCTGTAAAGAATTTCAATATCCCTTGCTGTCATTTCGGGAAGAGTATCCACAAAATCCAGTGAGAGAACCGTCTGAACATCATTTTTACAGGATGAAAAAATCGCCGGCCCCATCAGAGCGATGATGCCGGCGATGATAATCAACAATATTTTATTCTCCCCAAGAGAAGGCCTGGTTTTCAAAACGGGTGCAATTATTGTTTTGACGCCCTGATCCGGGTATCTTCATTGATCCAGCATTCCACCCTGTAAATATCACCTTCCTTCAGGGTATAGAAAAAGATAGTAGAAGTGGCAGGGAAATAGGCCGAATAGGTGTAAATCAGTTTATCGGCTTCCGGGCCCAGTTCCGGCTCGACCTGTTTGGCCCGCTGGTACTTATCGACAGCCACCCAATAGGCCACATGGTTGGTCAGGTCATTGCCTCCGCAATCCCTGGCAGAGGCGGCATAAAGGTCACCGATCAGCATATAGGGATCCCCGTCGGTCGGATCGAGAGCAGCGGCCTTCAAAGCATAGGCCCTGGACGAAGGATAGTTGTTCAGCGCCTGGTAAGCTTTGGCGATATACATGTAGCTTTTCTGCACTGTAGCGGTATCATTGAGCTTCTCCGCCTGTTTAAGATAATCGATGGCCTCGGCATATTTCCCTTCATTCAGCAGCATTTTACCGATCATGTAAGCCGATTCGGGTGAAGGCTCCAATTCATACAGCTTCACTGTTGTTTCGAAATAGAAAGGATCGGTATGGCATTTTTTCTGTTCCAGCAAATTGCTGATCTTCTTAAGCAATTCGACATCATCCGGAGTTTGATTGAATTTCTTACGGTAGATGGTCACCAGGTCGGGGCAGGTGGCAAAGGGTTCGAGTTTGAAGTCAATACTGGCTTTAATCAATCCCCAATTGCCCTTATCAGGTGAAATATTTTGTTCTTGCCAGCTTGTTAAAATTCCATTCTCAAAATAGAGATACAAATTATCATAAATCCACTGTTCAGTTTCTCCATTTGAAGTAACTGATTTGTTTACACTTTTAGGAACACCTAAATAAACTCTGGTCTCAGAATCATTTAAACCCACTTTTAAGTTCTTTGTGATACTTTCAGATGCCAGCTTTTTTAAATTATTTTCAACGATCTGCATAGAACTTTCATATGCATCAAATATTAATGATGAATCTGATCGCTCCTTAGCTAGGTTTATTGCAGCATCCATATAATACGGTAAAATTGCACCTAACGTATTGTCCCCTTCCAATTCAATAGACCTATGGAGATAATTAAAAATATTCTCTATATCTTGCGGCCTATAATTAAATAGATCGACACCTTGTCGACCTAAAACAAAACCCTCCTTTCCAAAGTATTTTATACGTTGGTCATATAACATCATCAATGTGTCAACATATCTATTTTTTAATTTATCAAAATAGTTAAAAGTTTCTTTATTCTCTTTATATTTTAGGGCTGAATCATTGGTTGATTCAATAAGATAACTTAGAATCTTCGCGCCATCGATATATGTATTCTGAGTTCCCCTGGGGCAGTTCAAAAAGACCCATCTCCATGGCGGGATCAGGTCGTGGATCGTTTCACTTTTATAATCGCTGGCTTTCCACTGTTTGAAAAACTCCCGGTACAATGAAATGTTCGTGATGCAGGTGAGGCTGTCGCTACCGTATTTGCCGGCTCCCTGGTCTTCCTGCCCGAAACTGTTCACAGAAGGGATACCGGCGAAAATCAGTGAAAAGGTAATAACAAAAAATAGGCGTTTCATAATTATAATGATTAATAATATTTGCTTTTAAAGAACCAGTTTTCAAAAACGTTGACAGCGATCGTAAATTTAATAAAATTTTCCTGGATCAACCCGTTCTGGATGGTTCCTCTTTTTCCGATAGTTGCTGCAAGGTTCACCGTTGATTTCGATTTCTTTATCGGTAAACCCATCCCAAAACTTATGCCAAATTCGTCGATATACTTTCCCTTGAGATAGATTGGGGTTCTTCCGTACTGAAAACCAATGCGGTAAGCAACTCTTTGGAAGTAAGTTCCGATATTTCTCGAATCCGGGATATATTCACCGCCCACACCTACGCTCCAGCGGTTGACAAGTGAATCGGAATTGCCGTTATAGCGGTATTTCTCCCAGTTTTGCCATGTAAAGTCGGCGCCGGCCATCCATTTTCCATCCTTTCCGAGGGTAATGCCCCCTCCGGTACGCATGGGGAGCGTGAAACTTCCTTTCTCATTATCAACGGCATCGATTGTATCGTAATAAAGCTGGGCTTCGGTAATATCTCCGAAATAGGTTGTCACAAGCCTTGAGGTCGAAGATCCGATCTCAAGTTCGGGACCGAACACGCCGCCGATGACCATAAACAGATCCTTTGAAAGTTTTTCCCTGTACTGGAAACCGATCTCTCCATAAAAATCGCTCGGGCGCATAGAGCTGCGGATGTAGGTATTTTTCATCTCGATGGAATCGGGGAAAGTGACGCCCCGGCTGCGGGTAATGTTCCCGAACAGATATTTTACATTAAATCCAACCGAAAGTTTTTTACCAATCTTAAACCCATTACCCCAGTAAAGCTGGTTCAATCCGCCCGAACCGCGGTAAACATACTGGATATCGGGCATGCCGGTTTGCTGTTCCGTATTGAAAATATCGTATCCCACATAACTGAAAGGGAGCACGCCGAAGCTGGTGCGCCACCAGCGTGTCACCGGGAAACCAAAGAGAAGATGACTGAGGGAAACATAGCTGCCCTGGTTTTTCTGGTTGGTGACCTGCAGGTTCGACATCAAACCGAACACCCCGGCGTCGAACACAAAGCTGACCGAATCGAAAGCGGTATAGGAAGCGGGATTGGCCGTATTGATCACACTGGGCGAGCGGAAACCGGAATAGAGTCCGCCCATGGCGGTAATACGCGGATCATTGCCGTTTTCTACCAGTGTACCCAATCCGTAACGGGTATACGGCGAGTTGATACTGATCTGACCGTATAAGGAGGACAACCGGAAGGAGGCAACCAGTAAAAGCCCTAATAACAAGTATTTACCCTTTGATTGAGTGATCATTATAGTCCAAAATTTCGTTCAATCCCAGCAGCACTAAATCGGGGGCTGCAAAGATGCTAATTTTTAGTTTATTATGCAAGAAATGATGATCACCGCCGGTAATAACCACGGCCAGGTCACCGGATTTTTCATGGTAGCGGCCGGCAAGATGAGTGATTTCGCCCGTGATGCCGTTATAAACCCCGGAAAGGATAGATTCCTGTGTTGTTTGTCCGATAAGGTCATCAAATTCTTCCTGTTCAATTAACGGCAATTTACCGGTGAAAGTATGCAACGCCTTAAACCGCATCCGGATTCCGGGCGATATTGCTCCGCCCAGGTAGGTTCCTTCGGCGGTGATCAGGTCGTAGGTGATGCAGGTACCGGCGTCGATCACCAGGCAATTCCGGCCGGGAAAAAGATTGCGGGCCCCGGCAACGGCAGCGATACGGTCTTTGCCGAGTGTTTTCGGTGTCCGGTAAAGGTTTCGGAACGGCAGCGGCGTTTGATCGGTCAGGAGGATAAACCTGCCGGCGGCGGCCAGGATCTCTTCCATTTTGCGTGTATGGATAATGACCGACGACTGGATGATGCCATCAAAAGGGCCGTGTTGTGCAATAAAACCGGTAAGGGAATCGGGTTTCAGCTTGTCGAAGGTCTCTTTGAACAGCATGGTCTTCCCATCAAAAACAGCGAGTTTCTGCAAGGTATTCCCGATGTCGATAATGAGTTTTCTGTGCAAGGTTTATAGTAAAGTGTGCAAAGATAGCATTTTTCAGTCGGCAGTCGGCAGTCGGCAGTCAGCAGTCGGCAGTCGACTTTTTTTGCCCGTGTTATATTATTTACCAAAAAATGTATATCTTTGCGCTCCCAATTTTGCTGGTACCATAGCTCAGTTGGTAGAGCAACGGACTGAAAATCCGTGTGTCGCTGGTTCGACTCCCGCTGGTACCACCGGTAGCCTGATTTTCCAGAAAGGAAGATCAGGTTTTTTATATTTATTCCGGCAAGATTTTTCTTGACTTTTGATATTGAATTGATTATATTTGCTCTCTTTGCTAAAAGTCATTCCGTATTAATCAATTAATTCAAAAATCATGAAAAGGATTAGTTTAATTATTCTATCAAGTCTTTTTGTTTTGATATTGTTTCAAAGGTGCGCAAAAGATGACCTTAATGGAAATATTGCGTCAAATCCAAAGAATCGGGAAATAATTAAAGAAAAAATTAATGATTATAGGCCAGAATCCGAAGACATTGCCCATTTATATTTCGATTTTCTAAATCGAATTAAAAGCCATAAAGATATAGATAAGTGTACCATTAAACATGATCCAAATTTCGATGATTCGGCTATTGATAAAGGTATGTGGTTGATTGAAACGGCATTAAATAACGAATACGGATTTAAAAATGATAGCATTGCATATGAGCGAGATCTGAATCGATTTTACAACATTGATATTATAGGATATGATTCAAACAGTATTCCAATAGTACATGGAGGGCAACTTGATGATGTCTATATTGAGATGGAACAAGTTATAATTAATGGAAACCAGGTGGATACGAATTTCTGGATGTGTACAGTTGATCTCGATACAATTATGGATAATGTATTAACAATTAACATTCAACTTTACCGTGGAAAAATATATCGATTGTGGACAGTTTTGACTCCCGGAACAGAACCTGTTCCCTTTCCTAATGGAACGAGTCTACGCTCTTGCTATTGGTATAATGGTGAGGCTCCATTGTGGTATGAAATAGAATCAAGAATCAGGGGGCAGCATTTTATTGTGCCTGCACCAGGATATATATTCGTTTATTCTGGCCATGAAGGTGCCAGTTTTTATACTATGTTAGAGTGGTATCCTGATTATCGGTTCTGGGGTGGCACATCAGGATTGGAAATGCTTAACACATCGATATGTAATCAATATCTTCTTTCCATAAAAGAAGTTGTGGATCAATATAATCCATATCCAAATCCTGATTTTATTCTTGGTACCTTAATAATGAATTTTTTTGAATATCCTTATGGTTATTGGCATGGTTGTGACATTTGGCATACTGCGGATTTTTTATATTTCGAAGTTGTTTATGTAGGATTTCCAAATTAAACATGAATATATATAAAATATTAGGACTTCTGGTGACCATTATTTTGGCAAATTGGCCAGGTTACGGTTATTCTCAGGATTACTCATTACGCATCAGCACTTTCGAAGATGAATTTCCTGCCGGGAGTCTTTCTGATTTAAATAATGGGATTTATTCAATTGTCGTACGTGGTCAATTTGAATTGGATCCCACACCTGCTGATTTTTTTCATAATTACCGCAATACCATATACCATATCAATGACCAGGGAGAAATAATAGATGATATTGAGATTGATAAGATTGACGGGTATGACCTGCTTCTTAAAAGTATAATCAGAACCGGTGATAGCCTGATGGTTTGGGGGAATGCCTATCGGCCGGAAGATGAATCATACAGCCTGGTAATACTATATTTTAACAGTAATATGCAGCTTCTTGGGATCAATATTCCATACACATCCGACAGTATAATTGAATTCTTTTGCTATACGGCTGTCGATCAGGATAACCTGGTCTTTTCCGCTTGTAAAGGTGAATATGGCTGGGACCAGTTACTGGTCAAGACCAGCCGAACCGGGAATTTCATCCAGGAGAGGTTGAATCCTGGTTTTGCAGGTCCATGGCCAAATATCGGTTACCTTCCTTCTGTCGACCAGATTTTATGCGGCAGGTACCATTGGTTAGGTTACATCGATAATACGGATTTTACTATTGATTCTGTCTATTACCCGCTTTCGATCGATCTTTTGAGTTATGGTTTTTTCCGGCCTTACGATAGTTCCCATTGCATTATACCGTCACAGTTTTATAATTGGGATGCAACGACCGATCCGGGTTATTTTGTAATAGATACAATTGCTCAGGCAACCGATACTGCATTATTCGATCTCCGTCCCGATCAGAATGAGGCCATCGATATCGATTACCTGACCATCGATACGATGTTTCTGGGAGCCATTGAAAATTCGTATATGCCGGAGCCCAATAAGGGATTCAATCCGGTCGACCGATGGTTTGCCGTGATTAAATTCAGCAAGGACGGCGAAATTATCTGGGAAAACCGTTTCGGAGGAGAAGCCAACTATATCCTTTACGACATTACCGCAATGCAAGACGGCAGTTGTGTTATGCTCGGAACATACTACGACTGGCGCAATAATACGATGATGGAAAGAGATGTAATGATCATAAAATCTACTCCCGACGGCCTTTATACGGGACTTGCAGGCCATCAAAGCCCGGAGGTTCAGATTTTCCCAAATCCGGCCAATGAAAGATTATTCGTCAGGATTAGCGGAAATTCAACTTCATCTTATGTCATTGATGAAATTACGGTATCGGATATGACCGGAAAAATATGGTCGACTTCCGGTGTTAACCATGAAAAAGAAATCATGGTGGATGTTTCCGGTTATCCCCCGGGAGTTTACTATATCAGCTTATTCTCCGGAAATCAATTCTTGTTGGGCAAGAAAACAGTGATCTTCTGAATTTCTCTTACTTAGGTTCAAATTTTGAAGTTTATTTGCCAACCGTGGTAATCCCCAGCTCTTTCAGTTGATCGCCGGAGATTTCCGAGGGGGAGTCGATCATCATGTCCTGGCCGGCGTTGTTTTTGGGGAAGGCGATGACCTCGCGGATCGAGTCGACACTGCTGAACATGGCTACCCAGCGGTCGAATCCGAAAGCGATGCCGCCATGCGGCGGGGCGCCATATTCGAAAGCGTTCATCAGGAATCCGAACTGCTCCTGGGCGTCTTCATCGCTGAAGCCGAGGATCTGGAACATCTTCTTCTGCAATTCCTTGTTAAAGATACGGATAGAACCTCCTCCGATCTCCACGCCGTTGATCACCAGGTCGTAGGCATTGGCGCGGACCTGGCCCGGATCGGTTTCCAGCAGAGGAATATCCTCCGGTTTTGGCGAGGTGAACGGGTGGTGCATGGCATAGAAACGCTTCGTTTCCTCGTCCCATTCAAGCAGCGGAAAGTCAATGACCCATAAGGGTTTGAAGACATTGGGGTCGCGCAGTCCAAGCCGGGTGCCCATTTCAAGCCTCAGTTCATTCAGGGCCTTACGCGTTTTATGCGCATCGCCGGCGAGGATCAGGATCAGGTCGTTGGGCCCGGCATGGAAGGCTTCCGCGATCTTTTTCAGGTCTTCCGGCGAATAGAACTTATCGATGGTCGATTTGAAGGTGCCGTCGGCTTTGCATTGGATATAGACCAGTCCACGGGCGCCGATCTGCGGGCGTTTGACGAATTCGGTCAGCTCGTCGAGCTGCTTGCGGGAGTATTCGGCACACCCCGGGGCACAAATGCCGACGGTCAGCTCTGCCTGGTCAAAAACGCCGAAACCTTTTCCTGTCACCAGGTCGTTTAATTCGGCGAATTTCATCTCAAAGCGGATATCAGGTTTATCGGAACCGTAGAATTTCATGGCATCGGCAAAGGTCATGCGGGTAAACGGGCCGGTCTCGTAGTTTTTCACTCTCCTGAAAAGATGTTGTGCCAGGCCTTCGAAGGTATTCAGGATATCTTCCTGGGTGATGAAGGCCATTTCGCAGTCGATCTGGGTGAATTCGGGCTGGCGGTCGGCGCGGAGGTCCTCATCGCGGAAACAACGCACGATCTGGTAGTAGCGGTCGTATCCCGCCACCATCAGGATCTGTTTGAAAGTCTGGGGCGACTGAGGGAGGGCATAGAACTTGCCGTTATGCACCCGGGAGGGAACGACGAAATCGCGTGCTCCTTCGGGAGTGGATTTGATCAGGTAGGGTGTCTCGATTTCGAGGAATCCCTGCGAGTCCATGTAGTTACGGGTTTCGATGGCCATCCGGTGGCGCAGCTCGAGGTTCCGGCGCAGGGGATTTCGGCGCAGGTCGAGGTAGCGGTAGCGCATGCGGAGCTCTTCGCCGCCGTCGGTCTCGTCTTCAATGGTGAAGGGAGGAACTTTCGATATGTTGAGCACTTCGAGCTTTTCGACGGCAATTTCGATCTCACCCGTAGGAATCTTAAGATTCTTGCTGCTGCGTTCGATGACTCTTCCAGTGGCAAGGATCACGAATTCACGGCCCAGCTTCCTGGCCTGGAGGCATAGTTCGGCGTTGGTTTCGAGGTTAAAGGCCAGTTGGGTAAGACCATACCGGTCGCGCAGGTCGATAAAGGTCATTCCGCCGAGGTCGCGGGAGCGTTGCACCCATCCGGTGAGGGTGACTGTTTTACCGTTATCTGTCAGGCGGAGTTCGCCGCAGGTGTGGGAACGAAGCATAGTCGTTGGATTATAATTTGGGTGCGAAGATAGGAAAAAGTTGGCAGCCGGCAGTCAGCAGCCGGCAGCTTGTCCTGAGGGCGAAGCCCGAAGGATCACAATTGGACACAGGGATTATTGTCTGATGGTCAATATAATGATCTGGAGAATTACATTACAGCCGGCTATAAATAATCATGAATTAACAAAACAAAATACTCCCGGCATCTGTCAGGGGTCCATGATGCAATTCGACGATCTCATAATTTAATGAAGAAATGAAATCCCTGACTTTTTTGCCTTCGTGAAAGAAATCCAGGTTTCCGTTTATGAAGATTTTATCATCCAGGACGCCGCAGCATCCGCCGAAGAAACCGTGCGGGAAGCCTTCGAGTAGGATCCCGTAGGGATGGCGTCCCTGGGGACGAGGTCCCAAGGGATGGCGTCCCCGGTTGGTGAGATGAAGTCTCCTTCTTCCGAGACTCCATCTCATTATTACTTTCTCAATCCCACCATCTGATGTTATAAAACAATCATCCTTCAACGCCAGCAAGTTGCACCGGCAGTACCCCTGCTCCACACAGACCGGCTCCAGTTCCATGAAAGTTCGTGTGATCATTACATCGGTGTGGCGAAAATTGTGGATCAGGTACTTCGGTGTGGCAACAGCATTGTAACGGGCCGACGACGGGTACTCCGGCCCGACCGGCAACTCGCCGGTGATAAATTCGATCCCGTTCTTACGGAGCTGATCAAAATAACGTTCCGGCAGATTCGGCGCCACGATCAACTTCCCCGGCCCCTGGCAGAAGAAAATATCGGGGTGACCTGAAATAGCAGGATAGGTGATGCCTTCGGTTTGTAGTTCCATGAGCTCTCCGTAGGAAGAAAGTATATTCTTCGCTCCACGGGATAGTTTATTATCAACAATGATCAACATTTCTCAGTTGGACAATATAACAGTTTAACAATTGAACAATTGAACAATTGAACAATTGAACCTCTATCTGTAATCCACCAGGAACTCCATCTGATTCAGGTCTTTATCTTTCAGGAACTTAACCTCTTTAATGACCTGCATCAGCTTTTTGCGGTTTTTTCCGTAATACCCGACGGCAAAATTGTACTGTGAAGGATGAACTGTGATGCGAAGCTCATCCGTACCTTCAAAGGCAGTTAACACCTCTAGCCTGTCCCACCAGACCCCGGTCATGGCCAGTTCGCGTATGGAGGGATGATAAGGCCCTGCAACCAGCTCTTTCCCGGTCTGAAGGCCGATGGAAGCATGCAGCCCGACTCGGGTTACCTCCACGCCCGAAACTTCGAACATCGGGAGCAGGATCTTCAGCCGGTCAATCGTTTCTTCCAGGGTCAGGGGCTGGTACTTGCCCTGGTGGTACCACTTTTCAAGCACCGTATCTTTAATGACGAGCAACGGATAGATCCGGGTTTCCACAGCGCCCAGTGCGATGATCTTCTCAGCGGTGGAAACGTCCTTTTCCAGGGTATCGCCGGGCAGTCCGATCATCATCTGGAGCCCGAGGCGGAACCCGGATTTGATGATCATTTGAGATGCCATCTCAATATCCTCCGCCGTATGGCCCCGTGAAGACAAAGCCAGAACCTCATCATCCATCGACTGGGCGCCGAGTTCGATCGTGGTGACGTGATACTTTTTGAGCAGATGGAGTCTCGTTTCGTCTATATAATCAGGCCGCGTGGAAAGCCGTATGCCCTGTACCCATCCTTTTTCAATATACTCACCCGCAACCTGCAGGTATTTTTCCTGCTCCTCAAGCGGTATCCCGGTAAAGGTCCCTCCGAAGAACCCTATTTCCACATGCTTCTTCCCTTTGGGAAATGAGAAATGATACTGCTCAATGATATTGACCATTTCCGGTATCCCGGGTATGTGCCCCCGGGCCGTGATCTTCTCCTGGTCGCAGAAAACGCACTGGAACGGGCAGGCTAGCTGCGGGATGAAGATAGGGATGGTGTAGTGTTTTGGGTTCATAATTTTCTTTCCATCATCCATTTCCATGCCGGCATGACAATTATTTTCCTCTCACCATCTTCAATAACATCCTCCTGGTTGTAGCTGATCAAAAAACCGGTTTTCAATTGAAAAAAATCCATCGCTTCTTTCAATCCGGAAATTTCACGCGCCATGTTATCGTCTGATAATTCATAACATACCTGTACAACCATTTCTACTTTATCGCGGTCGAATACTACAAAATCACATTCACTTTTAACGGAATAATAGTAAATCTTTTTCCATTTCCTGCGAAGATGAAGAAAGACCATGTTTTCCAGGATCCTTCCCTCATCTTTTGAAAAACTGAGGGAATTGACACGGGCCATACCATGATCAATTGAATAGATCTTTTTTGGATTTCTGATCTGATCTTTAATAGAATAACTAAATGAAGGAATGGTCAACAAAAGATAAGAATCCTCAAAATAGGATACATAATCGATAATCGTATTGGCAGAGCCTGTTTCGAAAGTTTTCATAAGGGAGTTGTACGAAAACTTTTTCCCGGCATTGGTCATTAAGAAAGTTGCTAATTTCCCGACCAGGGTACTGTTTTTCAGCCCGTGCCTGACGATGATATCCCTGTTAAGTATATCCCTGAGTAATTGTTGAAGGATTTCAGGATTACTATGCTTGATATATTCCGGAAAGCCACCGGTGATGAAATAGTCGCTGAATGAATCAATGCCCGGGCATGCTATTTTATAAACCAGGAACTCTGCATATGAAAAAGGAAACAATTCATACGTCAAATGCCGGCCTGTTAGTTTTGTCCCCAATTCACGGCTAAGCAGTGAAGCGTTTGACCCCGTAATGATTATTGAAAAACCATCATCCTGGGCAGATCTTGCATAATTTTCCCAGCCTTCCACAACCTGTATTTCATCGAAAAAAAGATAAGCTCCAGGGTACAATTCTTTGATAATTGAATCAAGCTTTTTAAAATCGGATAATTCAAAATCCGTTGCCAGGATATCTTCAAAGTTAAAATAACAGGATTTCTGTGTGGTTGTTTTTATCTGGTTCAATAAAGTGCTCTTTCCACAACGTCTTATCCCGGATATGATCAATATCAGATTTCCACCAACTGCAATGTTATCATTCAGTTGTCTTGGTATACCGGCATCCTTCGCCTTTATTTTCTCATCCTGCTGGTGAAGGATCTCAACAATAGTTTCCTTTAAAATCATAATTTATGCATTTTTAATATACATTATTGTTCATTACAAATATATGATATTATTCATTGGGAATGATAATTGGGTAAAAAATTATCATAAAATATGCACTAATTGAGGATTCAGGTTTTTAATAGACCGCGGATGACACGGATTATACGGATTTTCACTGATTTGGTGAGTGCCAGTTATTTGATCTTCTCTTTTGTGAAATCTTTGTCAAACCTGTAAAGAACGGGTTGTGCTTCCCTGGCAGAACTTACCCGAAAGTATATCCCCTCATCCGAAACATCGATAATCCGCCAGAATTCTTTAAAAGCAGGCCCTATAGGTCCTGTGTACTTTATATTCTTCTTAAAATTATAACATACGGCTGAATTGCATCCTGTTGAATCCACATCTTCATAATCTTTACGGGTTTCAGAGAAGATACAAATGAAATCTCCGGCCACATAAGGATAGAGGTAAACCCAATTCGTATCATAATCAGAGATGTCTAGTTCGATATCCATCGTTTTAAGATTTATAATCCTTAAACCGGGATTTCTGTTTGAATGATTATCATAATAAAGGTCCTTCAAGATTTGGTAATCATAGAAAAGGTAATCCCCATCGTCAGTAATACCAACATCATTCATTTCAGCATCATCTGAAAATATTTTCCGGAATAAATTGCCATTTGAATCAAATACCTGCAGGCATTCGGCGTATGCTTCCAATTCGCTTTCATTTTCATCATCACTGAAATCATCGATAATGATATGTGATGAAATAATTACCCATTTCCCATTTTTTGAAACATGAGCTGAATTACTCGTAAAGGCTTCATAAGGTTGTTTTAAAGGATGGCCAAAGTCAGTGACGTTAATAAGGCCGGGAATTTCATCCCCGGTCAAAGAATCAATACCTTTCAGATCAAAATATTTTACACTTCGGTCATTGATCGTATCCCCGATCCTTTTATAAGTAAGATTCCAGTATGGACATTTTTCGGCCGGCGAGAATGTTTTTACGATTTCGTTGGTGGTGGTATCAATGAACGTTATCTTGCAAAGTTCCGTATCCCGATGATTTTTCTCATACCTGACAATATTCTGTCCCTGTAAAACAGATGCAGCAAGGATTAAAAACGATAGCAGGAATCTCATATAATCAATATTAATTCAAAATCGTCCAACCCGCAAATCTCCAAATCCTCAAATCTCCAAATCGCCAAATCGCCAAATCATTCCACCTTCACCCTGATTCCCTGCGAATGGGCCGCAAACTCCGGCGCATACAGGCACTGGATCGAGGTGATGCCGTTGGAAAATTCTCCCTTCTGCGTAACATTCAGCGGGTATTCGAAGACATAGGTCCCCTTGCGGAGATAATCGAAGTAGAAATTCACCGAAGCGTCGCGGATCGATTCGTAATAGCCGAGACCGTCCTGCCAGCGGTATCCGGAAATGGCTTCAATGGGCTCGAAGGCTGCAGCCCGCATATCTTTCATGTGGACATATTCCATGTCGCGGTCAACGCGGATGATGATCCTGGCTTTGACCCTGTCGCCTGTTTTCAGGATCGAGTTGTCGAATACAGGATCGAGAACCGGGCCGGTTGATGTATTCCGCTCAAGGTAAAGCTCTCTTTCGATGCTCAGCGGCGACGCGGCCGGAGTGATCTTATCCAGGTGCTCGAAATACTGCCAGTAGACAGCGCCCCAGGCAATGCCTTCATCTTTCTTCACCACTTTTATGTTTCCCATCTCCGGCGTTATCTCCTTCCCCATCTTAGAGACCTGGAAATACCCGGTCCCGGCCTGGACCGTCACACCATCCATGGTCAGCGGATCGATTTTCTCTGTGCCCAGCGTTACCTCAACCAGCTGGTCGGAGGCCAGCAGGTCGGTGCCTTTCAGCAGCAAGGCATAGACCGCATCGGCCGTAGCCCGCGACGTCTTCCAGTCCTGCGTCTGTTTCTGCTTCAGCAGCCAGATCTTCATCAGCTCCACGGCCTCCTCATCACGCGTTACCTCCGCAAAGGCTTCGATCAGCATCGCCTGCCGCTCGACCGGCGCCTCGTACCAGAAATAGCCTTCCGGCACTTTCCAGTACATTCCCATCTCTTCCGAAACCAGCGCGTTTTCCTTCAGCGACGCCAGGATTGCTGCCGGCACATCGGGCACATTCATCCTCGACAGGGCAATAGCCATCATACCCTGGAGGTACTTGTTCTGATCCTTCCAGTATTTCCCGGCCTGAGACGTAAAATAGTCGAACGCCTCTTTATTGGAGGGGTGCACTTTCACAAATTCCATCAGGTAGCTGTACGCATAGAGGTACTGGATCTGGGCGCTGCCCAGATGGTTCTCATCCATCCGCCCCTTGCTATCCTTTTTAATGTCGTCGTAATCCTCCTTCAATCTATCGCACAGGTAGCGAAATGCGCTCTGGGTCATGCTGATCAGGTCGGGATTGCGCTGCAGTTCGATGACGCCCAGGTGCTGCAGGCGGCCGATTCCGGTGACGATCAGTTGTGTTACGTAGCGGTCGTCGCGCATCCCTTTGAACCAGGCCCAGCCTCCATTGGGAGTCTGCATCTGCTGCAGCTTCGCCAGCGCCGACTGCTGCTCGGCAGCCATCCGGTTAAGATCGAACAGGACGGCAATTCTTTTCTTGCGTTCTGACTCGCTTTTCGCTTCCATCACCCACGGCGTTTCGTTCAGCAGAACCGCTTTCAACTCCTGGTTCTTCTCCAGGTTCGACAGCAATGCATCGGGTGTGATATTTTTCCAGCTTTCGAAGACGGCTTTGATCTTCGGGTTGGAATTGGCTATGTAAGAGGCCAGGCTGTTGGCATAATAGCGGGTGAACAGCCCGTCGGCGCTTTCATGCACATACCCGGTCATGTAGGGAAGCGCCTGGACGGCGTACCAGGCCGGATTGGAGGTAAATTCGAGCGTCAGCCGGTAGCTGCTGAGGGATCCTGACTTTCCGGATGAGGCCAGCTTGCTGAACTTAAAGTTCTTCGTCCCTTTGCCATTCACCGGCAGCGGCAATGTCTCCGTTACCAGCATCCGGTTGGGCAAAACCGGCACGACGATCTCCTCCCCGTCGGAAAATTCATCTGCGGAAGCTTTCACCCGGCAGACCAATGCATCAAGCCCTTCAGGGATGACAATATCCCAGAAAAACACTCCGCTGTTACCCTTTTCGACCGAGAAATCAACAACCTTCACCAGGTTCTTCACCAGCGCGTCGACCGGTATCATGGTATAGGCATCGAAAAATTCAGCCTGGATCTTCCCGGCAAGTTTTTTATCCGACATGCTCACCAGTTTTGCGGCAAACATCACCTGGTCGCCCTCCCGGAAGAAGCGCGGCGCATTGGTCATCACCATCAGCTCTTTGCGGGTGGCCACCTCTTTTTCAAGGTAGCCAGTCTTCAGGTCCTTCGTATACGCCAGGGCCATGAGCTTCCACGCGGTGAGCGATTCGGGAACGGTAAAGCTCAGGATGACATCGCCTTTTTCATCGGTCTTCAGATCAGGGAAAAAGAATGCCGTTTCGTTGAAATTCTTCCTGACGGGCATATCCGGAACCTCGGGTTTTTTCTCATCGGGCAAAGGTTCTGCCGGAATATTCCCGCTTTCGGTCACCGTCATTTCAGCTTCTTCCTGAGCCTTATCGGCCGCCATTCCGTCCATGGCTGGCATTGCGTTTTTCATCCGCATTTCCATTCCGCCCATCCGGGGATAAATTCCACCGTAGTAGTTGAAACCGAACCAGTTCAGGCGGTCGTAACTATGAAAAATATAGGAAGGTGGATCGGCCGGCTGTTTTTTAACGAGATGGCTGCTGGCCTGGGTGAAGGCATCGAACACCGACCATCCGGCTGCTGAACTTCGAACAGGGTACAGGCCGAATGACCAGGAGTGGCCCCGGAAAGCGTCGAGCGAAGCGTCATACATCGAAGCCAGCAGTTCGGCAGCCACTTTGTCGCCATTCATACCCGTAATCCTGAGCTTCCATTCCTCTTCCTGTCCGGGCGTAAGTTTGTCCCGGAAGGTCTCTGCAGTGATTTTAAGCTGTTTATCGGTAAACGGCACGGTGAATTGTTCCGAAACACCATAGCTCCTGTTCCCTTTAACGAAGACAAGGTTGACGAAGAAATTTCCCCGGTATTCTTCCTTAACCGGGATCCGGAAGGTTCTCTTTTCCCGGCTTAAGGAGATCCATTCCCGGCTGATGATCTTCCCGTCGTTCTCAATCTCGTATAGGAGCCTGACCCCCTGTTCGGCGGTTCCGGCAGTAAAAGCAACCGTGTCGCCCGGTTCACCGCCTGGTTTTATCACGGAATACCAGAATGAATCGTTCGATGGAAGCGATTTCAGCGAGGGGTTGAACAGGGTAAAAAATTTCTTTGTTTCGACTTTTTCGCCATAAGCATCTTTTGATTCGATGGTCAACACGTAATGACCTTCTTTCCAGGATTTTAAATTATTTATGATGATGGTTGAATCGGATGGTGTCCGGTACGATTTTTCCATCATCAATTCCTTTTTATTCCATGTTTCGGGATCATTTTCATCATCATAAAGCTCATAGGGAAAACTGGCCAGGAATTCTTCGCGGGTCATGGTAAACACATCGGGATTTTCCCATTGTTGTTTCCGGATGAGGCGTGCAGGGGCATCCAGCAGATGCACCGACACTTTCACTTCGGCAGGCACCGGCTGTCGGTTGAGATTCGTTGCGCTGAGCGGGAATGCATCCGGGCCGAGCTGGTCCACTTCGTCAGGGATTCCGGCATCGAGGAGCATCGCCTGGTAGCCGACCGACAGGCTCCCTTCAGCTGAGCGCACCTCGCCCGTTATATCGGTCACATCAACATAAACCGTATAATTGAAAACCGGCTGGTATTTCCTGTCCACCGTAAGATCGGGCAACGCCTTGAACGACAGGCTGAACGATCCGTCGGCCCCGGTCAGGGTCTTGCCGCTGGTGATCTCCGTTTCGGGAGTGGGCGGGAACCAGCGCCACCAGGAGCGCCACACCGGGAAGCGTGCCGTTCTGACCACCCTGTAGGAAACCGAAGCCTGGTCGACGGCACTGCCGCTGTAATTCAAGGCTTTCCCCGTCACGTTCACCGTTTCATTCAGCTTGTAGCTGCCTTCCAGCGGATCGACCTCCACCTTAAAGCGGGGCCTTTTGTATTCTTCTACCGAAAATCCCACGCTGCCGGTCTCGCACCGTATGCTCATTTCACCGGTCAGCCCTCCGGCAGGGGCGGTAAAAATGCCGTTGAACGAACCGAAATCGCTTGTCGTAACCGCTTTTTCCGATACCTTCTGGTTGTTGACATCATAAAAAGTGACCACCAGGGAGTAACCGGGCTTGATTTCGCTTTTCGTCCCGGTCCGTTCCAGCACGATCCCTTTGAAATAAACGGTTTGTCCGGGCCTGTAGATGGACCGGTCGGTGAAAAAGTAGGTAGTGATGCGGGTATCCTCTGTCGGTCCGGTGGGATAGAGGTAGAAATAGTTTTCCGTAAAATAGAGGTCGTTCCCCTGGGAAAATTTCAGAAAAAATGACTTTGAATCGTTCCTGACAGCGGCCATGGAAATATAACCGTTTTCATCGGAAGTGAGCGTGTTGATCAGCTTATCAAGGTATGAGCGTGTCTTATAATCGTATTCCCTGATGTAAGCCGCCACGGAAACACCTTTCATCGGGATTCCTTTGTCGCGGTCGAGGACATAGATCTCCAGTTTCCCGTCTTCCGGGTTGCGCTGGCTGACATAACTGATGCCGGTTACCCATGCCGGGGAGTAGGCGACGGGCCGGTTTTCACAAGAAAATCCTTCATTGTCGGAAGCCAGGATCACGTAGTAACCTTTTGGCAACGAAGGTATTCTGACCTGGGTGTTATGTATCTGGAAGTCGCCATCATCAGGCAGTTTCACCGACCAGGCTTTGACGGGTTGCAAGGCCAGGTATTTCGCGACAAGGTTCTCGCCCATTTCCCGTTGCCGGCGGTTCCTGTCTTCTTCCGGATCAGCTTTCACAATCCGGAAATAGACCGTACTGACATTCCTGAAGTTCAGGGAGCCGAGGAATGGCTGATCGGGCACATTGGCGTAGTTCACCGAAAAGTTCAATGAAGGTTCGCTGATCTCTGCAAGGAGTATAGCGCAATTCTTTGCCCCGTCGGTTCCCGGATAATCCCGGATGGTTTTTTCGCAGATCTCCCGGGCCTTCTTCAGATCCCAGCGGTTTACTTCGCCCTGGTTCCTGACATAGAACGTCCCCGAGAGGTTATACGATGCAGCCAGCTCGTAGGCCACATCAGCAGCGCCGGGAGCGGATTTGTGCTTTTCCTGCAATTCGGCCAGGGCATTTTTATATAAGAGGTCTTTATCCTGAAGAACAGAATGCTGCTGCACGAATTTCAACCTGGCCAGGTCGGCATCGATGAGGGCGGAGGGATCATCATCGCCCGAATGAAACCGCAGAAGATTCTGATAGATCAGGAGGGCGCGCCATTTCAGGTCGTTCTCGTCGGGCGACGTGATTTTCAGGGATGAGAACTCACCGGCGGGGGAGAAATAATTTTCCTGGTCGAGGAGGAAACCTTCGGCCGGTCTGACCACGGCGGGCTCTTCATTGGCAAAATACTCCAGCGCGCGGTGGGCGAGGAAATCATACAGCGTCGGACGGTAGATTTTTGAACCCGGTTCCGTTTCGAGGATCGGATCGATAAAATCAAGTTTGATCTTCAGGGTTGCATATTCCTGGCCGACGGATGCCAGGTAGCTTTCTGTAACCGTATTGACGAGGGTTTTGAGGTCCCAAGTTTTGATATCGGTCAGATCAGGGTTGGAAACCCCTGTGCGTTCCATGAAGCGGTAGCGGTTGCCCTGGTAATAGCGCCAGTAGAGCTCGGCCCTGATCGAGTGAAGTATCTGTTTAACAGGAACAGAAGCGGTCTTCAGCTCAGTTTCAACCTGCAGGATGCTGCTTTCCATAAAATTTTCCTGGAAATCGGATCGAAGTTTGATCTGGTATAAGGTTGCTTTGAGGAATTGCGGGGCATTATCCGACGATCTGGCATCCAGGTAAACCGAATCCACAATTTTGAGGGCCGATTGCGGCAGGCCTTTGCGGACAGCGGCTTCCACCTCCTTCCACTCTTTTTCATAAGACTTTTGCCCCATGGTAGTACAACTTATGGCAATGATGAGAAATAACAGAATTGATTTATTCATGGCTAAATTGATTATTCGGTTGGTTCTTCTTTATGTTTTTTCGAATATAAATATCATTTCACGAAGTTACATGAAGAAGACATGAAGTTACATGAAGGATAAGCTAAATTTATGCCAAAGTTTTTTATAACATCCGTACAGCACAATACAACCTAATAACGCGAGCGCAGCGAGCTATTGACTACTTTATGACCACTTTATGACGCGAGCGCAGCGAGCTAATGACTTTCAAACGGCCATCGCAACCCTCTGTATTCCACCAGTTCAATCTTCACCGATCCGATAAAAACAGCCGACTTCATCAAAACGGGTATTTTATTCCGGTCGTCGGTCACCCATAGCTCCATCGGGTATGGATCCTGGAATAACTCACCCACAGCGACGCGTGGTTTGAACCGCATGCAGGGCAAAGTCCCGAAATCGGTTCTGACCGATTCACGGCCCATGAAAACAATTTCGCTGTGATAAAGGGAATCATCCAGGAAAAAATCGACGTAATATGTATCATTCACCTCGGCCGTATCGAAATCCCATGATCTGACATAATAAAAAGCAGATACTATATCCTGGACATACTGTGTAATATCTTTTGTTTTGCGGATACTCACCGCCTTCCGGGCCTGGTGGTCAAAAAAGATCGTATCGTCTTTTTTATAGCCTCCCTCCCGGGTATAGCGGATAAATTTCAGCGGCATCAGCCCCTCTTTATCCATATAAGTCTCAAATTTATCCCTGACCTTGTAAAAGACGTTGAAAAGGCCGGCAGAATTGCCATTGACAGTGATATGGTAAGTGTCCCTGCCGTTTATTTTCACCGGTTCGGGAGAAATTTCCATCGTTCCGTACCCGGCGGTCATCCAGTAGGTCACCCAGGAATCGTAAAAGACGCGGTATTTCAGGAATTCGCCGTGCTGAAAGGTGTTGTTTTCAACTTTTCGAAATGTATCCTGGCTAATAAGCTGGTTTGAAATAAAAAGAAATAAAAATCCAAGAGATAATCGTAATCCCAAACTTTTCTTGGTAGTCCGACGACTGAAGCCGTCGGTTCCCACCTTCATAAATCCATAGGAACCAACGGCTTTAGTCGTTGGAGCAAGAAATAATGTCAGGCCATCATTTGAAATAACAGACTTTTGAAACACCCTCACTACTAATAAAACAGGCTGATTAGATTTGTGAAATACCTTCCCGACAGGTCGTATTATAATCTGGAACCTGGAACTCATACCACTACATTTATTATTTTCTTCGGCACGAAGATCACCTTTTTCGGCGCACCGCCGGCCAGCCACTTCCGGGCTTCCGGTGCAGCCATCACAGCGGCTTCAACATCGGCCGGTGCGAAGTCGACCGGCAGCTCGAGCTGGAACCGCAGCTTACCATTAAACGAAACGGGATAATTAAACGTATTTTCCCGGATGAATTCTTCGTCAAATTCAGGGAAAGATGCATAAGCAATCGTTCCGTCATGACCCAGCAGCGACCAGATCTCTTCGGCGATGTGGGGGGCAAAAGATGAGATGAGTATATTCAGCGGCTCCAGGATCGACCGTTTATTGCATTTCAGATCGGTGAGTTCGTTCACGCAGATCATAAAGCTGGAGACGGTCGTATTGAAGGAAAACCGTTCAATATCCTCTTTGGTTTTAAGGATGGTTTTATGAAGGATTTTGAGCTCGGCAGCAGTTGGAGTCTCATCGGTAACCTGAAATTCACCCTGCTCTGTAAAGAACAACCGCCAGTATTTCTTCAGGAACCGGAAAACTCCTTCGATCCCCTTGGTATCCCAGGGTTTCGACAGTTCCACCGGGCCCAGGAACATCTCGTACATCCGGAGCGTATCGGCGCCGTAACGGACAATGAGATCATCGGGGTTCTGCACGTTATGCTTTGATTTCGACATTTTTTCGATCTCCCATCCGCAGATATATTTCCCGTTTTCCAGGATAAATTCGGCATGACGGTACTCCGCTCTCCAATTTCGGAAAGCTTCGATATCGAGGACATCGTTATCCACCATTTCAATGTCGACATGAAGGCGGGTCGTATCGTACTGATCTTTAAGGCCATAAGAAACGAACTTACTGGTCCCGTTGATTCGGTAGACAAAGCTTGACCGCCCCTGGATCTTCCCCTGGTTGATCAGCCGTTTGAATGGCTCTTCTTTGCATACCAAACCTATATCGAAGAGGAACATGTTCCAGAAGCGGGAATAGATCAGGTGGCCGGCGGCGTGCTCATCGCCACCGACGTACAGATCGATATCCTGCCAGTACCTGTTGGATTCCTTAGAAAAATAGGCATCGTTGTTCCAGGGATCCATGTAACGGAGATAGTAGCCGCTGGAGCCGGCAAATCCTGGCATAGTACTGGTTTCCAGCGGATTACCTTCCGGTGTGTGCCAGTTTTTGGCCCGTGCCAGGGGCGGTTCGCCCGTTTCGGTGGGCAGGTATTTGTCGACTTCCGGCAATTCAAGCGGAAGCCGGCTTTCGTCGAGCGGATAAGGCATCCCTTCGCGGTAGTAAATCGGGAAAGGCTCACCCCAATAGCGCTGGCGACTGAAAATCGCATCGCGGAGGCGGAAATTCACCGTTCCGTATCCAACGCCCTGCTCTTCTATTTTGCGAATTGTGGCGGTAATGGCCGCTTTTACTTTCAGTCCGGTGATGAAGCCCGAATTGACCATCACCCCGTCTTTGGCGTCATACGATTCTGACCAGAGCATCGGATCGCTCTCCTCCTCATCTTCCTTTTTAACCACCTGGATGATCGGCAGGTCAAAGTGACGGGCGAATGCGAAGTCGCGGCTGTCGTGCGCCGGAACGGCCATGATGGCTCCCGTTCCGTAACCGGCCAGCACGTAATCGGCCACCCAGATCGGTATCTGTTCCCCTGTCAGCGGGTTGATGCCGTAAGCTCCCGTAAATTCGCCGGTGATCCGTTTCACTTCGGTCATCCGGTCGCGCTCCGAGCGGTTTTTCGCCCATTCGACATATTCGGCCACCTTCTCTTTCCTGTCGGGCGTGGTGATCTGCGGCACCAGTTCGTGCTCCGGTGCCAGCACCATGAATGTCGCACCGAAGAGGGTATCGGGACGGGTGGTGAAGACCTCTATAAATGTTCCGGGTTCCGGGTTCCGGGTTCCGGGTCTCATATTTGACTGCCAACTGCCGGCTGCCGGCTGCCAACTGCCGGCTGCCAACTGGAAATACACTGCAGCGCCTTCCGAACGCCCGATCCAGTTGCGCTGCACCTCTTTCAGGGAGTCGCTCCATTCGAGCTTTTCCAGCCCGTCGAGCAGGCGTTGTGCGTAAGCCGTTATGCGCAGCGACCATTGTTTCATCTGTTTGCGTTCCACCGGGTGGCCGCCGCGTTCCGAAAAACCGTCTTTCACCTCGTCGTTGGCCAGCACCGTTCCCAGGGCCGGGCACCAGTTTACCCAGGTGTCGGAAAGATAAGCCAGGCGGTAGTTCATCAGTATCTGCTGCTGTTCCTTTTCGGTCATGGCTTTCCATGATTCGGCCGTGAATGTATCTGTCGGATTGCAAACCGCCTTCACGTTCGCGTTTCCTTCTTGTTCAAAAATATTAACGAGTTTATCAATTTGCTCTGCTTTGTTACTTTCCCTGTTGTACCACGACTTGAAAAGCCGGATGAAAGTCCACTGCGTCCATTTGTAATAAAACGGGTCGCTCGTCACCACTTCCCGGTCCCAGTCGTACGAAAAGCCGATCTGGTCGAGTTGCTCACGGTAGCGGGCAATATTCTTTTCGGTCGTAATGGCCGGGTGGGTACCCGTCTGTATGGCATACTGTTCTGCCGGCAGGCCGTAAGCGTCGAAGCCCATCGGGTGGAGCACGTTAAATCCCTGCAGGCGTTTGTAGCGGCTGTAAATATCGGATGCAATGTAACCCAGCGGATGGCCGACATGCAGTCCAGCCCCTGAGGGGTAAGGGAACATGTCGAGCACATAATATTTCGGTTTGCCAGATTGATTAAAGGCTTTGAAGGTTTTATTCTCCCGCCAGTAATCCTGCCATTTTTTTTCGATCGCGTTAAAGTTGTACTCCATAATTGTTCCAGTGTTCCAGCCTAAAAGTTTATTATTTAACCACAAAGGAACACAAAGAGTTACACGAAGTCACACAAAGGTTTTGAATTTGTAACTGTAACTTTGTGGCCCTTTGTGAAGTACTTTGTGCGCCTTTGTGGTTAAGTCCTTTCAAATCTTTGCCAAAGAGGCTATCCAGGCAGCAAATTTACAAATAATCACCCGATGCAGAGTCCGTGAAAAAGTGCTATCTTCGTCGCCATGTCGAAAATGGAGGAAAGATACCACCGGAGGCGCTACCAGTCGAGCGTAGCCACGACGATCGTCAGCATCACGCTGGTGCTGACGATGCTGGGTTTGCTGGGACTGACGATACTTCATGCCCGCAAGTTATCGGACTATGTGAAAGAGAATATCGGGTTCAGGGTGTACCTGAAGGAGGATGCTGCGACGGAGGATATTATCATCCTGCAAAAAAAGCTGGATGCGGAACCTTTCGTCAAATCCTCACGGTACATCTCCCCGGAGGAGGCTGCCCGGGAACTGACCGCCGATCTGGGCGAAGACTTCATCGATTTCCTGGGATACAATCCGCTGCCGCCTTCCATCGACCTGAGGGTAAGAGCCGCCTATGCCAATGTGGAAAGCCTTGAAACCATCGAACGAAACCTGATGCAGGAGGTGGTCGTCAAGGAGGTTTTTTACCAGAAATCGCTGGTCCATCTCATCAATAAAAATGTCAACCGGATCAGTATCGTCTTGCTCGGGTTCACCGGTTTGTTGATGTTGATCGCTATTGCTTTGATAAACAACACTATACGTTTATCCGTTTATTCTAAAAGGTTCATTATCCGGACGATGAAACTGGTGGGTGCCACCCGGCGGTTCATCAGTCGTCCGTTCATTGTCAGGGGAGTTTTACAGGGCTTTTACAGCGCAATCTTCGCCATCATCCTCCTGGTAACGATCCTGTATTTCCTCATGCAACAGGTCCCCGAACTGGTAAATCTTTTCGATCTCTACCTTTACCTGGCCGTGTTTTTGCTGGTGATGCTCACCGGTATGTTCCTGGCATGGGTCTCCACCTGGTTTGCCGTCAGGAAATATCTCAGGATGACGGAAGATGAACTGTATAGTTAATGCTGAATTTTTATACTTTTGTTTTAAATTCTTAAAAGATGGTGACAAAGACTAAACCGGTTGCAAAAGAAAAAGCTTCGCCGTTAAAGGCTCCGGAGCCGGAATCACGCGCCGGATTTGCATTTGGCAGGGAAAACTACCGCCTCCTGTTCATTGCATTGGGACTGATCGTATTAGGATTCCTGCTGATGATCGGCGGCGGATCGAAAGATCCCAACACATTCAGCTACGGCATTTTCAATTTTCAGCGGTTGACACTCGCGCCGATCCTGATCCTTGCCGGATATGTCGTCGGTATCTTTTCCATAATGAAAAAACCCAAAGATTAATTCCTGACCTTTTATTTAAAGATGAATTGGTTTGAAGCGCTGATCCTCGGCCTTGTACAAGGCCTGACCGAATTTTTACCGGTCAGCAGCAGCGGCCACCTTGAGCTCGGAAAAGCCATCCTGGGCGTTGATCCCGAAAGAAGCCTTGTTTTTACCGTGGTGGTCCATGGTGCCACCGTGCTCAGTACCATCGTCGTGTTCAGGAAAGACCTCTGGCAGCTGATCCGTGAAGTCTTTGCCATCAGGTGGAAAGATGCGGTAGCGCTTCGTTTTACCGAAACCATGCAATACAATTTCAAGCTCATCCTCTCCATGATCCCCGTGGTGATCCTGGGGCTTTTCTTCATGGAAGAAATTGAATCGCTGTTCACCGGAAGGGTTGTCTTTGTCGGCTTCATGCTGATCGTCACCGCGCTCCTGCTGGCTTCGACCTATCTTATTAAAAACAATAACCGGAAAATCACTTTTGCCGATTCCCTGATTATCGGCATCGCACAGGCCATTGCAGTCATCCCCGGTATCTCGAGGTCGGGGGCCACGATTTCCACCGGCCTGCTTCTGGGCAATAAACGGGAGCTGGTTACCAAATTCTCGTTCCTGATGGTGCTGATCCCTATCATCGGCGCCAATGCAAAAGACCTGGCCGGTTCGGAAATGATGACAGAAACGACGGTCAGCGCCACTTCGCTCCTCATTGGTTTTGCTGCAGCCTTCATCTCCGGATTTTTTGCCTGCAAATGGATGATCGGAATTGTGAAAAAAGGCAACCTGGTTTACTTTTCGGCTTATTGCTTCATCATTGGGCTGATCGCCATTATTTTCGGATGATGTTTGATTTTCACAAAGGAGAGCTGTTGCTCATCGACAAACCGCTCGACTGGACCTCGTTTGATGCCGTGAACAAGATCAGGCGACTGATCGAAAAAAAGACGGGTGTTAAGCTGAAGGTCGGTCATGCCGGAACGCTTGATCCCAAGGCCACAGGGCTGTTGCTGATCTGTACCGGTGCGATGACCAAACAGATTGTCAACCTCACCGGCCTGGATAAGGAATACTGCGGGACTTTCATCCTCGGGGCCACGACGCCGTGTTACGATACCGAAAAGCCGGTTGACCGGACATTTCCGGTCGATCACATCACGGAAGAGATGATCCGGGATACGGCAAAGCGGTTTACCGGGACGATTCAGCAGGTTCCCCCGCAGTTTTCAGCCAAGCTGGTCGATGGAAAGCGGGCTTATTTGTCGGCCCGGAAATCCAGGGAAGTGCGGCTGGACCCGGTAACCATCACCATCAGCGAATTTGAGATTACGCATATAGCATTGCCGGAGGTCGGTTTTCGTGTGTCGGGCAGCAAAGGGACCTATATCCGGGCGCTGGCCAGGGATTTCGGCGAAGCGCTGGGCTCGGGGGCATACCTGGCTTCTCTCCGGCGCACCCGTATCGGAGATTATCGTGTCGATGATGCGATAAACCTGCCCCAGTTCGAGGTTTTGGTTGCGCAACAATAATGATGGGATCGCAAAAATCAACAAAACTTAAAACTTCCTTAATAATCAGTTGACAAACCCTCTTTATTGTATTACCTTTGCACAGCTTTTTGAAAAGATGTAATGTGTCGTTATGAAACTCTCGCAGTTTAAATTCTATTTACCTTCTGAACTTATTGCAGACAGACCACCTGAAAACAGGGATGATTCGAGGATGATGGTGCTGAACCGTAAGACCCGCACCATTGAACATAAATCCTTTAAAGATATTCTGGGTTATTTCAGTGACGGGGATGTCTTTGTCATCAATAATACCAAAGTCTTCCCCGCCCGGCTCTACGGTACGAAAGAGAAAACCGGGGCAAAGATCGAAGTGTTCCTGCTCAGGGAACTGAACCGCGAATCGCGGTTGTGGGACGTGCTCGTTGATCCCGCCCGGAAGATCAGGATCGGAAATAAGCTTTATTTCGGGGATGACGACTCGCTGGTTGCCGAAGTGATCGACAATACGACCTCCCGTGGACGGACCCTCCGGTTTTTGTTCGACGGCCCGTATGAAGATTTTAAGAAAACCATCACCGACCTCGGGCAGACCCCTCTTCCGAAAATCCATAAACGTACCGTCGAGCCGCTCGACGATATCCGTTATCAGACGATCTATGCGAAGCATGAAGGCGCTGTTGCGGCTCCCACGGCCGGGATGCATTTCAGCCGTGAGCTGATGAAACGCCTGGAGCTGCTCGGTGTCAACTATGCTGAAATCACACTCCATGTCGGCCTCGGTAATTTCCGCACGATCGAAGTGGAAGACCTGACAAAACATAAGATGGATTCGGAAGAGATGCTCATCGAAGAGACCGCAGCCGGCATCATCAACTCTGCAAAAGAGAACCGCAAGAAGATCGTTTCTGTTGGTACCACTACGATGAAGGCGCTTGAAACGGCTGTTTCGATCTCCGGAAAAGTAAAGCCCTACCGGGGATGGACCAACAAGTTCATCTTTCCGCCTTACGATTTCACCGTTGCCGACGCCCTGGTGACAAACTTCCACCTGCCGATGTCGTCGATGATGATGATGGCGGCCGCTTTCTCCGGCTACGATTTCCTGATGGAGGCATACCGGGAAGCCATCGACCAGAAATACCGCTTCTTCACTTACGGCGACGCCATGCTGATCATTTAAAGCCTTGGCGGGACCTGCGTATTACCATTTATTTCTATTCGAAAGACTTAAGATCCCTGCTATAATTATGTACAGGGGATAAATGAGCTGGAAAACCGGGTACCACATGAAAGGAAACGGTTTCCCGGTGAATTTCGTGATCCCCGCCAGCAAAGGAAGATCAGCGAAGATCTTCAACAGGAATAATCCGCCTGAAATACTGAAATACATTGGATCTGTGAAACCGGCCAGGAAGGACAGTAAGACGGTAAGACTGAAAGAGAAGATGGTTATTGCAGTAATAATGGATAGGGAGTCGCGGTAGCCTTTGCTTTTGGAAGCCCACCGGATACGCTGGCGCAGGAAAGCTCCCGCACCGGAAACCGGCGCCGTATCCACGATTGCCTGTTCATCTTTACAAAATACTATGGCTCCGGCGCCAAATTGTTTTTTTATTTTATGAAGAAGAAAAACGTCGTCGCCGGATATATAACGCATGTTGTCACTGAATCCGCCGGTCGTGTGGAAAGCCTCTCTGCGGTAAGCCAGGTTTGCCCCGTTGCAAAGGAAAGGATAACCCGCCAGGGCTGCTCCGCCTCCTGAAGCGACAAGGCCGTCGAACTCCATAGCCTGGAAAAGGCCGGCAAAACTGTGCTGTTTACCGATCGTCACCGGGCCGAATACCATTTGCACGTGCTCCTTAGTAAACCGGCCGGCCAGCGCCCTGATCCACCCTTCCCGCATCCGGCAGTCGGCATCGGTCGTAACAATGACCTCACCCGTGGCACGGCTTATCCCGAGCTCAACAGATGCTTTCTTCCCCCTTTTTTTTTCATCA
>Ga0209717_1000992_pt1 | contig 32663 bp, 23 predicted proteins | sample AD_UKC048_MetaG_FD_184418 | JGI IMG/M metagenome (GOLD analysis project Ga0209717, IMG submission 184418) | Active sludge microbial communities of municipal wastewater-treating anaerobic digesters from USA - AD_UKC048_MetaG (SPAdes) (version 2) | ecosystem: Engineered > Bioreactor > Anaerobic >...
CTCTGCCAAGTGATCAGAATCTGCCTGCAACGCGTCACCCACTACAACAAGTCACCATATAGAGCCGATCTGATCGAACCATGGCAAATGAAAATCAGGCTGGTATAAAAAAATGGGGGAATGCCAGCAAAATAATCATTGACAAGATCGGTGGCTTTCCATATTTTGAACATATGTTCATTTGAAAGCTTGTTGCGGGAAGCTTGACATGCTTTGGCAGCAAGCGATCCAGATAAAACAAACAGATAGACGTGTGTGTCTTCCGCAAGCATGATCCGCGCGGGATCATGAAGGCAAAATCCAGAGACGCCACATAGGAGGAAATGATGCCAAATCGCGATGGAACCGGACCATACGGAGATGGCCGCCAGGGTAGGGGTTTGGGCAATTGCGGCAATACCCGCCGCACGACTCAGCTTCAGGGAAGCGATAAGAGTGTGGATGATCGCGGCTACGCCAACACCGGAGTTTCGCTGTTGGTGGATGCCATCAGATATTTTTTAAGCAAAAAACCAAAAGACAGGAGGTAACAATGCCTGGATACGATGGAACAGGACCCTTTGGCGACGGACGCCCCGGAAGAGGTTTGGGTCCCTGCGGAAGATTCGAGGGAGTAGCGCTCCGGCGCGGATTTGGCCGTGGTTACGGCCGGGGCTTCGGCGGCGGATTTGGCCGCGGTTTTGGCCGCGGTTACGGATACCGCTTTCGCGCGGGAGCCTATAATGCTCCTTACAATTACCCCGAGCCCGTCTATGACTACAGCAAGGAAGACCTGCAAGCTCAAAAAGCCGATCTGGAGAAACAACTGCAGTGGCTGAACGAACAGCTGGCCAAAGAAGACAAGAACTAAAAAAAGGACGCGGTTTCGGCGTCCCCAATTCTGAGGAGGCGGCCTTGCTGCCTCCTTTTTTCGATATCTGATGCAGATCCCCGGAATTGAAGATTGCCGGCTTTGCCCGCTTTGGCAAACCCGGACCCAAGTGATCCGGGGTGAAGGCAGTCTAAGCAGCGAGATTTTCCTGCTCGCCCAAGCGCCCGGCGAAGAGGAGGACGAGGCTGGAAAGATGTTCGTGGGGCCATCCGGAAAGCTGTTTTGGGAATTGCTGGACCAGGCCAAGGCTGACAGGGCGGACCTGTACATCAGCAACCTCCTGAAGTGCAGATTGCCCCAAAACCGCCGTCCCAAACAAGCCGAGATCCTTTCCTGCTCACGCTATCTGGAGTGGGAACTGGCGGTGGTCAAGCCCAGGATCGTGGCGCCCCTGGGCTATTACGCCACCAAATTCATCTTTGAAAGCAGGAAACTGGACCTGTTCAACAAGGAGGAGTATCCCTCCCTGATCGGCAGGGCCTTTGTTTGCGCCGCATTCATCGTGATGCCGCTTTCACATCCCACCTCCCTGATCCACCATCCCGAATTTTGGGAGCACGCGCTGAAAAAATACCGCCGCGTATTTCAGCTTGAGCCCTGCAAATGGTTCAACTGCTGTCCGATCCGCGCTTTCACCCTGAACCGGGCCCTTCCTTTCCACTGGACAGACGCATACTGCCTGGGCAACTGGCAGAATTGCCAACGCTTTGAACTTGAATCCCGCGGCATCGCCCATTCGGACCATCTTTTACCGGATGGAAGCAAGCTGGAAACACTCTGAAGGAGTTACTCATGAAATACCTCTTTGGCCCTGTCCCTTCGCGCAGATTGGGCATTTCCCTGGGCGTGGACCTGGTCCCGCAGAAGGTTTGCACCCTGAATTGCGTCTATTGCGAGGTGGGAAGGACCACCTTGCTGACCCTCAAGCGCAAGGAATATGTGCCCATCGACGCCGTGATAGCTGAATTGGACGAATATCTGAAGCAGGATCCGGAGCTTGATTTCATCACCTTTTCCGGGCAGGGAGAGCCCACTTTGAACAGCGGTTTGGGCAAGGTCATAAACCATATCAAGGACAATCATCCCCGCTACAAAGTGGCCCTGCTCACCAACGGCACGCTGTTCTGGGATGGATCGCTGCGCCGGGAGGTTTTGCGGGCGGATGTGATCCTGCCGGACCTGGACGCTGTGTCCCAAAGTGTGTTTCAGAAGCTGAACTGGCCCCATCACGATCTGGACAATGCCAGGGTCATTGCCGGCCTGAAAGCGCTGAGGCAGGAATTTATGGGCAAGATCTACCTGGAAGTGTTCATGGTGGAGGGTCTTAACGAGGCAGAAAGCGAACTCAGGTTGCTGCGGGAAACGCTTCTGAGCCTGGGCCCGGACATAGTGCAACTGAACACCCTGGACCGGCCGGGCACGGAAAGCTGGGTGCGAGCCCTGCCCCGGGCCAGATTGCGTGAGATCGCCGCATCTCTGGCCCCCCTGAAGGTGGAGATCGTGGCCAATCCCCAGTCCCGTAAGAAGATCCAAAGCTTCAACACCGACATCCAGACCCAGATCTTGGAAACCATAAAACGCCGGCCCTCCACAGACACCGACCTCTGCCAGATCCTGGGCCTGCACAGGAACGAACTCAACAAATATCTCAGCGCCCTCCTGGAAGCTCACGAGATAGAAAGCGTTGAGATGGAGAGGGGAACCTTTTTCAGGATCAGGCCATAGCCTTGCGGGCAGGGCTGCTCCTGCCCTGCCGGGAATCTGAGCCGGAGGGGACCCGGAGATGACAATAACATCTTCTGAGGGTTGCCTCAGCGCAAATTTCGCTTGACATTTCTCTGCCCGCGGCGGCGTCTGGAACGAAAGACCTCAAAGTCATTCGGGAGGATGAAATGGATTTTCGCAAGCTGTTGCTGATCTCGCTGGCACTGCTGTTTGCCCTGCAGGCGGCGGCGATCACGATCGAAGAATTGCAGGACTTGTACTATCAAACTGAGGACGCGGCGGAATTTTCCCGCGCGGCCGGGGCTTTCATCGAAGCCAGCGATGCCTTGGGCGAGTTGGACCACGCTTTCGGGTTGTGGCAGGGCTTCGCGCCGGACAGTTGCCAAACCTGGCTGGAAACCAAGGCGGAGGATGCTGCCGCGGCCCCCAAATACAAATATCTGCTGCTCAATCTGGCCGAGGACGTCCAAACCAGGCTCGATGGCGCGCGCGGACTGATCACCGCGCATCCGGATTTCGCCGGCGGTTACCGTGCCCTGCTGCTCACCCTGGTGCAGGACCTGGCCGCGGACGAACTCGCCGACCCCGAAAGCCCCTTCCACAGCCAATTGCAGTCAAACCTGCCGCTGCTGGCGCAGTTCGGGGCTAATTTCCCCGGGGACGAATACACCCGCATGGCCCTGGTTTACCAGCTGCTGCAGTCCGGAGATGCCGAAGCGGCCAAAGTGACCTTCCGTGAAGCGCTGGAAGCAGAAGAGGCCTGGATCGACGACATCGGCCTGGGGCAAATGTTCACCCCGGACAAATATCATCCCCTGCTGGCCTATCAGATCGAACTGATGCGCCCCAACGACGCGGACGCCTATACCAAATACCGCATCGCCGAACTGGCCGGCGACCTGGTGGATTACCACTTTGACCAGGCCAAGGACTACGACGCCGTGATCGCCTATTTTGGCGCCGAGCCCTGGTATTGGGAAAACCAGTATGTGCTCTACGCCCTCACGCAAAGCTATCTGGCCAAGGACCAGCCCGACAGGGCGGTGACGCTGCTGAACGGAAATGGCGATCTGCCCGCCGCGCTGCAGTTTCAGGATTCCTGGCTGGCCTTCGACCCCGACCAGGCTGCCAGCGCTTACGCCCGGGTGCTGGAACCTGTTGCCACGGATCCCGCCCACGCCTATCTGCTGGCCCGTTCCCTGGCCGACAACGATGAAAAACTGGCCCGCGCCCGCGCCTTGGTGGCCTCGCATCCCAAGGTGGAACACGGTTACAGCCTGGCCACAGAAATCTATCTGGACTATTTCACCAACTACTCGCCAGACGATCCCCAGCTCGCGCGGATGAACTCCTCACTTCAGAACGACGCCCAGATCCTGCGCAATTACTATTTCCGCTTCCCAGCCAACAATCTGGCCACAGTGGGCTACTTTCTGGTGAATGTGCTCGAAAAAGACGTCGACAAGGCCCTGCGATCCTTTCAGGAACTGCAAGAGGCCGGTTTGGGAGAAATGGTGGGCAACAGCTTTGCCAGATTCACCCTGGACCACGGTGGTTCCGATCTGCTGCTGCGGATCAAGGAATACGAGGTCCGGCAGAACGAGGCGAACGACGAACTCAGCGAGGCCGAGATCGCTGCCCAGGCGGGAAAGGCTTTCTGCATCACGCTCAGCGAAAACGAACTTTACGAGGAATTGAGCGCGTCTGTGGCCCAGCATCCTCAGTGGATGGACGATCCGGAGATCCAGTACATGCTGGTGAACGCCTTTTATCTGCGGGACGACATCCCCAACACCATCTCCACCCTGCGCCTGATGGTGGAAAAAGGCACCCTCGGCACCACCATGCTCAACGGCTTGGACGACCCCGACCTGACCGGACACCCGGACTGGCAGGCGCTGCTGGATTATGCCTCCACGCTGCCCGATCCGGACGCCGGCGCGGATGCGGAAGTTCCTAAGGAATAGCGCCAACGGTTGTTTACCCCATAAGATTAGGGGCCCGGAAGGCTGTATGCCGGTCCGGGCCTCATTGTATCGGCAGGAATCATTGACTCTCTTCCAAACCGGGTGGATAAAGCTTGGGGGCGACAGATATGCTTGCCCCCCGCAACGTCCTGTCAGTCACGCCTTGAGCGCTCGCTTCCATCCCCCTCCCACGCTGCCCGCCTGATCATCGCGTCAAACGCGGCCATCAGGCGGGAGGCGCGTCCGGGACCTGGGAAATGGCCTTAATGGCCAGAGGGCACCGTTTCGCTCCTCGGCGGGGTCCCCGGCCACTTCACCCTTACGCTATCGTATTCCGCATCCGGGCTTTACCCACCCGATTTGAAAGGGAGTCGTATCATTTGATCAGCACCAGCCTGCGCCGCAGCACCGGCTGCCCTTCCAACTCTGCCTGGAAAAAATAGATCCCGGAGGAGCAGCGTTCCCCGCGGGCGTCGCGCAGGTCCCAGCGCCAGCCGAAATCGCCGTCTGAGGCCACCGGCACCTTTTTAACCAACTGCCCCCGCAGGTTATGGATGCCCAGCTGCCCAGCCAGGGGAACGGAACTTTTGATGCTCACTTCCACCCCGCCGTTTTCAGCCAGGGAAGCTGGATTGGGGCCGATGCTCAGCATCGCCGGAACGGCTATCGGGTCCTCCGCTGCCACGGGCGGAACCCAGAGTTCGTTGGTGGGGGCGCTTTCTGTCTGTCCGTCATAGGCGCAGACGGTGAACGGGTGGGTGTTCTGGTTGCCGAAGTTGTTGGTATGCCAGAAGTTTTGGCTGAAAGGCACCTGAGAGATGAGCGCGCCGTTGTTGTAAACGCGGTAGTGGGTCCAGTTGAAGATCCCGTCATCCGCCGGCGCCTGCCAATACAGGGTTAGGGCCCAGGGGCTTTCCAGATAGTGTTCCACCTGGTCCGCGCAGAGGTTGGTGGGCTGATACATTGGCGCGAAAGGTTGGTAAACCCACCAGGTGCTTTCCTGCAGATAGGGGTTCGGGATGTTGCTGATCACTGTCTCGGCATTGGTAACGTAGCCTGCGCCATAGTGGTAGAGGCGCTCCAAGCCGCTGTCCAGCATGCGGATGGAGACTATCTGCTGGTTCACCGTGTTGGTCTGGATGATCAGCATATAGGTTTGGGAGCCGTCGGAAGCGGCTGTCACGATCTTGCAGCGGAACATGCTCACGCGCTGGGTGCCGTTGTCATCCATGATCTCGTTGCGCAGCCAGGCATCATTGTATTCAATGCCGCTGATCTTGTCCCAGATCACACCGTCGTCATAGTCGAAGGTGATGTTGGCCGCGTCGTTAAAGCGTTCGTGGCGCTTGATGTAGAGGTAGTCACCCTCCTCGTAGAGCCAGTTGATGTGGTCCCAGTGATAAACGAAAAAGCGGTGATAGACCGGATAGCAATTGTGCGCGCCGATCAGCTGGGGCGCTTCCACATCCTGGTAGCGCGGAGGCTGCACCTCTTCGATGGCGATGGCGCCGGCTTCAACCGTCTCTCCGCCGGCAGGAGTGAAAACCTCCGGGATCAGCAGGCCGCCCGGAGTGCCGTAGAGGGTGCGCTCAACGCCCGCCACATTGGCCAGGGCCACCACGTGGAACGGCTCGGCCAATATGTGGGAAAGGGTGAAAGGCTGGTCCGGGCTCACCGGTTCCTCGAGATAGATCTCGCCGGAATCCGCGCCCACGATCTGCACCCGGAAATTGCTGAGGTTGAAAGGCCCGGTGTAGCTTGTTGTGCCGGTTACGGTGGTAGGCATCACGATAGGCAGGATGGGGTCGAAATCCACCAGGGGCAGGCTGGGATTGTCATTCTGGTCGTTGATCCCAAGGGCTATCTGAGTCGGGTCGTTGGTGCCCCAGCTGTTGTTTTCGGCATATATGGTGAGGCCCGGGGTGGTATAGGAATAGGTGTAGACGCTGTGCAGGGTGTTGGATTCGTCGATGTTGGCGTAGATCTGGTTTTCGCCCTGAGCCCAGGCGTGGTAGATATTCATGTTTCCCAGGCAGGGCTGGGCGTTCGTGCCGATGTAAAAACCCGTGAAATTGCCGTAGATCTGGTTGCGCTCAAAGTAAGGCTCGCTGGTGGAACCGGCCACCATCACCCCGGCGCCGGAATTGGCGTCGCCAGAGATGAAGTTGTGGCGGATGATGTTGTCGGCCACATAGCCGGAGGCGTTCAACAGATAGATGCCGGTGAGGTTGTATTCGATGAGGTTGTTCAGGATCTGGGGCTGGATGGCGTTGGCCCCCACGATGTCCCAGCCCGTGACGCCCTGCTTGAAGTTGTGGTGGATGTGGTTGTGCTGGATTACAGGGCTGTTCGAGCCCCCCGTGGACTGGTTTGAAAGCTGGATGGCCGCCATGTACTGGCTGCCGGTGCCGTTGAAGCGGATCTCGTTGTATTCGATCAGGGCGTTGCTGTTCTGAACGATGAAGATGCCGTTCTGGATGCTGAATTCGATGAGGTTGTGCTGCACCTGTACCACCGGCGGGTTGGCGGAGCCGATGCCGTAAACATGGATCCCCTTCTCGTTGTGGGAGAAGCGGTTGTGGTCGATCTGCGCCGGCGAGTTCACGGAATTGACTCCGTATTCGGCCTTTTCGATGTGGCAATGCTGGATCTGGCTCTGCTGGGACTCGTTTTCCAGCCGGATGCCTTTCCAGAGGGCGTTGGGGTCTGCCTGCCCGCTGCGGAAGCGGATCGTGTCGGCCTCGGTGCCCGCGGCGCTGAGGGTGCCGCCAACGTTGAGACGGAAATTGCCCAGGGCAAAGACTTCCACGCCGGGCTCGATGCTGAGGCTGGCGTCGGCCGGAACGGTGACGTCGCCGATGATATTGTAGGGGCTGTTGGCCAATGTCCAGGTGCCGGACTGGGTTCCGCTCACATCCGTGGCGCCCAGCCAGACCAGGGCCAATAGCATTGAAAACAGAACAAGCGCGCGTCGCATGATCTCCTCCCGGGTGCGAAATATGCTCTTAAACAAAGGCGGAAGAAGGCATCGCCCTCTTCCGCGCTCAAGCTTTTGGTTCAGCTTATTCGGATATGGCTTGCACGGGGCAGGTGCCGATGCAGGCGCCGCAATCAATGCAAGTGCCTTCGTCGCATTTGGCCTTGCCGTCTTCCATGGACAGGGCTTGCACGGGACAAACGTCCACGCAGGCCCCGCATCCGATGCAGGTGTCTTTATCGATCTTGACAGCCATTTGAATCTCCTGTGATTTGATTTGCCCAAGTTTCCTGCCAAAGCCGGATTCGTCAAGGAAAATCTACTTTGTGGCCTTGCCCTGGTTGGCCACGGCGCTTTCCGCCTGGGCCAGTTCGTCGGCGTCGGCCAGATAGTAGCGTTTTTCCACGCTGAGGTCGGCCCCAAATTCATAGACCAGCGGAATTCCGGTGGGAATGTTCAGCCCGGCGATGTCCGCGTCGCTGATCCCGTCCAGGTTTTTCACGATGGCGCGAAGGCTGTTGCCGTGTGCGGCCACGACCATCCTGCGTCCAGCCACCAGCCTGGGCACGATCACCTCGTCCCAGAAGGGCAGGGTGCGTTTGCAGGTGTCCTTGAGGGATTCACAGAGCGGCAGCTGGTCCTTGTCCAGATGCGCGTAGCGGGGGTCAAGGCCCGGATGGCGCGGATCCGAAAGCTCCAGGGCGGGCGGGGGAACGTCGAAGCTGCGGCGCCAGATCTTCACCTGCTCTTCTCCGTATCTGGCGGCCGTCTCGGCTTTGTTGAGGCCCTGCAGCGCGCCGTAGTGGCGTTCGTTCAGGCGCCAGTCCTTGTGCGTGGGCAGATACATGAGGTCCATTTCATCCAATACCAGCCAGAGGGTGCGGATGGCGCGCTTGAGCACGGAGGTCCAGGCTTCGTCGAAGCTGAAACCCGCCGCGGCCAGGCGCTGTCCGGCGGTTTTGGCCTCGCGGACGCCCTGTTCGGAAAGGTCCACGTCGGTCCAGCCGGTGAAGAGGTTTTCCTTGTTCCAAAGGCTTTCGCCGTGGCGGACAAGCACTATCTTGTACATGGTCATTCTCCTTGGGGGGTTTGTTTATAGCGGATAGCGCCCTCCTTCGCCTCCAGGCTGCGGGCCAGGATGAAGAGCAGGTCCGAAAGCCTGTTCACGAAACGGCGCAGGGGTGGCGAAACGGTTTCCGCCCGGGCCAGGGCCACCACCTCGCGTTCGGCGCGGCGGGCCACTGTGCGGCAGATGTCCAGGCGCGCGGAAGCCGGCAGCGAGCCCGGAACCACGAAACCCGTTACGGGCGTGGCTGTTTCCAGCTCCAGGATCAGCTTGCCGATCGCCTCCACATCTACGTCCGTGACGGGATGCGGGTAGCCGCCGCCAGGGGTGGCCAGCTCGCCCATCACGCGATAGAGCGCGTTCTGAATGTCCAGCAGAATGGCCAGCGCCCGGGCATCCGCGATCTGGTGGCGGGCGTCGCCCAGATGGGCGTCCAGCTCGTCCAAAGCACCGTAGGCCCGCACGCGCAGGTCGTCCTTCCAAACCCTTTCCCCGCTGTAAAGCGAGGTCTGGCCGCCGTCGCCGGTTTTGGTGGTGATGCTCATTTCATCGCGATGACGGAGATCTCGATCAGTCCGTCTTTGGGCAGCCGGGCCACCTGGATGGCCTCCCGGGCGGGATAAGGTGCGCTGAAATTGCGGGCGTAGATCTCGTTGAGCGCGGCAAAATCGTTCATGTCCTTCAGGAACACGGAAACCTTCACCACGTTGCGGAAGCTCATTCCCGCCGCTTCCAGGATGGCCTTGAGGTTGGCGAAAACGAGGTTCGCCTGGGCTTCGAAACCTTCGCCCCAGTTGCCAGTGTCGGCCTCGATGCCCAACTGGCCTGAAACGAAGAGGGTGTTGTTCATCATCATGGCCTGGGAATAGGGGCCCAGGGCCGCGGGTGCTTTGAGGGTGCTGATCGGTTGCATATTATCTCCTTATTTTCTGAGGGTTTTACGAACGACCTGGACGGATTCAGCCAGCCGGTGCAAGGGTATATAGGCCTGGGTGTCACGCGAGAGATTGAACAGCAGCAGTTTGCCTTCGCGGATGTCTTCCTCGCGGATGGCCAGCATGAGGTCGCATTTTTGGGCGCGGGCGCGGAGCTGTTCCTCCCCGCTGTCGCGGATGTCCGGGCTCAGCACGGTGATGATGTCCTGGGTGTGCAGTTCCTGGGCGATCTGCAGCAGCATCATCTCCATGTTCGGCGACTGCGCGCAGACATAAACGGAAAAATCACTGTCCCAGGCGAAAAAGAGCCCCCGGGCGTCCATGGCGGAAAACACGAGGTCGAGGTCCAGATAGAAGCCCACGGCGGGAATGCGCGCCTTGCTGATCTTTTCTGCGAGGTAGTCGTAGCGGCCGCCGCCGCCCACGGTGAGTTCAGTTTCCCCCTCGCCGATCACCAGGTCGAACACGGTCTCGTTGTAATAGGCGAAATTCTTGAACAGGCCGGGATCCACCCGGTAGGGATGGCCCAGATTGGCCTGCACCTTCTTGATGCTGGCAAAATTGGCCTGGCAGCGGGCGCAGAGGTGGTCCAGGATCTTCAGGCCGCCCGGCACCCGGTGGCGGCAGCGCTCATCCTCGCAATGCGTTTCGGCCAGGGGATTGGCCTTCAATTCGCCCAGGCAGGCGGGGCAATATTCGTCGCAGTGCCTGCCCAGCTCGGCCCGCGCGGCGGCAAAGTAATCCCGGCGGCAGTTTTCACAGCCGAAACTGTTCAGGCTCAGGCTGGCGTCCCGGAAACCGAGCTCTCGCAGCAGGCGCATGCCCAGGCTGATCACCTCGTTTTCGGAGATCAGGCTGTCACTGCCCAAAAGCTCCACCCCCAGCTGAAAGGACTCCCGCGGAGCCTGGTCCCGCGTCTGGCGGAAAACCGGGCCGTGGTAATAATAGCGGTGGATGTCGCCCCGGCGGTAGGTTTTGGCCACGTGGCTAAGCACGCTGATGGTGCCTTCCGGACGCAGGCTCAGGCTGCCCGGACCCCCCTCCGGACCGCAGACGTCCAGCGTCCGCGCCGCCACCCGTGCCGCCTCACGCCCCGGCATCAGCGCGGTGATCCCTTTTTGCACCAACTCGCGGTCCTGCAGGATGGGCAGGCGGACCTCATGGTAGTTGTGCAGCTTCAACACCCGGTCGAAACGCTCTTCCATCAGCTTCCACTTCCACACCTCTTCGGGCAGGAATTCCACTTGGGGACGCTTGTTCGGGGACATCCTCTCTCCTTTTTTCCTTGTCTTTCCATATTGCCCATCCCGCTGTTTCTGTCAATCAAAAAGGATGTTTCCGCGCCGAAACGCTGACCGGCGACGCTGGAAAACCGGGGTTGCTTTCCACCCCGAGGCAAAAATCCGGGGAAAATGCCCGGAGGTTTTTTCCAAAATCCTCAGTTCGCTCCCAATATCAATACGGTATCAATACGGAATCAATACGGATTTCATCCGTAATGATTCCGTATTGATACCGTATTGATATTGGGAGCCGATAGAAGCTCAGGCCGCCGTTCCCCCGCTCATTTGCCAGATCTTTTGATGGAAGCCGGGACGGGCGGCATAGTTTTCCACGAAGCAATACACACCGTCCTGGCGGGAAAGCACGCCTTCGTCAACCAACTCCCGGCGCACCAGGCAATGGTCGTGAAGCGCTTGCCGCTTCAGTAGAATATCACCGCCGTAAGCTGTTCCCGGAATGTCTTTTGCCCGTCCGTGGGGCGGGCTTCCCAAACAAAGAAATAGCGTCCCCGGGGCACGATCTTGCCAGCCGCGTCCTTTCCATCCCAACTTAGCCGGCCCTCCGCGGGCACCGGAGTGTTGTCAGCCAAAACCCGCAGCAGACAGCCGCTGAGGTCGTAAACTCGGCAGTTGAGTTGGCTCTGGGGACTGCCGAGTTGGTGAAATATGTGTATTTGTTCGCCCTTATGAGGGTTGCAGGGACTACCCTGGATGCTCACCTGGCCCTGGAAATCCGGCACCACCACGCTCTGGCTGTTGGCCAGGCCAGGGGTGGAGCCCGTGGGGTCGAGCGAAAGGCGCCAGATCGTTTGCTGCGAGGAATCCTGCTGGCGTTCCAACGATGTTCCCGGCTGGGCGTTAGCGCCGCTGAAGCTCATCTGGTCGAGGCTGTCGCCAGCGGCGTTCAGCAGGAGGAGACTGTCACCGTCGTTGTTCAGGGCGGCCCAGCCGTTGGTGCCGACCACCGCGTTGGCAGGACAGCCAGGATATTGGAGCAAAAACAGTTCCGGAGCCGCGCAGAGCACAAAATAGCCGGCGCGGGCGGGCAGGGAAAAGCTGAAGTCGTTGCCTCCAGCGTCCCTGATGCCAAAATCCTCCCGGACAGGAACGGAATCCACCCAAAGCTCGATCCATTCCTGCTTTCCTGTCTCTGGAGCGAACATCACTTCGTTGATCAGCGGCAGGCTGAGGTTTTGCAGAAACAGGTCCAGGGTCACGGAATTGTTGGCCGGATCGGGATCGTTATCGAGTTCCAGCTGGGCGGATATCTGATGGTTCTCCGCGTCGGAGACGGGCAGGTTGTACTGCCGCCAAAGAGAATCACCGGCGGCGAGGTCGGACACGATATTTTCCGCTATCTTCATGCCGTCCAAATAGATGCGCAGATCAGCGCTGAGTGTGGGACTGATGTCGGAAAGATTTTTCACCCAAAGCCCGAAGCACCAGTCACCCGCTTCCTGCCAGGTTTGCGGATGCAGGAGGGCGTAATCCACGCGGACACGGTTGGGCAGTCCCGGGGTTGGTTCGGCATCCCCGCAAAAGTCTGTCTCGCAGTTGTTTGTGTCGTATCCGTCCATGCGCCGGGCCAGGGAGCAGGCCTCCGGAACGTCCGGCGCGAAATTTGTACCCACCGAGCCGGTGTCGTCGGGGAGGCTGTTGGCGTTGGGTGAATCGTAAAGCACTGTATCGGTGTAATATCCATCAGGAGAAAGATAGCGGATGCCGTCGGTTTCCGCACCTCCGTTTTGCAGGGTGAGGGGTGTGATGAAAACCGCCTGGCTGACCTGCTCATCTCCCACCAGCACAAAGCGATGCGCGCGCAGGACATAGTGGGGGAAAGTGAAAAGCTCCACAAAATCGGCACCCCCGCAGAAAAGCTTGGCCCCCGCGAGGTTGACATCAGTGTTGCCGGCGTTGTAAAGTTCCACCCATTCCTTGCCGCCATCCGCGCCTTCGGGGTCGTAGCAGACCTCGTTGATCAGCACTTGGGCGGGACAGAGGGCCGGCGGCAGAAGGGTTCCCGCCAGGAGGAGCAAATAATTCCACAGGCTGGCGGGTTTCATGGATCAGTTCCGGGGTTTAGGGCAGGTCCAGGAGAACGGGTTTCACGTCCCAGATCTCGCTCGCGTATTCGCGGATGGCACGGTCGGAGGAGAATTTGCCCACGCGGGCGATGTTGAGGATGGCTTTGTGGGCCCAGGCGCGGCGGTCTGGCCAGAGTTCGTCGATGCGCTGCGAGGCGTCGAGGAAGGAGCGGAAGTCCGCCATGATGCAGTAGGGGTCGCCGGAATCGAGCAGGGAGCGGACGATGGGGTCGAAGATGCCTTTTTCCCTGGGGGAGAACAGGTCGGCGGCGATGGCCTCGATGGCGCGGCGCAGTTCTGCATCGGCGTTGTAGTGGTCGTAGGGATTGTAGCCGGATTGTTTGAGGGCGCCCACCTCGGCGGCGTTGAGGCCAAAGATGAACATGTTTTCAGGGCCGATCTCCTCGGCCATTTCCACGTTGGCGCCGTCCAGGGTGCCAAGGGTGAGGGCGCCGTTGAGGGCGAACTTCATGTTTCCGGTGCCGCTGGCCTCGAAGCCGGCGGTGGAGATCTGCACGGAGACGTCGGCGGCGGGAATGATCTTTTCGGCAAGGGATACGGTGTAATCCGGCAGGAAGACCACCTTGAGGCGGTCGGCGACGTCGGGGTCCTTGTTCACCACCACGCCGAGGTTGTTGATCAGCTTGATGAGCACTTTGGCCAGGTGGTAGCCGGGTGCGGCCTTGCCGGCGAAGATGACGGTGCGGGGCACGCAAGGGGCCTGGGGGTCGTCCTTGATGCGCAGATAGCGGGCGATGGTGCCGAGGACGTTGAGCAACTGGCGTTTGTATTCGTGGAGGCGTTTGATCTGGGCGTCGAAGATGCTGTCCGCGGGGGTGCGGATTCCGGTCACGCGGAAGATGTGGCGGCTGAGGGCTTTTTTGTTGATCTGTTTGATCTCCAGGAAGGCGTCCTGAAATTCGGGGTCGGCGGCGTAGCGTTCGAGGCCGCGGAGGAGTTCCAGATCGGCCACCCAGGCCTCGCCGATGTGTTCGGAGATGAGGCTGGCGAGCTGGGGATTGCAGACCTTGAGCCAGAGGCGGGGGGTGATGCCGTTGGTCTTGTTTTGAAAGCGTTCGGGATACATCTCGTAGAAATCGGGGAAAATGCGGTCCTTGATGATCTGGGAATGGAGCTTGGCCACCCCGTTCACGGCGTGGGAGCCGTGGAGGCAAAGCTGGGCCATGCGCAGGTTTTTTTGGGGTCCTTCCTCGATCACGCTGAGGTTGCGCAGCTTGGTGAGGTCGCCGGGATGGAGGCGGGCAACCTCGCCGAGGATGTGGTTGTTGATCTGGTAGATGAGTTCCAAGTGGCGGGGCAGCAGTTCCTTAAAGAGTTCCACGCTCCATTTTTCCAGGGCTTCGGGCAGGATGGTGTGGTTGGTATAGCTGAAGCAGCGGCGGGTGATGTTCCAGGCGGAGGCGAAATCCAGCCGCTCCTCGTCGATGAGGATGCGCAGCAGTTCCGGGATGGCCAGGGCGGGGTGGGTGTCATTGAGTTGGACGGCGATCTTGTCCGGAAGCTCCGCAAAGCTGTCGTGATCCTGTTTCCAGCCCTGGAGTACGTCCTGGAGGGTGGCGCTCACGAAGAAGTATTCCTGCTCCAGGCGCAGCACCTTGCCCAGATGGATGTTGTCGTTGGGATAGAGCACCTTGGAGATGTTTTCGGAGATGTTTTTCTTTTCCACGGCGCGCACGTAGTCGCCGCTGTTAAAATAGTCGAAGTCAAATTCGTCGGTGGCGGTGGCCTGCCAGAGGCGCAGGTTGTTCACGTTGTCCACCTTGTAGCCGGGGATGGGGATGTCCCAGGCCACGGCCATCACGTCGTTGGTATCCACCCAGCGGTGGATCACGCGCCCGTCCGGCATTTCCTCGCTGAGCACCCTGCCTCCGAAGCGCACGCGGTAGGTGATCTCGGGACGCCTGATCTCCCAGGGGCAGCCTTTTTTGAGCCAGTGGTCGGGCTCCTCCACCTGGTAGCCCTGCACGATGCTCTGCTTGAAGATGCCAAACTCATAGCGGATGCCGTAACCGTAGGCGGGATAAGCCTGGGTGGCCAGGGAATCCATGAAGCAGGCTGCCAGCCGACCCAAGCCGCCGTTGCCGAGGCCCATGTCCGGCTCCAGCTCGATGATGTCCTCCAGCGCGTAGCCGTATTCCTTCAGCAGGTCGTAGGCGTTGTCGTATTCCTCCAGATTGATCAGGGTGTTGGCCAGCAGGCGGCCGATGAGAAATTCCATGGAGAGGTAGAAAACCTTCTTCACGTCCTGCTTGCGGTATTCATACTGGGTGCGCAGCCAGCGTTCGATCAGCTTGTCGCGCAGGCTGAGCCCCAGGGCGAAAAAGATGTCCCAAGGCTGCGCGTTGGTGGTGTCCTTTACAAGGGAATATTCCAAGTGTCTCAGGAATAATGTCTTTATGTCGTCACTGCACTGCTCCGCCTGGTCGGTGAAGAAAATGGAGTGAAAATCGTTTTTAGGCAGGAAACCTTCTTTCATCAAGTCCTCAGTGGTCATTTTTCACTAGCGTGACCATCGCCGGGAAGCTCTTGTGGTGTCAAGCGGAAAGTGAGCAGATATCCAACTCTAGAAAATCAAGCTATGGTTGTTTCCGTCCTGCACTTCCAAAATACAGGATATCTGATTGACAAAAACAAGCGGTTGGGGGAGCATGATTTTATTAATCAGCCAGGGTGAAAACCCGCTTGAGGAAAAGATGATAAAATCTGCCAAGTTGTTGCCGCTGTTTCTTTTGGCGTTTCTCGCCACCGGCCTGAACGCCAACCAGCCCTTTTGGAGCCTGGAGCCCAGCACACGCGAGATCGAGCGCGCCGATTCGCTGACCGGATTTGACATCAGCAAATACGTGATCAACCTGGAGATAAACACCGAAACCCAGTTCATCAACGGGATGGTGGAGGCGCAGGTAACGCCCGAGTGGCCGCTGGATGCGATCCATTATGAACTGGAGAGCGATTCGCTGCAGGTTTACAGTGTGCTGCTCAACGACGCGCAGGTGGCCTTCACCCACGCTGACGGACTGTTGAGCATTCCCCTGCCCCCAGCGCAGCGCAACCCCTTTGTGACCAAAGTTTACTATTCAGGCCACCCCCGCCGCTCCCCGGCGCCCTACAACATCGGCCTGATATTCACCCCCAACGCAGTTTACACCCTCTCCAATCCCGACGCCGGGCGCTACTACTGGCCTTCCTACGATCATCCCTGGGATAAAGCTTTGGTGGACTGGAACATAACAGTACGCTCAGACTGGCTGGCCGCGGCCAACGGGATCAGGACCGGGATCACCGACAACGGCGACGGCACCCGCACCCACCATTGGGTATCATCTTCCCCCATAGCCACTTACGTGATGGGTTTTGCGGCCGCGCCCTACATCGAGTTCACGCAGCAGGCCGGGGACCTGCCCATCCAGAATTTTGTGCTGCCCGGCCAAATCAACAACGCCCAGATGGATTTCGCCAACGTTCCAGACATGATCGGTTTCTTCTCTTCCGTGTACGGACCCTATCCCTTTGAAAAATACGGGCACATGGTGGTGCCGATGACCACCTACGCGGCGATGGAGCACCAGACCATGACCACTTTCGGAGCGGCCTACCTGACCGGGAACCAGAATTACGAATCAATTGTGGCGCATGAACTTACGCATCAGTGGTACGGAAACCTGGTGACCCCCATCACCATGCGCGAGGTGTGGCTGAAAGAGAGTTTTGCCACCTATTCGGAATTCCTCTGGGAAGCGCATCACGAGGGCTGGCAGGCCGGCTGCGACTACCTGCGCGACAACATCCAGCAATACTACGTCTCCTGGGAAAACAGCAACGGACCGCAGACCATTTTCGATCCTGAGTACAACATGATGTTCGCGCCGCCCACCTACGAAAAATCGGCCTCCGTGCTGCACATGCTGCGGCTGAAACTGGGCAACGACGCCTATTTCAACTTCATCCGCTCCCTCCTGACCACCTTTCCCGGCGGCAACATCAACACGGCGGAATTCATCGGCCTTGCCGAACTGGCCGGAGGAGAAGACCTGAGCCAGTTTTTCCAGCAGTGGATCTACTCCCCGGGCATCCCCAACGCCACTTTCACAGTGCTGCACAACGATACGGGAATGGCCAAGATCTTCGCCACCACCACCAGCCCCACTTCCACGCTCTTCGACATCGACGTGCCGATCAGCATTCCAGGCTCGGCGGTGGCGGACTCCGTGGTGGTCAGGGCCACCCCGGAAGGCTACACAAACTACTTTCCCATCGCGCTTTCCGACGACGTTGGCACCATTCAGATCGATCCCAACCACTGGGTGCTGACCCGCTCCTTCACGCAAAACACGCTGCAACTGGCCACCTGCCTGGCTTACGACGGCGCCGTGGACCTGAGCTGGAATCCCTTTGGCGGCGGCATCCCGCTGGCAGGTTACCACGTTTTCCGCCAGCTGTTTCCGGACGGAGAGTTCATCCGCTTGACGGACACGCCGCTAAACACTCTGAACTACACAGACGTCACCGTGACCAACGGCCACAGCTATCAATACTACGTGACCGCGGTGGACCTGGAGGGCTTTCTCAGCCTGCCCTCCAATCGGATGGTGACCACGCCGATCGACTTTCCCTTCGACCAGGGGTTTCTGCTGGTGGACGAGACCAGGCATGGCAACGGAGCCAACATTTCGCCCACCGACCAGATGGTGGATGATTTCTACGCCTATGTTCTGGGCGATTTTGCCCACACGGTGCGGGACCTGGAGAGCCAAAACCAGCTCAGCCTAAGCCAGCTGAGCCACCATCCCTTCATCCTCTGGCACTGCGACGATTTTTCAGACATGCACATAATCGACTACCAAAACCTGCTGGGCAGCTACGTGCTCAGCGGCGGGACCCTGCTGATCTCCGGCTGGAAATACCCCAGCCAGTTCGACAGCGCTTTTCTGAACCGCTTCCTGCCGGGCATCACACCGCTACTGAACAACTCCGCCGTGCTGGTTTCCGCGCAAAGTGACATCTATCCCGACCTGCATCCGGACCCGGCCAAGCTGGCGACGCCCTGGAACGGGATGCTGCCGATGAGCTATGTCTTCGCGGGAGCGGCGGACCCACTCTACCGGGCGGAGATCGTGAACGCCGGAGTGAACGACAACGAGCCGCTGGCGATCCGGGCTCAAGCCGGCGGAACCCTGGCGCTGTTGGGCTTTCCGCTCTATTTCATGCTGCAGGACGAGATCAGGGACTTCCTGAGCCAGATCATCCCGGAACTCTATCCCGGAGTGGAGGTTGACGACGGTCTGAGCCCCGCGGTCAGCGTCACTCTGAGCTGCGCGCCCAATCCCTTTGCCGCGGAGCTGCGGATCAACTGCCAAACCGCCAGAGCAGGCGAGAGGGTGGAGATAGACATCCATAACATTCGCGGGCAGCGGATAGCCGGCTTTCGAGGAAGTTCCGGCGCCAAAGGCAACAGTCAGTTCGTTTGGGACGGCCGCGACCAAAACGGCGTCCCGGTGGCCGCCGGCGTGTATCTGCTGGAATTGAGGGCCTCCGGCGAACGCAAGCTCTTCAAAACCCTGCGCTTGCGTTGATCCGGGAAGACAGCGACACCTGGCAGGACTTCGTAGCAGGAATAATAAACCTTTACGAAATAACGGAGTTGAATAAACTGGCTCCCGAACGACTGGCTCCGGGAAGTGATAACGCTCCCGGGCAGGATATCTGAAAGCATCATCCAAATCAAGGACTGAAACATGACAACCCAGATCATTAAACTGAGGGAAAAGCGCGACGCGGCGACCCTTGGCGGCGGCGAGAAACGCGTGCGGGAACAGCATGACAAGGGCAAACTCACCGCTCGCGAGCGGATCGAACAGCTGGTGGATCCCGATAGTTTTGAGGAGTTTGACCTCTTTGTAACGCACCGCTGCGTGAATTTCGGCATGGACGAACAGGTCTATCCCGGTGACGGCGTAATTACCGGCAGCGCCACCATCAACGGGCGTTTGGTCTATCTGTTCGCGCAGGATTTCACCGTTTTCGGCGGCTCGCTCTCCAAGACCTACGCCGAAAAGATCTGCAAGATCATGGACATGGCGCTGAAGAACGGCTGCCCGGTGATCGGGCTCAACGACAGCGGCGGAGCGCGCATCCAGGAAGGGATCGACGCTCTGGCCGGCTATGCCGAGATCTTTTGGCGCAACGTGATGGCCAGCGGGGTGGTCCCGCAGATCTCCGCCATCCTTGGCCCCTGCGCCGGCGGAGCTGTCTATTCTCCTGCCATCACAGACTTTGTGATGATGGAAAAGCGCAACAGCTACATGTTCGTGACCGGGCCCAAGGTGGTGAAAACCGTTCTGAACGAGACGGTGACCACCGCCGACCTGGGCGGCGCGGGAGTGCATTCCAGCAAGAGCGGGGTGGCGCATTTTATCACCAACAGCGAGGAAGAGACCCTGCTGCTGATCAAAAAACTGCTAAGCTACCTGCCTTCGAACAACATGGAAGACCCGCCCTATGTGCCGTCCCACGATCCGGTGGACCGCGTCTGCGCCTCACTGGACGAAATCATCCCGGAAAACCCCAACAAGCCCTATGACATCCTGGACGTGATCCACGAGATCGTGGATGACCGCGAATTCCTGCAGGTGATGCTGAATTTCGCCCCAAACGTGGTGGTGGGCTTCGCGCGGATGAACGGTTTTCCCGTGGGCATCGTGGCCAACCAACCCAAAATCCTGGCCGGGGTGCTGGATATCGACGCCTCCATCAAAGCCGCGCGCTTCGTGCGCTTCTGCGATGCCTTCAACATCCCGCTGATCGTGCTGGAAGATGTGCCCGGCTTCCTGCCCGGCACCAGCCAGGAGCACAACGGCATCATCCGCAACGGCGCCAAGCTGCTTTACGCCTTCGCCGAAGCCACCGTGCCGAAGATCACCGTGATCCTGCGCAAAGCCTACGGCGGTGCCTACTGCGTGATGAACAGCCGCCACATGCGGGCGGACCTGGTTTACGCCTGGCCCAGCGCGGAGATTGCCGTGATGGGGCCCAAAGGCGCCGTGGAAGTGATCTTCCGCAAAGAGGCGCAGGCCTCAGCGGATCCCAAACAGACCCTGCTGGAGCGGGAGAAGGAATACGCGGAGAAATTCGCCAATCCCTTTGCCGCGGCCGAGCGGGGCTATATCGACGACATCATCGAGCCCTCGCGCACGCGCTTCCGCCTCATCCGGGCCCTGGAAATGCTGGCCAACAAAAAGGACAGCATCCCGCCGCGCAAGCACGGCAACATACCGCTTTAAGCCATGAGCAAGAGAATCATTTTCGTCCTTGTGCTGCTGCCGCTCTGCCTCGGGCTGGCGGCCCAGGAAGTGGAGGAACCCAGCTTCGAAGACCTGCAACTGCAGATCCAGGCGATGTCCGACAGCCTGCTGCAGCTGCGGGAAAGCGAGGTGATCAGCGCCTATGGCTTCAAGGACACGGACAAGCTGGCTGACGTGGCCGCCAAACTGGAGATCAGGGACCTGGAGCGCTGGAAAGAGTATCTGGGCATCGAGCCCAAAAACGAAGTGCTGGACAGGATGAGCCTGCGCCGGCTGGGCATCACGCCCTTCCGGGCCTTGCTGGCGCAGCAATACAGCATCTATGGCTTCACGGAACTGAGCAGCATCGGCGAGCTGGCCGCGCAGAAACAGCTGCCGGTGAAGAAGCTGCGCCAGTTCGCAGGCATCGACAGCGCCGATAAAAGCTTTGACAACTATTCCCTGCAGGCGCTGAACCGCACGCCGGAAGAGCTGGTGACCTTCGAAAACGATTTCAATGACAACAAGATGGGTTTCGGGCTCTCGATCCTCGGCTTCGGCGTGCTGATCGTGTTTTCTGCCCTGGCCCTCACCGCCCTGGTGATCAGCCAGCTGAAACACCTGAATGCCAAGCCCAAAAAAACGGACAGCGCCCTGGTGCTCACACCCTCAGGCAAGGTTAAGGCCCGGCCGGTGGACATGAACGCAGACGTGATCGCGGCCGCCATCACCGCGCTGCACCTGCACAAACACGATATCGAGGAGCGGCGCCGGCTGCTGCTCACTTTCCGTCGCGCGGGATCCGACCAGTGGCGGGGCAGCGTGATGCTGAACATGCCGAACCGCGACATTCTGCGCAAAAGGAGCTGAATCTATGAAAACCTATAAACTGATCATCGGCGGGCAGCGCTACGAAGCCCGGGTGCTGGAATATACCCCCAGCCACGCCAAGATCAACATCAACGGCACGGATTACCTGATCCAGATCGAAGACGACGCCCTGCCCCAGGTGCCCGTGCTGCCGCAGCAGGAACAGGCCGTTCCGCTGGCGCCGGCGTTTTCCAGCGATTTTGCCTCCGGCACCGGCGAGATCCGCGCGCCACTGCCCGGCGTGATCGCCTCTCTGAAAGTGAAAGAAGGAGAGGCCGTGAAAAAAGGCCAGACCATTCTGGTGCTGGAGGCGATGAAGATGGAATCCGAGCTCGCCGCGCCGGTGGATTGCGTGGTGGAAAAGATCCATGTGAAAGACCGCGCGCCCGTGCAGGAAGGCGATCTGCTGATGACGCTGACGGGCATCGAGATCAAGGAAAAGCCCGCGGCCAAACCCGCCCGCCCGCAAAACTTGCCCCCAGCCAAAACGGCCCCCGCGGACAGGATCGTGCGCGCCCCGCTGCCCGGCAACATCATCGAGGTGAAGGTGCAGCCGGGCGAGTTTGTGCGGGAAGACCAGACCCTGCTGATCTTGGAGGCGATGAAAATGGAATCCGAGATCCACAGCAACCTGAGCGGCAAGGTCCTCAAAGTGCACGTCCAGAAAGGCGACAACGTGCAGGAAGGCGATCCATTGATCGAGCTGGAGGCCTGAGCATGCAGGAATTTCTTCAGATCCTGAACACCACCGGCTTCGTGAGTTTCACTTGGGGCAACACGGTGATGATCCTGGCCGGGATTGTATTCATCTACCTGGCCATCGTGAAAGGCTTCGAGCCGCTGCTGCTGGTGCCGATCGGTTTTGGCATCATCGTGGGCAACATTCCCGGCATGCTGCAGCAAGGCCTGGGCGTGGTAAGCGAAGGCAGCGTGCTGAACTACCTCTATTTCGGTGTTAGCAAGGGCATCTTTCCCGCTCTCATCTTCCTGGGGATCGGCGCCATGACCGACTTTTCCACCCTGATCGCCAATCCCAAGCTGATCCTGCTGGGCGCGGCAGCCCAGGTGGGCATTTTCGGCACCTTTTTGGGCGCTCTGCTGCTGGGCTTTAATGTTTTGGAATCCGCCTCGATCGGCATAATCGGCGGCGCGGACGGACCCACCTCCATCTTCCTATCCTCCAAACTGGCTCCGCACCTGATCGGCCCCATCGCCCTGGCCGCCTATTCCTACATGGCCCTGGTGCCGGTGATCCAGCCGCCGATCATGAAGCTGCTCACCACCCCCAAAGAGCGTCTGATCCGAATGAAGCCGCCCCGCCAGGTTTCCAAAAAAGAAAAGATCTTCTTCCCCGTGATCACCTTTCTGGTTACGGCCGTGATCGCGCCCGGCGGCGTGGTGCTGCTGGCCATGCTCTTTTTGGGCAATTTGCTGAAAGAATGCGGCGTCACGGAACGCCTCGCCCTCACCGCCCGGACCTCGCTGATCGATATCGTGACCGTGCTGGTGGGCTTCACCGTGGGTGCCAAAACCACGGCCGACGTGTTTCTGACCCCGCAGGCGCTGGGGATATTTTTCCTGGGCGCTTTCGCCTTTGCTGTGGCCACGGCCACCGGCGTACTGTTCGCCAAATTCATGAACCTCTTTGTGAAAGACAAGATCAACCCCCTCATTGGCAACGCCGGCGTTTCCGCCGTTCCGGCCAGCGCGCGCGTTTCCCAAGTGATGGGGCAGAAATACGATCCCACCAACTATCTGCTGATGCACGCCATGGCCCCCAACGTGGCCGGGGTGGTCGGCTCCGCCGTCGCCGCGGGCGTGTTGCTGGGAATTTTGGGCAGTTGACGCCTCCCCCGAAAATAAATTACTTTACCAAAAGCGCGGTCCGGCTTATCTTGTCCGCATAGGTAAGATTCATGAAAAAACCATACACAGCCATTCTCTTCCTGGCGCTCACGGCGCTGCTGGGAGCCACGAAATACGCGGGCGAGATCTTTCAGCTCTCCTCCGGCGTGCAAAATCAGGCAATGGGCAACACCGGCCTCACTTACGGCAATTCTTTGGCCGCGGGCTGGTGGAATCCCGCGCTGCTGGCCGAACCCGGTTTCAGCGGAGTGGAACTGATGCGGGTGGAACACTTTGAGGGCCTGATGCAGCAAAACCAGTTGGGCGCGGTGTTCGGCACCAAGACCCGCACCTCGCTCCAGATCAATCATCTGGGCATCGACGAGATCAAGCTCACCCAGCTGGAAAACCCCGCGGACAGCCTCAGCAACGCCAACCGCCCCGAAGTATGGAAAACAGTGGGCAACCACGATGTGATCGTTTACGGCAGCCTGGCCCGTTCGCTGCGGGGAAATCTGCATCTGGGCCTCACGCCCAAACTGGCCTACCGCAGCCTGGCGGAAAACTCCGGATTCGGCATCGGCGCCGACCTCGGATTGCTCTGGAACGCCGGCAAAGGCTTCCGGGCCGCGGCCAACCTGCGAGATTTCTTTTCCACCCAGCTCATCTGGGCCAACGGCACCCATGAGATCGCCATTCCCAATCTGGACCTGGAACTAGGCTACGGCTTCGCCCCCTTCAAAGAGATCCCCGTCCACCTGGCCCTGCGTGCCCAGATCTTTGCGGAAGACCGCGGCGAGGCCTCCAATGTGGCTGCCGGGCCTGTCAGCGCGGACTTTCATGCCGGGGTTCTGGTTAACCCCATCCCCGCGCTCAACGTGATGGCCGGCTGGGACACGGACTGTTTCACTGCCGGACTGGGAGTGCGTTACAAGGCCTTGGGCATCGATTTCGCCTGGCGCAACGGCTCGGCTGATGAACTGGGGTCCTCGCAGCGGCTGTCACTCAGCTACACATGGTAAGCAAACTCGCCCTGCTGGGTGCCACGGGCTCCATCGGCTCGTCCACCCTGGCCGTGCTGCGCGAGCAACCCTCCCACATCACCCTCAGCCTTGTTTCCGCGCATCGGGACGCGCAGAAACTCGCCGCCATCTGCCGGGAATTCTCGGTTCCCACAGCCATTCTCACGGGCATAACAGACCCCGCGGAGCAGACGTCGCTGCAGCATAAGTATCCCGGTCTGAAGCTGTATTTCGGCGAAGAGGAACTGCTCAAAGCCTTGCGGGATGAGGACTACGATGTAGCCCTGAACGCCATCAGCGGTTCGGCCGGACTGCGCGCCAGTTTTGCCATCGCGGAGAAAAAAGCCAGGCTGGCCCTTGCCAACAAGGAATCGCTGGTGATGGCGGGGCATTTACTGATGCCGCTGATCGAGGCCAACCAAGTGGAGCTGTTGCCCGTGGACAGCGAGCACAGCGCCATTTTCCAGGCCATCGGCAACCATCCCGCCGGCGAGGTCAGCAGGATCCACATCACCGCTTCCGGCGGCTCGTTCCGAGATCTGCCGCTCGAAGATTTTACCCGGGTCACGCCCCAACAGGCACTAAAGCATCCAAACTGGTCGATGGGCGCGAAAGTGACCCTCGACAGCGCCACCATGTTCAACAAGGCCCTGGAGGTGATGGAGGCGCGCTGGCTGTTCGGGCTGCCCTACGAGCGGATCAGCGCCGTGCTGCATCCGCAGTCCGTGATCCATTCCCTGGTGGAGTTCGTGGACGGCTCGATCCTGGCCCAGCTTAGCGCTCCGGACATGAAACTGCCCATCCTGTACGCGCTGTCCTGGCCCCAGCGCTGGCCCTCTTCACTGGTGCCAACCGATCTGCTGAGCCTCTCGCGGCTGGATTTCGCACCGATTCCGCCGGAACGCTTTCCCCTGTTTTATCTTGGGCTTGAGGTGGCCAAAAGCGGCGGTCTCCTGACCACGGTGCTGAACAGCGCCAACGAGGCCGCCCTGCGCCTGTTTCTGGAGGAAAAGATCACTTTTCCACAAATCCACCACATCTGCTCCGCCACGGTGGAGACCTGGCCGAACAAACCGGAACCCTCTCTGGAAGAGATCATCGAGGCCAACCGGGCAGTTTACCAAGGCATAATCGAGTCTCATGGCTGAGCCGCGCCCCTGAATTTTTAGCCAATTGGAGTAACATATGAAAAAAAGGCTGCTGATCGTTACCGGAGGCGGAGACTGCCCCGGCCTCAACGCCGTCATCCGCGCCATCGTCAAACGCGCCGCTTTTGAACCGGACTGGGAAGTTCTGGGCAGCATCGACGCCTTCAACGGCATCCTGCTTGATCCCATGCAACTGGTGGAACTCACGCCCAAAACCGTGGCCGGCATCCACGTTCAGGGCGGCACCATCATCGGCACCACCAACCGCGGCGGACCCTTCAACTGGCCTGTGCAGAACCCGGACGGCTCCTGGACCACCATGGACCGGAGCGCCGACCTCATCGAACGCCTCCGCGCCCAGAACATCAGCGCTGTGATCAACATCGGCGGTGACGGCTCCCAGCGCATCTCCCAAGGCCTTTATGAGCTGGGCTGCCCCGTGATCGGCGTACCCAAGACCATCGACAACGACCTCTCCGACACCGATTTCACCTTTGGCTTCCAAACCGCCGTTGACGCCGCCACCGATGCAGTGGACAAGCTGGTGACCACAGCCGCCAGCCATCACCGCGTGCTGATCCTGGAGGTGATGGGCCGCTATGCCGGCTGGATCGCGCTGCACGCCTCCATCGCGGGCGGCGCTGAGGTCTGCCTCATCCCTGAGATCGATTATGACATCACATCCGTGATGGAGGCCCTCAACCGCCGCATCACCTCTGGCAAGGGCTTCGCCAACATTGTTATCGCCGAAGGCGCCAAACCCCTGGCCGGAACCATGAGCTACACCGCCAGAGAAGATCCCGGCGCCATGCCCATCCGCCTCGGCGGAGCCGGACTGCGACTTTCCCAGGAACTCAAGGACGCCGGCTGCTCCATCGAGATCCGCGAAACCATCCTCGGCCATTTGCAGCGTGGAGGACGGCCCAACTCCTTCGACCGAGTTCTGGCCTCGCAATTTGGCGTGATGGCTTTCGAAATGGTGCTGCAGCAAAAATGGGGGCAAATGGCCTCATACCGTCATCCAGAAATCGTTGCGGTACCCCTGGCCGACGCCATCAAAACCTACAACCATGTGGACCCGGAATCCGGACTGGTGCGCACCGCGCGCGGACTGGGCATTTGCCTGGGTGACTGAGAGGAGTAAAAACATGGATATGACCAACTTTGAATTCATCTTCCACAAAGTCCGCGGCTCCAGCCGCGAGGAGATCATGGCCGAGCTCAAGCTGAGCGCGGAAGAGTTTGATAAGCTTGAGCAAAGCTGTTCTGCGGCCGTGGCGGAAATCAAGCCGGAACTGGACCGCGCGGCCACCATCGGCCCGGATTTCGTGCGCCTCACCCGCTATGTCTATGGCGGCAGCAGCGATCAGGAACAGGGCAAGCCCTGTCCGGAAGCGGTGAAGGTCCGCTCCGGAGAGATCATCCAGCTTCCGGCCGTGGAACGCATCCCTGTGCCGGAACTCACTCTGCGCCAGGCGATCAGCCAGCGCCGCAGCCTGCGCAAATATGCCGCCCAGGCCCTTTCCCTGGAAGAACTTTCCTTTCTGCTCTGGGCTTCCTGCTGGGCGCGCGACTTCCGCAGCGGCAAAAACATCGAGGTCACCTTCCGCAACGTCCCCTCCGCCGGCAGCCGCCATCCCTTTGAGTGCTATCTACTCATCAACAATGTGGCCAACCTCACCCCCGGACTTTACTGGTATCACCCGCTGAAGCACGGCCTGATCAGGCTGGAAGCGCCGGAAGACATCGCGGAGCAAGTTCTGGAAGGTTGCATGGGACAGCAGATGGTGGCGGATTCCGCCGTCACCTTCATCCTCAGCGCAAGGCCCTACCGCGCTGTCTGGCGCTATCAGCAGCGCTCCTACCGCTATCTGTATGTTGATGCCGGGCATTGGGGCCAAAACATCCATCTGGCTGCCGAGGCCGTGGGTGCCGGGGCCTGCATGATCGGGGCCTTCATGGATGAAATGATGAACGCCAGCCTGGGCCTGGACGGTGAGGAGGAATTCGTGATCTACGTGGCTCCCGTGGGAAAAAAGGAAGCCGGCTCCTGAACAAGGGAACCGGCTGAGCCAAACTGACTGCTGCCCGCGCCTATTTCAAAAGCAGCATCCTGCTCGTTTCGCGGTAATCACCGGCCGTGAACCGGTAGAAGTAGATCCCGCTTCCCTGCGGCTGATTCGCGTCGTCCCTGCCATCCCAGGTCCGGAAGTGATTGCCGCTGTCGAGCTCCGCTTCCACCAGTCGCCTCACCCTTTCGCCTTTTACATTGAATATCTCCAGGCTCACGAACGTGGATTTTTCCAAAGAGAAATGCAGAGTGGTGGTGGGATTGAAGGGATTGGGGAAATTGCCGTGCAGCTTGGTGACCAGGGGAACGGGTTCCTCGATCCCCACTCCGGTGAAGGTGAATTCGAGGGTCGAGGGTTCTGATTCCCCGGTGGGATAGATCCCTGCCACACCCGCGGTGTAAGCGGTGTTGGGGATCAGTCCGGTAAAGGTCCAGTCCAGTTCTTCAGTGATTCCCAGCAGGGCTCCGTCCAGAAAAACCTTGTAGCTGCCGGGATAATACTGATGCGATGAGGCTGGCTGTTCCCAGTTGAAAATACCGGTCACGGCATCCACGGCCAGATTGACCGGCGGCTGCAAAGGCAGCATCTGCAGGGCGAAATCGATGTCCGGGGTGGTGATTCCCGCCAGCACGGTCACGTTGGGGATCGGGTCCGCGTGGTAGCCGGTGAGGGATACCGTTACGGTGTAGGTCCCGGGCTCCAGGCTCAGCAGATAGTCTCCGTCTGCATTGGGACTGGCGCTGGCCGTTCCGGCCGTCACCAAAACCTCCGTGACCGCTCCGGGTCCGGCCGCAATGGAAACATTACCGGCGATGAAACCGGGATTGGGAAGGGTTACCGGACCTCCGGAATAGCAACGGATGGTGCCGTCCCTGCCACCCACGATCATCTCTTTGGAATTGTCTCCCGTCACATCGGGTATGGCGCCGATGGCGTCCACCGGTGTACCGGTCCAGAGCGTGGACAGGATGGTGCCGGCCGTCCCTTCGATGAAGTAGGCGGCGTCGCTCTGATAGAGGGTGCCCACAAACAGGTCGTTGATGCCGTCGCCGGTGAGGTCGCCGCCGTTGGCCAGATACCAGGCGTTGTCGGCTGTGGCCTGAGACCAGAGATACTGGCCGTTCAGGCCGCTGATAACTGCTGTATGCGGGGCCACGTGGCCGATGGCAATGTCGGTGTAGCCATCGCCGTTCACATCTCCCATGGGTTCAAACTGCATCACCAGAGACGCACCGGTCGATTCCGACCACAGGGTGGCGCCGGTGGTGGCGTTCAGCGCGTAATAATTACCTCCGCCCTGGAAGGAGCCCACGATCACGTCCGCGAATCCGTCAGCGTTCACATCGTCGATCTGGCCCAACGCCCAGACTGAGGTTCCAGCAGGCTGAACCGTCCACTGGATGGCTCCCGTGGCCCCGTTGATACCGTGCACGCGGGCTTGGGTCTCGGCTTCGTTGGAAGCTCCAGCCAGCGCGTCCGGAACCCCGTCCCCGGTGAAATCGGCAATGCTGATCACGGCAAAGGCCGGACCCTGCGCGTAGCGTTCCCAGATCATGGTGCCGGTGGCGCCGTTGAGCAAAAATATCCTTTTGGGGCCCTGTTCGTAAATGTCGTCTCCGGTTGCCGCCAGCACGTCCGGGATCCCGTCATTGGTGAAATCGCGTTTGGCGTCCACCTGGTAAACCGCGCCGCCGTTTCCGTAGATATTGGTGTTGAAGGTCCAAAGCGGAGTTCCGTTCCTGCCGGAAAGAGCCCGCACGGATTTGTCCCCGCCGGCCGTTCCCACCACAACGTCCGCGACGCCGTCACCGTTCAGGTCCCCGCTGATGGACAGGCCCCGGTAATAAGACACGGGCCCGGAATAGATGAAATGTTCCCAGATCACGTCCGCCGTGCCGCTGGAATTGCCGTTGTAGGCGCGCACATGATAATCCTCGCCGCAGACCACCACGTCGTCCAGGCCGTTGCCCCAGATATCCGGGATGGGCTTGATCGCGCGGATGTTGGTGGAAACCCCGTCCAGGATCTGATATTCCCACAGCGGGGCCCCCATCGCGAGGTTCTGCGTTTGCCCCGATCCCGACAGATCAAGCGTTTGTTGCGGATTGCCGCTGTCGTTGCTGCCCACGCTGGCTGTGGCTGTGAACTGGCCCTGCGATCCGGGTGAAAACCAGATCCGCAGCTCATATTCCTCGCGGGTGGCCAGGCTGAGCGGCAGCTGCACCGAACCGTCGATGTAAAAGGCCGGATCGGAAAAACTGACGCTGTTGATCTGCAGGTCCGTCAGGCCCTGGTTGCTGAGGGTGAAAAACCTGCCCGTGTCGGCGTTGATCCTCACCGTGCCGTAATCCTGGGCCGCGGGGGAGGCATTTATGTGCGCTGTGGCAAACACCCCGTATCCGCTTAGTTCCACCGTTTTGGCCGGCGTGATCGGGTCGTTGGAATGGATGCTCATCAGATCGGTAAATTCACCCCAGTTGTTGGGCGTAAAAGAGACCGCCACCACCGTGCTTTCACCGGGGGCCAGAGTTTGGGGTAAAGTGGCGTTGTGCGCGAAAACCTCGCTCTGGAAGGTGATGTTGCCCAGCACCAGGTCGCCCGTGCCGCTGTTGAAGATGGTGATGTTCGCCGTGGCGCTCTGGCCGATGATCACATTGCCAAAGTAATGTTCTTCGAAGGAAACATCTATCTCCGGCGTCCCGGTGCCGCTCAGATCCACCTTGTAAAGCGTGCTGGGCGCGCTCAGCGGGCCGGCCAGATACCACAGATGCTGGCCGTCGAAAGTGATCCCGGCAGGACGCTGGATTTCGGAAGCATGGTCTTCCAGGAGCGCGCCCGCCTGGGATACCTTGTAGATCATGTTGGCGTTGTAATCAGCTATCCAAAGATTCGCGCCTTCTTTGCAGATGTCCCAGGGCTGGTTGTTGGGCGGGGCGAATTGCTGCAGCACGCTACCGGTGGAATTCACTTTGTACACCGTGCCGGGGTCCGGGTAGTAGGTCATCACCCAAAAATCGCCGTTGTCAGGGGCGATGCCAGACATATAGTGGTCCGGCAGATTGAACTGGGATACGATGTTCCCCGTGAGATCAAGCTTCAGGGCGTAGGCCGGGGCCGAGGACGAAGTGCCGTGATCGGTGATCCAGAGGTGCTGGCCGTCGTGCCCCATGCCGTAACTGTCGTTGATGCTGGTGTTGTTGAACAGCAGCGTTTCCTGCCCGGTGGCTGGATCGAAGCGGAACACGCGGCCTCCGTCCGATCCGTAGATGCCGTAGTAGAGATAAGTGCCGTCGGAAGCCAGCCCGGAGGCCTTGCCGCTGATCGGATACGATCCCACGATCGTCCACTCGGCCATTGCCGGACAAGCCAAAACCAAAAGCAGTATGGCGATCATACCGTATTTCATGATAACCTCCACGGTCTGTTCTTAGAGCGTTTTTGGTATATTCACGTTCACCATACTAGAAAACATGCACACTTGTTTCCTGTCAATCTCTTTTTCGCCAACGGCAGACTTGCGATGTAAAAAAAGATCTATGCCGGCACCCTCCCTAAGCCCTGTCTCATCCGCCTCTTGTCCGCCTCCCGTTAACTTCCCCCTGGCCGGGCGGGAAGTTAATGGGAAGTTAGTGGGAAGTGAATGGGTGGTGTGATAAGGGCGGAGCCACCCGCAGACCCCGGATAATCCAAGCATGCAAGATAGATTGTATGGCCCCGTACATAGTGGGTAACAAAAAACCTTATCCAAAGTTAACAGTAATGAATCCACCGGTCTGATTAAGGGTTAAGGATGGGATAGGAGTTCAGAGATCATGCACTGTATTCTTCTCATTTCACCCCAAGCTGCTTTTTGATCCAGTCGGCCATGATTTCCAGGACTTCGGGGGCGATAGTCTGTTCTATGGCAGCGTATTCATTCGGGTGGCCGGTTTCCGCTTCCTGGAAGAGATGGTTCAGTCCCGCCAGTTCGATCGTTCGATAATTCGCATGGCCTGCCCTGTCAAGGATCGCGCCGATGGCCTCAAGGTTGGCACGGGCAGGCACCTGTAAGTCTTTCGATCCATTTAAGGCCAGCACGGGGCAGCCCAGCTTTTCCAGGGCGGAGGCGGGGTCGTGGCGAAGAAAGAATAGCATCCAGGGATCGGTCATCCGGGTTATGTATCCGGCGATAACATCCTCTTCGGAATAACCTTCCGGGATGTCGATCAGGCCAGCCGCTACGCTTTGAGCCAAAAATTCCCTGATATCGTCGGCCAAAACTCCAGAATCGTCCATCTGACTTATCATTTGGAACACATTGCGGTTGATGTTTAGTGATCTTTCCATCTCTGCTTCGTCCGAACCCTCAGCCCGCCAGATCATTTCTTCCTGCAGCAACAGGAGACTGTCGCCCCGGATGCCGGGACCGGCGAGCAGAACCGTGAATTTCAGCTCAGGCATCTCCGCGGCAACCAGAGGGGCGATGATCCCGCCCTCGCTATGGCCCACCAGGCCAATGCCATCGATGTCTTCCCTTTTTTGGAGAAATCTTACAGCACTGATCACATCTGAGGCAAAATCCAGAGTCGTGGCGCCGGAGAATTCTCCCTCTGAAGACCCGCAACCCCTCTCGTCATAGCGCAGGACGGCTATTCCCTGCCTGCTGAGGTGGTCGGCCATCACCAGGAAGGGTTTGTGCCCAAACAATTCTGCATTTCTGTCATGGGGTCCGCTTCCGCTGATCAGAACCACGGCCGGGTGATTCCCTGTATACTCGGGCATGGTAAGGGTCGCGGAAAGCTTGATCCCAGCCTCCGGGTTCGGAAACTCCAACTCCTCCACCCTGTAGGGAAAAGGCTCCTGTGGCTCCTGTGGCCTCAGATAAACGGGTTTTTCCATCGCCGCTCTCCGCATGTCCAGTGGCAATTCCAGGCCTGATTGATTCAATATCCCGGTGATTGTTCCGTCCTGCAGTGTCCCGGTGTAGATGATGGGGGGAGTTTTCGTTTCCAAAGTCAGGATCTGATCCACAAATTCCACCCTGTTTACCGGAAGGCCGAAAGCTCCCTGGTCCGGACTGTCGAAGGTAGCGGAGAATCCGTCCGGTGTGGCCACGATGCGAAACACGATCCGTAATTTCACGCCTTCCAAGTCCAGCAGCCCATGCCAGTCTCCGGTGATGTCCTGCCCGATTAAGCAGCCCATGCTCAATGCCAAAGCCAGAATCAAGATCATCGTCTTCATCTCTTCTCCCCTTAAACCATTTTTTTTGCCTTATTGGGCAATCCCACCCCGCTTTAGGATTGTTGTCAAGTTAAATAAACCAGCAATCCTTGGCTCCGAAATGACAGCCATCTAGTCAGCCAGCGATCAGTATGCCATAGAGGCATAATACCATTTCGCTTGCATAATTCCAAATATAGGTTATTGTATCTCCAGTTTCAGTTCACTGGAGGTACAGATGAGACAGATCCAAGTAAGTGACAAGATGCCGGCAGAAGAGCTCAAGCGCCGGATG
>Ga0209717_1000994_pt1 | contig 32580 bp, 31 predicted proteins | sample AD_UKC048_MetaG_FD_184418 | JGI IMG/M metagenome (GOLD analysis project Ga0209717, IMG submission 184418) | Active sludge microbial communities of municipal wastewater-treating anaerobic digesters from USA - AD_UKC048_MetaG (SPAdes) (version 2) | ecosystem: Engineered > Bioreactor > Anaerobic >...
GGGTCGTGGCGTTCACCCTGCCGTAGCTCGTGGTACACAGGAATGTATCTGATGAGTGAATATTCAGTTGTCAAGGAGCCGTTGCACGAACTCGTTTTAAGTAACTTCATTCGGTGCGGTGAAGGACACATGATTTTGTTCCTTCACCTATCGCCGTTTTGGGGGCGTTTTAGCAACCCATTTTTATGGTTTCAGCGAAAATCTTTTTAATTTTTTTATTGCGAGACGAATTGACTTAGATACCGCCTGGTGGCTTGACCCCTCCAATTCGCCAATTTCATAGGTGTCCAGACCATCAACGCAATACATCCAAAGTCTGCGGAATTGTATGTCCGTGAGCTTGTCCTTCATTTGAATGACGAGTTCTTTTTCTTTGCGGCGTTTCTCAGCTTGTTCTTGGCGACGAATCATAGCAACATCGTCTGCAGGGACGGCAAGAGCTGCTTCGGACAAATCATCCATAGACAAAGTGTGATTGGATTCTCTGTGTTCAAGGTTTTCTTCCTCGTGGAAGTTTTCATCAGACCACTCTTTGAAAGCGAGAAAATCGGCTTCGCTCGGAAAGTCGTCACAAGTGACACGAACCTGCTTCCCATCCGCAGTCGGGTACACGACGGCATCCGGGTATTTCTTGTTAAGGGCATAAATGCTTGTTTTGTTAAATCTGTTTGACATATTGGTTCCTCCGTTTTTTTGAAATTTGATTTTTGGTGAAGTCAAATTCCAAAGCGGAGGACCACGACAACGCCGTACTGTACGGCAAAATTGGGTATATAACATAAAGACCTTTCCGCTGATGGGAACAGCAGAAAGGTCAAAAAAAGAGCCGCATGAGGGTGGTCACAATTCCCGTGCCGATAAAATAGAAATACTTGCGTACTTCTATCTCATGCGGCTTTTGGGATGACTACACCTTTCAGGCGGCTCCACAGCTCAGCTATGAACTATATTTAGTTTTTTCTTAACTACTTGTGTAAATAGTGGCGAAGTCTTCTCATGCTAAGCACATTGAAGACAGTAACACAACCGCATTTTTTGCACTTCGCCTCCACATGACCTCTTGTGTCTTCATAGACGGTAATCGCATTGTGGCAGCAATACGGGCACTTGATATTTCGCTGTTTTTGTGAGGCTATTGCCGTCCTTGCCCGTATTATTTTCAGTTGCATTTCTTGTGATGGTTCTTGAACTCTGATATTCTTTCTCATGCCCACACCTCCCAAGGCTCTTTATATTCCGAATATGGTCGGTCTTCCAGATAATCGAGGTGCCGGAGACGAATCAAAAGAGCAGCTTTAGATACTCCAAAAGTGCCGCACATCATTTCGACCGCCATACGGTCATGCTGGAGAAGCCAGCCATTATAGTTTTGAATAATCCTGTCTGGTGCAAATCGCCACATAGCAAGGTCTATTTCCTTCTGCGGCATCAGTATAGCGGCTCCCAAAGCATTTGCCTGCCATTCATTCCAATCCTCGTTGGATTTCAAATCTCTCAAGGAATATGTACGGCGTTCGGTATATAGCTTGCAACACGCTGCCTTCTGCTCGTCCGATTCCAGTTGGAAAAGAAGCTGATGAGCACATTCATGGGCAAGGGTGAACCTACGCTTGCCACAGAGTTTTCTGATATTGCCGGGAGCGATAAAACTGCTATCCAAAAGAACCTGATTCTTTTTTAATGGAATTATTCTTTCAATTCCGTTTTCTTCGATTGAGTATTCCGTATCCTCATAAGCCGTCAACCCACAAAAGCTGCCATCCGTGGAGAGATTTTCAAATGATACACTCAGGTGAAGATATTCTTTTGCAAACTGGTCAATAGGGGTCACTTGCGGCATCCTTTTTCCTTCATTCGTTTCCTGTCCGAAGAAAAACAAGTTGAAGTCCTTTGTGACCGCTGCTGCAATTTCTTCAATTTTTGCGTGAGATAAAATCATTGGCAATCCTCCTTTGCTTCTACGAACCATTTATTACCCTCATGGAATAGAAACGACTCCCTTCCTCTAATCATAACGGTATATCTTATTCCGCCGCCGCCGACCTTTTTAGAGGCGGCACGACATTTGAATAAAACCTGGTCGATTTGGAATACAAGCCCGTCCTTCCACCTGATAAGCCGTGGATGAAGGCCACCCTCCTCATCAATATCGACATTAACCGAAACATAAGCCTTGCGGCATCGTGTGTTTAGCATAAAAACCCTCCGTTCACAAAAAAGTTAAAAATCTGCACGAACAATATTTCGTGTTTTTGTTGACACTCTTAATTTCGTGTGGTATGATAATTTAACGAACATTATTGCGTGTTCGTGAGTACATTTTAGCACGAACATAATTTCGCGTCAATAGAATGTTGTGAAAAAGTGTTCGTGTTCGCAAAAATTAAAGAAAGAGGTGCCTTATGATTTTCAAAGACCGATTGAAAGCAAAGAGAGGCGAAGCAAATATCACGCAGGCGGAACTGGCCAAATTGGCTGGCGTCTCAACCCGCACAATTCAAAATTACGAACTCGGTTCCCGCAGACCTTATCAAATTGAGGTTGTTCAGAGGATTGCAGACGCACTGGGTACGACAACCGAGTATCTTTTGGGCAGCAGCGGCATGATGGTTGCTGACGCTCACGAAAAAGGCGGTTCCAAGGCTGCCCGGGATATAGACGAGCTTGTTAGTGAAGTGACCGGAATGTTTGCCGGTGGTTCGCTGAGTGAGGAAGCTATCGAGGGAGCAATGAAGGCGCTGAACGATGCTTACTGGATTGCAAAGGAAAAGAACAAAAAATACACACCGAAAAAGTATCGAAAAGCAACTGAAACAGAATAAGTCCGCTTTTTGGTACGAAAAGGATGATAAAGTATTCCACGATGGGAGGTGGGATTATTAACGCTGAAAGTCTATCCAAAGTTGGCAGTTCTCTTGTCAAACGCTGCGGCACAAGAGACCCATTCCGTATTGCTGACGAGCTTGGAATCGAGGTTCTGTTCTGTGAAGACATTGGACCGTTAAAAGGAATGTACAAGGTAATTAAGAGAAACCGCTTTATCTTTATTAACCAAGATTTAAGTGAGAGGATGCAGCGTATTGTCTGTGCCCATGAGATTGGTCACGACCAATTACACCGCCACCTTGCAAAAGGCAAAGCCATCAAGGAGTTCATGCTATACGATATGACAACTAAACCGGAATACGAAGCAAATATTGTGGCTTCTGAAATCCTGCTGGATACCGATGAAATCCTTGAGTATATATATCATTACGATTACACATCAGAGCAAATTTCAAGGGCTATGAATACCGATATTAACCTTGTTGCTTTGAAGATTGCCCATCTTGCTGAAACCGGCTATAACCTTCGCAGGATAGAGCATAGAAGTGATTTTTTGAAATGAGGAACATTGTACCGTTTACCACTTCTGGCGGTAGCGCTATGGGAAAGACAAACGAAAAACTTGCCCCAAGCTGCCCGAACGCTAAATTGGTTGACGGCAAAGTTTTTAAGAGCAATGTAAGTAAAGCGGAGTTAAACGAGTGGGCTGCGAGCCTTTGCGTTTAATCCAACAAACAAGAATTTGTAGAATATTGTTTGATTGAACAAAGGAGGCAAGTAATGTTTATGCCCGAAGATGATTTAACTCACTCTAAACTATCGTTCCTAAAAGAATTGGAGGAATATTCATTTGATAGCAAAATGATGATGTGTCAACGGTTTGCATCAAGGATAATGAGTAGTTCTGAAGTCGATATGAAACTAGCATTTAATCAGAATATAATGCCCTGGGAATTAGAAACATTTGCGGCTTTTTCTGTGATTTATGATAATGATAGTGTTGACCAGCAAATAGATTCAGAAATTTTTTCAAAAATCATAACAAAAATTCGTAATTATTGGCATCCTGAGTTGACACTTGCAGAAACAAACGGAACATATGCCGATACGTTTATGATGATTTCTGCTCTACAACAACACCCCGTACAGGGCGTATTTTTACAGAAATTATTTCGTTATAATTATTTCTTTGGTTTTTCTAATTCTAACATTGATATGAAGTCGGAATTTTACCAAAAGTTTCAGGCTTCATATGTCGATTTTATGATATTTGCTTATATAGTATTTGTATATTGTAGCCATGAAGCACATAAGCAAGGAGATGCTAAAGAATGTCAGAGGTTATTGGCAAAGGCGTTTCAAATAGATAACGTCTTTCAGAAGTTGTGCATCGAAAAGGATAAGTACAAGAAGGAATTGACAACACTATATAAGGACAATGTATTAGATTATTATTACGGATTAAAAATACAATATGTTTATCCATTAGTTTCGGATTCCAAATTCACATATATTCCATCTCCTTATTTGGTAATAAATGCAGTTACGGAATCATTGTTAAATAGACTCACATCAGGAAACGATATGTTGCGAAAAAAGTTTGGAAAAGATGTAATTGAAAGGTATCTGTTCGATATATACAAAGAAATTCCAAGCGTTACATGGATTAGTCCTGAAATTATTTATACGATTGGCAGAAATGAATTTCGGACGCCGGATGTTATAGTGTCTGAAGGAGATTATTGTACTTTCTATGATACTAAAGCATTATCGCCAAGTTTGAAAATACGACAGTTTAACCAAGAAGAAATTGAACGAGAAATTAAAATATATGCAGATGCAATACTTCAGGTCTATCAACAAATAATAAATTTTTCAGATAATCATTTTAATTTAGATAAGGGCTATGACCAAAAGAATTTATTTGGTGTAGCCGTTGTATTAGAAGATGCTGTGGTTCCAAAAAACAAAGTATATGATAAAGTATTTGAAATGCGAATTAAAAAAGTTGGCGACATCACTCAAGAGGAAAAACAGTATATACATAGCCATGTCAAAATTGTTCCATTAAAGGAAATCGAGCTTATGGTTTTGCAGAACATGAGTTTTTTATCATGCTTACAAGAGCAAGAGAAAAATCCCGAAAAATGGAATGACCTTACTTTTGCTACGCCCAATACTGAACATGGTCTACTTCCGATGTACCATCAGTTTGTTTTGCAAATAAAAAAAGCTGTAACAGATTATTTAAAGAATTAACCAATTGTGTATAGTTAGTTTCAGCTTGCATAGCTGATGTTATTCGAGAGGAGTGACCGAGGCATGAAACAAAGAACCTATATCGCCATTGACCTCAAATCGTTCTATGCTTCGGTTGAGTGCAGAGAACGAGGTCTTGACCCAATGGACACCAACCTTGTCGTTGCAGACGAAAGCCGCACGGACAAGACTATCTGCCTGGCGGTTACACCCTCACTCAAGTCCTATGGAATCTCTGGACGAGGACGATTGTTTGAGGTTAAACAAAGAATTAAGGAAGCCAATATAGGGCGACGGCACGATGCTCCTGGGCGAAGACAAGATGGTTCGTCCCACTTATATTCAGAACTACAAGCAAATCCAGAACTTGCAATAGACTTTATAATTGCCCCTCCGAGAATGGCGCACTACATGGAATATAGCACCCGCATCTATAGTGTCTATATGAAATATGTCGCACCGGAGGACATTGTGGTGTATTCCATCGACGAAGTGTTTATGGATGTCACCGACTACTTGAATACATATAAGCTGTCTCCGCACGACCTTGCCATGAAGATTATTTTGGATGTAGTGGAGACAACCGGAATTACAGCGACCGCAGGAATTGGAACAAATCTGTTCCTCTGTAAGGTCGCTATGGACATTGTTGCAAAGCATATCCCCGCCGACGAAAACGGTGTCCGTGTTGCAGAGCTTGACGAAATGACCTTTAGAAAAACGCTATGGAAGCACCAACCTTTGACCGACTTTTGGCGAGTTGGCAGAGGGTATGCTAAGAAGCTCGAAGAAAATGGAATGTTCACGATGGGCGATATTGCTCGCTGCTCCGTAAATGACGAGGACAAGCTATACAAGCTCTTTGGGAAAAATGCGGAACTGCTAATTGACCATGCATGGGGTTGGGAACCTTGCACGATTGAAGCGATAAAAGCCTATAAACCGTCTACCAACAGTCTGGGTTCGGGACAGGTCTTGCATTATCCGTACAAGACAAATAAGGCAAAACTCGTTCTTCGTGAAATGGCAGATCTGCTTGTTTTAGACTTGGTAAGCAAAGGACTTGTCACAGACCAAATTGTTATTACGGTTGGATATGATATTGAGAATTTGACAGACCCTGTAATCAAGAGCAAGTACCACGGCGAAATCACAAAAGACCACTATGGTCGCCAAATCCCCAAACACGCTCATGGCACGATAAATCTTGACGGCTATACATCTTCCACCAAGAAAATATTATCTGCCGTTTCGGAACTGTATGACCGTATTGTAGATAAAAACCTTCTTGTAAGAAGATTGAATATCACCGCAGGTCGTGTGATAGAGGAATCCACCGCACCACAGAAAAATGTCGGCTTTGAACAGCTCGACTTATTCACAGACTACGAGGCACTTCAAGTAAAACAGGCGCGAGAACAAGCAGAGCTTGAACGAGAAAAGAAAATGCAACAAGCCATGTTGACCATCAAGAAGCGGTACGGCAAAAACGCCATCCTAAAGGGTATGAACCTTGAAGAAGGTGCGACCGCCAAAGACCGGAATGCACAGATTGGAGGACACAAGGCATGACTGGTGATTATGATGACATTATCAATCTGCCGCATCCTATATCAAAGACGAGGCCGCAGATGTCCTTGAAAGACCGGGCTGCACAATTCTCTCCTTTTGCCGCCCTTACAGGGTATGATGCCGCCATCAAGGAGACCGGTCGGCTTACGGATGAAAAGATAGAACTGGATGAAGAAGCTCTCAGTAACTTGAATATGAAATTTCAGATTCTCTTTGAAAGGCTGGACGAGCAGCCCGATATTGCTATTACATATTTCAAACCGGACGAAACAAAATCCGGCGGTGCTTACCTAACCACTACAGATAAAATCAAAAAGGTTGACGAATACGAACGGATGATCACAACGACAAACGGAACAAAGATACCCATGGATGATGTGATAAATCTTGAGAGCGATATTTTTCAATTTCTTGAATAAAGCACAAGCCACGCATTGACACATGGCTTGTGCTAATTTTTTACATAAATAAGTTCGTCTTATCCAATTTCTATTCATGCAAATAAACGCTTCAAGAAGTTGCAATGTTTTCTTTAATTTACAGAGCATTTTATTGCAATCTGTGTTGGTTTGTGTTATAATACAGTTCGTGTACTTTAACGCTAACCTTTTTAGACTATCATAAGGTGAAGAGGTAAAATTTATGAAAATTAGTTATAAGAAACTTTGGGTACTGCTTATTGAAAAAGAGATTTCTAAACCCAAGCTACGCAAAGACTTGCAGCTTGCGACAGGTACTATGAGTAAACTCAACAAGGGAGAAGAAGTAGCCCTTTCTATTCTGTTGCGTATTTGTGAGTATTTGGATTGTGACATAGGGGATATTTGTGAAGCTGTACGCACGGACAAAGCGTAATGTCCGTTTTATCGTACAGCTAATTTTATAAAATGGTTCTGGCACCACAGAAAAACTACGATGCCGGGCGGAGGTTGAAAACATGGAAGCAATATCGATGCCAAAGATGATAGATAATATCAATACACGGGTTCGTGATGATTTATCAGAGACAATTACAAAGAAAAGCAAGCTGAGAATCGCAGCGGCCTGCTTTTCTATCTATGCTTATGAGGAATTGAAGAAGAACCTTTCCGGTATTGAGGATTTACAGTTCATTTTTACCTCTCCTACTTTCACGATGGACAAGGCTGAGAAATCCAAGCGTGAGTTTTACATTCCTCGTATGACCCGTGAGCAAAACCTCTATGGTACAGAGTTTGAAATTCGTCTCCGCAACGAGCTGACACAACGAGCTATTGCAAAAGAGTGTGCGGAATGGATTAAACAAAAGGCAACATTCAAATCCAATACGACCAGCCAGGTAGTGCCCGGATTCCTCAATGTTATGAATGAGAAGGACCAATACACATATATGCCGTTCAACGAGTTCACCACCGTTGACCTTGGTTGTGAGCGTGGCAATTATGCCTATAACTTCACGCAGAGATTATCGTTCCCGATGAGCAAAAGCTACATAGACCTCTTTGAACAGCTTTGGAACGACAAGAAGAATTTCCAGGATGTAACTGACCAAGTGGTTGAGAATATCACGGCGGTTTATAATGAGAACTCGCCAGAGTTTATTTACTTCATTACGCTGTTTAATATTTTCAATGAGTTTCTGGATGATGTATCCGAAGATACGCTGCCTAATGAAGCCACCGGCTTTAAGGACAGCAAGGTTTGGGGTATGCTGTTTAACTTCCAGCGAGATGCTGCTCTTGCAATTATCAATAAACTTGAAAAATACAACGGTTGTATTCTTGCCGACTCTGTTGGTCTTGGTAAGACATTTACTGCTTTGGCGGTAATTAAGTATTACGAAACCAGAAACAAGAGTGTTCTTGTTCTTTGCCCAAAGAAGCTCTCAAACAACTGGAATACATATCGTGACAACTATATCAACAACCCTCTCGCAGAAGACCGCTTGAACTACAAGGTTCTCTATCATACCGACCTTGGGCGTACTAACGGCACATCTAACGGCACGGATTTGTCTCGTCTGCGCTGGGATACCTATGACCTCGTTGTTATCGATGAATCCCACAACTTCCGAAACGGCGGTAAGCTGGACAAGGAAGATGACGAAAAAGATAATCGCTACACTACACTTTTGAAGCAGGTTATTCGTAAAGGCGTAAAGACAAAGGTGCTTATGATGTCTGCAACGCCCGTCAATACCCGTTTCAACGATTTGAAGAATCAGCTTCAGCTCGCCTATGAGGGTGACTCTAAGCAGCTGGATAACAAGCTAAAAACCTCTCACACTATTGATGAGATTTTCAGAAACGCACAAAAAGCGTTCAACACATGGAGCAAGTGGGACCCTTGCGACCGCACTACCGATAATTTGCTCAGGATGTTGGACTTTGACTTTTTTGAAGTGCTTGACAGCGTAACAATCGCTCGTTCCAGAAAACATATTGAAAAATACTACGACACCACCGCTATAGGTAAGTTCCCCGAAAGATTGCCTCCCAAGTCTCACAGACCTCATCTGACCGACCTGAAGGATGCAATTAGCTACAATGAAATATTTGAGCAGCTTGCAAAGCTCAATCTGGATATTTACCGTCCATCTCACTACATACTGCCGAGCCGTATGGAAAAGTACGCAGAGATGTACGGAGATAATAAAGTAAATGTCGGATTCACTCAATCCAACCGTGAGCTTGGTATTCGTCGTCTCATGGCAATAAACCTTATGAAGCGCATGGAAAGCTCTGTCTTCTCCTTTAACCTTACACTTCGCAGAATTAAGGGAATAATTGATGAGACCATAAAAACAATCGACAACTATGAAAGCACCAGCGGTGCCAAAATCGACCTTACTGACATCTCCAATGCTGATGAATATGACCTTGATGACCAAAATGGCGACGAGTTTGTTTCTATCGGAAAAAAGGTTCAAATTGACCTTGCCGATATGGATAGAATTTCTTGGCGAGCAGAGCTGGAAAAAGACCAGGATATTTTGGAGCTGCTTACCATCATGGTTGACGACATTACACCTGAGCATGACAACAAGCTCCAGGTGCTTTTGGCTGACCTCAGAAATAAGATTGATCACTCTATCAATGAGGGTAATAAGAAGGTTATTATCTTCACAGCTTTCGCCGACACGGCAATGTACCTCTATGATAATGTTGCTCCTTATATGCAGAAAAAGTTCGGCCTACATACCGCTGTTATAACCGGCTCTGTTGAGGGGCGCACGACGGCTAAACTGAAAAAGGCAGATATGAACACAGTTCTGACCTGTTTCTCTCCTGTTTCCAAGGACAAGGAGCTGTTGATGCCCGGTGACAAGACCGCTATTGATATTTTGATTGCAACCGACTGTATCTCCGAAGGTCAGAACTTGCAGGATTGCGACTATGTTATCAACTACGACATACATTGGAACCCTGTTCGCATTATTCAGCGTTTTGGTCGGGTTGACCGTATTGGCAGTAAAAACAAGGTGATTCAGCTTGTGAATTTCTGGCCCGATATTACTCTTGATGAATATATCAATCTGAAATCCAAGGTTGAGACACGAATGAAGATTGTAGATATGACCGCCACCGGCGATGATAATATCCTCTCCAACGAAGAAAAGAACGACCTCGAATACCGTAAAGCCCAGCTCCAACGATTGCAGGAAGAGGTGGTTGATATTGAGGAAATGTCAACCGGTATCTCCATTATGGACTTGGGACTTAACGAGTTCCGTCTGGATTTGCTCGACTATGTCAAGCGGCACCCCGAACTGGAGCGAACCCCTATGGGACTTCACGCCGTTGCTCCTGCCTCTGCTGATTGCCCGCCGGGTGTTATCTATGTTTTGAAGAACCGTGCTCAGAGCATCAACATTGACAACAAAAACAGACTTCATCCGTTCTACATGGCCTATGTAAGCAACGAGGGCGAGGTTGTTTGCGATTATCTCCAGCCCAAGAAAATGCTTGACACAATGCGTTTTGTATGCCGTGGGCAGGACAAGCCCATAGAGGAGCTTTATCACCCTTTCAATGATGAAACCGAAGACGGCCGTGACATGAGTGAAATTTCCGAGCATCTCTCCGAGGCTATCAATTCCATTATTGATGTTAAGGAAGAAAACGACATTGACAGTTTTTTAGGCGGCGGTCAGGTTAGCTTTTTATCCGGCGAGATAAAAGGCCTAGACGATTTTGAGCTGATATGCTTTTTAGTAGTGAGGTGAGCGGATGTTAGGACTTCCAAAGGTTACGGAATTACACAAGCAGCTTCCCAAGAAAGCGATATATACAAAATTCCGGATGAATACGGCAGCAAAAGAAAAGATAGATGCCGATATTTCAAAAATAATCATTGTAAACGAAGTATCGCCTGCTAAGATACATATCCCTGAGGGGCAGCAGGTTAAAACCTTTTTTGTGGTGCAGGCGATTCTTAAAAAGAAAGACTTTGCAGAGAGCACAATCGCCACATTGTCAAAGCTCATAGAGCAGAATATGTTGTTTGTTTTAGAATGTGGCAATGAACATAAGCTTGCCATTTATCACACAAGGTTGATGCAGACCGCATGGCAGCCGAAAAATTCATTCGAATTGTCGCTAAAGGGCTTAAACCTCGATACCGTATGGGAAAACATAGTCGTGCAGGTGGGCGGAGTTGAGATAGAGGGCGAAAATACCCTTGATGAACAGCTTGCGGCTGATGATAAACGGCAGCGACTACAAAAAGAGATTGGCCGCCTTGAAAAACAAGCCCGCACAGAAAAACAGCCGAACAAAAAGTTTGAGCTAGCGCAGGAGATAAATAAGCTGAAGAAAGAGTTGGAGGAACATTGATGACTAAATCGGAATTTGTTGAATCATATATAAGCTCCTTGGATGATTTGCTTGATTTATATCAGCGCCAAGAAGCTGATGAGAATGCAATCTTTGAATACATTCAAGAGATACGAGGCGTGTTTATCCGAGAGCTGCCAGAAATTGATGATGCAATATGGTTGAGAAATGGCACAGCTGAGCGAGATGCTAATATAGTTAAGGGTATTCTGCAATTAAGTATAATTAAGGATGAAGAACAAATCCCCACTGGTAGCGCAATGCAATTTCAGAAAGAATTGAAAGAACTGAGATTAGAGTATGAGGGAATCAGAAATACAATTAGAGAGTATACCTCTGATGGAAATATCATTAATTATTTAAATCAATTGGAACTCGCTATATCTTCGGTCGATCTCGATAGCATTAAGTATTGTCTATCTGGAATTAATGAATGGTATAAGCGAAACATTTCATCTATTCAGAGTAACCAATTCTGTTTCAACAAGGATAGTCATGATGAAAACTTGAAAAAGATTGCACGCCTTAAAGAAACATTCGAGCATTTCAACCCTTCAGATATTATTCAACCTGTTGAAACAAAAAAAAGAAACGAGCCCCTGATTTTTTTAAGTCATAAATCAGATGATAAAAAATATGGGGACGCTCTTCGGAATTTTATTGTTGGATTAGGAGTCAAAAATAATCAGCTTATATATTCTTCGCACCCGCTTCATAAGATACCGCTTGATGCAAATATCTACGATTATCTTAGAGAGAATATATACAGCCAAATATTTATGATTATTCTTTGGTCTGATAAGTATCTGGAAAGTCCTGCCTGCTTAAATGAAATGGGTGCGGCTTGGGTTGCTCAGAGTGATTATACTAATATTTATGTTCCGACATTTTCTTTTGGCAACCCCAAATATCATGAATGTGCGGTAGATACAAGAAAGATGGGTGCCGTCCTAAATGGTGATGCTAACTGTAAAACGAGCATGATAGAACTGAAGAACAAAATTCAAGCCTTGTTCGGTTTAGAAAACGAAGAACAAAGTGTACAGTATGCGATAGACCGATTCATTCAAGAGATAACGGAGGAACAGGATAATGGACAAACTTAAAATGCAAACGGCAAACAAAGCCGATGAGAATTTCAAGAAGCTGGCGGCTATGTTCCCCAATGCTGTGACTGAGACTATTGACGAGACCGGCGAGGTCATTCGTGCCATTGACAAGGATGTGCTGATGCAGGAAATCTCTGTCAAGGTCGTTGAGGGCAAGGAGGAACGCTATCAATTTACTTGGCCGGACAAGAAGAAGTCTGTTTTGCTTGCCAATGCGCCTATTTCCAAGACCCTGCGCCCTTGCCGTGAAGAAAGCGTTGACTTTGACACCACAAAAAACCTCTACATTGAGGGGGATAACCTTGAGGTATTGAAATTGTTGCAAGAGACCTATCTTGGCAAGATAAAGATGATTTATATAGACCCACCCTATAACACGGGCAATGACTTTGTGTATGAGGATAACTTTGCCCAAAGCACCGATGAATATATGGAAAACAGCGGGCAATTTGATGATGAGGGCAACCGCCTTGTAAAAAACCTTGATAGCAACGGGCGGTTTCATACTGATTGGCTGAATATGATGTATCCACGCCTCAAGGTAGCAAAAGATTTGCTGACTGATGATGGTGTGATATTCATCAGTATTGATGACAACGAAATTGATAATCTGACAAAGATATGTGAGGAAGTCTTCAACATCAGCAACTTTATTGGATGTCTTATTTTGCAAACAGCGACGGATAACAACCCTCGTCAGATAAGCACCGAGCATGAGTATGTTCTGTGTTATGCAAAAAACAAATCAGTCCAGACAGCGTGGCAATCTGACAGCGAAAAGGCAACAAAAATTCAAGAGAAATACCTTGAATTGAAGGCTCGCTATGCAAATGATATTAAAAAAATACAGGATGAATTGCGAAAGTGGATGAAAAAGAACGAAGACGCTCTGAGTGGTGTCACTCATTATGATAATGTCGATGAAAAAGGCGTGTTCCATGATGGTGATATTGCGAACACTATTTTTGGTGGCTACAAGTACGAAGTGAAACACCCTGTTACTGGTCGTCCTTGCAAAGTGCCAGACAAAGGTTATCGTTTCGCTGAAGCCACAATGAGAGAAATGCTGGCGAACAACGATATTATGTTCGGGGCAGACGAAACTACATTGATTAAACCCAAAAAGCGGTTGGAGAATGCCAAGGATTTACTTCGATCCGTTATATATGAGGATGGTCGTGCTTCCACAAAACAGTTTGAAGCATTGATGGCAAGGGATATTTTTCAAAACACCAAGTCTCCTATGGTTTTAGAGAGACTGATTGGCTTCATTGTTAAGCCAGGAGACATTGTAATGGACTTCTTTTCTGGGAGTGGCACAACTGCCGAGGCGGCTTTCCGCTATGCTTCTAAGAACATTGATTGCCCGGTATCTTTCATTATGGTTCAATTACCCGAAGACATGGATGAGTCCATTAAGAGTGCGTCAAGCAGAGCAAAAAAGACATTAGAAAACGCTATTAAGTTCCTTGACACCATTGGAAAACCGCACACCATCTCTGAGATTGGTAAAGAACGCATCCGCCGTGCTGGCTTGAAAATCAAAAAAGAAAACGGCTTGACGGCTCAAAATCTTGACACAGGCTTCCGTGTGCTCAAATGTGACACTTCCAATATGAAAGAAGTGTTCTACAAGCCCGACGAGGTTGAGCAGGCCACCTTTGACAACTACGCCAGCAACATCAAAGAGGATAGAACCCCCGAAGATTTGCTGTTCCAGGTTATGCTTGACCTCGGTGTGCTACTCTCCTCCAAAATTGAGGAAACGACTATCAACGGTTGCAAGGTGTTTAATGTTGCAGACGGATTTTTGTATGCCTGCTTTGACAACAACATCTCGGATGAAGTTGTGACAACCATTGCAAAGCAGCAGCCCTACTATGCCGTGTTCCGTGACAGCGGTATGGAAAGTGATTCCGTGTTGACAAACTTCGACCAAATCTTTGCTTCCATCAGCCCTTCGACAGTAAGGAAGGTGCTTTAAGTGAAACAGATTACCGAAATAACCAAACGGGATATTTTCGCTCTGTTTCAATACGGTATGGACGTGCAGGAATTTTGGGAATCAAAGAGAGTCCAATGCTCTTGTTACGGTAAATTGAGCGAAATGGATTTTCTAAAGCGGCTATACGATTTATCTGCCTTACCGAGTTTCGATAGTCGTTTTGATAACGCAGAGGGTGACATCTGGCAGCACACCATTAACAACAACGACTATGAGGATGATTGGGTATTTGAAGATAAAAGATTCCAGCTTCTTGATGGCGATGACGAGGTGCTTCTCAAATTCCTTTGTGCTTCATTTCATCCGGCTGTAAGAGTTGAGAACGGGTATTGGAAAGAGTTTCTCGATGCTGTGAACGGTTTGCTTCGCAATGATGGATATGAGTTGTATCCCGAAAGCAAAATATCCGGTCGAGATGTTTATGGATGGCATATGTATGACCAAGAGGCGAACTCTTTATTTGTTCCTTTCTCACAGAGGAACGAAAAAGAAATCAAAACGAAGGAACTTAAACTTTCTTTGAATATGAAAACTCGCAACCAGATATATAAGCTCATAGAGAAATATTCTACCGTCTATCGTGAAACAGATGAAACCGGATGGCAGTACGATATTACAACGAGTGAATGTGTCTTCCGTGACATTGCACAGTTTTATAAGCCGAAATGCTTCGATGCTGATGGAAATTATGTTGAAACTTCGGATATGGAACAATTCATATTGCGTAATTCTCCGTTCTATGTTTTTGATGCCGTTGAGCTATACGAGAAGTACAATGCCGAAAGCGAATATACCGCCCAGATGAACACGCTTTTTAAGTTAAACTCAGTGGCATATAAATTGGAAGAGGGACGAATTAAGAGCACATTTGACGTGTCTATCGATAAGAAGGATGTGTCTGCAATTTCCGAAAAGGGCTTGAAAGAGCTACTAAACGAAGCAGATACTTATTATCGAGCTGGCAATAAGCAAATTGCTGTTGAGAAATTGTGGGATGCCTTTGAAAGACTAAAGACCTATTATTCTCCGACATTCGACAAGGCACATTCCGCAAATAAAATGATTGATGACATGAGCTGTTCTGAGCCTAACTTCAAAGCTATGTATGAAGCAGAGTTTAAGGCACTGACCAACATAGGGAATAGTTTCAGAATCCGTCATCATGAAACGACCAAGATTGATATTATAGATAGCAGGCAATACGACTATTTTTATAAGCGTTGCCTTGCCCTGATTTCTGTAGCTATTCTCTACTTGGAAGGAGGAGCAAATACATGAAATTTAACTTTAAGATACAACAGTATCAAACCGAAGCCGTAGATGCGATTGTCCGTGTATTTAACGGGCAGCCCAACTACGACCGGACTACATATATCCGTGACCTGGGTAAGCTCCATGCAAATCAGCAGATGCAGCTCTCTATTGTCAATGATGATGACGACGATATTATGAGCGACACCGGCTATAAGAATGAAGCTATCGAGCTGACCGATGCTCAGTTGCTTGAAAACATTCGCACCATACAAAGCGAGAACAATATCAAGACCTCGGACAAGCTAATTGGTGACATTGGGCGCTGCTCTCTTGATATTGAGATGGAGACCGGCACGGGTAAAACCTATGTCTACATCAAGACCATGTTCGAGCTTAACAAGCGTTACGGCTGGAGCAAGTTCATTGTCGTTGTGCCGAGCGTTGCTATCCGTGAAGGGGTCAATAAAACATTCCAGATTACCGATGACCACTTTATGGAGCAGTATGGCAAGAAGGCTCGCTTCTTCATCTACAACAGCTCTAACCTCAACGAGCTTGACAACTTTTCTTCCGGCTCCGGCATCAATGTCATGATTATCAATACCCAGGCCTTCGCTTCTTCCTTGAAGGAAGACGGCAAGAGCAAGGAGGCCCGCATTATTTACTCCAAGCGTGATGAGTTCGGCTCCCGCCGTCCGATTGATGTTATCAAGGCGAACAGGCCTATCATCATTCTGGACGAGCCGCAGAAAATGGGCGGCGAAGTTACGCAAAAGGCACTCAAAAACTTTGGCCCCCTGTTCAGCTTAAACTACTCGGCCACCCATGCCAAGGAGCACAACCTTGTGTATGTGCTGGATGCTCTGGATGCCTTTAACAAAAAGCTCGTTAAGAAGATTGAGGTCAAGGGCTTTGAGGTTAAGAACCTCAGCGGCACAAGCAAGTATCTCTATCTTGAAAACATTATTCTCTCCCCGAACAAGCCGCCGATGGCAAAACTGGAAATCGAGGTTGCACAAAAAGCAGGTCACACTCGAAAGCTCTTTACCTTTGCCGTGGGCGATGACCTCTACTATAAATCGGGCGAAATGGAGCAGTATAAAAGCGGCTATGTTATCTCCGACATTGAGCCGCTTAGTGGCACTGTGACATTCACAGGCGGCACCATTATCCACCAAGGCGAGGTTATCGGCGATATTGTTGAGCAGGATATGCGCCGCATCCAAATCAGAGAGACCATTCAATCTCACTTTGAGAAAGAAGAAAAACTATTTGAAATGGGTATCAAAACCCTGTCTTTGTTCTTTATTGACGAGGTTGCCAAGTACCGCCAGTATGACGAGGACGGCAACGAGCTGCTCGGCGAATACGGAAAGATTTTTGAGGAAGAATACACCGCTATTCTCAATGAATATCTGACAATGTTCGACACGCCGTATCAGAAATATTTGCGTGATATTGAAATCGCTGATACCCACAAGGGCTATTTCAGCATCGACAAAAAGACCGGGCGCAGCGTGAACTCTGCCCTCAAGCGTGGCTCTGAGTTCTCGGATGATATTTCCGCTTATGACCTTATCTTGAAGAACAAAGAGCGCTTGCTTTCCTTTGGCGAGCCGACAAGATTTATCTTCTCTCACTCGGCTCTGCGTGAAGGCTGGGATAACCCCAATGTGTTCCAGATTTGCACGCTGAAGCACAGCGACAGCTCCACGCAGAAACGGCAGGAAGTTGGTCGTGGTCTCCGTCTTTGTGTCAACCAGGCCGGCAACAGAATGGATATGGAGGTTCTCGGCGAGAGCATCCACAACATCAACAAGCTTACGGTTATCGCAAGTGAAAGCTATAAGGGCTTCGTTGCTGATTTGCAATCCGACATCAAGAAGGTTCTGTACGACCGTCCGACCGCTGCTACCAGCGATTACTTCAAGGGCAAGTTCGTCAAGGTGGATGGCAAGCCTACTGCTATTGATGAAAAGACTGCAAGCAATATTGAGTTCTATCTGATTCAGAATGGCTATGTGGATATGGATAGAAAGGTTACGGACAAGTACCGCATGGATTTGGAAATGGGTGCGCTTGCTCCTATGCCCGGCAGCCTTGCTCCTATGGCAGAGGGGGTACATACTCTCGTGCAGGCCATCTTTGATGAATCCGCTCTTGCTCGTATGATTGATGACGGCAAGCAGACCAAGATTGAAAAGAACGAGCTTAACAAGAACTTCCATAAGCAAGAGTTCCAAGAGCTTTGGAAACGAATCAATCATAAGTATGCTTACGCCGTTTCCTTTGAAAGCGCAGAGCTGATTGAAAAGGCTATCCAACACATCGACAAGGAGCTGTTCGTCTCTGAGCTGACCTACACCGTCTCCAAGGGCGAACAGACCGATGAAATGAGCACAAACGCATTAGAGCGTGGCGAGGCGTTTAAGACTGCGAAGACCCGTACAACTACTCTCAAACGGGGTGAGGTAAGTCATATCAAGTATGACCTTGTTGGAAAGATTGCGGAGGGCACTATTCTCACCCGCAAGACCGTGGTTGAGATTATCAAGGGTATATCGCCGTTGAAGTTTGCCATGTACAAGGCGAACCCTGAAGAATTTATCACCAAGGTTGTTCGTCTAATTAACGAGCAGAAAGCCACGATGATTGTCGAGCATATCTCCTACGACCAAATTGAGGGCGAATATGACAGCACTATCTTCACCGCAGAAAAAACCTCGGCAAGCATCGATAAGGCGTTTAAGGCGAGTAAGCATATTCAAGATTATGTTTTTACTGACGGCTACGCTGAAAAGAGTGTAGAACGCCGGTTCGCAGAGGACTTGGATAACGCCGATGAAGTGTGTGTTTATGCTAAGCTGCCGAGAGGATTTCATATTCCTACTCCGGTTGGCAACTACTCACCCGACTGGGCGATTGCATTTAACGAGGGTGCAGTAAAGCACATCTTCTTTATTGCAGAAACCAAAGGAACAATGGAAAGCCTTAGCATGAGGCCCATTGAAAGAGCCAAAATCTCTTGTGCGAGAAAACTCTTTAACGAGATTTCCACGGAGAATGTAAAGTATCACGATGTTGACAGTTATCAGCGCTTGCTGGATGTGATGAAATCATTATAACGGGAGGAATATATATGCCACGGACAATAACAGTCAAAGGAATGGGAAATGTAAAGACTGCTCCCGATTATGTTGTCGTGTCCATGAGCCTTGAAGCACAAGGTATGGAATACGAAGAAACGATGGAGCAAGCTGCACATCAGATTGATTACCTTAATACCTCTCTTGAAGCTGTTGGATTTGAGAAGAAATCCGTTAAAACTACAAACTTCAATGTCCGCACAGCCTACGAAAGTGTTAAGGATAAGAACGGAAATTATAAGAGCGTATTCAACGGGTATGTCTGTAGTCATCGATTAAAGGTTGAATTTGACTTCGATACAAAGCGTCTGGCTCAAACACTTAGTGCTATTTCAAAATCCCTTGCCAAGCCAGAGCTTTCTATCGCCTTCACGGTGAAAGACCCGTCTGCAGTTAATAAGGAGCTTTTGAAGTCTGCTACTATCAATGCACGAGAAAAAGCAAAAGTCCTGTGTGAAGCATCTGATGTGGAGCTGGGCGACCTGCTTACCATTGATTATAATTGGAGCGAACTCAATATTGTTTCTCGCACAGACTATATGCTTGAAGAAAGAGCTATGGCTATGCCAATGAGGGCAATGGCAGATATGGATATCCAACCCGATGACATTGAAGTGAGCGACACCGCTACCTTTGTGTGGGAAATCAAATAACAAGTAAGCTAAAGTCGGCAATGACTTGGGATAGCATTTCGAAAAATTCTATGATTGGTTTGAAAGCTCTCGAATAAGCAGGATGTCAATGAGTTCCAGGAGCTTATAGACATTGACACAACTGTTGAGGAAGGTAAGGAGGTTGAAAATGAGCAAATTTGAAAATCTGACAAAGTATCTTCCTCATCTGGATGAAGATAGGTTTGGCGCTTGGTTCATCGACCATAAAAATGATGGCACTCCGGAACACCCTATTCAGATGCCTTTTGTGAACTACTCCGAAATGGTTCATCACTTTATAGATGATGTATACGATTTCAGCGATAATAATAGCGATTTCGAACTGACAAGATATGGTGATATTTTGACCCAAAACGGGCTTGAATGGGGCGGTAAATCCATGAGCGACGCAGATGTTTCAAAATTGGATGCTCAATGTATAATGGCTTTGATTATGGGTGCTGTCCGTGCTGAACGATTTTGCGATGGTGCGTTGCTTGGCTTTTTCAAAGATGGTAGCATCAAAAAATGGTTGGAACGATTGAAAAAGATAGATGATAGCAACGGTCATGAGGTGAGATAATTAGATGGCAGAGATAAGAAGTGTAAACGAACTACTAAAAATGAATTTAAATATCCCAGATTATCAGAGACCATATAAATGGGACATTCAGAATATTGAGGACCTATTCTTGGACATCACCAATGCGATTAGTGATGCTGACAGATATAGAACTGATTTCAAGTATCGTATCGGGACGATTATCTTACATCAGACTGCGTACGGCGGGCGCGTTAGACACCTCGGGTCGCTGCCGTTTTACACCCTCGGCGCTTAGAATTGACACCTCCGGCGCTCAGCTTTGACACCCTTGTGCTGTACCGGGAGAAGGGGCGCGACAGTAGCGTCGTCGACCCCCTCCGCCATCCGGTCAGTTTCATTGAGAATTGGTAGAAAGACCTTTGCGCTTGCGCATCGAGTCGTCTCCGGCGATAACGATTGTGTATGAGTCGTGGACAATTCGGTCACAGATTGCGTCAGCGAGCGTCGGGTCGCCGATTTTCTCATGCCAGCCACCGACGTTAAACTGTGAGCAGAAAACAGTTGAGCCCTTTTTGTAACGTGCCTCGACGATTTCAAGCAGTTCTTTTGATTCCGTATCTTTAAGCGGAGAGAGCAGCCACTCGTCTAAAATCAACAACTGTACGGTCTTGTATGACTTCATCAGCTTCCGGTAATTTCCCTCGACTCGGGCAATGGCAAGCTCGCCGAGCAGTTCAGGCAGCCTGGCGTACTTCACTGTCATAAAGCTGCGGTTAGCTGTCAGGCCGAGTGCGCTCGCGAGATAAGTTTTACCGGAGCCCGTCGCGCCGAGAATGATTACATTGTGTTTCCGCCCAATGTAATCGCAGCTCCCGAGCCGCAGGATAAGCGACTTGTCTAGTTGTCTATCGGTATGATACTCGATATCCTCCAGAGCCGCGTCTGGTTGCGAGTAGCCCGCGCTTCGTATGAGCCGTTTGAGACGATTGTTTTTTCGCGCCGTATACTCTGCGTCAACCAAGAGCCCGAAACGCTCCTCAAATGACAGAGACGATAGTTCTGTGTTGCTTAACTGGCTATCGAATGAACGCGCCATGGCGCTCATCTTCATTTCCTTAAGTTTTGATGTTGTGTTGTTGTTAAGCATCAGCCGCGTCCTCCCTTGTAGTAATCGGAGCCGCGGGTGAAGCCGTATTTGGACGCCTCGGCGGGGACCTGGGGTTCATCCGGCGTCTTGTCTCGACCGGACCTAAGAATTGTCTGTATCGCTTTGTATGATGGCCGGGGAGTATATTTCAGCGCCGCGCCGCAGGCAGCCTCAAGACGTTCCGGTGTAAACTGCTCCGAAAGCTTTAGCAATGACATACAGGTACGGTATCCCTGCTGTTCAACCTTGTATCCGGCAAAAAGCGCTTCGACAACAACAATAGTATTTGCGCCGATTTTCGTCGCCCATGAACGGAAACGGTCGCCGTTCCACTGTGAATACTCCTGATGGTTCGGTGGCATATGCGATTCCTGCGTGCTGTATACGTTGCGGCGGTCGTATAGCCTGACGTGAGAGCAGATTCGGCTGCCGTCACTGAACACTTCAACAACATTACGCGTAAGCCGCACATCCACTTCACGCTTTATGTATTCATAGGGGACGGAATAGTAGTGCCCATCCGTGAGGATATGGTAATTGTACTGAACAATCGCCTTTTTCCATTCAGCCAACTCGTAGGCGCGTGCCGGCAGAGGCAGGAGGAACTGACGTTCTTCCACGAACAGTAATGCACGGCTCCCATCCTTGCGCTGGAACGGTTTGTGGTTGAACTTATGAAGCCGCTCACGTATTTCTGTGTTGAGCTCAGCAAGCGTAAAAAACTTCTGGTTGCGAATGGCTGCGAGTATGTACGTTGAAATGATGCCAACCGTGCCCTCTACCGTTGCCTTATCCTTCGGGGTACGGACGCGTGTCGGGATTATCGCCGTTCCGTAATGCTCCGCCATCTCCTGATAGCTACGATTCAGGACGATTTCAGACTTGGTGTGCTTGGTAACACCTGTTTTGAGATTATCCGGTACGAGAATCCGTGTCACGCCGCCAAAGTATTCGTAGGCGTTTACATGTGCCGCAATCCAGGACGACTGCGTCTGATTCAAAAAAGCCTCAACGTAACCGTATCCGCTGTAAGGCAGCACGGCGACAAACACATAAGCGTCGATAACTTCGCCGGTCGTGTCGTCGGTTATCGCGGCAGTTTGTCCCGCCCAGTCCACTTCCATAAGTTCACCGGGCTTGCGCGACAGATGCATGGTTGCTTTCGTTTGAGCAGCATATTCCCGGTAATACTTCTTGAACTGCGTGAGCTGGTATGGCGTTTCCCCGCCGCTGATACACTTGTCGCAGTATTCCAGCCACAACAGCTGCAGCGTGACGCCGGGGCGCACGAGTTCTCTATGAACCCATTCGTAATCCGCCATCATGAACATGGGCTTGCTGTTGGCACCCTGCTGGAACAACAGCTTCGCCAGTTCTCGGTCGCTAAGGGTTTCGGCGTCCTGGTAACTCAGCTCACAGGCCGCCGCACGCTGCAAAACGGCGATTACTGTCTGCCGCGTTGCGCCGGAGCTGTCGGCTATCTGCCTGTTGTTGAAACCCATGTTCTTCAGTCTCAGGATTTCTCTGTAGTTGGTCATCTCGTGACCTCCTTGAACTTATTCACTCATTTCTGAGTGTAAATTCAATTTTACAGCAGAAAAACCTTAGTTGTTGGGCGTGTAAAATCTAAGCGACGCAGGTGTCAAATTAAAGCGACGCTACTGTCAAATCCGTGCCGTCGTATTCACAGACAGAGGATAATATTTACGATATTGTGGATGGGCAGCAAAGAATTATTTCCTTAGTGCTTCTTAAACAGTGTATTGAACCAGATTTTGAGTGTACCATTCTTGAAAAGAACTTTACGAATAAGCTCTCACAATACAACATTCACAGAAACTATACGTTTATTAGAGAATGGTTTTCCTTAAAAAGCGACGACGTAAAAGAAGAATATTTCCATGCGTTTGAAAGTATCCTGGAGGTTGTTGTTGTTTGCGTAGATAAAGTGACAGAGGCATTTCAGCTTTTTGACTCTCAGAATACAAGAGGCAAAGCATTGGACCCTCACGACCTTTTGAAAGCATATCACCTTCGTGAAATGAAAAAATATCCTTACGAGATGAAACACGCCGTTACAAAATGGGAAGCAAAAGACACAGGAGCAATCAAGGAATTGTTTGACTTGTATCTATTCCCTATTTGGAATTGGAGCAGAGGTATTAAGAGTAAAGCCTTTACTGCCAAGGAAATTGACACCTATAAAGGCATATCAGAAAGTTCTACATATACCTACGCAAGACGAGCCGCTAGAGCCATGCCACATTTTCAAATTACAGAACCTTTTGTTGCTGGTAACGACTTCTTTGAAATGGTAGAACATTATATGTATCTCCTCAGTGATATTAAATCTGAGATATGTAGTAATCCCCGATTCAAGGAAATTAAACTCGTTATCTGCGGTGGCAAAGATGTGGACTCTCCAGAGGATATGGACAAGGTGAAGTTTGGTTCTGCAGGATTTGGATATACCAAAAACCTATTCTATTGTGCTCTCCTTTGCTATTATGATAAGTTTCATAACTTCGATGAATTGGCGGTCAAGAAACTATTTTCATGGGCATTTATGCTTCGGGTAGATATGGAAAACTTAGGGTTTGATAGCATTAATAAATATGCTATTGGCGATGAAAATTCAAGATACACAAATACTGTTGGTATATTCTCTAAGATAAGTCTTGCCCGTATGCACCACGAAATATCCGGTTTGCAGATAAAAGTGCGAAGGGAACACGATGTTCCTTCACACGATAAATGGAAAGATCTGTACAATACCATTAAGAAAATAAATGGATATGGAGGTGCGCAATGAGCAACTTAGTAACGGAGCTTCATATCATAGGTGAGGACAATAATATATTCGATACCGATATGGAGTATATTATTCCTCTCTATCAGCGAGCCTACGCATGGGAAGATAAGCAACTTGTTCAGTTGATAGAGGATATTTCAGATGTCGCAGAAGATGATAATTATTATATTGGTTCATTGATTGTTTCTCAGCAATCAGGAAGATATGAGGTCGTTGATGGGCAGCAACGGCTTACATCACTGTATCTATTGTTGAGTTGCCTTGGCATTAAGGTGAAGCCTACGCTTACTTTTGCGTGTAGAGACAAATCAAACTACACACTACGAAACATCGAAGAACTGATTCTTGAAAATCGCAGCAAACTCGATATGGATAGAATTGAGTCTGGCATCCAAAGAGGAATACGGATACTATCTCACGAGTTGGAAAAATCTGATTTCGATAGGGATTCTTTTGTGAAAAAGCTGGGGAAAGTAATAGTCTATAGAATCGAGGTTCCGGAAAACACAGACCTAAATCGATATTTTGAGATAATGAATACCAGGGGCGAGCAATTAGAGCAACACGACATTTTGAAGGCTACCCTCATGAGTTATTTGAGGGATGATGCCGATAGGTGTTTGTTTGATAAAATATGGGGTGCTTGCAGCGACATGACCGGGTATGTTCAGATGCACTTTATCAGCAAGAACAATGCGGTCCGAGAAGCAATCTTTGGTTCGGAATGGAATGAGCTGCCACCAAAGAATTGGCAGAAGTACAAAAAAGCAATTCAAGGCACGGCGCAGGAAACAACTGGACAGAGCATCCGTGATTTGATTGATAGAAACTTTCAAGTTGAAGATGACGAAGGTTATGTTGACGGAGATATTCGTGTTCGTTTTGAAAGCATTATAGAGTTTCCATATTTTCTGTTGCACACACTGAAAGTGTATGTAAATCTTTACGGTGTGGTACATGAGAAAAAGGATTCCAAGATTGTGGATGATCTTTTAGATGATAAGAAACTCTTGGATGCGTTTTATAGAGTGGTTTTTTATGGCCTTTCTGGTTCTGAGAAAATCAATGCGAAAAAAGAGGAATTTGCCCGTAACTTTATTGTGTGTCTACTGAGAACTCGATATTTATTTGACAAGTATATCGTAAAACGAGAATATGCAAACGATAGTGCAGATGGGGAATGGAGCCTAAAAAGTCTTTATATTTCTGGACAACAATCAAATAAGAAACCATATTATAGGAACTCGAAGTTCACTCGCTCTGGCGAATGGGCATCTACAAATGACCGGAGAACAAAAGCAAATATAATGATACAATCAGCATTGCGTGTTTCATACACATCTCCCAAGGTAATGCACTGGATAACAAGACTTCTTGTCTGGCTCTTGGAATCCGAGTGTAAGCATATAAAAAATGATGACATAACAGGTTTTGATGAAGTCGCAGAAAATATTGCCATTGAAGCGGTAAAAGAGAATTTCTTTGACTTATGCGAAAATGGTGTCTATGCAATGGGTGTTAATACTCCGCATATTGTCTTTAACTATCTTGACTATCTGCTTTGGTATTACGACCGTAACGACAAGAAAAAATATAGTGACTTTTTATTTGAATTTAGAAACTCCGTTGAACATTGGTATCCACAGAATCCGTCAGAAGGGACTTTTGAATCGTGGAAAGATGGTGTTGACCAGTTCGGGAATCTTTGCATCATTCAGAGAAATGTAAATTCCAAGTTTTCAAATATGTCGCCTGAAGCAAAAAAAAGTACATTTAAGGACATGATTGCTAAGGGGAGCATTAAACTTCGTATCATGAGCGAGCTTACAGAAAAGCATGGCGATAAGGTTGCCAGCCTTTACTGGAACGAGACGGCATATAAAACTCACGAAGAAGAAATGATTCAATATTTAAAGGAAGCCTGTGATATTGAATAACTACTAAAGGAGCTGGTAGGATGAACTATAACATTTCAAAATCTCGATATTGTTCTGCTGTACAATGTCCCAAAATGTTGTGGTTGCAGAAAAACTTGCCAGATGAGATTGATTCATCCGTTATGAATCAATCTGTTTTAGATACCGGTTTGGCTGTTGGCACCCTTGCTATGGGGCTGTTCGATGATTTTGCAGAAGTTCCCTATGGCGACTTGGACAACATGATTTCGACTACAAAGCAGCTTATTGAGCAAAAATCTCCTGTCATTGCCGAGGCATCATTATCTATAGATGGCTTGTTCTGTAGCATTGATATTCTGAAAGTACTCGAAAACAAAGAGGTTGAGATATTTGAAGTAAAAAGCTCAACCTCTGTCCACGACATCTATTACCACGATGTGGCCTTTCAATGTTATGTGCTATCACAGCTCGGATACACGGTAAAATCTTGCAATATCATCCATATAAACAATCAGTATGAGCGATTGGGAGAGCTTGACATTAATGAGTTCTTTACCGTGGTGGACATTACTGCTGATGCCTTACATCTCCAGCCAGAAGTTGCATCAAATATTTCTAACATCCGAGAATATATGTTGCAGACAGATGAGCCAACAGATGATATTGGCGAGCATTGCTTCTCGCCCTACTCCTGTGGCTTCTTTGGATACTGTACGAGAAAACTACCAAAGCCAAATGTGTTTGATGTTGCTGGAACACGAACATCCACAAAGTTCAAGTGTTATCGCAAAGGGCTTGTGTCCTTTGAAGATTTGAACACTTGCGATGCTTTCTCTGCTTCTCAGCATAAGCAAATCGAACATGAGTTGTTCAACTACTCGCCGCACATTGATAAGGAAAGCATTAAGGAGTTCTTGAAGACTATTCGTTACCCTTTGTACTTCTTGGATTTTGAGTCTTTCCAGCCAGCGATTCCTTTATATGACCACTCCCGTCCTTTTGAGCAAATCGTTTTTCAATACTCACTTCATTATATTGAGCGCTATGGCGGAGAATTGAAACACAAGGAGTTTTTGGCTTGTCCTGGCGAAGACCCTCGCAGGAAGCTGGCTGAACAGCTCTGTACGGATATTCCTTTCGATGTTTGCACTACAGCATATAACATGGGATTTGAAAAAGGAAGAATTAAAGGTCTTGCTGAGATTTTCCCCGACCTGAGCGAGCATCTTATGAACATTCACGATAATATTGTAGACCTTATGATTCCATTCCAGAAGAAGTGGTATTACTGCCGAGCCATGCAGGGTTCTTATTCTATTAAGTATGTGCTACCTGCTTTGTTCCCCGATGACCCAGCACTGGATTATCACAATTTGGAGGGTGTACATAATGGTGTCGAGGCATCAGAAACATATGCAAAGATGGCTACAATGACCAGCGAAGAAGCTGAAATAATGAGAGGGCTTCTTCTTAAATACTGTGGTCTTGATACCTATGCAATGGTCAAGGTATGGGAAAAACTTAAAGATGTATCGGAAATGTAATGCACCAAAAATGACCGGTACTTTTTCTGTATTAGCAAAACAAAAATAAAGTTTTGATAGGGACATTATTATGTCATTAAGAGAAAAAATCACAGAATCAATCTTGAAATATGCTTCTATCCCGGAAGGAAAAGGAGATGAAGGTAGACGATTCTATTACAAAAACTACAAAGATAATCTGTATTGTCCATTGGGTGATGCAGCGCTTAAAGCCTACGACAAAGGCAGTGGTGCTGAAACACGACCTAAGGGTAAACGTCCTGCAAAAATGGCAAGCATCGTTTCGTCCTCAGCAATGACATTTAATCTGTTGGGGAATGACCCTGTTACCATTTCCTCGGATATCCTCATCCCCCACGGCACATACGAAATTCAATATGAAAAGCAGATGTACACTGTCAAGGGAGGAAGCAACCCTGCAAATTTGGATGCTTTTCTAAGTGATGAGATTGGCAAAACTGCTATCTTCTGTGAAATGAAATTTCTTGAGTGGTTAAGTGCTCCAGGCGAACTCAAAGGTACTTATTTAGATGATGGTTTCTTCTTCAAGCCTGACAATTCGGCTGTAGGGTGTCCAATCGACGCTTATTATGCTTTTCATGATGTGATAATGAAGCTGACTGATAAAATTATTCACGACAAGGATAAGTCTGGACATAATTCTCATAAATCCATCTTTGGACACTATGATGCGTGGCAGATGTTAAAACACCTTCTCGCCATCTATAACTACACCTCATTCGTCACAAAAGCAGCTGTTGATTCATTTGGTTCATTCACCTCTATGGCTGGAGTTTATAATAGAATTGTTCTTCTCAATGTTGTAAATGAATTTCCACCAGAGTGCATAGAGGATACTACTGCCAGAGAGGGATATGCGAGAGCTATACATCAAGAGCGCAAGGAAGCAGATATTTTCATAGATATTATCAGACACAGCGAAATCCCTCTTCTGTTTGACAACAACTGCAATGCAAGAATAGAAATAAAATATGTTTCCGCAAAACAGTTTGCAGACGCAATAGAAATGCCGAAAGACAAACGAGATTATCTCAGACGGTATTTTTCGTAAAGGAAACCATTTGCGGAAAGCTTTATACCTAAAACTGAAACTAATTCGTATTTGGCAGATTTCCGTCTTTTTTATAGATAACGAAAACATACTTGGCAAGCAGGGCACGGCGGTACCCACTCGTGCAAAAATTTATATGCCCCTGCCGAAGCAGAGGCATATAAATCGCTTGTCTGGGAAACATCCCCGAACCCCTTTAACACAGATTTCATCTGTGGCTACGCATCGTTCCGACGCTAATGGAGCACGGTCATTCACGACCGTGCTCTTTCTCTTTGCGTGGATCTCGCTCAGCGAGGTCACGCAATTCTTCATAGTTTGCCGTGTGAACGGCAATGTCACGAAGCTCGTCACGTACTTTTTTCAGTTCCGCATACGCTTCTTTTTTCGTGGTAAGCAGTTCGGCAAATTCCATCTGCAGGCTCTTGATGGTCGGGAGCTTCTTCACGCCCAATTCGTCAAATGCTTTCTTTGCCGCCTTGTGAATGATGATGTCATCCTCGTGTTCCTCCAAATACTTTTTTGAGTAACCGGACTTCCGGTAGGCAACGTACACATCCCTTGTTTTGGAATAATTGACGATATGGGTCTTTAGGACATTGACCTCGGCAATCCGATTTTGAGCTTCTGTGATTTTCGCAGAAAGCTCTTTTTCTTTCTTTGCCAGTTCGGATTTGCGAGCCGACATTGCATCATAGTCCAGACCGTGCTCATCCATATAGAGCTTTGTCTTTGCCATACGCTTCAAGTTCTCAACGGTCGCCCAACGACGATAGCCCTCGCCCTTGCCTGCGGCGAGCTTGGCTTGAATGTCGATAATGCTCTGCGGTCTGTTGGCGTCCCATACCTTTCTGCGTTTCTTCGGCTGATGCACTCTCTGCCCCTTGATGATAGCACGAACAGCATCCTCCGAGTATTCATCGCCCAGAGTGTACATTCGGATGTTTTGCTTGAAGTCGGGATGAACAAAGGTAAGGTGTTTTCCGTTTTTCACTTTGAAGCCCTGTTCGGCAAGAAGTGAAAGGAACGCATCAAAGTCATGGGGCTTCTGCTCCAGAGCTTCATCAATGGCAATTCGTAAAAGCTCACGGTGGGATGGTTTGCCCTTAAAGCCGTGCCACTTGTTGTATGCGGAACTGCCCCGCTGCGGTTTATCAATTACCGACAACTGATGCTCTGTGCATATAAGGTCACTCAGCCGTGAGACGGCTCTGTGCGACCTGCGGAAATCTCTGAATTTCTTTTTACAATCGAGCGTGACGGCGTTCCAATAAATGTGGTTGTGTATATGGGCTTTGTCCGTATGAGTGCAAACAAAGAAAGCGTGTTTACCTTTGAGAAAACGAGAAGCGAAATCATAACCAATTTGATTTGCTTCCTCCGGTGTCACTTCCCCAGGCTTGAAGGATTGGCGAACTTGATAAACAAGCACATCATTCTTTTCATCTTTGCCCGTAAAATGCTTATACTGCCTTTTTGAAATCAAGACCTCTGCCGCAAATGAGCGAGGGTCACAGGCATAGGCAGATGTCAATTCTCCGTCCTTCGTCTTTTCGGGATTCAAGCCGTAATCTGTTCTGTCTGAAATGGATTGGGCAAGCGTTTTGCCCTTGGTAACGTGCATTGGAATAATTCTTGTTGTTGCGATAGTCGTTCACCTCCTCCTATGTAAAAGACGGACGCAGCCGAAGCCACGCCCGTCCCATTTTTAACTTCTACGCAATTTGTGTAGAAGTTGTTTTATCCGTAAACCGCATCCTGCACTAAGTAGCGGAATCTCTGCATTTGCCCAATCGTCCAAGCTGCCAACATCGGTAGTCCTACAGGACTTACGAGGAACGCAATCACCAGAACGATGATGCCGTTGGTCACGCTGTCAAGTAGCAGAATGGCAAGTCCGAGGATGCCGAAGATTGTGCCTATGATACCAAACACCCAAGCGGAGAGCCGCAGGATTAAAGCAAACGTCCATATGATGAGAGTGAGAATTACGATTACGGGTGCGAATAATATCTTGAGTAAGAACTTCATTTACAAGCCCTCCTTCCTTTCACCTATATTGTACTGTGAAACAGAAAAATCAACAAGGATGTCGGTCAGTCGATGGCAGCGAGCTTTTCCAGTATTCGATTGTCAGCCTCCCAAATCTGTTCAAGCAGATTTTTCATTTCGGCAATATCATCTGCATAGATGCGGTCGGTAGAGTTTACTCTGCGGGCAATCTGATTGAAGTTGTTGCTCGTGCGACGGAGCAGAGATATAAAATCTCGCAGTTCCGGCAGCTCCAGCTTTACCACATATCCGTCGATAGCCATTTTGCGAAGATATGCCGCCATATTGGAAATACCGGCTTGCTCCATACGCCTGTCAATCATTTTGCGTTCTTCCGGTGTGACACGGAATTTCACTTGAACGGGGCGATTGCGATTTGCCATTACAATTCAGCCTCCTTTGTTTTGCTCGGAGACTTTTTCGGCACATCCGCTTTTGCCTCGTGGAGCTTTTTCAGCACAGACGGCTTCTTTTCTTTTTCAAGCTCCTGTTCCTTTCGGAACCGATTGACGAACAGATTGATAAGACCGGGGTGAGCTTTGTTACAGGAATACTCCAAAGTCTTTTTGTTGTTCCAGGCATCGAAGTCGTTCGGGACCGGCTCGGCTTTTGCCCACTCCTTATTTTCCGGTGAGATACGCCCATCCCAATCCTTGTGCTGTATGGTGTTGGCAAGAACGAAAGAAACACGCTCCGCACCGAAACGGTCAACGACCTCCTGCACACAGGAACCGTCCAAGCGGTTATCTGCGTAGTGGCTTGCAATCGCATCCTCAATGGCATCCCTGCAAGCAACATTCGCCTTGAACGAGGCTCGGTATTCTTCAAGCTCTCCGTGTCCTTTAGCAAAGGTCGCAGAGAAGATATACACGGGAAGATTGCGGAGAGCTTCACACTGATTTTCCATACAGGTCTTTGCCCTGGATTCAATGCAATCTCGGATTTCGTCCATATGACCGCCCTCGGTATTTTCATATACAGAGAAGATAGCCTGCAGGGGCTTTTCATCGGCAAGCAGAGCTTTCGCCTCATCGTCGGTCAAGTCGTGGTACTCCATCTCGATAACAATATCCTCACGGATAACATACTCGTAGGCGTGTTTGAGGATTTCTTCGGGTGGCTGTTTTACCAGCCACCCTTTGAAGTCCTGTTGCTCGGCAAAGAGTTTTTCATACAATGCCGTGTTCAGTTCTTCGTTGGTCATCAGCGTTCCTCCTTTGCGTGGGGCTTCTTAACGGCAGAAGGGGCATCCAATGTTTTCATATCGTTGAGCTTTTGAAGCACGGACGGCTTCTTTGCTTTTACTCTTTCTTCCTCCATAGGAATCATAACCAGCTTGCCATTGAGCCGCATAAACATTTCGGGTGTGTCAAACTTTTCCTTGAACTGCTTTGCGTGTTCGGGAGTGAGCGAGGAGAAATCCTCCTCGCCCAAACCCACGACAAGGAATGTGCCGGCAATCACATCATAGATTTTGCCGTCCTCGTCACGGAGCACACGGTTCAGTTCGCTTCCTTTCAGTTTCGCTTCTTCGTCGCAAATAATGGCGACAGGCTCATCGTAGGGATAAACGGCTTGAATATAGCCGCCGACCTCGTGCTGCAGAGAAGAAAGCTCAGATGAAATTTCTTTCATATACGGCTTTTTCTCCGGTTCAACCACGAGCACATTTATCTTCTCGCTATCCATAATCAGCGTACCTCCTCTTTGGATTTTTTCGGTTCTAACGGGTCTGCCTTGCTCGGCTTATCGTAGGAATGGAGCTTTTGCAAGACGGACGGTTTTGCAGATTTGGCAATCTCGGCTCTCGGTGGAGCTTCTTCTGCCATAGCTTCAAGCGGTGTCTTATCGTCGATGTTCAAAGCGATGTTGA
>Ga0209717_1000998_pt1 | contig 32512 bp, 25 predicted proteins | sample AD_UKC048_MetaG_FD_184418 | JGI IMG/M metagenome (GOLD analysis project Ga0209717, IMG submission 184418) | Active sludge microbial communities of municipal wastewater-treating anaerobic digesters from USA - AD_UKC048_MetaG (SPAdes) (version 2) | ecosystem: Engineered > Bioreactor > Anaerobic >...
TGAGTTCCTTTGTGATGGCGGCGGTTTTCCATGGGGTGCAATAAACAGTATGGCCTATGGAGAAGACGGTATATACATTAAAGCTTTTGAATATTCTCCTAAAAGAGTTGGATCTGCCAATGTATTTAAAGTGGATATCGATTCAAACGATGTCAGTTTTGTAGCTGAAATTTATTTCCCTGATAACCCGGATTATGAATATTTCTATGTGGAGAGAGGACTTGCTTACAATTATGCAAACGGAAAATTTTATTCCACAGCATATGATGATGATTACGGTGATGAATATCTTATTGTGCTTGATTCATCATGGTTAGGAACCAGATCAATGAGTCTTCCCGGTGAATTGTACGGCATGGCTTTCCCGCCGATTGATAAAACAGCTCCGTCAGATGTGGAAGATCTGGCTGTTGAAGATTCCGGATGCAACTATATCAACCTTGAATGGAGCGTTCCTGAAGAAGACGATATTGATTTTGTATGGGTCACATGGACACCGGATGGTCCTGCAAAACCTTTTAAAACATGGGATAGTGCATTGATAATAGAAGGGATCAAAGCAAATACTGAATACTCTTTTACCGTTCGTGTTGTTGATTATGAAGGAAATATGTCGGAAGGTGAAACTATATCTGTCACAACAGCAGCGGCATGCCCTATGTTTACCGCTCCGACTGGTACGCTTTATCTTCTTACAGGCGCAGGTAATGCAAAAGGACTTCTTTATACGATAGATCCTGCTACACTTGCAACGACACTCATCGGGGATACTGGACTTGTTTCAACGGCAGGTCTTGCGGTAAATCCTATAGATAGCAAAATTTATATCACATCTAACGATACATCCAGTCTGTATGAGGTAGATCCTGCAACTGCGGAAGTCACATTGATCGGATCTATTGGTTATGGCAACATACCGGATATTACTTTCGGGCCTGACGGAACTCTCTATGGCTGGTATCAGGGTGCCAATGATCTTTTAAAGATCGATGTCGTCACAGGTGCAGGTACAGTTGTGGGAGATTCAGCTTTCAGCACAAATGCAACAGGAATTGCTTTTGATGACGGAACTCTATTTGTAAAAACATATAACGCAATGTATACAGTTGACACTACAACCGGTGTCGGCACTCATTTCTCAAATATGACAGGAGTGCTGAATTTCTACGATTATAATGATGACTCTGACTACGATTATCTGAGCAACATACTCACTGTAGGCAGCAACGGATACCATTATTCTGTACAGCGTGATTATACAGGTAACAGTTATCTTTATGTTATCAATCCAAGCGACTGGACAGCCACTTTCATTGGTGATATCGGCATAAAGGATGTTGCCGCACTTGATTTCATGCCAGCTCCATAAAAATTCCTGATTTTCAAAATAAATTTGCGAACAAAAATCTAACCAGATAAAATATCCGTCTGAAACTGTGAGGGTTCTTATGACCGATATTATTATCATTGCGATATACTTCATTGCGGTGCTTGCCGCAGGACACTTCTTTTCAGCCGGAAATGAGTCGGTAAAGGACTATTTTCTTGCCGGCAGGAAGATGGGATGGATGATGATCGGGATCTCCGTGATGGTCACTTCATTCAGCACACTTAATTTTGTTTCGGTGACAGGAGAGGTTTTCAGTCAGGGTCTTTATGTCCTGATTTCGGTTCCGATGTTCTTTATTGTGATATACCCTGTCCTTAAATGGTTCATCCCTTTTTATAAAAGTGCTGATGTCACTTCAGCTTATGAATATCTCGAAATCAGATTTGACAGGTCAGTGAGAACTGCCGCAGGAATTATGTTCATTCTCTGGAAAACAGTATGGATGTCGGTTTCCCTTTATGCGGCCGGGGTTGCTCTTGCTTCGGTAAGTTCAATTCCTCTTGAAACGGTCATCCTTCTTTGCGGGATAACAGCACTTATCTATACGGTGAGCGGAGGAATGAAAGCGGTCATGGTGACAGATATGATGCAGTTTTTTGTTATAGTGATCGCCCTTTTGGGGATAATCTTCATTTCAGTTTCGAGTTTTGACGGCGGAATGTCAGAGCTGTTTTCAACAATTGCTGATTCAGGGAGACTGACACCGTTTGATCCTTTTGACAGCTCAATATTTTCATTAAGTCCAGATGTGAGGATCTCCATTTTCAGCACTTTTACCGGTGTTGCAGTGGCATTTCTTTCAAGGTACGGGGTCGATCAGGTAGTTGTTCAGAGATATTTCAGTGCAAAAAATGAAAGTGAAGTTAAAAAAGGGATAATTTTAAATGCATTTGCCGCCTCGGGAGTCATTGTTTCTGTTGCTGTTTTCGGACTGATCTTAAAGGGCTTCAGCATACGCCACGGGATAAACGGAAATTTCCTTGAAACTCTTAAAATATTCATGGCTTCACTTCCTGCCGGAGTTTCCGGACTGCTCTCTGCCGCCCTTTTTGCCGCAATGATGTCAAGCATTGATTCAGGAATAAATTCATGCAGTTGTGCATTTTTCACTGATATTATGCCGGTCATTGGGAAAGAGCGTTCTTTTTCAATTGCCAAGGCAAGGATCGTTTCTCTATTAATCGGTGCATCTGCCATTATTTTTGCATTTCCTATCGGCAGAATGGGTCCAATATTTGAAACGGTCAATAAAGTTGTGAACGGGCTCGGAGCACCACTTCTTGCCCTTTTTGTCTGCGGAGCCGTAATAAAGAAAATTGATGCAAAAAGTGCTCTTGCCGGTTTCATTTCAGGTATTATTGCCAGCATTCTCGTAATTGTTTTTGTCAGAAATGTTTCACTCCACTATTACGCAGTCATAAATTTCATTCTGACATCTGCCTTGATATGGCTGATTTATTTTTTAAGGAAAACGACGAAAACCTTGCAAATTTAATGTCAGGCGTTAAAATTACAAGGTGATTTGGAGACTGTTTCTTTGAGGTGAAGAGATGTATTTGCATAGGATGATTGAAGAAAACATCGTAAAAGCTATCGAATTTTTTCCTGTTATTGCATTAAGCGGAGCGAGACAGACAGGAAAGTCAACAATGTTGAAAAAAATTCTGGGAGAGAAGTTCAGATATATTTCTTTTGATGACTATACAATAAGAAAAATGGCAAAGGAATCACCTTCGCTCCTCCTAAAGAACTTTCAGGAGGATCTTATCATTGATGAAATTCAATACGCACCGGAAATATTATCTGCAATAAAAATGTGTGTTGATTCAGGTGAAAAGAGACGATTCGTGCTTACCGGCTCACAGCAGTTTAATCTTATGAAAAACCTTAAGGAATCTCTTGCCGGCAGAGTTCTGATAATGAACCTTTATCCTATGAGTGTAAGCGAAAAAAAAGGAAATGGTAAAAAGAAACACTGGCTTACAGAAGTTCTTGAGAAAGGACAGCCCCCTTCAGAAAAAACTGAAACAACCGTTGAGCCGGCGGCAGAACTGATCAGAGGCGGTCTTCCCGGACTTCTTGAAAAGCCGGATGTTTTTATTAATTCTTATATTGAAAGCTATATAAAAACATACATTGAAAGGGATATTCCTGAAATGTATGCGGGAGTAGATCCGTTGAAGCTTGCCACTTTTCTTAAACTTCTTGCACCTCTTTCGTCTCAGTTAATCAATAAAAGTCAGCTCGGAAGAGATATCGGAGTTTCTTCTCCCACAGCAAACCGCTGGATTGACTGGTTTTCAGCCGGCTCAATATACAGCATGACTCAGCCATATATAGGAAATGTAATAAAAAGACTTACTCAAATGCCGAAAGGAACACTATTTGACACTGCGTTGATCTGCCACTTAATGCAGATAAGCTCCAAAGAAACTCTTATCACTCACCCCCTTCTTGGATCAATATTTGAAAGCAGAGTTCTCCATGAATTCAAAGCAGTCATATCTTCTGCAATGATCCCTGCCGACATTTATCACTGGCGGACATCTTCAGGTGCTGAAGTTGATATTGTAATAGAAAAAGAGGGGAAGCTTTATGCCTTTGAATGCAAATGGAAAAGTGATATAAGAAAAAAAGATCTTTCCGGACTCATTGCTTTCAGAGAAACATATAAAGATAAAGTCAGATTCTCAGCAGTCATTACTCCGTCAGGAGAAACTTTAGAAATAGATGATTCCATTTACCGGATATCTCTTTTCTGACATTGAAAGAGTCAACCAATCTGAAAACTTCAATTCCCCGTTAAATTTATTATAATAGCTCCGTTGTGTTAAATCTTAAGAAATCATCCCAACTACCCGGAATTTCCGGATAGTTGAGATTTGATATTTAAAGGATTATCAGTTCTTTTTGAGCCGTTTCTCGATTTCTTTGTAGAGGGTTTTGATGCCGCTTTCGATTGTGCCGTAAGCTTCTTCCATTGTTTTTTTGATTTCTCTTACGACATCGTTATTTATTGTGCAAAAGGGCTCGCCATAACTACAAGTTTCAGGATCAAATCTTTCCCAACTGACTGAATTGACTCCTCATTTTCTTTGTTTTCGGCTGACTTAAATAATCTTATTGGATTTCTTGCATATTTAATCTGATTGTTGCATTATCTATTGGTGAGTAAGTTTTTGGAGTCGGAAAATGAACGGAAATGAGCTGATAAAAGTTGATGATATTAGAAGTAGGATTTTCACGATCAGGGGAATGCAGGTGATGCTCGATATTGATCTTGCAGAGCTGTATTGTGTTGAAACAAAGGTTTTAAATCAGGCGGTAAAAAGAAACAAAAATCGTTTTCCTGAAAGATTTATGTTTATGCTGTCAGATGAGGAAAAAAAAGAACTGGTCACAAATTGTGACCGGTTAAGGCGGCTCAAACATTCTTCTTCTAATCCTTACGCTTTTACAGAACAGGGCGTGGCAATGCTTTCAGCGGTTCTGAAAAGTGACACCGCTGTTGATATAAGCATTAAAATAATGGATGCTTTTGTATCTATGCGGCATTTCATTGCAGAAAATTTAAAAGTTTCTCAAAGATTTGATATCATTGAAAAAAAACAAATTGGATATCAATTGGAATCCGATAAAAAATTTGATATAATTTTTAAAGCCATGGAAAATAATCAACTCTCTCCAAAACAGGGAGTTCTTTTTGACGGTCAGGTTTTTGATGCACACAAACTCGTTTCGGATATTATCCGCTCTGCTGAAAAATCCATCATTCTCATTGATAATTATGTTGATGATACAGTTCTGACACTGTTTTCAAAACGGAAACAGGGAGTTATGCTCAAAATTCTCACAAAAAATCTTTCAAAACAGTTACTACTCGACATTCAGAAATTTAACGAACAGTGCCCACCGGCAGAAATCAAAGAATTCAACCATTCCCATGACCGGTTTTTGATAATTGATGATTGCGACCTCTATCATTTTGGAGCATCACTCAAAGACCTCGGCAAAAAATGGTTTGGTTTCTCTAAAATGGATGTTGAAGTAACAAAGATGGTTGCAAAACTGTTTTGAATTTATATCTATCTGAAAACTTCAATTCTTTATTTTAGTCGTTAGATATTTGCTGATTGTTCAATAATTCTATTGCCTTATAAACATTTGAATAAGAGCTGCCTGAAGGTAAAGTTTTGGAGTTATTAATTGCAGTGTCCATTTTTGCATTTAGTTGAAAAACCCATTCTTCTTTTTCAAGAAAATGTTCTTTTTTCTCATAATTTCTCAGATGTTTGGACAGCTCATTGCAAAGTTGGGAGTTGTTGTGAAAAGACCTGTTGGTTTTAATAAAATGAAGTAAAAACCAGAATTCTATCGCAGGTAAGCTGTCGCAAATTATAACATTTTTGTTTCTTTCATATTTTTTGATGAATTTTTTCAGTTTTTCGGCTTCTTTTTTATTTATTACAGAAACATCGGTGTCAAACACGCATACAACAGTCACATCGCCGGATAATAGTTTGTCAGTTGTTTTCTGAATTTCATCCAGACTTGTTTTCTCAAAAAATCTCGGTTTTACAATACACCTATAATTTTTAAGTTTTTTGAGGTGCTTAAAATAATACTGTTCAGTTATTCCTTCCCCGACAATGTAAATAGGATTTTTTGTTTCCATTTTCAGTCTATATTCGGAATTGCACCGAATTTCCCATATTTATAAGCTTTCTGCAGTGATGTTATTCTGTTTAACCCGTTAAATTTATGAAGAGGATAAAGATCAGTCGAACCATCTTGTTTCTTTTCCGTAAACCAGAAATTGTCCTTTCTAATAAGATCATCTTCATCAAAAAGGTTGTCATAATGTGTTGCAACAAAAAGCTGTGCATTGCTCGATTCCTCTAAAAACTTCTGAAGCACATATTCAATAAGTCGGGGATGAAGTTTCGCTTCGATTTCATCAATTGCAAGAAAAGCATTTTCTTTAATTGTTCTGAATAATGCACCTGAAAGTCCGAACATCCTGTTTGTTCCGTCTGACTGCATATCAACAGGTAAATTGAAGTGTTTTTCTGAGCCATCAACAAATACTGAATGTTCAAACTCGGTATTTCTATGTTTAAATTTTCTTTCTTTTTGAAGCCGGTTGATTTCGATATCAGGAACTCCGATATTTTTAAGCCGAAGAATCATTTCATCCGTTACATCTTCCTCAATTTCCTCTGTTTTTATTGAAGAAATATTAAAATCAGCTTTCTTTAGATAATCCAAAGTATTCTGTCTGCATTCCATGTTGCTGCAAATAAGATTTTCTGTAAAATTTTTAAGAGAAGTCAAAGGTGTTATCGGAGGCATCATTTTCTTTTTCATCCATTCGGCAGCTTCATTAATTTCAAAAATATTTACATTCACCTGATTATATGCTGCAAAAAACGATATATTGGGCAGACATTTTACATTTATTTCATCTTTTACAACATCTTTAACTTTAATTTTTGCTCCGAAAGCAATCTTTGAAACACCATCCTGATATTTCCTGTCAAAAATATTAGCCGGCTGAACACCAGGATAAAAATCGAGCTTTTCAGATAAAACAATATTTTTGTGTACAGAAAGAAAATAGGTGAATTTTAAAGTGTTGTGATAAAAAATCACAGAAAATTCAGATGGTTCATTCCGACTTGAGTTGTCAAGAAGAAAAGGAATTGCTTCAATGTTTTCATCCTTGTCGTCAAATACATTAAACCAGAATTTTTTCAAGAAACCGATTGCGTTTATAAGGTTGGATTTTCCGGAAGCATTTTTTCCATAAACAATCCCGAGTTTTAAAAGAGTTACACCTTTGGCTACATCAACTGTGTGAATTTTCCTTAAGTGCTTGTCTTTTGTAGCTTCGAAACTCAAAGTTATTTCATCTTTGATTGACAGAAAGTTTTTAACTGAAAATGAGTGCAGCATAATTTCACCTGTATTAAAAAGAAATACCGAAAACCAACAAAAGTAAACCATAAAAACCGGAAAAGTCAAGCTCTATTTCTAAATTTTACAAAAAACAATCAAAATTTGCGCATACAGGGCAGAGACTGTTTTTTTGTCAACTCTTTTCCCAATCTCTTTTTAACAAATCCACCAATCTGAAAACTTCAATTCCCCGTTAAAGTTATTATAATAGCTCCGTTGTGTTAAATCTGTGGAGGAAAATGTGAGAAAATTAATGCTTTTCAGTTGGTTGTGTTTATCTTTCTTTGTTCTCAGTGCTGGTGAAAAAGACCGTCTTGCAGTTATGGTGTTTGAAAAATATTAGTAAAGTTGGAGGTTGCGATGGAAGTTTCGTCAGAAAAAATGAAAACGCTTGATGATGAAAATTTACTGGACTTAATTAAAAGCAAAGAAACCTGTCAACCTGATGAGTTGGCAGCAGCAATGGAAGAAATCTCTTTGCGCAAATTAATGCCTGAAAACAAAATTCAATTGATAAAAGACTGTAACGAAAAGAAGTGGTATTACGAAAAGAAAGGTGAAAGAGTAGGGCCCATCACTACTTTTCAGATAACAAACTTAATTGAAAACAATGAGTTGCAACTTTCAACACTGGTCTGGCAAAAAGAATTTAACGATTGGAAAAAAATATCTGACACAGAATTGAAAAAACATTTTAGAAATGACAGTCCTCCGCCTCTGAACGGAGATAAAATCAACAACACTTTTATCTGGCTAATAGCGTTTTCTCCGATTTTTGGCAGCATTATTCAAGGAATATTTTTTGATGATCAATCGTTTTCTGCCACGAGCTTAATAATTGTTTTTATGTTTTGGGCGATTCTAAATTCCAGCTTAGCTGCGATAGATACTATCAATCTTGATAAAGCTGGTCATAAAACCATTGGCATTGGCTGGGCTGTTTTTCTTGTTCCAGTTTATATTTGGAAGAGAGCCAATACTACAAAGCAGTCAAAAAGTTATTTTTGGGTCTGGTTTATAGCTCTTGGCTTATCTTTTTTTATTGATTCAAAGATACAAGACATTAAGACACAAATGAAATTCAACAGTTATGTTAATCAGTTAATTGAAGAGGCAATACCAGAAAAACCTAAAAAGGATTATATTAACCAGTTAATTGAGAAAATATCACCCAAAGGAATTAAATGGTCAAAGAAAGCACCCGAAGAAATGAGTTGGTCAGATGCCAAGGCATACTGTAAAAACCTTGTCGAAGATGGTTCATCAGATTGGAGATTGCCCACAATATCAGAATTAAGAACACTTATCCAAAACTGCCCAGCAACTGAAACAGGTGGTGAATGCGGAGTTACAGATGATTGCCTATCGTGGGATAATTGCCGGAATGATGCCTGTGGCGGATGCGAATATGACACATCCGGTAAATATTCCGTTTTGGGAAACACAGATGGTTTCTGGTCATCGGACTATGCATGGAGCGTGTATTTCAACGACGGCAGTGTGTATGAAGCCACCGACGGCAACAATGGCATCATCACCAAGCAAAATGTTCTGTGTGTGCGTTAAAAATTTTATAAGGGGATAAAATGAGAATAGTTAAAATGACAGAACACGAATTTAAAAAAGAAACAGAAATTCATGATTTTTTTACAAAATGTCTTCCCAAAAGAAATCCTCCTGGAAAATTTAGAATGCTATGTACAAGTGACAAAGCAAAACCCAAAATAGGAAAAAATGGTTTGCGTGAAGGTGAAAAACTCATCTTCACTTTTAAGAACAAAATTATTTGGATTGGAGAAGCTGATAGTGGAAGATGCCCAAATATTAAAGATGAAAGGGGTGTTGATCTGAAAAAATATCCATTTTATTTTGTCTTGAAAATGGGCAAAAACAAACCGAGAAAAGCAAAAGAAAATTCTAAGTTGATAGATTTTGAAAACGAACTTAGAGTTATTTATCCAGACTTGAAGAACTTGGCAAAATCTCATGGTTGGCCAAAAATTGACACCGAGAGTGAAAAAGATCAATTAAAAAAGAAAAAACTGGAAAAACTCTTCGACAAACTTGTTAAGTGATTGAATATATTGATTATATGCAAAAACATGTGGAGGTAAAATTGACAGAAAAAATTAAAATTCCTGATAATTTCTGGCAGGAACTTGAGTCCGTTTATTTTTCAGAAAAGCAAGACGATTTGCCCTTAACCATAAAGAAAGAGTTTTGGGAAGAACTGTGCAAAATATATACAGATGAAAGTCGCTCAGGATCAAGTGCAAAAGCTGAATTTATAAAAGAACCGACAGATGAAGAACTGAGTGAATTACAAAAAGCGATTGAATATGTTGTAAAAGTTTCAAAAGAAACGGTTGAAAAAGAAAAAACGGAAAACCCTAACCACCCACTTTTTCTGCCATTTTCACTTTTTGAGCCTATGGGCAGGGAAGAAAGCGAAGTTCATTACACTAAAACACTTGCATGGTTTATGGAAAATGATCAAGGTTCTCCAAAACATGGATTCGGGAGCGGAGTACTCAATTGTTTATTTCCTCTTTTTCATGATGCAGATATTAATTTGATAAAAAACTATCAGGTTGAAGCTGAGAAATGTGAAGAAGAAGAAAGAAAAAATCGTTTTGATATTAAAATCAATGGCACATTTGAAACTGGCAAAGAGTTTTCTGTTGTGATTGAAGCAAAAATAAATGCCGAAGAAGGTGAAGATCAGCTGAAAAGATATGAAGAGCTGTGTTCATTATCCACGAAGCTTGTTTTTCTTACACCTGATGGAAGGGAACCCAAAACCACAAAAAACAAAAACAGATGGAAATTTATATCATGGCAGCAGATTGCAATTAACCTTTTAAGATTTATGGAATCTTTCAAAGATAAAGCAGAAAAACCGGAAGGATTTCATTTTTTAAAATATTTTACAGCAGCAATAATTCGTGAAATTGACGGAGCAGGAATGGATGATAATCCAATAAATCTGATTTCTTACATAAATAAATTGAAAAAGGAGCGGACCAATGACTAAGCTGAGTAAAAGTTTTGTTTTCTACATGAAAAATTTTGAAACAATGCAGGCTTTGAATGAACTTGATGAAGAAAACGAAGATGAAATTAATTCACTTTTTGAAGGATCAGGATTTAAAAATGCAAGCGATATGGTTGATTCAGTCACTGAGGTGGCAAATCAAACTGCTGCAAGTATTTTATTAAAGATTGGGATGGAGGTAGATGAAAAATATAGTTTTAAAATGATAAGTCGTTTCAACAAAATTAAAGAAAATTGGTTTGTGGAAAACTGGATGTACAAAAAGAGACCTGAAACAAAAAATGGATATGTGTTAAGCATTCAGATTTGTTCAAAAGGAGACACAACAGAAGGAATAGGTTTTTTAAGTTGTTCTATTTATGATAGCAGAAAAAAAGACACTGCGCTTTTAGAAAAGATTTTTAGTGAAAACATTAAGGAAGAATATGATGATATTTTTGGGAAAAACGAATGGCTTATACTTGAAACAGTTATTTTAGAAGAAGATAGCGAAGAGAAAATCATTGAAGATTTCATGGTAAAACTTTCTGAAGTTTTAACACAGGATAATCTTACAAAACTTTTTGCGAAACCATGAAATTTTCATAAAAATTATTACATTGAGAGCAAGAAACCGTCAATTGACAAAAGCTATTAAGCTCATATAATAATAAAGGTTTTTTTAGGAGGAGAAGATGCCGGAGTTAAGCAGATTCTATGGTATTGTTATTGCAATGTTTTATGATGAGCATAACCCACCACATTTTCATGCTGTTTATGGAAAACATAAAGTTGCCGTCAGACTTGATAATTTTGCAGTTATTTCTGGAAAATTTCCGCCGAGAGCATTGGGACTGGTAATTGAATGGGCAATGCTGCATAAAGAAGAACTTGAGAAAGCATGGGAAAAACTCATAGCACAGGAACCTCTTTTTAAAATCAACCCTTTAAAGTGAGGCAGATTATGCACTTCGATATAAAAAAAGCAGTTTATCTAGGTGGTTACAAGATAAAGCTGTTTTTCAGAGATAAGAAAATCGGTATTGTCGATTTTGAAAACTACCCTCCAAGAAAAGGGGTTTTTGAGAAGTTTAAAGAGATCGAATTCTTTAAGCAGTTTTATATTGACCCGGATTTCAATGTTCTTGCGTGGCCGGGAGGAATAGACATCGCTCCAGAAACAATTTACGAAATAGCCACAAACACAAAACAATCCTCATAAACACCAACATATAAGAAAGAATTAACAGTTAAATTCAGCAATTATTTCAATAAATCATCCCAACTACCCGGAATTTCCGGATAGTTGAGATTTGATATTTAAAAGGATTATCAGTTCTTCTTGAGCCGTTTCTCGATTTCTTTGTAGAGTGATTTGATGCCGCTTTCGATTGTGCCGTAAGCTTCTTCCATGGTCTTTTTGATTTCTCTTACGACATCGTTATTTATTGCTGCTCTTGCTGCTGCAAGCCGTGCAATGGGCACTCTGTATGGTGAACAGCTTACATAGTTGAGTCCGCATCTGTGGAAGAATTCTATTGATGCGGGATCTCCGCCGTGTTCTCCGCAGACTCCGAGTTTGATGTTGGGTCTGGTTTTCTTTCCTCTTTTGCATGCAATTTCAACAAGCTGGCCGACACCTTCCTGATCTATTGACTGGAAAGGATCGATCGTGAGGATCTTCTTTTCAATATATTCTTTCAGGAATTTGCCTGAATCGTCACGGCTGTAGCCGAAAGTCATCTGGGTAAGATCATTTGTTCCGAATGAGAAGAACTCAGCTTCTTCAGCAATTTCATCAGCAGTGAGGGCGCCTCTTGGAACCTCTATCATTGTTCCGACCATATATTCAACAGTGATCTTTTTCTCTTTGAAAACCTGCTCAACAGTACTGATGATGATCTCTTTCTGCAATCTGTACTCTTCAACTTTACCTACAAGCGGAACCATGATCTCAGGGAACACCTTGACACCTTCTTTTGTAAGGTCGCAAGCCGCTTCCATGATCGCTCTTGCCTGCATCTCACTTATCTCAGGATATGTGTTGCCAAGACGGCATCCACGGTGACCAAGCATCGGGTTGAATTCATGCAATTCTTCGACTTTGCTAATTATTTTGGCTTCGGTAACTTTCATTTCCTTTGCCATTTCCTTTATCTGTTTCGGCTCGTGGGGAAGGAACTCGTGAAGGGGCGGATCAAGAAGACGGATAGTTACAGGAAGTCCTTCCATCTCTTTGAAAATTCCGTAGAAATCGTCTCTCTGGTGCTTGATGAGTTTCTTAAGTGCCTTTCTTCTTCCTTCTTCATCATCGGCAAGGATCATCTCTCTTACCGCTTTGATACGGTCGCCTTCAAAGAACATGTGCTCAGTTCTGCAAAGGCCGATACCTTCAGCGCCGAATTCTCTTGCAACTTTAGAATCTTTGGGTGTGTCGGCGTTTGTTCTTATTTTGAGAACTCTTCTTTCGTCAGCCCATTTCATCAATGTTTCGAACTCACCTTCAAATTTCGGCTCTTCAGTTGCGATCTTGCCAAGATAAACTTCGCCGCTTGTCCCGTCGATCGATATCCAGTCACCCTGTTTTACAATGATGTCCTTAACTGTGAACTGCTGTGCTTTGTAATCAATTACGATCGCTCCTGCACCCGATACACAGCATTTTCCCATTCCTCTTGCAACAACAGCGGCGTGTGAAGTCATTCCGCCTCTAGCCGTAAGAATACCGTTTGCGGCATCCATTCCGCCGATATCTTCAGGACTTGTTTCTATTCTTACGAGAATTGTCCCTTTTTTCTGTTTTTTCCATTCAACGGCGTCTTCAGCATTGAAAACAACCATTCCTGTTGCGGCACCCGGGCTTGCCGGAAGACCTTTTGCGATTGCTTTTGCTTTTGCCTTTTCCGCTTTAACGAACTGAGGATGAAGGAGCTGGTCGACCTGTGACGGTTCAACCCTTAAAAGTGCCTCGTCTTTTGTGATCATCCCTTCATTTACCATATCAACAGCGATCTTTACTGCCGCAGCGGCTGTTCTTTTGCCGTTTCTTGTCTGAAGCATCCAGAGCTTTTTGTTTTCGATCGTGAACTCTATATCCTGCATGTTTTTATAGTGCGCTTCAAGCCGGTGATAAATGTCACAGAGCTCTTCATAAACTTCAGGCATATACTCTTCAAGTGACGGGTATTTCGATTTTCTTTCCTTTTCTTTTACACTGTTGCTTTCAGCCCAGTTGCGGCTTCCTGAAAGAGTTACCTGCTGAGGAGTTCTTATTCCGGCAACAACATCTTCGCCCTGAGCGTTGATAAGATATTCACCGAAGAACACTTTTTCACCTGTTGCAGGGTTTCTTGTAAACGCAACACCCGTTGCACAATCAGCGCCCATATTTCCAAAAACCATTGCCTGAATATTTACCGCTGTACCCCATTTGTCTGAATAGCCCTCCATTTTGCGGTAGTAGCATGCTCTCGGATTCATCCAGCTTCCAAAAACTGCTTCAACTGCTCCCCAGAGCTGTTCCATCGGATCGGTCGGGAAATCTTTTCCGGATATCTTTTTAACGATCTTTTTATATTCAGTAACAAGTTCCTTCAAGTGATCTGCAGTCATATCAAGGTCGTTTACAAGTTTATATTTTTTCTTCAATCCTTCAATTGCATGTTCAAAATTTTCACCCTTAACTTCCATGACGACATTGCCGTACATCTGAATGAAACGGCGGTAGCTGTCCCATGCAAATCTTTCGTCCGCTTTAGTTTTGATAAGACCTTTCAGAGTCGTTTCATTAAGTCCCAGATTAAGAACCGTGTCCATCATTCCGGGCATTGAAACTCTCGCGCCGCTTCTGACAGAAAGGAGCAGAGGATTTTTCTTGTCACCGAACTTCTTGCCCATGACATCTTCAACTTTTTTCAGGTTTTCCATAACCTGTTCTCTCAGTTCAGGCGGATAGTTACGGTTATTTTCGTAATATACGGTGCACATTTCGGTTGAAATTGTAAAGCCGGCGGGAACCGGAATCTTGAGATTGCACATTTCGGCAAGGTTTGCCCCTTTTCCGCCGAGAATGTTTTTCATAGTTGCATTTCCTTCTGAACCCTCAGGTCCGAAAAAATAAACGAATTTTTTAACCATTTTTTTCTCCTCTAAATGTTAAGATAACTGATATCTCCAATGTTTTTAATTACTAATGTAGTTACTTTGTTTATAAGTCTCATTCTGTTCATCCTTATATTTTCGTCTTCCGCCATTACAAAAACAGCGTCAAAGAAGGAATCCAACACCGGCTTTATTGTAATTATTTTCAAAGCTATTTCAAGATTGTCTGACATATTAACGATTTCCTGACAAAGTGTGTCAGCCGCTTTAAAAAGATTCTTCTCTTCAGCCAGTTCAAAAAGGGATTCGACTGGTTCTCCAAAAATATTTTCCTGTTTTTTCAGGATGTTACAGCCCCTCTTATAAAGCTGTGCAAGACCTGTGATCTCATTGTCTTTTAAAAGCCGGTTTATTGTTTCAGCCCGTTTTTTAACAACAGCCGGAATGTCTGCGCCTGTTGCGGTAGATGCCTGGATGACGGGCGTTTCAAAGTTAAGGACTGCGTTGTATCTTGCCGTCATGAACTCCATTATTTCGTTCACATCAAGTTTGAGTTTCCCGTTGTGTTCAAGGATGAGTCTGCCCGAAAATTCAAAAAGCTCTCTTAGATTTATGGATGCCTTTTCATTTTCAACTGCAAGGGTCAGAAGCGAAATGGCATTTCTCCTGATTGCGAACTTGTCTTTTGAGCCGGTCGGTTTCATCCCCGCCATGAATCCGCCGGTAATTGTGTCAACTTTGTCGGCAATCGAAAGAACCGTCCCTGTCAGAGTCGATGGGAGTAGATCTCCAGCATTTACAGGTAGATAGTGTTCATACACTGCTTTTGATATCTCAGGATCAAATCCGGCATGTTCCGCATAGTATCTTCCCATAATGCCCTGAAGGTCGGGAAATTCAAAAACAACTCCCGTCACAAGATCGTTCTTGATCATTTCAGATGCGGTCTTTATTTTTTCAATCTGACTCTTATCGGCTTTGAAGAACTTCTGCGCAGCAAATTCAGCGATTTTCCCGATTCGCACTATCTTATCGTGATATGTTCCAAGATCTTTCTGGAAAAGGACTTCGCGAAGCTTTTCCTTTAATCCGTGAAAATCTTTTTCAAGATCATCGGTAAAATAGAAAGCAGCATCTGCAAGACGGGCTGAAACCACCTTTTCATTTCCTTTCACAACAACCGAATCATCGGTCGGTATGTTATTTAAAACACTGGCAAATTTTTTAACAACGGTTTTTTCACCCTGTTCACACAGAACAAAATATCTCTGATCTTTTTTAAGAACTTTTGTGATAAGTTCTGCCGGAAGATGACTGTATTTTTCAGGGATCGTGCCCACGATAACATGGGGATATTCCACCATATCCGTCACTTCATCAAGAAGATTTTCCTCAATATTTGCAATAAGTTGATTCTTATCTGCAATGGCGTTGACAGATTCATTGATCATCTTTTTCCTTTCATCACGGTCTGCAATCACGAAATGACCTTTCAGCACTTTCTCATAATCTTGTGCAGAAACTGTCAGCGGTCCGTTTGCAAGAAACCTGTGCCCGAAAGAGGTGAGTGAAAAATCGACATCTTCAAATTTGTCAGCGACCGGTTTGCCGTTTATTGAAAGGAATATCCATCGTATCGGTCTAGCGAAAGGGAATTTGTGCTCTCCCCACCGCATGCTTTTTTTGAAACTTAAAGCTTTTATCCCGTTTTTAACGATAGGGATAATAACTTCTTGAATTTCCATACCTTTTTCTTCTTTCCAGCCGGCTATCACTTCGCCTTTATCGCTGTTTTCAAAGAAATATTCAGTTATTCCGTTCTTTGCAAGGAACGATTCTCCCGCTTTTGAAAGAGTTCCTTCAGGAGTTAAGGATACTTTTTTCGGAGCGCCTGTAACGAGTTCTTTCCGGTCCGGTTGTTTTTCAGGAAGTTCAGTAATTACTGCCGCAATCCTTGAACATGTTGAATACATTTGACATTTTGCATTCGCAAGCCGTGCTTTTTCAAGCTCTGAAATAAGAAAAGCCCGCATCTGTTCAGCTGCAGGAACAATAAAACCTGCCGGAAATTCCTCAAAGCCAATTTCAAAAATGAAGTGTGCCATCATTTTCCTCCGACATTAGTGAAACTTTCGGCATATTTTCCGGCTATTGCACAGGCGAGATCCCTTATTCTTGTGATATACCGTTGTCTTTCCGTTACTGAAATTGCGCTTCTTGCATCAAGAATATTGAAGGCATGACTTGCTTTGATGCAGAATTCATATGCGGGACGGGGGAGTGATTTTTCAAGAAGTTCCCTGCTGATCTTTTCATATTTATCAAAAGAATGGAAAAAATCTTCAACCGGTGCTTCCTTGAAATTAAAATGTGAGAACTCAACCTCATCCATTTTATGAATGTCGCCGTAAGTTATCCGGTCATTCCATTTGAGATCATAAACATTGTCAACATCCTGCAGATACATGCAGATCCGTTCAAGTCCGTATGTATATTCAACAGGAACGGGGTGAAGATCGATGCCGCCCACCTGCTGAAAATATGTGAACTGGCTTATCTCCATTCCGTCAAGCCATACTTCCCATCCAAGACCCCACGCACCGAGAGTAGGACTTTCCCAGTCATCCTCGACAAAGCGGATGTCGTGATCTTTCGGATCGATCCCTATCACTTTCAAGCTGTCAAGATATAACTGCTGAGCATTTTCAGGACTTGGTTTGACGAGCACCTGAAGCTGATAGAACCTCTGCATTCTGTTCGGGCTTTCGCCGTATCTGCCGTCTGTGGGTCTTCTTGACGGCTGAACATAGACAGAGCTGATGTTTGCAGGGTTAAGTGCATAGAAAAATGTTGCAGGATGAAAAGTTCCCGCACCCATTTCGATGTCCCACGGCTGAACCAGAATACAGCCCTTTTCCGTCCAGAATCTCTGAAGCCGGAAAATCATTTCCTGAAAGGTGATTCCCTTCATTTTTCCCCCCATAAAAAAGTCGCGGAGGACTATATCACATTTAATGCTCAAGTCAAAAATTGCTTCAAAAATTGATTCAGATTGAAAAACGGATAATCTTTGTCGAGTTGTTTGATTCATTTTTGGAGCGATATATGAAAAAAGGGGTTGTTTTTCAGGAAAGTCAGCGGTTTACGCAGTGGTGGCTTTGGCTCGTTGTGATAGGGATGGACTTAATGTATTTATTTGCTGTGGGGAAACATCTGTTTTCCCAGATCCAGTCAGGAAAAGAGCCGCAGATAAATTCCCAGATAATAATCGCTGTCACAATTGTCTTTTTAATAACAGTCCTTTTTCTTCTTTTACGGCTGGATACAATTATTGATGATGCCGGGATTCATGTGAAATTTTTCCCTTTTCACCTTTCGTTTCGACATTACGGCTGGGAAACCATTGCAAACTGTTTTGTCAGAAAATACAAGCCGTTGCTCGAATACGGCGGATGGGGGATTAGAGGTGTCGGCAAAAATAAAGCACTCAATGTCAAAGGAAATATGGGAATACAGATAGAATTCCATGACGGCAAGCGACTGTTGATCGGAACATCAAAATTCGAAGAAGTTTCAAAATTTCTGACAGGAAGATAACATATCAGATCAGATCCACTTTTTTTCAGCTTGAGCGAGCAGATTGGATATCTGTAGATGACCTTTTGCTTTTGCTATATCTGAAGCGGTTTTCCCTTCAACCTGCCTGATCGTGGGGTCAGCCCCTTTTTCAAGAAGCTTTGAAACGACCGAGAACAGGTTGGCTTCAGCGGCGAACATCAACGCCGTGTTGCCGAAAGAATCAATTGTGTCAATGTTCTGCTTTTTGTCGACGAGCAGATTTATCAGGGAAGGATTGTTATTTGTGATTGCAAGCATCAAAGCGGTTTTTCCATCTTTGTACCGATGGTTGAAATTAGCCGTTGCACCTGCCCTTAAAAGATGTACCGCTTCATTAAATCTGCCGTTATGCATTGCAAATACAAAAAGAGTTGCATTTTTGTTCTTAAAATAACTTCCGTTCGGGTCAGCCCCTTTTTCAAGAAGAAATTTCAAAATGTTCTCATGACCGTTTTCGATTGCAACAAGTATTGCCGCCTTATTGTTCCTGTCTTTTGTGTTGATGTCTGCCCCGTCACCAACAAGTTTTTTTGCAAGATTTACATCACCTTTCTCAACTGCTTCAATGAAATCCATCGGAAGTGTGTCAAGTTTGCTTAAGATCCTTGAACACTCCGCCGCCCTTGCATCAACTGCATAGTCAAGTGCTGTTTTATCGGCTTTTGATCTGACTTTTCTGTCAAAACCCATGTCAAGAAGAAGCTTTAATAATTCCGGACTGTTACCTTCTGCGGCATACATCATTATATTCTTGTTGGATGGATCTTTTGCTTTAAGGTCTGAGCCCGATTTTACAAGCAGGGCGGTAATTTCAGCATTCTTTAGCGACAGCGCATGCATCAGAGCCGTCTTTCCGTCAGGGCCTTTGAGTTCAGTGTTCACGCTGTTATTAAGAAAGAAACGGACCATCTGAACATCGTTTGAAGTTACGGCGGTAATGAATAACGGCCACTCTTCATCAACATAGTTTATATCAGCCCCTTTTTTCAGTGCTTCTGATGCCGCAACACAATTTCCTGCCTGGATAGCGGCAGAGAATTCAATGTCAATTTCACCAGCAGATATTACAGAAGTTAATAAGAATATTAGGAAAAACAATCTCTTCACTCGTCACCCGTCACTGTTCACTAATCACTTACTCGCACTGTGTTTCATCCCAGCCGGTACAGTCTGAATTACAGTAGGCCCATCCGACAGTATAAGATCTATCTGTTATATCTTTGCATTCGATACTGTTTCCGTCACAGATCTCTTCATTGTTGACCATGTAGTCGCCGCAAAACGGTTCCGGTCTGGTTCCTCCCGTCAGAGTTCTTTTTCCCATCGGGTCATCACCATTAAGTTCTATGTCAAGTTTGTCGTCAGTGTGAAGCGTGAAAACGGCGGTCATATTTCCTGTCTTTTCAACCTGTTCGACCCAGATGCTGAATTCGCCGGTGAAAGTGTATCCCACAAAACTGTTCTCATCCCCGTGGGCCATAAAAAACTCGGTATAATCATTGATGCTGATGTCAAGCATGTATCCGCTACCTGCTTCTTCGTTTTTCATAACGGAAACATGGGTAGCATTCGGGAAATCCCACTCGCCCAGAAGATCATCCGGATTTTTCGGAGTGACATCTTCATCCGGTATTATATCGTCTATAGTTTCATCGTCAGTGTCTTCAATATCTTGAACTTCAGTATCACCTGTCTCATCGTCCGGTCTAACTGCTTCATCATTTGTCTGGTCTTCATCGGTAAGGTCTTTTTCATCAAAGATCATTACTGAGAATTCTGAGAAGTGGCCTACTTCAGACATGATGGGATCTCCACTCATTATCGGATCTCCCGACATAATGGGGTCGCCTGACATAATGGGATCCCCTGATTGTTCAAAACCGCTTCCTGCATAAACCCACTTGTCTTCCTTATACACTGCAACAGTGATGATCTGTCCTGCAACTTTGTTTTTAGTCGTTTTCAAAGTGAGTGTGGCATTTTTCTTAAACTGAAGACCGTCAGGTCCGAAATCGTAGATATTGCTTCCGAGATATTCCTTGTCGGGATACTTAGAAGGGTCTCTTTTCTGGATGGTTATGTTTGTATCTGATTCAAGAGCATCGGCAGGAATATCAAGTTTCGCAAGGCCGTCAGCCGATTCGATCGTTCCGCCTTCCACTGCTTTTATAAGTTTAGTTGTTATTTTGTCATAGTCATTTGTTCCAGTGCTTGATTCTCCGCATGATAAAAATACAAACATCAAAATTGAAATGATTGCAATCAGTGATTTTTTCATAACATCCCCTCCGAGGAATTAAAGAAATAAAACGGCAAATTATATCAGAACCGCTAAAATTTGCAAGATGAAGTATAGTATTGTATATTTCACCGTACTTACTGTTCAGGGGTGTAAAATGACAGAGATGTTTGTTTTTATTGAGAAAGGTGTTTCTGAACTGGGTGCTCTTGCCTGGGGTCCGCCGATGCTCGTTTTTCTTGTCGGAACAGGGATCTATCTCACAATTCTTCTTAAAGGTCTTCAATTTTCCAGACTGTTTTATTCGCTGAAGCTGATATTCGTCAAGATTGGAGATGAGGAGAAAGGGCATGGCGATATATCCAATTTCCAGGCGTTGATGACAGCGCTTTCTGCAACGGTCGGCACAGGAAACATTGCAGGCGTGGCAACAGCGATAGCCGCAGGCGGTCCGGGTGCTCTTTTCTGGATGTGGATGACAGGGCTGGTCGGAATGGCGACAAAATATGCTGAAGCGGTCCTTGCTGTCAAATACAGGGAAAAAGATAAGCACGGAGCTATGTGCGGCGGACCGATGTACTACATTTCAAAAGGGCTTGGGCAAAAATGGCTGGGAACTCTTTTTGCAGTTTTTGCCGCTGTTGCAACTTTCGGAATAGGCAACATGGTTCAGTCCAATTCAGTTGCCGCCGCGATGGAAAGTACTTTCGGAGTATCAAGCTGGATAACGGGAGCCGTTCTGATGGTTTTTTCTGCTTTTGTGCTTCTTGGGGGCATAAAAAGCATTGGAAAAGTTACAGCGGTACTTGTTCCTGTGATGATCGTTTTCTATACCGGATATGCCATGTTTATAATTTTCAGCAATATGTCGCAGATCCCTTCCGCCTTTGCCATAATTTTCGAGTATGCTTTCACTCCGGTAGCGGCTACAGGCGGATTTCTCGGTTCAACAGTGATGCTTACGATAAGAATGGGTGTTGCAAGAGGGGTGTTCTCAAATGAATCGGGTCTTGGAAGTGCACCTATTGCAGCAGCAGCGGCCAAAACAAATCATTCTGTACATCAGGCGCTTATTTCCATGACACAGACTTTTATAGACACACTTGTCGTCTGCACAATGACAGGACTGGTTATAATCATGTCAGGTCTGTGGAAAGACGGGAAGACGGGGTCCGATCTGACAGCGTCTGCTTTTTCATGGGGAATTGCAGGAGGGAACATTGTGGTCACTGTCGGGCTGATACTGTTTGCTTATTCCACGCTTCTGGGCTGGTGCTATTACGGAGAAAAATCGATTGAATATCTTTTCGGTGAAAGATCGGTTAAACCCTACAGAACGGTTTTTGTAATACTGATACTAGTCGGTGCTATATCGAAACTTGATTTCGTGTGGTCGCTTTCCGATACTTTCAACGGTTTGATGGCGGTTCCCAACCTTATTGCGTTGCTGATACTTTCTCCGGTGGTAGTTTCTGAAACGAAAGATTACTTTGCAAAAATAAGAAAGCCATAAGGAGAGAGCATGAAAAATGTCAGAACTCTGATACTCGGAGCGGGGCTTGCCGGGCTTTCAGCGGCGTATCATCTGAAAGGGAAGGATTTTCTTGTGATTGAAAAAAGTGATCATCCCGGCGGTCTTTGCACAACTGAACATAAAGATGGGTTTTCGTTTGATCAGACCGGGCACTGGCTTCACATGAAAGATGAAAGGACAAAAGCACTTTTTAACACGCTTTTTAATGATGAATTTGTTGAAATAGTCCGCAAAACTTTCGTTTTTTCACACAATGTTTTCACACAGTATCCGTTTCAGTCAAACACTTACGGACTTCCTTCAGATGTCATTAAAGAGTGTGTTCTGGGTTTTATTAAAGCCAAGTATGAAAATGACAAGTCAAAAGCGGGCGACAATTTCTATGAATGGTGCATGGCATATCTGGGTGAAGGCATTTCAAAGCATTTCATGATCCCTTACAATACGAAAATTTACACCGTTCATCCGAAAGATTATGCGAGTCACTGGTGCGATTACTATGTGCCGAAACCTACTCTGGATCAAGTAATTGAAGGTGCTGTGACCTCTCCTGAGCAGAAAAATGTGGGTTACAACGCGACATTCAAATATCCGGAAAATGGAGGAATAGGGGAGTTGCCGAAACGGCTTTTTGATAAATGCGAAAAAGAGAAGTTTCTGTTCAATGTTCATCCGGTTGAAATAAATAGTGATGAAAAGACAACTCTGCTTTCAAACGGAGAAATCATAAAGTACGAAAATCTAATAAATTCAATACCTTTAAAAGATTTTCTCAAACTTCAGACTGGATCGGCAGGATCGTGGAGCAATGAAATATCAGACAGAATGAAGGTCGCATCGGTAAGTTATCTCAATGTTGCATTCAATAGATTGCCTGGACACACAGGTCACTGGTTCTACATTCCTGAAGAAAAGTTTATGCCTTACCGAATAGGTTCTTTCAGCAATATCTATTCAAAACTCGCTCCCGACGGAACCGGTTCAGCATATATCGAATACACTCATCAAGGCGATTTTTCAGAAATCGAACTGCTTAAACAGAAAAGTGTAGAACTTATGCTCGAAATGAAAATGATAAAAAGCATTAACGATATCAAATTTATGGATTACCGCAAAATCGAGAACGGGTATGTCATATACCACAAAGAATATTTCGAAGATCTCAAAAGAATTGAAAAATGGTGTGCTGAAAATTCAATAAAACTTGCCGGCAGATACGGCAAATGGACTTATGCCGCAATGGAAGATGCAATTCTTGACGGAATGTCCGCTGTCAGCGGTCTTTACAACATCTGAATCCGGCAAAAAGCTCTGACCATGTTGCGTTGTATCCGCATTCAAGACGGCTCGAAGGGCTCCCGCAGTTGAAAGCGCCGCCTCTTATTTTGTAAGCAGAGCCGGTATCGGTTATTTCCCACACATTTCCGTTTATGTCAAATGCTCCGGAATGATTTATGCAGTTAAGAAAATCGCCAGTTTTTACAACATTGAAGCAGTAATAACTGTATCCGCAGTTTTCAGACATAAGACAGCTTTCAGGTGCAATTGAATTTGTTTCGCAGTGTTCATCACAGAAAGCGTCTACCGTGTTACATATTTCTCTGTTGTATGTGCCGCCCCACGAATATTTTCTTTTTTCAGTCCCTTCGCATGAAAATATCCACTCATCATCTCTGCAAAGACGCTTTCCTGCAGCGGTACAGGCAGTTTTAAATTTCTGATAATCAGCCGCAGTCATCGGGTTCACCATCCATGGAAGAACACTTTTTTTTGAAACGGCAACAGATTCGTCAGACCCGTGAGAGATATCTGTAGCATCTTTTTTTGATGCCTCATATTTGTCAATGCAGAAAGTTCCGTTCTCAACCATGTCAGAAGGGCAACCGTCAGCAATTGCATCAGAATCATCAGCAATATCAGAATCTTGAATATCATCTCCGGTCTCAATATCTGTTTCTGCTACAGTTGCTTCATCACTGTCAGGCAGAAATTCCTCATCATATGTAACATTTTCTTCTTGAATTTCGTCGGGGTCACTTTGCGTTTTGTCAGGTTTCTGAATGTTTTCATCAGGAATTACGCCGCAACCACCCTCATCGTTTTTTTCTGTTTCTGACTCGTCAGGATAGTTGTCGTAAATGGCAGGATCCTTTTTTTCAGCACAACCATTGATAACAACAAAAGTAAAAACGACAGTGATCATGACTTGAAAAATAATTCTCATAACTGACTCCGTGATAATCTAAGCACCATCTGCATAGATTTTATCAACACCTGTGCAGTTGCTAAATCAACCGGAAGGGAGTTGTCTTCCTGCAGATCTATATTCCTCATCAATTTCCATTAGTCCTTTAACGATTATGGGATTATCATTTTCAATTTGTCTAAAAGCGGAAGCAAAAACCATGTTAAAATAAAAGGAGGACAAACCATCTTGAGAAATATCGTTATCAACGATCAGATAAAAATTCTTAGAACATGCCGCATATTCTGAAAGCTCTTCTGGAGACAGTGACAACTCTTTGTGGTTTATGATATAGTTCATAATCAGGTTTGAACCAGCAATCTTCTTAGGAATTGCGACTCTAATTTTTTCGAGAGATTCTTCAATCGGTTTTGGAGGAGTTCTGTGGGCATTTTCAATAATTTTTACAACACTTTTCAATTCAAGAAAATCAAGTCTATTTTGTTCACATATAAATTTTAAGGCATCGCAGGATTTAGGGCGGTCTCCTATGTCATGGTCTCTACACACTCTTATTACTGTATCATCAAAATCAATGACATCAGTTTTTGTGTTTTGAACAGGTGTGGAATTTAAAAGTCCAATCTTTTTATATTGAAAGTATCCTTTGTTTTTTCCAAACTCCTCAATTTTAGAGAGCATATTTCTTCCCCCACACTATATCATTTAAGGGTTTTGACAGTTGAAGAAATATTTTATTTATGTCTTCAGAAACATTCTCAATTTCCGCTGTTCCATTATCATTTTTATGAGAAAGATAAAAGTCGGATTTAATATCCGCTTCCTTTGAAAACACTGAAAACGCCTGAACCATGTAAGGACTATGTGTCGTTACAAGAACTATCACGCCTTCTTTAACCAGTTCAGTGATTATTTTTGCATATTCTATCTGCCATTTTGGATGAAGATGAACTTCCGGCTCGTCAATTATCAGAACGCATCTTTTTTCAAGAACGCCTGCTTTTTTCAGTAGCGATATAATTCCGAAAGATTTAATTCCAGTTGCCGTGTTAAGTGAATCGAAAGAATGTTTTTCTCCTGATATTTCTTTTGAAAAGATAAAATCATCTTTTTCGGTGTCGTAATCCCAATCTCCTTGAATTGTGGATTCAATTTTTTTCAAAAAAATATCTGTGTCATCATCAAAATACCCCATGCTACCGGTTAGCTTTTCAAAAAGATCGGTAATATGAACAGGAAGAGATTTGTTGTAGTTTCCAAAAAGACCTTCCATTTGTAAAACAAAGGGAGTTTCAATTAAAGTCGCAGTTGGAACAAGTAGGTTGTCAGAATATTCAACTTCTATATTTCCATTTGATAGTTGTATGTTTAAGAGTTCATTTGATCCCTCTGAAAAGGATATCTTCCCATTATCTTTAGAATGCATATTTCGGATGTTGTAATTGAACTCCTTTTGCAGGATTTCTTTGTAGGTTTTACTTTGTATTTTATTTTTGTCTTCAGTGTCTTTTATCCCTAAAACTGTTCTCAAATCCTCAAGTTTAGGAAGAAGAATATTCAGCAAAGGTTTATTTATTGAAGATGTTTTAAGAAGAGAGATTCTTTTCTGAATAATATCTTCGATTTTAAACACATTTTCAGCAACAACAGCACTTCGCAGCTCTTTTATAAAAGACCCTGGATTCAGAATGTCAAACAGAATTCTGTTCCCTTCTTTATCCAGATTTTTTCTTATTTCTATATATATTTCCTGAACAATATCTTTAATATTTCTTTCTAATTCGTCCGTGAAAACAATCCCTGAACTATTAGATGCTTTTATTATCGAAAAAAGTGTTCTTCCCGCAAAACTTTTTCCGGTGTCATTGTCTCCGGCTATCACTGTCAATCCATCAAGATTTATATCAGCTTGATTGATTATACCGATATTTCTAAGACTCAGTTTCATGTTGTCCTCCTAAACTGCAAGATGAATCCTTTCCCAGTCAAAAAGCATTCCTATTAAATAATCTCTTTTTAAAGGATCATACTGGAATTTATTCTTAATGGTCGCTTCAAATTTGCTTACCGCCATCTTTCTTCCCATTCTATTTTCAAAAAATGCGCTAAAGAACACATTAATGATAGTTTGCTTTTTGAAATCTGACAAGAAATTTTGTTGAAGCAGTTCAATAAGAAAATCTGTTCCTGTAAGTATTGAAAAATCCTCATCATAAATGTTCGCAGAAAAATAATGAAACAATTTTTCAATTGTTGAGTTTATATTCCCATCTGCTTTTTGAACAGCATAAATCAAGATCTCAGCATTGACTACAGTCCTGTAATAATACATTTCTGCAAGCTTAACCATCATGTCTTTATGTTTCTTTTCATCTATTTTACCTTTATAGAGAAGATCCATCAGCATCAGCTCTGTCCAGACACCGTTCGTCTCTGAAAAACTTCTCTGAATGGTATCGTCTGAATAATAAAAAGCAGCTTTTTCTTTAGCCAAACTGGGGGGGTCAGAAAACTCTTTTCCCATTGGCTCTTCCAACTCTTTGATGGCAGTTGATGGATTTTCAATCCTGCAGTTATTTTTAATCCACTCTTTTATTTTATTTGCTAAATCTAATGTCTTTTGAGTGTTAGGAATTTGAGTTGAAATCATATTTATCACATCAAGAGAAGATTGCGGAATAAGAAATGGACCGTAACTATCAGAAATTATATTTTCATCATCAATTGCAATAAGTGTCATTATTGAAATAAGATCTATAACAATTGGTTGATCTTCAGCTCTAAAAAGCAGTTTTTTCAACACAGGATAAACATTTTTTGCAATTCCAGTTGTGGAAAAAACTCCGAGTGCTTTATCTTTTGTAACTTTTAACCAGGCTTCAATAATGTTTTTTTGTTCAGCTTTGGCATAAAATGAAAGCGGAATCCTTCTTGAAGTATAAAAATCCTTTGTTTCTTCTGATATTTTCTTCCAACCTTTATTTCCATTTTCAAGCATCTTAAAAAAAGCTGGAACATCCAGTTCTCCCTTTTCATTTTCCGGAATCTTTATTTTATAAAACCCTCTGGCATCAGGAGCATGTTCAATGATTTTTAAAGCATCTCTCAAAGCAAAAACATATTTGCTTTCAAAACCGACAATTTTTGCAACATTGTTTCCGAAGGGAGACTCTCTGTATGTATATTCAAATCCATTTTTCTGACCTAAAACTTTTTGTACTATAGGATCGTCAGGCATCTTCTCTTTTCTATCAACTGAAACATCAGGTCTGTCATCAATTATGAAATCGAACTTTCCACTTCCTTCAATTTCTATCTGAACATGACAATTATTTTCTATTGTTTCAACCTTCTTAATCAAATCCTGAAATTTTGTGATAAAGTTAAAATAGTAAAGTTTATGTGTTTCAATATCGTTATAGAAATTTCTTCTCATTTCGTAAGTGAAATCAAGATATTTACGGCGAATATCACTGTTAAACAGACTTCTTTTATCAAATAGAAAACTCAACTTTTTCCAGAGTTCAATCGGTTGATCTTTTATTTTGACCAGATCAAAATCTAAAAGAAATCCGTCAAGTTTATCATTCGTGGCATCTTCATTAAAACGCCACAATATCATAGCATTCCTGATTCTTTCATGGATGTTATCAAATTTTTTCAGATAAAGTTCTGAAATATTGTATGCTTCCTTGATATCTCCCTTTATTTCAAGAATATTAATTTCAAAAGGAGTAATTTTTTCATCAATTTCATGCTGGTCACGAAGTTCCTTACAAATCTCAAGAAGCTCTTTTTTTTTATCAGAATAATATAAAGAAGTTATATACCTAAATGTCAATTCATCATAAACATAAGGTTTCTTTATTAAACTCTCATACACTTCGGAAGCCGATTTAAAATGATTCAGGTTGAACAACCTTTCCGCAACCATTTTTCTGAGGAAATAATCGTTGTTCGAGGAAATATTTGATTTAGCTTCCTCAAAAAATTCCGCTGCTTTTTCATAGTTCTTGTTTTTTAAATGATATATTCCCATTGTTAGAAGATGGTATGGATTGGACGGGTCTTCTTTAAGATACTTATCAATGAATTCAAAAGCTTCATTGAATTTATTCAGATCGCAGAGGATAATTGTTTTAAAAGATATGGACTTTTCTTTAGATTGTTTATCAGATTCTATATGTTCAATGAGTTCACTTAATAATTCAATAGTTGTCGGGAACTTTTCGACAATCCTTTCATTATAAATAAGATTCGAGTAAAGGATTATATTTTCCGGCGTTTTTTCTTTTTGCAGCAGTTTTTCGAAATATTCAAGGGCTTTATAAGTTTGTCCCGTTTTGTGATAAATAACGGCTAAATTTCTAATAATATAAAAATCGTTTGGTATTAAATTTTCGGCTTCTTTAAGAAGAGTAAGAGATTCTTCAAATTCTCCTAAATCTGCAAGCAGTGTTGCTCCATTGACCGCCCAATCAATGCGGTTAATCTTCTCCTCTTTAGTTGGGATTTCATTCCAGAATTTTTTTATTTTTTCGGCGATTTCTCTACCTTTATTTAAATCTTCTTCCGATAAAGAAATGTTCGAATGAACTTTTTTGTTGATCTTACTTGCCATGGCAACCGCATAAAGATAAATAAGTTCTCTATCCTGTGGTCTTTCTTTTATTGCAATATCATACCATTTTAAAGCATTTTCAAAATCATTGTCCTGATAATATTTAAACGCTATTGCGCTTGCGACATGATCTTTGTGGCGTATTTCTAAAGGTATTGTTTCAAAATAATCTTCAGCTTCTTTTAATGTATCACATGAAAGAATCATAAGCTGGTTAGCAATAATACTTGATTTGTCAATCTCAGTAAGTTTTTTAGCAAGTTCCTGAACCTTTTTGTTGTCATTTTTTATATGGTATCCGAATGCTGCATTTTCCAAAGCATTCTGATTGTCAGGATTATATTTCAATGCTTCAATTAAATAGTCAGCAGCTTTTTCCTGATTCCCTACACCAATATATGCAACCCCTAAATTATTAAAATATTTCCACTTCTTTTCATTGCTATCTAAGTGTGTTTTATTAAATTCCTCAAGCCAGATTCTCGCTTTATCGTATTCCTTCTGATCAAGTAATTCTTTTGATTTTTTTAAAAATTCTCCAGAAATATCAATATTGTTTTTAACTTGTAATAAATCCATCACGCTGTCAAGTTTCTTGCTTATCAGATCTTGACTATCCTGAAGCTTTACCTCTGATGGTTTCATTGCTTCTTTAATTGTTTCATCAAATATTTTGGAAAATCTCTCTATTTCAATTTTAAGATCATCTACATTTCTATATCCGTCACTTCTTATTTTCATAAAGCGGTCGTCACCGATATTTAGATAAGTGTTTATTCTATCCTCAAATTCATCGTAGTTGCTTGAGAATTTCATCCTGAATGCTTCCCATATCTCTTTTTTTGCAAAAAAGTCCGCAAAATTCTTGTTTTTGCATTCCACACTATATTTGACCAGAGTATGAGCATATATTGATTCAAATTCATTTTCGGGTCTAATGGAAACACCACATTTTTTAAGCAAATGTACAATCTTTTCATTCCTTGAAACAGATTCCATGGTTTTTTCAAAAGCGAACTCTGCTATTTTACTTAAAACAGAAAAACCGATCTTCGTTAAAACCGATGAAGTGACCATAAACTTCCCTCCTTAAATAACTAATCGAAATGATAGTTATTTTTGATAAATGGTCAAAGAAACAGAAAAATAATACTTTATTTTATATTAATCTCAGACAAGTCCTTCAAAATCAACTGTGATATTGGATTTTTCATCAATGAAAGGGGTGATAAACACAGGGAACTGAAGTCCGAGTTTTTTTGAGAATTGCTTGATAACATTGATTGAATCATTAGCAATTTCAATTTTTTCCGCTGGATACATGTTATAAACAAGTGCGGCAACAGGGATACCTCTGCTTTTTAACATTTCGAGTGTCATCATTGTGTGGTTTATGCTTCCGAGCTTTGGTGAAGAAACCACTATCGTCGGAATGGATCTTTGAGCAATAAAATCAAGCGTTGTATAATCTCTTGTGATCGGAACATAAATTCCGCCAGCCCCTTCGATAAGTATTGTTTCAAAGTTTTCAGCAAGTATTTTCAGGGATTTATCTATTGAGCTGACATCTATTTCGCGACCCTCAAGTTCAGCGGCAAGATGTGGACTTGCAGGATATTTGAAAACAAAAGGGGCAGTGATCCCATCAAGATCGAAACGGTCTGGCTCAACACCCATTATTGATCTATGTACAAGAATATCTTCAGCAATGCCGTCACATCCGGTCTGAACCGGCTTCATGGTCGTTGCTTTTTTACCGATTAAGAGAAAATACTTTGCGATCAGACCGGTTACGACCGTTTTTCCTATGCCGGTGTCAATTCCTGTGATAAAAAACTGATTCATGTCACTTGTCGTCTTTCTTTCTTAATGTGTGCCTTATCGTTGCAGAAAGAACAGCTTTTCGAAGCCGTAATGATGAAGGGGTGATCTCGACGAGTTCATCATCGTTTATAAAATGGATCGCTTTTTCAAGGGTCATCGGTCTTACCGGTGTAAGCGTTACCGCATCGTCTTTGCCCGATGCTCTCATGTTTGTAAGTTTTTTTGCTTTGCATGGATTGACATCAATATCGAGGTCTTTTGAATGTTCACCTATTATCATCCCTTCATACACCGGCATTCCGGGAGTTATGAAAAGTTCGCCTCTCGGTTCAAGGTTGAAAAGCGCATATGCAACGGCTTCGCCTTGACGGTCTGCAACTATCGAACCGGTGAATCTCACCGGAAAATTGCCGCGATACTCTTCATAGCCATCAAAAATTGAATTAAGAGTGCCCGTTCCTTTTGTGTCGGTAAGGAACTGATCACGATAACCGATAAGCCCTCTTGACGGAACCGAAAATTCCATGAAAGCCCTTTCGGAAGTTGAATTGACAAGGTTGAGCATCCGCCCTTTTCTGATCGAAAGTTTTTCTGTTACAACCCCTGTGAACATTTCGTGGCACTCGATATAGACATGTTCGATCGGTTCGTGGATTTTACCGTCGATCTCTTTGAGAATTACAGTCGGTCTTCCTACACAAAGCTCAAATCCTTCACGCCGCATCTGTTCTACAATGATCGCCATCTGAAGTTCGCCTCTCCCTTTTACGATGACATGATCGTTCTGCGGTGGCTCTTCAAGACGGATGGAGACATTCATCAAGGTCTCCTTGTGAAGCCGCTCCTTGATCTTTCTGAGCTGGACATGTTTTCCTTCGCGACCGGCAAGGGGTCCGTTGTTTATGGTGAAGATCATGCTGACGGTCGGCTCATCGACCTTTATCCTTTTTAGCGCTACCGGCTCTTCTATGGTTGCAACTGTGTCTCCGATATGGACATCTTCGATCCCTGCAAGAATTATTATGTCGCCGGGTGCGGCCTCCGTAGTTTCTGCAAGCTTAACCCCTTCATAAGACTGAAGTTTTGAAACCTTAAGTCTTTGATTCTCACCGTTCTCTTTAATGCAGACAAGTGTTTTGTTGCATGTAACTCTACCGTTAATCACTTTGCCGATAGCAAGACGCCCCATGTAATCGTTATAACTCAAATCTGTGACAAGCATCTGGAAAGGTTTTTCAGGATCGTACTGCGGCCCTTTCATTTCGGAAACTATCATATCCATCAGAATATGAAGGTTTTCCCCCTTGTCATCAAGTTTTTTCTGGGCTATGCCGTCTCTTCCGATAGCATACAGTATCGGAAAATCAAGCTGGTCTTCATCAGCACCTAAATCTATGAAAAGATTGTATATTTCGTCAAGGACCTCAACAGGTCTTGCATCTTTTCTGTCAATTTTGTTGATTATCACCATTATCTGAAGCTTTGCTTCGAGAGCTTTTCTTAAAACAAATCTGGTTTGCGGAAGAGGTCCTTCCGAAGCATCAACAAGAAGAATAGCTCCATCAGCCATGGAGAGAGCACGCTCAACTTCTCCACCGAAATCGGCGTGTCCCGGAGTGTCGATGATGTTTATTTTAACCCCTTTCCATTTTATTGAACAGTTCTTGGCGGCGATCGTTATCCCTCTTTCCCTTTCAAGGTCCATGTTGTCCATGATCCTTTCGTTTACAATTTCACCTTCTCTGAACACTCCGCTCTGCCTGAACATGGCGTCAACAAGTGTGGTTTTACCGTGATCTACATGGGCGATGATCGCAACATTCCTGATGTTATCGTTTCTGATTAAGTTGTGCATATGATTTTTCCTATATTTATCTGATTCTGGATTTTACTTTCATGCTTTTCTGCTGGTCTTTGATCATCTTGTTCTGAAGGCGGGTGATCCCTTTTCTGTCAAGCATGAGCTGATACCACATTTCTCCGTATT
>Ga0209717_1000999_pt1 | contig 32498 bp, 23 predicted proteins | sample AD_UKC048_MetaG_FD_184418 | JGI IMG/M metagenome (GOLD analysis project Ga0209717, IMG submission 184418) | Active sludge microbial communities of municipal wastewater-treating anaerobic digesters from USA - AD_UKC048_MetaG (SPAdes) (version 2) | ecosystem: Engineered > Bioreactor > Anaerobic >...
TCCGCCTTCGGCGGGCGTAGATCAAATCGAAAATTATATATGTACGAAGAAGAAGTTTACAACCAATGATTTTCATTCTTCACCCGATGCCTCGTAAATCCACCCGCCGAAGGCGGTTTAATCCGTAAATAATCAACAAGTGGCCATCAGGCCACTAAAAATCCGTTTAAATCCGCACGATCCGAGTCCCCATCCTACTACGTGAGGCGAAGCCGAACAAATCCTTCGTACAAGCCTGACTCACAACTCACAATTCAAAAAAACATAAACTTATACCTCGGCCCGATCAGCAGAAAACCTTCGCGTTCGTAAAAGCGCAGGGTGCGGGCATATTCGTCGCCGGGTGTGGTAACTTCGAGTCGCACCCAGCCGCGTTCTTCGCCGAGTTCTTTGGCGGCATCCAGCAGGATTTTTCCCACCCCTTCCGAGCGGTATTCGGGCACGACATACAGTTCGTTGAGCACGCCGATGTGGCCACCCGCATAGAGTGAAATCGTTTCTACCAGTGTGATCACACCCACTACTTCCCCTTCGTCCATGGCCAGCAGTGTGGAATGGCGGTCGTCCGCTTCTATTTCATCATAAATAGCGGCAATGGCATCGTAGTCGGGGGAGTGGCCCACTTCTTCAAAAAGCGCCGCGAGCAGGGTAGCGACGTCATGTTTATGCGATTCGTCGGCAACAATCAGTTGGATCATAAAAGCGTCCGTTTTATTTTGACGCACCAAGGTAGTTGATTTACGATTTAAGATTACATGACGTACGATTTAAGATTTGGAACGCGACATCACAGACAATCATAAATCGTACGTCATGTAATCTTACATCGTACATCTTCAGCCTTTCACCATTTTCCGGACGGCACAATTCCCGGCCGTTTGCACCTGGTAATACAAAACACCCGGCGCCACGCCCGTCAGGTCTACCCGGATCGTTTGTATGCCTTTGGTATAAGTGCCTGATTTTGAATGTACTACCTGGCCGTTAGCGTCCATGATCGTAAGCGTGGCTTCCGTTTCGGCAGGCAGGTTAAAAGAAATGTCGGTGTAGGCGCCGGCCGGGTTGGGCTGGTTTTGGTGCAATTGAAAATCTCCGCCTGCATTCGGAAAACGAAGTTCCACCTTGGCTGTTTCCAGGTGGTTTCCGGTGCGTAAATAGGCTTCCGCATGCGTAACGTTGCTTCCGATACGCAACATATCATGCAGTTCGCCGGAGCGGCGACTCCTCATGCGAACGGCAAAACGCGCCTGACCGGCCGTTTCGCATGCTACGGTAAGGGTGTTTTTGGAAGGGAACAGCGCAAATTGTTCGGCATTTACCCCCGCACCCGGCAGCACTTCCAGGATATCCAGGTTGTCGGCATTCAGGGTAAACTGAAAACCTTCGGCCCTTTCCGTACTGCTGATGGTGGCGATAAATTCCTCGCCTTCCTTCACCTGTTTGTCGGGTGTTTCAAAAAACAATGTGCGCAGGTCGCGCTCATCGAAAATCGTCAGATCGAGCGGATCGGCAGTGTTGTTCACATCGCCGACTTTGATACCGATAAATTCGATCGCGTCCAGCACCGGTGTGGTGTAGGTAATAGCGGGCATGTTGCCCATGAACGGATTGGCCGGGTTGGGAAAAACAAAATCTGCCGGCAGGAAGCGCCAGGAAGTATTGTTGGGAAACTCGTCGGTGATGCCCAGGATCAGGCTGCGGACCGTTACAATGTCGAACGTAGTGATGCTGCCGCTGCGGTTGGCGTCGGCGGCAATCAGTTTGTACGGCGAGCCGAGCGGCTGAATACCCAGAATATGCCGGGAAATGCCGATCAGATCGGCTGTGGTGACGCCGTTCGCGTGGGAATTGTTTTTCAGGAGTCCCAGTCCGAATTCCGTGTTAACGGGCAGCGGAGGAAACTGTACCGTGCCGGTTTCGTCGGTTATTTCCGTTACGTTCAGCGGAATAGCGGGCGCAACCAACTGAACCGCCACCTCTTCGATGGGCTGTAAGGTTTCGGTTCTGGCCAGGCAAAACACACTGGAAGGCGGTTCAGAACACACGCCGGTCGTGTCGGTCAGGTAAACCTGAAAGGAGCAGACAGCGATGTTGCCGCAGGCATCGCTTACTTCGTAACGCACCACCGTATTGCCCATTGGAAAACCTACCAGCGTGTCAGCAAATACCGGCTGAATAATGCCGTTGTCCAATACATTGGACGGCAGGGGGAAATGCAGGGTGTCGATCGCCGTACCGTTGTTCCACACAGCAATGGCACTTTGAATAGCCGAACAAGGCTGCGTTACAGCAAAATCGGGCAGAATGATCAATCCCTGGCAATTGTTATCGGCCGCAACATTGATAAAAAGTGGCTCCGGGCACTCCAGAATCGACGGTGTGGGATTGGTGGTGAAAACTTGTTGCACCTGTTCCCGAACCACAAAAGCACACCAATCGAGCGCCAGCCATTTCCGGTATAAAACATCGCCGCAGGAATTATCCAGCGAATCCGTATACCCCACGCCCAGCCTGCCAAAAACAGTTCCGGAATAAAATACATGATTGTTCGTAATGATATAAGGCAGTCCGGTGAATTCGGGCGCCGTACCTCCGTTGGGGCAGGAGCCGATGGAATCTATCGGGAAAACGATTTCATCCAGCGTATGCTCTTCCAACTTAATTTTTTGCTGGCACGTGCCGAGGTTGCCGCTCGCATCGATAGCGCGCCAGGTGCGGGTGATGATACCGCTGAATGCGGAATCGCAGGGATACACCTGATAATTATCTACATAGGTCAGGTTCACAGCACCGCCACAGGCATCCGCCGCCGTTGAAACGGCATTCGCAAACCCGAGGCTGTCGCGCAGAAAAGCAGGCGTGCGGATACCGAATAAAACGGAAACCGCCACATTTTCACCACAGGTTAATACCGGCGGGAGCCCGTCCTGTATCTTGACCTGCCCCGTGCAGGAGTAGCCGCTCACCGTATCACGTGCACGGTACAAGTATGTTTTTAAAACGTCGGAGGGACCGAAAACGGCAGGCAACCACGGCCCCGAACCATACGGGAGTGTTTTATCCACTTCAATGATCATATCGGGCGGTACGGTCGCCAGGTTCAGAAAGGCCGATATGGCCGGCGTCGCCGTGCAGGTTTCCGAAAGCGCCACATTGATCTGCGTTTTGCAGGTGTCGATGTTGACAGAGCCCGTTTTTCCAAACACGGAAGAAACACACAAGGCTATCAAAAGAAGTGGCAGAAGCGTACCGATTTTTTTCATGAATGAGGCTTGATAAAAGGTGGAGCGTTTATTTAATGCTATGTATGCTATTGATACACTTGGTTTTATCATAATAATTTGAGCAAGCGAAGCCATGCCAAAACCGGGCCACGGATGTTTAAATGCCGCGCAGATGCCAAAAACGTAATCCGGCTGTCGGGCGGCTTTCTGAATTCCTGTGGTGTTTACCGATACATTTCCGCGGTTCACCTATCGACCCTTTGCGGGTGACATTTGAGACATAGTTTTGTGTCAACACTGAAAATATGCACAAACTACTTGTACTCTCCCTTTTGCTTGGCGTTTCGGGCTTGTCCGCACAAACCCGTGCAGATTCCGTCCGGCTCGACCGATTTTATTACGGCTCTCTCGAAAAAGTGCTCGACGAGATCAGCACCGAATCCGGGGTGCGCTTCGTTTTCGACCGGCCTGCGCTGGCCCGCATCCGGATAGAAGAACGCCCGTTCAACAAGCCGCTGCTTCGTTTCCTCGAACAGGTATTGCGCCCGAAAGATTTGAAATTCCTGATCCTGCCCGACGGAGCCGTCCGCATCATGGGCGCTTACGAAAATCCGGAAACGGAAGCGCTCACCCGAAAACCTTCGGCGAAAACGGGGGCAAAACAAAAAAACATACATGTAGCCGGACTCATCACCGACCGTGCATCGGGCGAAGCCCTGCCCTTCGTTTCGGTGCGCGTGCTCGGCGAACCCATCGGCACCACGGCCAATGTCGACGGGCAATTCACCCTGCTGCACGTGCCCACCGATACCAATACGCTGATTTTTACGTACGTCGGCTACGAGCCTGTGCAGGTTTTCCTGGCACCCGGTGCGCCGCTCACGGAACTACAGGTCACCATGCAATCGGAAGCCACCCTGCAGGAAGTGGTGGTGACGGCCGAAAAAGAAGAACTACTCAAGGCATCCGAACAGGTGTCGATGTTTAAAATGACACCCGCCAAACTGGCAACCCTGCCTTCGCTGGGCGAGCGCGATATTTTTCGTTCGTTCCAGTTGATGCCGGGTATCAGTGCCGCCAACGAACACACAAGCGGTCTCTACGTTCGCGGCGGTACACCCGACCAGGTCCTTACACTCTACGACGGGTTCACCGTTTACAATGTCGATCACCTGTTCGGTTTTTTCTCCGCCTTCAACTCCAATTCCATCAAGGACGTGCAGTTGTACAAAGGCGTGTTCGACGCCAAATATGGCGGCCGGCTTTCTTCCGTGGTCGAAATTACAGGCAAAGACGGCAACAACCGCCGCTTCAATGCCGGCGGCGACCTCAGTCTGCTCAGCGCCAATGTGTGGATAGAGCAACCTTTCGGTGAAAAATTCACCACGATCGTCACCGCCCGGCGCAGCTGGAAAGGCCCGCTGTATGAGAAAATTTTCGACCGGTTCAGCGGGGAAACCGAAACGAACGCCGGCCCTTTCGGAAACCGCTTCGGCAATGCGCAGGTGTCGTCGTATTTTTATGACATCAATGCCAAGGCCACCTGGAAACCCAACGAGCATGATGTGTACTCCTTGAGTTTTTACAGCGGCGCCGACAAACTCGATAATTCCATCACACCCCAGTTGCCTTCCGGATTCGGCGGCGGCGGCGGGCGGCTCAACCTCGGCATCACCGACCTGACCAACTGGGGCAACACGGGCGCCAGCCTGAAATGGAGCCGTAAATGGAGCGACCGCCTGTATTCCAACACACTCGCCAGTTATTCCAGTTATTTTTCCAAACGCGACCGCTCCAGCAGCGGCACGTTTGAAATGGACGGCGAAACCCAGGAAATTCGCCGCGGCACCCTCGAAAACAACAGTCTGAAAGATTTTTCCGCCAAAACGGACTGGGAATGGAAATTTGTGCCGGGGCAGCAACTGGAGTTCGGCGCCTCCGCCACCCAAAACGACATCACGTACACCTACGCCCAGAACGATACATCCACCTTGCTCGATCGCAGCACGGCAGGATTGACCGCCACGGCGTACCTGCAGGACAAAGCCTCGTTTTTGAAGGAAAAACTGGTCGTCACGCCCGGCATCCGCGCTACCTGGTTTTCGCCTGCCGGCAAAATGTATTACGAGCCGCGCGCCAATGTTTCCTACAAACTCAGCAGCACCGTCAAATTGAAAGCGGCAACGGGATTGTATTACCAGTTTGCCAAACGGGTGATCCGCGAAGACGTTCTGAGCGGCAGCCGCGATTTCTGGGTACTCACAGACGGCGACCGGCTGCCCGTTGCCAGTAGCAGGCAATATGTGGTGGGAGCGGCCTGGGAAAACAAGAAATGGTTGTTCGACGCTGAAACGTATTATAAAACACTGGACGGACTCACGGAATATTCGCTGCGGTTTACGCCCAGCGGGCCCGGACAATTCAATTACGAGGAAAATTTCTTCAACGGAACCGGCACGTCCCGCGGTATCGACCTGCTCCTGCAAAAAAAATACGGTCGCTTCAACGGCTGGGTCGGTTACACGTTGAGCGATACGCGCCAGCATTATCCGGTGTACGGCTCCGAATTTTATGCTTCCAACGACGTCACGCACGAATTCAAAGTCACCGGACTTTATCATTGGCGGAAATGGGATTTTTCAGCCACCTGGATCTACGCTTCCGGCAAGCCCTACACAGCGCCCGAAGGCGGCTATCAGGTTACGTTGCTCGACGGCACGACGCAGGATTTCCTGAACGTGTCGGCCAAGAATGCCTATCGGTTACCGGATTATCACCGCCTCGACATTGCCGCCACCTACAATTTTCTGCTGGGCAAAGCGCCCTCCACATTCGGCATCAGCCTTTTCAATTTGTACAACCGCGCCAACGTGTGGTACAAGGAATTTGAAATCATCAACAACCAGGTCATTTCGACCGATGTAAACTACCTGGGCATCACGCCCAACCTTACTCTCGGCGTAAAACTGCGCTAACGTACCACCGAACACGTACCACCGAACCCCAGTTCGGTGAAAAAAAACATACCACCGAACCCCAGTTCGGTGAAAAAACACCACCGAACCCCTGGTTCGGTTCAAAACACTAACCGAACTGGGATTCGGTTGTACATCGCCATGAAAAAAATACTCATACTTCCGCTTTTTCTCCTCTTCCTCTCCGCCTGCGAAAAAACCGCGCTCACCACCGCCTCCGATTCGGTGAACCGCCCGGTGGTGGAAGCCTATCTCTCGCCCGGCCAGGTGCCTGCTGTCAAGGTGACGCACCAACTGGCCTTTGCCAGCACAGACACGTTGGCCCGCCCGGTAGAAGGGCTGGAAGTATTCATCGAAACGGACGGCGCCGAGCACCCGCTCGCTTATTCGGCGGTCGATAGCGTGTATCACGCCGACGGTACCTGGCAGGTAGAAGCCGGCAAAACGTACCGCCTGCATTTTCAGTACAATGGCGGCGTGGTGGAAGCCGAATCGGTAGTGCCGGAGAAACCGCAGGCGTTTACCGCTTCTGCGGGCAGTATTGCCATTCCGGATTTTTCTCCCGGCAGCGGCGGCGGAATGCCAACGTTTCCCGATCCTATCGAACTGGGCTGGGCAAATACCGACGGCGCGTACTATCTCGTCGTTGTGGAAAATCTCGAAACCGATCCGGTGGCTATTTATGAAGACAATGGCGACACGAACAGACCGCCACGGCCCGTTTTTCGCAGCGAACCGGAACAAACCAATGCCTACGAAATAGGTTTCCGCAATTTCCAGTATTACGGTACCCACCGCGTCATTCTGTTCAAACTGAATGCGGAATACGCTTCCCTGTACGATGACAACGGGAATAGTTCGCAAAACCTCACTTCGCCGTATTCGAACGTGACCAACGGACTGGGTATTTTCACCGGACTGAACGCGGACACGCTCATGGTGGAGGTGACGCAGTAAGAGCCTCCCCCTCCCGGTTCTCACGGATTTCCGTTAAAACGGGTAGGGCCTAAAATGGCTTTTTTCAGGGATTTCGCAAACGGTGAAGTCGGCCGACCTTTGTAGCATGCCGGCATCGTCCCAAGGGACCGATTTTTTCACCTGACAAACGAAATCATGAAAAAGCAATTTTTACCCCTCCTGCTCACTATGTGCGCCATATTCGATCTGAGCGCACAGTGCCACACACTCACACTTCCGTACGGCGTGGTACAAACCGACATCAGCCGCGGATACAAGATTATTGCCGCACAGGACGGCACTTTTGTGATAGCGGGCGAATGGAACGACGAAGCCTTTCTGATGAAAGTAAATGCCCAGGGAGAACAGCTGATTCTGAAAAAATTCGGCGCCCAGATCGGCGGACAATCTACCTTCCACGATGTGGTAGATGCTCCCGACGGCGGGTTTGTTGCGGTCGGCCAATGCGACAACTGCACCGTTCCTGAAGACTCGATGTTGAAAGTCATCGTCATCAAAACCGACGCTAATCTTCAAATCGATGCCGGAATCGGTGTGAAAAAATTCGGTTCCGCTACGGATGGCACTTCAACAACCCAAAACGAACGATATGAGCCGGTCATAACGCGCACCGGAAATACCTACACGCTGGCAGCCGGTGTAAAAGTGGGCGCCGGCCTGAATCCGCAAAATACTGTGATCACGCGTTTGTCGGAAAACCTCGATCCCGTTTGGGAAAAAATGTACAACCTCGGTTTTTTCGAAATTCCGTACGACATCGTAGCAACCGGCGACGGGTTCATTTTGCCCGTCAACCGTGCTTTTTTGCCGCAGGCCGTTTTGTTGAAAATTGACCCCGACGGAAACATGTTGTGGAACAAACCTTTCACCATCGACCCTGCCCGCAATGTGGTGTACCTTCCTGCCACCCATGAGGTGGTGGTGATAGGGGAGCGGACCGACATGCCCAACAACCGCGACGCATTTATGATGCGTTTCGATGCAGCCACCGGCGCTGCCCTCGATTCCCTGCGCTGGGGCGAGCCGCTGGGCGACGAAGGCCAGGACGTGCAACTGCTGGGAAATGGCGACCTGCTGGCCGGCGTGCGCACCAACCTGCCCAACCCGTTCGGCATTTACGGCACCTCCAGAATATACCGCATTCAGGCGCATCCCTTACAGGTGTTGTGTTATGAAAATATTCCCAATCCCGACAACATTACCAACGTGTTGCTGACCAGCATCGTGCCGCTCAGCACGCAGGGAAAGGATTATGCCGTGACGGGTATCCGGGGATTCAACAACCGCACTTTTTTTCACTTGCGGGAAGACTGTGAAATCAATTACCAGTCGGCCGCCATTTGTGCAGGTGAAACCTTCACTTTGCCGGACGGGCAAACGGTTAGCCTGGCGGGTATTTATCAAAGCACCCTCAACGGGATTCACGGCTGCGATAGCCTGGTGCAAACCAGCGTGACAATCAGCACCCCCGTAGAGGCCGACAGCGTAGAAATACATGCCGATACCGGTTCGGGCAACGGCAGCATTAGCCTGCAACTGGTGAGTGGCGGTACGGCGCCGTACACGTTCCTTTGGAGCACCGGTGCTACCGGAAATGCAATCGGCGGGCTTGCAACCGGCAATTATTCGGTAACGCTGTCGGATGCTGCCGGGTGCCCGGCGGTTTTTTCGTTTGCCGTTGACCTGGAAGTCGCCACCAGTGCGCCGCAGACGTATTTGAATTTTACCGTTTATCCCAATCCGTTTGCAGAAAATCTACAGGTGCTTCTGGAAATGGAAAATGCAACGGGAGCCGATTATTCATGCAGGCTTATTGATACGAACGGGCGGGTGTGTACGACTTTCCGCTTGCAGCATGGAGTAAAGCACAGCGTGGAAACGGATCGCCTGCCTTCAGGAGTGTATGGGCTGCAATTGATTGAAAATGAAAAGGTTGCCATTCAGCAGGTTGTTGTGAAAATTTGAATAGGTTCACAAAAATGATAAACTTATATCGGCTCTAAACAAAAAACGATGGCCTCTTGCTCCCTGTTAATTTCGGACTTATCTCGTTACTTTTGCCGGAAATCCTCTCTGACATGGACGTTGAGTTTTTGGCACGACTGCAATTTGCGTTCACCATTGCGTTCCACTACATCTACCCTCCGCTGAGTATCGGCTTGGGCATGATGCTCATTTTTCTGGAAGGCATGTTCCTCCGTACGGGCGACAAGCAATACGAGCACCTGACCCGTTTCTGGATCAAAATTTTCGCACTCATTTTTGGTATCGGCGTAGCGACAGGCATCGTCATGGAATTCGAATTCGGCACCAACTGGGCCACCTATTCGCGTTACGTGGGCGATATTTTCGGGTCGGCGCTGGCGGCGGAAGGCATTTTCGCGTTCGCGCTGGAATCCGGATTTCTCGGGGTGCTGCTATTCGGCTGGAACCGGGTGAGCCCGCGGGTGCACTTTTTTTCGACAATTATGGTGGCTTTGGGTTCCATGTTTTCTGCCATTTGGATTGTGGTGGCCAATTCGTGGATGCAGACGCCGGCAGGATATCGCATCGAAGGAGAGGGCGTACACGCCCGGGCTGTGGTGACCGATTTCTGGGCCATGGTGTTCAATCCGTCTTCCATGGACCGCCTGCTGCACGTCATACTGGGCGCTTTCCTGGCCGGTTCGTTTCTGGTGCTCAGCGTACACGCCTGGTATCTGGTGAAAGGCCGGTTTCTGCAAATGTCGGAAAAGGCGTTTCGGGTGGCCCTGATCTTTGCTACGGCCGCCGCGCTCACGCAACTGTTCAGCGGGCACCGCTCGGCCAAACTGATCGCCGAATACCAGCCCGCCAAACTGGCCGCTTTCGAAGGCCATTACGACAGCCTCGCCGTGGCCGATATGTACCTGTTCGGTTGGGTAAATGATAAAGCGGAACAGGTGCATGGCGTTGCTATTCCCAACATGCTGAGTTTTCTGGTACATGAAGACATGGACGCTCCCGTTACGGGCCTGCATGCTTTCAAAAAAGAAAACCGGCCTCCGCGCGTTAATTTCGTGTTCCAGACTTACCACCTCATGATCACGATCGGCATGTTGCTGATCGGGTTGACGTTGCTGGCCAGTTTTCTCCTGTGGCGCGGCCGACTTTTCCGGCAAAAATGGCTGTTAAGGCTTTTTGTGCCCGCCGTATTATTGCCTCAAATCGCCAACCAGATGGGCTGGTATTCCGCAGAAGTGGGCCGCCAGCCCTGGGTAGTATATGGTATGCTTCGCACTTCCGAAGGCCTTTCCAAATCGGTTACGGCCGATCAGGTGTGGTTTTCCCTGCTGCTCTTTTCCTGGGTATATGTGCTGCTGTTCGTGCTGTTTATTTATTTGCTGAATAAAAAGATCGTGCACGGCCCCGACACGGGCGAAGAAGGGGTGGAGGATGTGCCCGATTATTCGAAACGGTTTAAAAGTGATGAGTTATAAGTGATGAGTTATGAGTTATTGGTGCAAGCCCTCGGTTTGAGAACTGAAAATGCCAGAGGTTACCACCAATAACTCATAACTCATCACTCATAACTCATCCCTAACAATTCACAACTCACAACTCACAACATGAACACCCTGCTCGGCATAGAACTCTCCACCTGGTGGTTTCTCGTACTCGGCGCGGTTTTTTCGGGCTACGCCATTCTCGACGGCTTCGATCTGGGTGCGGGCGCTTTGCACCTGTTTTTCCGGAAAGAAGAGAGCCGTCGTATTGCACTGAACGCCATCGGTCCGGTGTGGGACGGTAATGAAGTGTGGCTGGTGATCGGCGGCGGAGCGCTTTTTGCCGGATTCCCTGCGGTGTATGCCACTGTACTTTCGGCTTTTTACGTGCCGTTCATGTTGCTGCTGACGGGACTGATTTTCCGCGCCATCAGCATCGAGTTTCGCAGCAAAGAGCCCATGCGCTGGTGGCGGCTTGTGTGGGACATTAATTATTCCGCTTCCAGCATACTTGTTGCCGGGCTGCTGGGCCTGATATTGGGAAATGTGATCCAGGGCATCGCCATCGGGGCCGATTATGAATACAAGGGCAGCACCTGGGATTTTTTCAACCCCTTCGCACTGCTCACCGGACTGACGACCATTGCGCTGTTTGCCATGCACGGCGCCATTTACCTGGTAATGAAAACCGAAAACCGTCTGCATGCGCGCCTGATGGGCATGGTGGCCGTTACGAGCCGCGGGTTTGTGGTGCTGTATTTTATCCTGACGATGGCTACACTCATTTATATTCCGGAAATGGCCGACAAGTTTCGCCGGCATCCGACGCTGTTTGTGGCCCCGGCACTGGCGGTTTTGTTTGCCATCAATGTGCGCCGGATGGCGGAAAAACGCAGATATATGCTCGCATTCGTGTTTTCCGGACTTACGACGGCATTTCTGCTGGTATTGGTGGCCATGGGATTGTTTCCGGTAATCGTACCGAGCAGCATCGATCCCGCTTTTCACCTGACGGCTCAAAACAGCGCTTCTACACCGTATACCCTGCGTATCTTGCTGCTCATTGCCGCCATTGGAACGCCGCTGGTAGCCTTTTATACGGGGTTTGTTTTCTGGACGTTCCGGGGTAAGGTGAAACTTGATAAAACCAGTTATTAGGGTGTTTAGGGTGTGGTGTTTGGTGTTTCGGGTACATTGCCCAAGCATACTGAACCCACCTAAAAACAAAACACCACCAACGAAACACCAAAAAAATGCTCGTTCCACTGCTGCTGATCGACGACGAAGCCCCGCTTCGTTCCCTGCTCGCCCGCATCCTGGGCCTGGAGCAATATCTGGTGACCGAAGCCGGTACGGCGAAAGAAGGGTTGCGCCTGCTTGAAAAAGAAGATTTTCCAATCATTCTGTGCGACGTGAAACTGCCCGATGGCAATGGCGTGGAACTGGTATCGCAATTTAAAAAAATCCGGCCGGCCAGCGAAGTGATACTCCTCACCGCTTACGGCACTATTCCCGGCAGCGTTAAAGCCATTCAGCACGGTGCTTTCGATTACCTGACCAAGGGCGACGACAACGACCGTATTCTGCCGGTCGTGAGCCGGGCTGCCGAAAAAGCGATGCTCCAGCGCCGTATCCGGCAACTCGAAGAAAAAGTAGGCCGTAAATACCATTTCGACAACATGCTCGGCCATTCGACAGCCCTGCTGCGTGCGGTCGATCTGGCAAAAAAAGTAGCGCCCACCGACGCTACTGTACTCCTGACGGGCGAAACGGGCACCGGAAAAGAGGTGTTCGCCGAGGCTATTCACCAGGCCAGCACGCGCAACACCAAAACCTTCGTGGCCGTGAATTGCAGCGCCCTGGGCCGCGAAATCCTCGAAAGCGAACTCTTCGGCCACAAAGCCGGCGCATTTACCGGGGCTATCCGCGACAAAAAAGGCCTGTTCGAAGAAGCGCACCAGGGCACGTTGTTTCTCGACGAAATCGGCGAAATGCCGCTGGATTTACAGGCAAAACTGCTCCGCGTGCTCGAAACCGGTGAATTTATGCGGGTGGGCGACACCAAAACAATCCGTACCGACGTGCGCATCATTGCCGCGACCAATCGCGACCTGTTGCAGGAAAGCGGCGATGGCCATTTCCGCTCCGACCTGTATTATCGCCTCTCGGTGTTCCAGATTCAACTGCCCGCCCTGCGCGACCGGAAAGGAGATATCCCGGTGCTGGCTGCCTGGTTTGCCCGTTTTTTTGCCGACAAAATGAATCGCCCCGTTCCTGAACTGGCGCCCGATTTTATCGAAAAACTGATTCAGTACGACTGGAAAGGCAATATCCGCGAACTGAAAAACGTGATCGAACGCGCCGTAATCCTGGCTTCGGGCACCCTCACGGCCGACCTGCTTCCTGCTGAAATCCTGTTCGCCGCCGACCACGAATCTGCCGGCAGCGGCTCTTCCTTCGATCTTTCCGCCTCGGAAAAAACTTTGATTCGCAAAGCCCTCCAACACACAAAAGGTAACAAAACGGAGGCGGCGCGCCTGCTCGGCGTGGGACTGACGACGCTGTACCGGAAGATCGAGGAGTATGGGTTGAATGGGTAATACTATTTTTCAAAATGGGAATCGGACAGGAGTGCCCGGGTAATCATTCGATGACTTCGAGTCATCGGATGATTACCCGGGCACTCCTGTCCGATTCCCATTTTGAAAAAAACCTTTCCATTTTGGTAGGGTCGGCGAACAACCCGGTACAGCAAACATGCAGTGAATTTATTTTTAATAGGTTGATTGTCAATATATTATAATATTTTTTTAAAAAATAATTAAAGACTGGTCCGTATTTGGCAAAGAGGCATGTGTGTCATCAGATGAATAAAGGGATGGCACACCTGAAAAATGAATACGCAAAATATTATGGAAGTATTCCACCGGTCGCGCCGCTTAATTGCACTCACCCGTGATTGTATTTTAGATCGCCAGTACAGGAAACTCCGGCAGTGTTTATTGATTGCAGAAAAACAACTGCAGGAAGGAAACAGCCAGGAAAAAATGGTCATTCAGAACGACTACATGTTCTCGCTGTCTACTTTGATTGACCGCCTCGGTCAGGAGCGCAAGATCGTTTTGGGGCTGTTGCCCCCCATGTTGCAGCGCGCCTATCTCTCGCAGATAAACACATCCGGTGTATAACTATTTCCAATGAACATCAGTTGGTTTTATGATCATAATCAATAGAATATGAATATAAAATATCAAATTTTGTTTATCGGAATTCACTTCGATTCAAAATAAAAATCACCATGACTTTACTATTGCTCGCTGCCGGACTCCTCTGTTTCGGGCTGTTTTTCCGCGCCACCGATTTTTTCGAAAAAATTTAAACTGCCTTCTCCATGATCTGGCTTTTCATTATTTCCATAATGGTTTTCGGCTACCTGGTTTATGTGTTGCTGAAACCTGAAAAATTCTGATTGGTTGAGGTTGTTGAGAATGTTGAGGGGTTGAGAATGTTGAGAATGTTGAGGGTGCTTCGCCCAATCATCTCAACTGTTCCCCTCAACAACCTCAACCCTCAACAACCTCAACAACCTCAATCCTCAACAATCTCAACCCTCAACAACCTCAACCCTCAACACCCTCAACCCTCAACAACCTCAACCCTCAACATTCTCAACCCCTCAACAACCTCAACCATTCTCAACTTTCTCCACAACAATGAATACCGAAATCACAGGCATCCTTGCCTCCTTTTTTCTTACCCTGGCCCTGGCCTGGCCGCTGGGGCGCTACATCGCCCGGGTGTATGCCGGGGAACGTACCTGGACCGATCTGGTGCTGGGCCCTGTCGAACGATTGTTTTTCCGCGTCAGCGGTATCGATTCCACCCGTGAAATGACCTGGGTAGAGCACATGAAAGCCATGCTGACCATCAATTTGCTTTGGTTTTTGCTGACCATGTTCGTACTGATGAACATGGCCTGGCTTCCGCTCAACCCCGACGGCAACCCGTCGATGTCGCCCGACCTGGCGTTCAATACCACGATTTCCTTTGTCGTCAACTGCAATTTGCAGCACTATAGCGGCGAATCGGGCCTGAGTTACCTCGGCCAGATCTGGCTCATGTTCCTGCACTTCGTGAGTGCCGCCACAGGTATGGCCGCAGCGGCGGTGCTGTTCAACGCCCTGCGCGAACGGCAGACCACGGCGCTGGGTAATTTTTACGACTATTTCCTGAAATCCTGCACGCGCATTTTGTTGCCGATTTCCATGGTGGTAACGCTGTTCCTCCTGTTCAGCGGCACACCGATGACCTTCGAAGGAAAAGACACCATCGTCGGTTTGCAGGGCGATACCATTCAGGTGAGCCGCGGACCGGTGGCTGCATTTGTCGCCATCAAACACGTGGGCACCAACGGCGGCGGCTTCTTCGGGGCCAACTCCGCCCACCCGCTGGAAAACCCTACCTATTTTACCTCAATGGTAGAAATGGTGGCGCAATTCATCATTCCGCTGGCGATGGTGTTTGCCTTCGGTTTTTTCCTGCGCCGCCGCAAATTTGCGCTCATGGTATTCGGGGTGATGACCATTGGGTTCTTGTTGCTGGTCATCCCGAACATCCTTTTTGAAATGAACGGCAACCCCGCCATTTCTGCCATGGGTGTCGACCAGGCCTCGGGAGCGCAGGAAGGCAAGGAAATGCGAATAGGCGCAGGTTTGTCGGCTTACTGGAGTATTCTGACAACCGTCATATCCACCGGGTCGGTCGGCGCCATGCACGACAGCACGATGCCGCTTTCCGGCATGAACGAATTGCTGGCGATGATGGTCAACGGTTTTTACGGCGGCTGCGGCGTCGGACTGCTCAATTTCTTTATCTACATCATCATTGCCGTGTTCATCGCCGGCTTGATGGTCGGCAGAACGCCGGAATTTATGGGTAAAAAAGTGGAAGCCCGCGAGGTGAAAATCGCCATGCTGGTCGCCTTGCTTAGTCCGCTGCTCATCATGGGCGGCACGGCCCTGGCCGCCTGGATGCAGGTGCAAAATCCCGACCTGCCCTGGTTGAACAACCCCGGATTTCACGGTTTTTCCGAAATGCTGTATGAAATGACTTCCGCCAATGCCAACAACGGTTCCGGATTCGAAGGCTTGGGCGACAACAACCCGTTTTGGAATATTTCCACCGGATTTGTGCTGCTGCTCGGTCGTTTTATTCCCATCATCGGCCCCATCGCCATTGCCGGTTTGCTGGCTTCAAAAAAATACATTCCGGAAAGCGCAGGCACCCTGAAAACGGACACGGCAACTTTCGGCGTCATGATCTTTTCCGTGATCGCCATCCTTACCGCGCTGTCCTATTTTCCGGCGCTGGCGCTGGGGCCGATCGCGGAGTTTTTTTCCATGTGAAACAAATCGGCAACATCCTTCGGGCCTTGCCTGTCAACCCTGATAACTGATAACCGATAACTGATAACAAAAAATGAAAAATACATCAAAAAAGGGCTTATTCCAGCCCGAACTGGTACGTGCCGCTTTGTGGCAGTCGGTCGTCAAACTCGACCCGCGCCAGATGTTTCGCAACCCCGTTATGTTTACCGTGGAAGTAGGTACTGCCATCATGCTGGTGGTCACGCTGCTCTCCATGAACCCTGCTGCCGACACAGCCACGCTCGGCCACCCGGGCTACAATTTTGTGGTGTTTGTACTGCTGCTGCTGACGGTTTTGTTCGCCAATTTCGCCGAGGCATTTGCCGAAGCGCGGGGCAAGGCGCAGGCGGAAAGCCTGCGTAAAACCCGCAAGGACACACCGGCACGAAAACTGGGTGCCGATGGAAATGTGACCTTAGTGTCATCGTCCCTGCTGCGTCGCGGCGACCGGTTCGTATGTGAAGCCGGCGACATCATCCCGACCGACGGAGAAATCACCGAAGGCCTGGCTACCATTGACGAAAGTGCCATTACCGGCGAATCGGCGCCGGTGATCCGCGAAGCGGGCGGCGATAAATCGAGTGTGACCGGCGGTACGAAAGTCTTGTCGGACCGTATTGTGGTGCAGGTGAGCGTTCAGCCCGGCGAAAGTTTTCTGGATAAAATGATCGCCCTGGTGGAAGGCGCCAGCCGGCAAAAAACGCCCAATGAGATCGCGCTGACTATTTTGCTGGCCGGTTTCACCATCGTCTTCGTCATCGTATGTGTGACGCTCAAACCGTTTGCAGATTATGCGAATACGCCGATTTCGATTGCGGCGTACGTGTCATTGTTCGTTTGCCTCATCCCGACTACCATCGGCGGCTTGCTGTCGGCTATTGGGATAGCGGGGATGGACCGTGCCTTGCGCGCCAACGTGATCACCAAATCGGGTAAAGCCGTGGAAACGGCCGGCGACCTCGACGTGCTGCTGCTCGATAAAACGGGCACCATCACCATCGGGAACCGCAAAGCCACCCATTTTTACCCGTCAGCAGGTATAAAAGAATCGGAATTTATCCGCTATGCCGTCCTTTCCTCGCTGGCCGACGAAACGCCGGAAGGGAAATCTATCGTGGAACTGGCGGGAAAAGAAGCAACGCAGGGATTGAGCGTCGACGGCGCGCGCCTGATCAAATTCTCCGCCGAAACGCGCAGCAGCGGCGTGGACATGTCCGACGGCGCACGCATCCGTAAGGGTGCGTTCGACGCCATCCGCAACCTGGCCGCCAAAGCCGGCAACCCGCTGCCGCCGGCGACTGAAACACAGGTTTCGGATATTGCCAAACAAGGCGGTACGCCGCTGGTGGTTGCCCTGAACGAAAAAGTGGTCGGCGTGATCGAACTACAGGACATCATCAAACCCGGTATCCGCGAGCGCTTCGAACGCCTGCGCCGCATGGGTGTTAAAACCGTGATGGTAACGGGTGATAATCCGTTGACTGCCAAATATATAGCCAACGTGGCGGGTGTCGACGATTTTATTGCGGAAGCCAAACCGGAGGATAAAATGAATTACATCCGCGCCGAACAGGAACAAGGCAAACTGGTGGCCATGATGGGCGACGGTACCAACGACGCACCCGCACTCGCGCAGGCCGACGTAGGTGTGGCCATGAACAGCGGCACCCAGGCTGCCAAAGAGGCTGGCAATATGGTCGACCTCGACAACGACCCGACCAAACTGATCGAAATCGTCGAGATCGGCAAACAACTGCTCATGACGCGCGGTACGCTCACCACGTTCAGCATCGCCAACGACGTAGCCAAATATTTCGCCATCGTTCCGGCGCTGTTCATGACGGCTATTCCGGCCCTGCAACACCTCAACATCATGCGCCTGGCTTCGCCGGAATCGGCTATTTTGTCGGCGGTGATTTTCAACGCCCTGATCATTCCGGCGCTCATTCCGCTGGCCCTGAAAGGGGTGGCTTACAAACCCATCGGCGCCTCGGCGCTGCTGCGCCGCAACCTGTTTATTTACGGATTGGGCGGGGTAGTGGTGCCGTTTGTTGGGATCAAGTTGATTGACCTGTTGGTGGCGATGGTGTTTTAGAAAAAAAATAAAATCAATATTTCAGCCATGAACCGCTCTTTTTCTCTTTCCATAAAAGTTACGCTGGGCACAATTGTTTTGTTGACAGCCCTGCTTCCATTTACCCAATTTTTTCGAAAACAGGAACAAACCGTACAAATAGAACCTGAAATCCAGGATTTTCCCGAAGAAGTAGCCTTGTTTATATAAAATCATTCGTCATGAAATCGCATATTTTTCCTGCAATAAAACTCACGCTTTGCTGCGCCCTGCTGCTCACCGTGCTCTACCCGCTGGCTATGTTCGGCATCGGTCTGGCCATCGCGCCGAATAGCGGTAAAGGTGAAGTCGTGCAAGCCGCCGGCCGCACAATTGGCTACCACCGCATCGGTCAACCGTTCAGCGACGACAAATACTTCTGGTCGCGGCCGTCGGCCGTTGGCTACAATGCTGCCGGTTCGGCGGGTTCCAACAAAGGCCCTTCCAATCCCGACTATCTGGCCACCGTACAAGCCCGGCTAGATTCCTTTCTGGTGCACAATCCCGGGGTTACTGCCGCTCAGGTGCCGTCCGAACTGGTGACTGCTTCCGGCTCCGGTCTCGACCCGGATTTGTCGCCCGAAGGAGCAAAAATACAGGCCGCCCGGATCGCCCGGGTACGCAACATCGATCTAGCCCGGGTCAACCGGCTGATTGATGAGCATACACAAAAACCGCTGCTGGGCTTGTTCGGAACTTCTACCGTGAACGTATTAGATCTCAACCTGGCACTGGATGCTTTATAATGACGTAGTGGTGGCATGGAATTGTGGACCGAGGGCAAATTTATTTACCCGACAGGTAAATAAATTTGCCCTCGGTCCACAATTCCATGCCACCACTACGCGGAGAACCCATTCAATATCAAACCATTTTTTTGACATGAAAAACGCACTCACCATTTTAATATGCCTGTTCATCTTACAGGCACAGGCACAGGCACAAACGCCCGACTCCGCCAAAATCACCCTCAGCGCCTACGTGGAAACGTACTACAGTTACGACTTTAACGAACCTGCCGACCACAACCGGCCCGGGTTCCTGTACAACCACAACCGGCACAACGAATTCAATATCAACCTGGCCTACGTGAAAGCGGCGTACAGCGCTGAAAATATCCGCGCCAACCTGTCGCTGATGGCCGGCACCTACGCCAATGCCAACCTCGCTGCCGAACCGGGTGTTTTGAAAAACATCTACGAAGCCAATGTTGGGGTACGGCTGTCGCCCAAAGTCTGGCTCGATGCAGGTATTTTGCCTTCCCACATCGGGTTTGAAAGCGCCATTTCCAAAGATTGCTGGACGCTGACCCGCGGACTGCTGGCGGAAAACTCGCCGTATTACGAGAGCGGCGCCAAACTGACTGTTACGCCCAACGACAAATGGACTTTGTCGGCGCTGGTCATGAACGGCTGGCAGCGCATCCGCCGCGTCGACGGCAACTCCCTGCCCGCCTTCGGCACGCAGATACTGTACAAACCGAATGGAAAAACCACGCTCAATTACAGCACGTTCATCGGCTCCGATAAACCTGACGATGCCCGTTTGATGCGTGTATTTCACAACCTGTACGGTATTTTCCAGGTGTCGGACAACTTCGGCCTGACGGCGGGTTTCGACATCGGAACGGAACAGAAAACGAAAGGAAAATCCGACGTAAACGTTTGGTATACACCCGTTTTGATCGGTAAATTTACCCTCAACGACCAGTGGGCACTGGCTGCCCGCGTGGAACATTACAACGACGAAAACGGCGTCATCATCGGCTCCGAATTCCAGACGACCGGCTACTCGCTAAACATCGATTATGCCCCGCGCAGCAATGCCCTCTTGCGCCTCGAAGGCCGCCTGTTGCAGGATAAAAACGAGATTTTTGTAACGGAAAGCGGCTTTACGAACACCAATTTTTGTGTCACTGCTTCGATGGCGGTGGCGTTTTGAAATGGTTGATGAGGTTGATAAGGGTTGATAAGGGTTGATAAGGGTTGATGAGGGTTGATATTCAGCCACTCGGGGAACGGGGAAATTTTTATTTATCGAGCCGTTAAATATCAACCCTCATCAACCCTTATCAACCCTTATCAACCCTTATCAACCCTTATCAACCTTCATCAACCTTATCAACCCTCATCAACCCTTATCAACCTTCATCAACCCTTATCAACCTTATCAACAATAAAAAAAGACCTCCATGCCGCTCACCGATCGCGACCAATCTGCCAACCAGTTCCTCGAACTCATCCGCCGTTCCAAACGGGGCAAGTTCAAGGTATATATCGGCATGTCGGCCGGTGTCGGAAAAACCTTCCGGATGTTGCAGGAAGCGCATGCACTGCTCCAAAATGGCGTAGACGTTCGTGTGGGTTTTGTGGAAACGCACGGCCGCGCAGAAACGGAACAACTGGTGCATGGGCTGCCGGTGGTGCCGCGGCGCAAACTGTTTTACAAGGGAAAAGAACTGGAGGAAATGGACGTGCAGGCCATTGTGAACCTGCATCCGGAAATTGTGGTGGTCGATGAACTCGCCCACACCAATATCGAAGGCAGCAAAAATGAAAAACGCTGGCAGGACGTACTGGAATTACTCGAAGCGGGCATCAACGTCATCAGTGCCGTCAATATCCAGCACCTGGAAAGCCTGAACGCCGACGTACACCACATCACCGGCATCGAGGTGCGCGAACGTATTCCTGACCGCATCCTGCAACTTGCCGACGAAGTGGTAAACATCGACCTCACGGCCGACGAACTGGTAGCGCGGCTGCGGGCAGGGAAAATTTACGCGCCGGAAAAAGTGGAGATTGCCCTGACCAACTTTTTTCAGCCGGAAAAGATCCTGCAACTCCGCGAACTGGCGCTGCGTGAAGTGGCGCACCAGGTGGAACGGAAAATCGAAGCCGAAGTACCGAGGAGCGGACAGTTGCGCACCGAGCGATTCCTGGCTTGCATCAGCAGCAACGACGCCACGGCCAAAACGGTCATTCGTAAAACTGCCCGGCTGGCGGCCTACTACGATGCACAATGGATGGTTTTGTACGTTCAAACACCGCAGGAAGAGCCCGACAAGATCAATCTGGCCCTGCAACGCTACCTGATCAATAACTTCAAAACGGCCACCGAACTGGGCGCGGAAGTAATTCGTGTAAAAAGTCCGAATATCGCTCAAACCATTCTGAATGTGACCCGCGAGCGCGAAATCACTACGGTTTGCATCGGAAAACCGCACCTGAATTTGTGGCAGATTATCCTGCACACCAGTATTTTCAGCCAGTTATTGATGCATTTATCGGGAAATAAAGTGGATTTGATTATTCTTTCGTAAAAGTTGATAAGGGTTGATGAGGGTTGATAAAGGTTGATATTTAACGGCTCGATAAATAAAAACTTCCTTGTTCCCCGAGTGGCTGAATATCAACCCTTCTCAACCTTTATCAACCCCTCAACCCCTCAACATCCTCAACCCCTCAACATTCTCAACCCCTTTCTCATGGTTCGCATAAAAACAAAACTCTCCCTCGGCCTCGGTTTTCTGTTTGCCGTCATCGTGCTGCTCACAGCGGCGGGATTGTATTCCCTGAATCGCCTTTCCAACGATGCGCAGGCCGTTTTGCAGGATAATTACCTCAGCCTCGAACTGGCAGATCATATGCGCAAAGGGCTGGACGATTTTAAAACGAACCTCACAGAAGGAGATCCGGTTGAAACCGTTAAACAGGATTTTGTAGCGGCATTTGCAAAAAAACTGGTACAACAGGAAAACAACGTCACGGAAGCCGGCGAGAATGACCTCACCGATAACCTGCGCGAACAATTCGAACTCCTGAAAAGAGATTCGGCGCTTTCTGCCAGTCGGGAAATGAACATTCGCACGCTCCTGCATCAGATCGGCGACCTGAACATGGCCGCCATTATCCGGAAAAATGAAGCGGCCCGGCATACTGCCGAACAGGCCAACGTACTGCTAGGCATCATTGCCGTCCTCTCTTTCCTTATTTCCTTTGTGTTTCTCGTCAATTTTCCCGGATATATCGCCGACCCGATCCGGCAACTGACGGAAAGCATTCGACAGATTGCCGACAAAAACTACAGCGAACGCCTGTTTTTTAAATCCCACGACGAATTCGGCGAACTCGCCACCGCTTTCAACGACATGGCTGCACGCCTCGATGCCTATGAACACAGCAACCTCGCGGAACTGCTGTTCGAAAAAAAACGGATGGAAACCCTGCTCGACAACATGACCGATGCCGTGCTCGTGCTCGATGAAAAGAACCGGGTGCTGTTTATCAATCCCGTGGCCTGCCAACTGATGTCGGTTAAAAAAAGCGATCTGCTTGGCAAATACGCACCCGATGCCGCCCTGCACAACGACCTGTTGCGCAGCCTGTTGCAAACTTCATCCAGCGACACACTCAAGATCTATTACCACGAAAAGGAAAGTTTTTTCCAGAAAGAAACCTTCGCCGTTCGCGTCGAACGGCCCAACTTTCCTGCCGACGCCGGCGCGGTCATCCTGCTCAAAAACGTTACTTCTTTCAAAGAACTCGATCAGGCAAAAACCAATTTCATCGCTACTATCTCCCATGAACTGAAAACGCCCATTTCAGGCATCAAAATGTCGCTCAGCCTGCTGGAAGATAAACGCGTCGGGCCGCTCAATGAAGAACAGCAAAAACTGCTGGCCCACATCCGCAATGACAGCCAGCGCCTGCTGGGCATCACCGGCGAATTGCTCGACCTGGCGCAGGTAGAAACCGGAAATATCCGACTGAATATCGTGCCCAGCGACCCCCGGACGTTGCTGAATGACGCCCTCGAAACGGTACAGGTCGAGGCCACGCAAAAGCACGTCAGCCTCGAAGCGCACATGCATGAAAACCTTCCAACCGTTCGAATCGACCCCGACAAAACGGCCTGGGTATTGATCAACCTGCTCACCAATGCGATTCACTATTCGCCGGAAAACAGCGCCGTCCGCATTGAAATGAAACCGGAAGCCGACGCCCTGCTGGTGTCTGTTCAGGATTTTGGAAAAGGGATCGAAGCGCGTTTTCATAGCCGCGTATTCGACCGGTATTTCCAGGTGCCCGGCAGTGCCCGTACCGGTACCGGCCTCGGACTGGCCATCTGCAAGGAATTCGTGGAAGCACAGGGCGGGGAAATCGGACTGGAAAGCGAAGTGGGAAAGGGGAGCCGGTTTTATTTCAAACTACCGGTGTGAGAGAGTGAGAGAGTGAGAGAGTGAGAGAAGTGAGAGCCGACTTCGATTACACCTTGCTGATCTTTAAATCTCTAATGCTGAAAGCCAAAAGTTGCTGATCTTTAAATCTCTACTGCTGAAAGCCAAAAGTTGTCAGGTGTACTCGAAGTCGGCTCTCACTTCTCTCACTCTCTCACTCTCTCACTCTCTCACCCTCTCACCCTCTCACATCTCTCACCTCTCTATCCACCCAGCCAGCGTCTGCTCAAACGCCCGCGCTCCAAACTGCTCTCTAAATCCCGTCGTGCGGCTCAATCCATTCAGGCCTGCTTCGAGGTCGAGGGCGTCCTGCGACTGACTCAGGAAAAGTTGTTGTTCCGAGAGGTACTGCGCCAGGTATTCCTGTTCCGTCTGCCCGGGCGTGGGGATGAGCAAGGCTTTTTTGCCCAGTGCCGTCAGGTCCATGATGCTGCTGTAGCCGGAACGGCAAACAAGTACCTTGCTGGCCATGAGCACCTCGTTCAGGTCTTTGGAAGTGAGGTAGGATACCACTTCCACATTTTCAGAAACAAAATACTGCTCGCGCGACTGCGTTTTGCCGCGGATAAAGATGAATTTCCGGGGCAGCGTCATGGCTTGTTCAAGCAGGCGTTGTTCCAGGATGCTGCGTTGCGGCTCGGGTCCCGACAACACCACCGCGACGTCGTATTCCGGGCTGCTTTCATATTTCTCCAGGCGTGTAAGCGGCCCGATGAACTGGATTTTGGAAGAAACCGGTTCCGGTCCGTGCGACAATTTACCCGAAAGATTGGGCGTGCCTGCTACGTCGGGCACCCAGATATCATGAAATTTCGACAGTGCCAGGCGCAATACCCAGTTGGCCGCCCATTCCAGCGCCGCATTGGGCACCTGCAAATTCAGTTGATGTGTAATGAACGCGCACCGGGTCCGCTTGCTGAAACACCCGTACCGGTTGTCGGAAATAATGCCGTCGACGCCATGCTCCTGCACCAGGCGCTCCGTAGCCCATTGCTCCGCCCGAATGGCGTACGTGATGCGGGGCAACTGCCAGGCGATATTCCGCACCATATTCGGCGACTCGTAGCGAATATGGTACGAGGGCAACTCAAATGCAGGAAGGTGTGGGCACTCGGCCTTGAGCAGGTGCAGCGCCACCCCGTCGGAAGCCAGCATCACCTCGACGCCCATTTCTTCGAGCGCCCGGATGATGGGAATGCAACGGGCCACATGGCCCAGCCCCCAGTTGAGTGGTGTGACAAGGATGCGTTTCAAAACGACAGTATTGGAAGCCGGAAGGGTGAAATTTCGTTGTGGTTTCGGCGTTTGAGGTTTAGTATTTACATTCGCCTTTGTAAAAGTAAACAGACTTTCGATTATGAAAAAAATTAACTGGTTGCGCGTAGTCTTTTTTCTACTCACGGTATTTATGACAATGGAGAGCTGCGGTTTGTTCAAACCGAAGTGCAATTGCCCGCATTTTTAGAGAAGTGAGAGGGTGAGAGATGAGAGAAGTGAGAGCCGACTTCGATTACACCTGACTACCCTTGACATTCCTATTCATAAATTTCCGTCATAGCAGGTGTAATCGAAGTCGGCTCTCACTTTTCTCACCCTCTCACATCTCTCACTTCTCTGTTTATAGTTAATGTTTGTTGCCAAACAGCCTCGGGCCGTTAAGCCCGGGTTAAACCGCTTTCGCGCTGTCTTATTTGCTTTTTTCTTTGTTCAAAAATCATTTTGACCATGAAAAAAGTTTTGCTCTCCGGTTTTTTCGCCGCCCAGGCGTTTCTCGCATTCAGCCAGATTTATGTAGAAAGTGTAAAGTTGGAACCTTCCAACACGGGCCAGTACATTGAACTGGACCCGCAGTTCCGCTCCGATGGGCGCTGCACCTTTACCGTCGACTATGGTCAGCCCAATCCCAAAGAAAAGTATGTAACCGATGCTGCGGGACGGCACTTCGATTTTCACAGCCTCGTCGACGGGCTGAACGTATTTTATGAAGAAGGATGGGAAGTGGCGCAGGTGACGGATACGCCGGAACGGGGAAGAAGATTTCTGCTGAAACGCAGGTATTAAACGAGTCCGAAGTCTTCAGTGCGAAGTGCGAAGTCTGGAATCAGTGCGAAGTCGTCAGTGCGAAGTGCGAAGTCATGAACAACGTGGGTGAATGTGGACTTCGTACTTCGCACTGACGACTTCGGACTGATTCCAGACTTCGCACTTTTTCAGCGTCCGCTGAAAAACCGCATCCGGTAATCAGCATTGACTTTTCCCTGCCGGATATCATCCATTTTGCGCTGGATCAGCCTTTTTTTCAGCGGCTTAAGGCGTTCGGTGAACAGAATGCCCTGGATATGGTCGTATTCGTGCTGAATAACCCGGGCATCGATGCCACTGAAGGTTTCCTCGAACGTTTCAAATTGTTCGTTCTGGTAACGCAGGCGGATCACAGCCGGGCGTTCCACATCGCCGCGGATACGCGGGATGCTGAGACACCCTTCCTCGTAGGCCCAGGGGTCGCCGGTTTCTTCCAGCATTTCGGCATTGATAAAAGTCTTTTTAAACCCTTTATCGGTTTCTTCTATCTCGTCTTTTTTGCGTTCCAGTTGCAGCGTATCGATCACGAAAAGCCGGATGCTCAACCCGATTTGAGGGGCCGCGAGGCCCACACCGTCGGCCTGGTACATCGTTTCCCACATATTGGCGATCAGGGTGGCCAGGTCTGTATAATCCGCCGTGATCGGGGTCGCTACTTTTTTCAGAACGGGTTGCCCGTAGGCGTAGATAGGTAAGATCATTTTTAGTTATCCGTTGTTGGTTATTGGTTATTCGTTATTGGTTATTATTGGTGGTAACGCACGGCTTCTGGAAATACCAAGCGTTACCACCACTAATAACCAATAACGAATAACCAATAACTTTTACCAATAGTTTGCTTCCATATACTGCTCCAGAATCAGCGCCGCCGCAACCTTGTCCACCAGAGATTTGTCGCGGCGTTTCATCTTTTTGGCGCCGCTTTGCAGGATAATGCGTTTGGCGTCATTGGAAGTATTGCGTTCATCCTGGCGAACGACCGGCTGTGCGGGGAATTTTTTTTGCAGTTGTTCGGCAAAAAGATCCACCTGGTCTGCAATCTGGGCGGGGTTGCCATCCGGATAGAGCGGCAGGCCTACCACAAAACATTCCACCTCTTCCTGCGAGCAGTATTTTTCCAAAAAAGCCATCACTTCGGCAGTCGGAACCGTCGTCAGGGCGCTGGCAATAATTTTCAGCGGGTCCGTGACGGCGATTCCGGTGCGTTTCTGGCCGAAGTCGATAGCGAGTATGCGGCCCATTATTGGGGTAATTGGCCAGGCAATGACGGCGCCGTAGGCATGTACGCGCCGAATTTCTGGTTCAATTCATTTTTCAGTGCGTCGTCTTTCATGGTATCTGCCATACCGAGCAGGTTCTGTGCCGTGTTCATGGCAAACTGGTTGTCCTGCTGGTACGATTGCTGGAAACGCGGCGACAGCGATTTGTAGAAGCGCATTTGCTGTTCGAGCATGTTCGCAATGTCGCGGATTTTCGCAGCGGCCTTGTCCTTAGCGCCGGCGCGGACGTATACGTCGCACATGAACGCTGAGAACTGGTCGTATTGGAAATTGTATGCCGGGAATACCTCGAAGTATTTGTCGGTGAGCGCAATGGCTTTGTCCTTTTTGTTTTCGACGATCAACTGGCGTGCCAGGCGGATCATGCTCACCCGCATGGTTTGCAGGCTGGGCAGGTAGGCGCGGTCGACATGCAGCCTTTCCTTGTCAAAATTGCCCCATTTCCACTTGGTCATGATATTGTCGAATGCCGTTTCCGTGTCCACACCGCCGCTGCCGATGATACCGTAAGCCTCGTTGGCGCCGACGCCGATTTTGGGCACCAGGCGCAGGCTCAGGCCTTCGAGTTGCAGGTAATCCTGCAAGCCCAGCAGTTTGTCTTCGCGGCAGGTAACGGCCCAGTAAATCGGGCGTTTCCAGATATTGGAAGCCACCAGGTCCATAATCGCCAGTTCGTCCTTGATGAGGAACGGGTTTTTGTCGTCCACATCCAGTTGGAAATGCATGGTATCGACGATGGTCGAATCGGAAGGAGAAATCAGTTTGTTGGCGATGGCCTCCTGCCTGTTCACCGGAATAGAAATCTTGTTGGTCGGCAGGTACGTGTCGAAGTCGCGGCCGCCCTGCGAAGGCAGTTTGTGGTCTTCCGCGAGGAATTTCATTACCTGCTGGATGGTCATTTCCTTGCCGCCACCCGGAGCGTAATAAGGTGTCTGAATGCGTTTGAAGCCGCGCAGTTGCTCTGCCGGAATACTCATATCGAGCGCGGGCGAGTTGTTTACGCTGCGCCGCAGCTGGTCGATATACCAGTCGACGGCGATCAGCGACAGGTTCACCACACGTACGTCGGTGCGGATGCCTTCCACCTCCTGGCAGTACCAAAGCGGGTACGTGTCATTGTCGCCGTATGTGAAAATAATGGCGTTGGGTAAGCAGGAGTTCAGGAAGTTGCTGGCGTAGTCGCGGCTGGCATAGTGCTTGGCGCGGCTGTGGTCGTCCCAGTTCTGGGTAACCATCAGTAAGGGCGCAGCAAGGCCGATCAGCGCAGCCACGGGGGCAGCGATGGCGGCTTGTTTCAGGCGATTGGCCAGCAGGTCGTAGAGCGCAACTACGCTGAGCCCGATCCAGATGGTATAGGTGAAGAACGAGCCGGCCAGTACGTAGTCGCGTTCGCGCGGTTCGTTCGGCGGCTGGTTGGAATATACGATGATACCGATACCCGTGATGATAAACAGGGCGAAAAGTGCTGCAAAATCGCGTGGACGGCGCTGGTAGTGGAAAAACATACCAAGCAGACCGAGCAGGAACGGGATCAGGTAGTATTTGTTCCGGGCCTGGTCATACTTTTGGAAATCAGGCAGTTGCGACTGGTCGCCGAGGCGCGCATTGTCGAGCGGAGCGATACCGCTGATCCAGTTACCCGAGGTTACGTCCCAGGCGTAATAGCCCTGGTCGCCGTTCTGGCGGCCGGAGAAGTTCCACATGAAGTAACGCCAGTACATCCAGCCCAGCTGGTATTTCCAGAAAAATTCGATGTTGTCGCCAAAAGTCGGCTCGCCGGAAGGTTTGTCGATCCAGCGGCGGTAGAGTGCCGGGCGTCCCTGCGAATAGTCGCCCATACGGGGGAACAGCGCTTCGGTGCTTGGCGGGTACGTGTAGTCGAGTTTCTCATCCACCACTTCGTAGCGGTTGCCGACACGGCCGTAGCGCTCTTCCGACTCCATGCCGCTTGGGCGGGCATCGAAGTGCGGACCGCGCACCAGCGGACGTTCGCCGTACTGTTCGCGGTTGAGATAAGGCAGCAGGCGCATCGGATCCGAAGGGTCGTTCATATTGATCGGCGTATTGGCCTTTGCACGAATGATCACCATTCCGTAGGAAGTGTAGGCAATGACGACTACCGCCAGACCCACTACGATGCGTTGCAGCAGACCGTTGCCGGTGCGTTGGGCGCGGGCCAGGCCGTACCAGATGCCGCCGCCGAACAGCAGGATAACCGGAATGATGCCGGAGTAGAACGGCAATCCCAGGCTGTTCACCATAAATTTATCGAAACTCGACCAGAGTCCGGGAATACCGGCTATGACGATTTTCTGAATCACGACGATAAATGCCATGCCGACAGCCGCAGCGATCAAAGTGCCTTTGACCGTGGGTTTTTCACTTTTTTTGAAATAATACAGCATAGCCAGCGCCGGGAAAGTCAGCAAACTGAGCAAGTGGACGCCGATGGAAAGTGCCGTTGAATACACGGCAAATACCAGCCAGCGGTCGGCATCGGGCGTGTCGGGCAGGTTGTACCATTTCAGTGTGGCCCAAAGGGTCATGCACGTGAAAAAGGTAGACATGGCGTACACCTCGCCTTCCACGGCCGAAAACCAGATGGAAGAAGTAAAGGCAGTGGCCAGACCGGCAACCACGCCGGCACTGATCGCCGCAATGGCGGCTCCGCCTTCCGGGTCGGTAGCGCGGCCGACGAGGATCAGCCGGGCCAGAATGGTGGTGCTCCAGCATACGAACATGGCGGCAAAAGCCGTGGAAGTGGCCGAAAGCAGGTTGACCGAATAGGCAATGGCTGCCTGGTCGCTGGATATCAGGGAAGCCACCCAGGTAAAGAGGCGGCCTACCAGCAGGAAGATGGGTGCGCCCGGCGGGTGCACAACCTGCAGTTTATATGCGCCGGAAATAAATTCGCCACAATCCCAGAGGCTGCCCGTCGGTTCTGCGGCAGCGCCCAGAACCAGCACCGCAATGAGGAATGTCAGCCAGCCTGCGAGGTTATTTAATGTCTTAAAGGAAGTCATTATCCAGTTTTAAATGATAATCAGCGTTAAAAGGAAGCGCAAAACTAATAAAGTCCGCTCAACCCAAACCTTTGTGCGCACAAATTCGGCAGATTGCCCGAAAAAGAAACCCGGAGACGCGCCGTTTCTCCGCACCATAGAGTTGTGCGGCGCTTTTCAGGTTGCATAAACGTTCAAAATTCCTGTCCCGTATAAATGAAAAAGTGACCATCGCTTTGGGAATCCGGCAAGTCATCCGATGACTCGGAGTCATCGGATGACTTGCCGGATTCCCAAAGCGATGGTCACCAACGAAAAATCCCGAATTCCTCCCATCGGGAAAAATTCGGGATCACTCCTCTGAAAGCGGTGTACGCCTCTAACGCTCTCACTTCTAAAAAAGCAGCTGACAATGGGCGAAGCGGTCAACTCTAAGCCTCTCACCCTCTCACTCTCTCACCCTCTCACTTCTAAAAAAGCGGCTGACAATGGGCGAAGCGGTCAACTCTACGCCTCTCACCCTCTCACTCTCTCACCCTCTCACTTCTAATCAGAGTCCCAGTTTGGCTTTCACCAGCGCCGTCACGTCGTCGCCTTCAGCGGCGAACAGCGTAATACCCGAGCTGGTATCAAAGATCATCAGGTAGCCTTTTTCCTTGGCAACGTCCTTCACAGCCGCTTCTACCTTTTGCAGGATCGGCGTGAGCAGGGCTTCGCGTTTGGCGGCAGCCAGTTGCTGGGCATCCTGTTCGAATTTCTGGATGGCCTGTTGCTGTGTTTGCAATTCTGCCTGACGGGTTTGTGTCTGTACCGGTGTCAGAACACCGGAATTGTAGTCTTTTTCAAGAGCGGCATAAGCCTCCTGAAATGCCTTCGTCATAGCTTCGTCTTTAGCGCCGAGCGAGTCGGTGTAGACTTTCATGGCGTCATTGGCCTTTTTGGTATCTGGCAGCAGTTCCAGCAGATTACCCAGGTTCATGTGGCCGTATTTGGGCTGCGTTTGAGCAGTGAGCGTAGTCGCGCCGATCAAAATGGTAATCAGGACTGCGAATGGTGTTTTACAAAACATCGTTTGAGAAAATGTGTTTTTTAAAATAGAAAAACGAAAAACGGTCGCAAAAGTAACATTTTGCGGTAGACAAGCGGACTTAAACGGCGGCTACTGAAAAAAACTGTTGCCTTCTTTAGACCAGTAAAACGAATTTGGACCTGAAAACGCCCCTCCGGGCCGCGAAAACAGGCTGCAAAACGTAATAGAGCGGTCAGAAGTTAAAGTTCAGTTAAGCCATACGGGTTGGTAGGGCCAAAATTTGTTGGCACTACGTTTCTTTGGCGTACCTTTCTGACGTTTCAGTTTACACTGCTATATTTCACCTATACCCGGCTGGGCCGGCTCCACAGTATGAAACAAATTCTCGCGCTTTCCATATTTTTCCTTGCCTTTTGCGCCATCGGCCATGCTCAGCAAACCCCCAAACCGGAAAAGAAGGGCCTCGTCCAACTTTCGGGTATCATCGTAGCCGAAATTGAGGGCCGTCGTACCACGGTGCCGTACGCTACGGTTTACCTGCCCGAAAAACGCCGCGGCACGTACTCCGACTACCGCGGTTTCTTTACCATTGTTGTAGAGGAAGGCGACAAGGTCCGCTTCAATTGTATCGGTTTGAAACCGGTCACCATCACCATTCCCGATACGCTTACGATGGACCGTTACTCCATTGTACAGATTATGTCGCAGGATACCATCAACCTGCCCACGACGGTTATTTTTCCCTGGCCTTCCAAGGAACATTTCAAAGTAGAGTTCCTGAAAATGGACGTGACGCCCGAATTGCAGCGCCGCGCTACGGAAAATCTGGCGAATGAATACCTGACGGAAGCGCGGAAAAATCCTGATATCGTGCCTTACGGCGGCCGGGAAAGTGCCAATTTCTACCTGCGCCAGCAATCCCGCGAGTATGTCTACCTCGGACAGACGCCGCCCATGAATATCTTCAGCCCGCTCGCGTGGGGGCAGTTTTTCAAAGCCTGGAAGGACGGGGATTTCAAGAAGAAAAAAGACTAAGTTATTAGTTATCGGTTATTAGTTATCAGGGTGGTAGGGGACCATCTGCACAAATGCTTCGCTGCCCGATTGTGCGGCGAAGCATTTGTGCAGATGGTCCCCTACCACCCTGATAACTAATAACCGATAACTAATAACCTACTTCAGCGCCGTCTTTCGCAAGCGTTGCAGGAATGGGGAGGCAAAAATAAACGACTGCAAATTTTCATTGTCGCTGCCGAGCACCTCGTCCTTGTGGCCGCTCCATTCCAGTTGGCCTTCGTGGAGGAAACAGATGTTTTCACCGATTTCCATCACCGAGTTCATATCGTGGGTATTGATAATGGTGGTGATGTTGTTCTCGTGGGTGATGCCGCTGATGAGTTCGTCGATCAGGATACTTGTTTTCGGGTCGAGGCCGGAGTTCGGCTCGTCGCAGAACAGGTATTTCGGTTCCAGCACGATGGCGCGGGCGATACCCACGCGTTTTTGCATACCGCCGGATAATTCGGAAGGATATTTTTTATTGTTTCCCGCCAGGTTCACCCGTTCCAGGCAGTAATTCACCCGTTCCAGTTTTTCCTTGTAGGTTTTGGTGGTAAACATATCGAGCGGGAAGCGGATATTTTCCTCCACCGTCAGCGAATCGAACAGGGCGGAACCCTGGAACA
>Ga0209717_1001001_pt1 | contig 32497 bp, 34 predicted proteins | sample AD_UKC048_MetaG_FD_184418 | JGI IMG/M metagenome (GOLD analysis project Ga0209717, IMG submission 184418) | Active sludge microbial communities of municipal wastewater-treating anaerobic digesters from USA - AD_UKC048_MetaG (SPAdes) (version 2) | ecosystem: Engineered > Bioreactor > Anaerobic >...
TTTCCATACCTGTCTGAATTGTTCTGTAAATTGCAAACTTATCTATGAATAAAGAAATTAATTCCCCCGGCGAAAAGCGTTATACTCACCTGTTCTTTGACCTGGACCATACGCTCTGGGATTTTGAAGCCAACAGCCGGGTCACCCTGCTGGATTTGTTTAACGATCTGCAACTCGGTGAACGCGGGGTGCATGACTTTGACCTGTTTCACAAAAACTACCTGGTGCATAATGATAAGTTGTGGGACCGGTACCGAAACGGATATATCAAAGTGGATGAACTGCGCTGGAAAAGAATGTGGCTGACCTTGCTGGATTTTAAGATTGCCGATGAACCACTGGCCCGTAAGATGGGCGTCCTGTTTCTCGACCTGCTGCCCACCCGTAATTTATTATTCCCGTATACCCTCGAAATACTCGATTATCTGCAGGCAAAGCAATACCAGCTGCATATGATCACCAACGGTTTTGAGAAAACACAGTACAGTAAACTGGAGAATTCCGGGCTGGATAAATATTTCACCCATGTGATCACCTCCGAAGGAAGTAACAGCCTCAAACCCCACAAAGAAATTTTTGATTTTGCTTTTCAGAAAGCCGGCGCCGATCCGGCCGGCAGCATCATGATCGGGGATACACTCGAAGTGGATATACTGGGGGGAATGAATGCGGGAATCGATCAGGTGCATGTCAATCACCTTAATAAAAACCGGGAAGCAGTCAGCAATCAGCAGCTGCCGACCTACACCGTGTTCTCCTTAAAAGAATTGGAAACGATCTTCTGATCTATTACCAGGAAGCAATCACCGTTACCCCGCCCTGTGGTTTATCACCCAGTTTTACATGGATTTTTGCATCCAGTGGCAGGAGCAAATCAACGCGTGAGCCCAGTTTGATAAAACCCATTTCATCCGTTTGCTTTACGGTCTGGCCCGCTTTGAGGTAATTTACAATCCGTTTGGCCAAGGCACCCGCAATTTGTTTCACCAGGATCTCCCGGCCATCTTTGCGGTAAACCACGGAATGCCGCTCATTTTCCGTTGACGATTTTGGATGCCAGGCCACGAGGTATTTTCCTTTGTGGTACTGACTGTACATGACTTCACCGCTGATGGGATTGCGGTTTACGTGTACATTGAGGGGACTCATAAAAATGGAGACCTGTATACGTCGGTCATTAAAATATTCATCGGCCTTCACTTCTTCAATCACCACCACTTTCCCATCGGCCGGGGCTACAATCGCGTTTTCCTGTATCGTGAGCTGGCGGTTTGGTATCCGGAAAAAAGAGATCAGGAATAACAGCAAACCTAATGTCAAAATAAAAAGGAGCAGGCTTACTAACGGCATCCCGGCACTTATAAAATAAAAAGATACCAGGTTGATAATCGCGAAAACAGTAGTAGCAATTGCGATGGTTTTGTAGCCTTCTTTGTGGATCGTCATGGAGGAAACTTTATGGAGCAAATATAGGATAATCAGTTGTCAGATGTCGGTTGTCAGGAAACAGCCCGCTAAGCTAGAAGCAAGAAGCTAGATGCTAGAAGGAAACAGCCCCTCCTTAGAAGGTTTAAACTAAAACAACGAATCGTTACTCGCTTTACGGCATCACGCTCGTACTTCGTACTTCTAACTTCGTAGTTTAGTTGACCGGGCAGTTCTGATGATAATCGATCAGTTCGATCGGGGTTTTTTCAAACTGGTGACCGGCATAGACCCGTTCGATCTCGTTCAGCACTTCATCGATTTCTTCCACAGTTTTGAGTGTAACCAGTTTGCCCCGGTATTCTTTAATGTTCGGAAGACCTTTGAGGTAATTGGTATAATGACGGCGCATTTCATTAATGCCCACCACGGGGTTCTTCCATTCAACAGATTTGTATAAATGTTTGCGGGCCACGGCCACACGGTCTTGTATTGTTGGAGAAGGCAGGTGAGTACCGGTCTTTACAAAATGTTTGATCTCATTGAAGATCCACGGATAACCGATTGCGGCGCGGCCGATCATGATGCCATCCACGCCATAACGGTTTTTATACTCCACGGCTTTCTCGGGTGAATCAATATCGCCGTTCCCGAAAATAGGGATATGTATCCTTGGATTATTTTTCACTTTGCCAATCAGCGTCCAGTCAGCTTCCCCTTTGTACATCTGTGTACGGGTACGTCCATGGATCGCCAGTGCCTTGATCCCCACATCCTGTAAACGTTCGGCTACTTCTTCAATATTTTTTGTGTTATCATCCCAACCCAGGCGGGTCTTTACGGTAACCGGTAATGATGTAGACTTTACTACTGCTGAAGTAAGTCGCACCATCAGGTCGATATCTTTCAGCACCCCGGCACCGGCCCCTTTCAGTGCTACTTTTTTTACAGGGCACCCAAAATTGATATCCAGCAGATCGGGATTGGTAACTTCCACAATTCTGGCCGCCATGGCCAGACTTTCCTCATCGCCCCCAAAAATCTGGATGCCTACCGGTCGTTCATATTCAAAAATGTCGAGCTTTTTCCGGCTTTTGATTGCATCCCGGATCAGTCCTTCCGAAGAAATAAACTCTGTGTACATCAGGTCCGCCCCGTTATCCTTGCATACGGCACGGAAAGGGGGATCACTGACATCCTCCATAGGAGCCAGAAGCAGCGGGAATTCAGGAAGTTGTATGTTGCCAATTTTTACCATTCCGTTGGTATTTACCTATTTTTGCCCGAAGGACTTAAAGGTTAAGCCTGCAAAATTACAATCAAAACGCCAGAGTAGTAGCATGAAGGGATTATTTAAGAATAAATCAGCTGGAAATCAATTACTTCTGATGGTCTGCATCGCCCTGGTGGGTGTGTTTATAATTGGCTCCCTTCTGGGTACCATAGTATTGTCTGCAATTACCGGTATTCAATCCACCGAACTGCTTGACTTTAATAAACTCGATTTTAATAAACCGGGGATGATTACGTATATCCGGGGACTGCAGGTTTTCCAGTTCCTCGGTCTCTTCCTGGTGCCTTCTTTACTTTGTGCCTGGTTCTTCAGCAACAACAGCAAAAAATACCTGGGTCTTCGTCAGCCACATGGCGAATCGTACTGGATCATCGGGATGCTGGTCATGATACTGGCCATCCCTTTTGTACAGTGGCTGGGGGAGATGAACCGGGGCATTCAGTTTCCCGGGGCGGTGGCGCAATGGATGAAAGAAAAAGAAAACGGCGCTAACAAAACCGTGATGGCCCTGCTCTCCCGCCGGACCATTCAGGACCTGGTATTGAATATCATCTGCATTGCCGGACTGGCAGCGGTTGGCGAAGAATTGTTATTCCGGGGTGTGGCCCAGCGTTTGTTTATCCGATTATTTAAACGGGTCTGGCCGGGTATCATCATAACCGCTTTTCTTTTTTCTGCCATGCACCTGCAGTTTTATGGCTTCTTCCCCCGTTTTGTATTGGGTATTCTGCTGGGTGTGATCTATTGGTACAGTGGCAGTTTATGGACCGCTATTCTCGCTCACTTTGTATACGATGCCCTGTTGATCACCCTGGCGTACTTTAATCCCCGGCTGATCAATGAAGAGAATACGGTGAAGATGTCTTCGATTGCTTTGACCGCAGCCTTCAGTTTCATCCTGGTGGGACTGGCCGTAAACTGGATGATCAAACATTCCAAAACCCGTTACCAGGAAGTATTTGAAGAAGATATTGCTCCGGTGGACAACCGGCAGTAATGAATTAACTTTAGAATATGGCATTTAACTGGAAGACATTTAATACGAGAGCACTAACCGCGCTTGTATTTGTAGCCGTCATGATGACCGGGCTGCTGCTGAACCACTGGAGTTTTTTCCTTTTATTTTCGGTGATCCATTTTGGCTGCTGGTGGGAATACTTCAAACTCACGGAAAAAAACTACCAGACCAGCTTTCACATCTATACCAAACTCGGCTTTATGTTGCTCGGGTACGGACTGATGCTCTGGTTCTGCGGGGATGTATTTCAGCTCGGCAGCTATTCGCTCCGGGACAATTTCTCCATGCCGGTATCCGTTGCCGGTTTCATACTGACTGTTACAGGTATTTTCAAACAAGGCCCTCTGCACCTGAATGCGTTCGGGTCAGCCCTGCTGGGCATCTTTTATATTTCGATGAGCTGGGGAATGATGATGCAGTTGTATGGAGTGGAAACCAATAATCCGTTGTTGATGAATGAGCGGGGCTATGCGATTTATTTCCCATTAGTAGTGATTGGTACCATGTGGGTCAATGATACGATGGCCTATATCGTGGGTTCGCTGATAGGGCGTACTCCACTATCTAAAATATCGCCTAAAAAAACCTGGGAGGGAACGATCGGCGGAATGATACTGGCCGCCCTGGTCATTGGCTGGCTGGCTGCTCATTATGATAAAGTTTTTGTTTTTGATCAGTCCTTTACCTGGTGGACCCTGCTGGCAGCCGTGGCCGCAATCATTGGTACGATTGGCGACCTGCTGGAGTCCAAGCTGAAACGTATGGCGGGCGTTAAAGACAGCGGTTCACTGATGCCAGGCCATGGTGGTTTCCTGGACCGGTTTGATTCTTTGCTACTGGCGACGCCGTTTGTGTGGGGGTTTGTGCAGTTGTTTCTTGTTTAATTTTCCCCGCAGATTAACGCAGATATAACCGCAGATTAACGCAGATAAATACAGTGATGGAAGACGCTGGCTTTTCTATAATGACTTTACTGTAGAAAGAATCTGCGAAAATCTGCGTTTAAAATCTGCGTAATCTGCGGGAAAATTAATTACGAGCACAGTACTCTTCCAACCCTTTCAAATATTTCTTCCCCCTTTGTTCTGCAAAAAAATCAGCAGTTAATGCGATCAGCGCCATGACGGCCAGGGCCAACCCGAAGCCGCGCCAGAAATCGTTGTTGAAGTCGCGGATAAAATAAATATAGAGGCCAATACCCAATGCAAGGAGGAAAAGTTCGGTATAGCGGTAAATGACAAAATTGCGCATCACGGTTTTCATGCGGGGAATTTCTTTCTCCTTCAGTTCAGCGGGATTCATGTCATAAGCATATACGTTCCGGATGCGGTCATTATCACTTCTTTTATAGATTGTATAACCCACCATGGCGAGCAACAAGCCGATTACGGCCAATGGTATAGCGGCCCCCATATAAAAACGGTTTGTTCCATACAGGAGAAAGAACAAGGAGATGAGAAGCCCGGTTATACCAATGAACAGAAAGACCCGGCTTTCGTCTTTTTCCCCGTCGAAGTATTTTTCAATATTGTTTTTGGTGAACATTGTCGTTGGATTTATTCGTTGATGGCTGCTTTCACTTCCTCGCTTGCTGGTGATATAGAAGGATCGAAATAATGGGTTAATATCCCTTTCTCATTCACCAGGTATTTGGAAAAATTCCAGCTGGGGGCCTTGCTGTTCCATCCGTTTTTTGCGGAATCGCTGAGCCATTGAAAGACCGGATGCTGGGCGGCCGATTTTATCACCACGGCTTTTTGTGCTAAAGGAAAAGTTACCCCGTAATTCTTTTTGCAAAAAGCCCCGATCTCCTCATCGGTTCCTTTTTCCTGTTCTTTAAAATCATTGGCAGGAAAACCAATGACCAGCAGCTTTTGTCCATACGCAACAGAAAGGGCCTGCAGGTCTTCGTACTGATGCGTGTAGCCACAATCACTGGCGGTATTAACCAGGAGGATTTTCCGTCCCTGCAGCGTGGAGAAGTCGAGGCTGTCCCCGTTATTCAGCTTTACCTGTAAGGTTGAGAACGGCACGGGAGGGACTTTATCTTTATTAGCAAGCTTTTCGGAATTGGCACCGGTCACCCGGGTGATCCACATAAAGGCCGGGTAGATAGCTTTGAGTATTTTCTGGCGATAAGTCATGTTGACTGAATTACGGTTTACAATTTCCACATATACCACAAACGAGGCAATGAGGAATAAGAGAACAAGCCCGAACCGTTTTAGTTTTTTCATCCGGCTTATTTAATAAAGAATTTAAGCAATTTCATTTTCCCTTTCAATGGCGGATATTTCAGGGCCGGGTCAAACCAGACCGGTGTTTTCATCACGGACTTATAATGAGTAAATACATCAAAACTATCCCTTCCGTGATAAGCGCCAATACCGCTTTGTCCAACCCCGCCAAACGGCAAATGGTGATTGGTAAACTGCATGGCGGTATTATTTACGCAACCGGAGCCAAACTGCACCTGTTCAATCCAGTCTTTTTCCTTTTTGCTGCTACTGGTAAAAATATAAAAGGAAAGCGGATTGGGGTGGCGTCGGATCATGGCCAGTGCTTCAGCAGGTTCATTAAATGTAAAGACCGGCAGGATGGGACCGAAGATTTCCTCCTGCATAACGGGGGCATCCGGATTCACTTCTTCAAGCATTGTGGGCGCGATATATAAACTATCACGGTTATACTGTCCACCGGTTATAATTTTTCCATCAGCGAGGTAGCGGGTCAGCCGGTCGAAATTTTTCAGGTTGATGATCTTGTTGTAACCGTAGGTGGTTTCCGGTTGATCGCCAAAGAATTTTATAATATACTTCTTCATCAGTTCCATCAGCCGGTCCTTTACACTGGCATGTACCAGGAGGTAATCGGGAGATACGCACATTTGTCCGGCATTGGAAAATTTTCCCAAGGTGATCCGACGGGCGGCCACTTCGAGATTCGCATCGGCTTCCACCACACAGGGATCCTTACCACCCAGTTCGAGCGTTACGGGTACCAGGTCTTTCGCCGCGAGCTGATAGATCGCTTTTCCTACGGGAATACTGCCGGTATAAAACACATGGTCAAACCGGAAGTTATTCATCATGGCCGGTACTACTTCAGCTCCATCACCAGGCACCACGCTGACCAGATTCTCCGGAAATGTTTCTTTTATCATTTTTTCAATTAGCGTGGCGGTGGCCGGGGCATATTCACTGGGTTTCAATACCACACAATTTCCGGCCGCAAGGGCACCAATTGCGGGTATCAATAACAACTGCAAGGGAAAATTCCAGGGACCAATAATCAACACCACGCCGAGGGGCGAGGGATAGAGGCGGCTGGAAGAAGGCAGGTTTACCAGGTTGGTACGGGTGCGGACCGGCTGCATCCATTCATCCAGGTGCGACAAAGTGTGATTGATCTCCTGCATGAGCAGTCCGTTTTCGGTGAACCAGCTTTCTTCCGGTACTTTTTTCAGGTCGGTAAAAAGGGCTGCATAAATATCCTGTTCATGTTTTTTTAAACAGGCTTTAAAGGCCAGTAATTGTTGTTTCCGGTATGCATACGTGCGTGTGGCTCCGCTGTCAAAAAAGTGGCGCATATCCTGCAAGCGGGATATATTGGTCATTCGTGCTAATTTTATCCCAAGTTATACCAAATAGAGATAGCTTAGCTTATAACATGACCGATGAATATTTTATGATGCAGGCGCTCAAGGAAGCGCGGATCGCCTATGATGAAGAAGAAATACCGATCGGGGCGGTAGTGGTGATGAATCATACCATTGTGGCCCGGGGACATAATATGACCGAGCGGCTGAATGACCCCACCGCACACGCCGAAATGATTGCCCTGACCGCCGCCTTCAATTCCCTCGGCAGCAAATACCTGCCCGATGCCACCCTTTTTGTAACCGTGGAGCCCTGTTCCATGTGTGCCGGTGCGGCTTACTGGAGCAAGATTGGCCGGGTGGTGTACGGTGCAGAGGACGAAAAGAACGGGTATAAAAAAACGGCCGGTGCCAACTGGCCCTTTCATCCAAAGACCGAACTGGTGCATGGGGTTTTAAAAGAGGAATGTGCCCAGCTGATGAAGGATTTCTTCAAAAGCAGGCGGTAATGCCCGGTTTCCGAAATCAGAAACAATTAATACACACCCCTTCCTGGTAAACCTGCAGGGCTTAATTTTGTTATTCGTTTAAACAACATTGAATCAATCACAATTAAATCTATATTATTATGGCATTTACATTAGCACCTCTTCCCTATGCACATGATGCACTGGAACCGCATATCGATACCCTGACCATGCAGATCCATCATGGAAAACACCATCAGGCCTATGTAGATAACCTGAATAAAGCCGTGGCCGGCACTCCAAATGAGAGTAAAACACTGGAAGAACTGGTGGCTGTTGCAGGCTCGATTTCCCCGGCTGTACGCAACAACGGTGGTGGTCATTGGAATCATACCTTTTTCTGGGAAAGCCTGGCTCCGAATGCCGGTGGTGCCCCGACAGGTAAACTGGCGGAAGCGATCGATGCGGCTTTCGGTTCATTTGATGCGTTCAAAGAAAAATTCGCCAATGCCGGTATGACCCGTTTTGGCAGTGGCTGGACCTGGTTGCTGGTAAAAGACGGCAAGCTGGAAATCAGTTCCACCCCCAACCAGGATAATCCCCTGATGGATGTGGCCGACGTAAAAGGCACCCCAATCCTGGGTGTGGATGTATGGGAACATGCGTATTACCTGAAGTACCAGAACAGAAGAGCGGAATACCTGGGTGCATTCTGGAATGTGGTGAACTGGAGTACGGTAGCGGAACGATTCGGGAAATAAGTACGAAGTACGAGGTACGAAGTACGAAGGTTCGCCGGAGTGCTTGTTTCAATATTGAAAAGCTGGCTCTGTTAGGGCCGGCTTTTTTTTAGTTCAACCCCTTCGGGGTTAGGAGCTGAAATCATAATCAATAACCTGCACCCATGTGGTTCCTGTAAAATATTAGTATTGAATGCTGAGGAATTATCAATCCCTCGGGGATGAACGTATTGATAATTTTGAATCTCCGGCGAAAAAAATACGGTTAATTATACTTTCTCCTATTCGAGACATTTTTAAATTAAAGGATAATACAGGTAATTAAGATAAATAGCCCGAAGGGCTTAAATTTTTAATAGCCCCGGGTGAAACCCGGGGTAAGGGCACATAATGACCCTTCCAACCCCGAAGGGGTTGAACAAAAGAATACAGCAATAAACATTATGTACGCACTGAAAGAGAAAATTATTTTAAAGACAGGGAAATTTTTACTTGCATAACCATATTACAAGTGTGAAACAAAACCTTCGGCGATCTTTCGTACTTCGTACTTTGTATTTTTCGTAATTCGTACTTCGTACCTCGTACCTATCTCTGGTTGAGCTTATTCACCGCCTCAATCCGGTTATTGACGTGTAGTTTTGTGTAGATATTCTTCAGGTGTTTGGTCACCGTATGTGCACTTAAATGCAGTTCAGCCGCAGCTTCTTTAATAGCTACGCCCGTAGCGATGAGTTTAAGAATTTCATTTTCTCTTTCGGTGAGTTCGGATAAATTCGGGACTTCCGGTTTTTCCTGGAAAACGGAAATTACTTTGCGGGCAATATAACGGCTCATCGGGGCGCCACCTCCATATAATTCTCTCAATGAATCAATGATCTCGTGGGCCAGCGAATCTTTCAGCAGGTAACCACTGGCTCCATTACGAAGCGCATTAAAAATAAATTCATTGTCATCGTAAAAGGAACAAACCATGCACTGAATGCCCGGCCGCATTTTTTTTATACGGTAAATCAGATCCACACCACTGGCTCCGGGTAATTTAATATCCACAATAGCAATGGACGGCGGATGTTCGATGATATGGGGATATGCTGTTTCAGCAGAGGGATAACTGTTCAGTACCCTGAATTCACCAGAGGCATTGATGAAATCCTCAAGCCCTTCACGGTAGCTCTGATCATCTTCTATGATGGAAACAGATATCAATTCACACACTTTAAACAGCAAGGTACTGAATAATCAGTGACCATCTATGAATGATACGTTAATGCAACCTTAATCAGGGAACGGGATCATATCCGCTTCCGCCCCAGGGGTGACAACGGCTGATTCGTCTGAGTGACAACCAGAAACCTTTAAAGAGACCATGCTTTTTCAGGGCTTCTGCCGCGTAATGGGAACAGGTGGGCGTAAAACGGCATTTGGGTCCCAGCCAGGGTGAGATGATCCATTGATAGATTTTGATCACTATCAGGAAGGGAATACTCAGGATTCGCCCCAGCACCCGTATGATTTCCTTACCCATTGACCCGTTCATTTAATTTACGAATAATAAGACCGGTGGCCTTGCTGATAACAGCGGATACGGGTAGTTCTTTATCCGTATAAATAAAAAACACATCTAATCCCTGCCCTTTCTCCATCAATTGCTTTTCGAATTCATTTTTCTGTAACCGCCAGGCTTCCCGTACTACCCGTTTGACCCGGTTGCGGTCCACGGCTTTTTTGAAGAGTTTACTACTCACGGCCACTCCAAACTTTAAACCGGTACCGGTGGTCTTACGAAATAAGATCCGGATGGGTGGTTGGGAAAAGCGTTGCCCTTCACTGAACAACTGATCAATGGATTTCCGGCTTTTCAGCCGTTCCTGCCTGCCAAGAGTGAATTGTTTTGCCACGGTATAAAAAAAGGGCTGTACCCATAAAGATACAGCCCTGTAAAATTATCGAAACCGCCGTTGAAACAACGGGGAACCTTTTTACTTCAGCTTACGCTCATCAGAAACAGTCAGCTTCTTACGGCCTTTGGCACGACGGCTGGCTAATACTTTACGGCCATTGGCAGTTTCCATACGTTTACGGAAACCATGGACCGACTTACGACGCTTACGATGAGGTTGGAATGTACGTTTCATAATTATTTCGCTTTTTCACTTTTATTCTCCATTGCTGTTGCTCCGGAAAATTTTGAAATATGGACCGGGAGAACGGCCCTGGTTTCATTTCGACAACGGGTCACCACACCCACTGTTCGTGAAAGGACGGCAAAGGTAAGGGTTGGGAAGCAGAATAGGAAAAGAAGACGGATTATTTTACCCGGTACCGGCGGGGTGTTTTATGAAAATCAAAGTGACAAATGAGCCTATAATTAATTGATTTTCATTTTACTGCAGCATCCAGATCCACATGTTTTGATTGCACTTCCTGTCCAAAGAAAACCGTGGCATGCTGGTCAAAATCGGTGGTGGAATCGGTGGTATAGAAACTATGGCGGCCTTCTTTGCTGCAGCGGCCTTCGATTTCCGGGTGCCGTTGCAGGTAATCCGCCAGACTTTCGGCCACAATCTCTCCTTGTGAAAGGAGTTTAACCCCGACAGGCAGGTATTCTTCAATGGTCTCTTTCAATAAGGGATAATGGGTGCAGGCCAGCAGGATCACATCAATATCTTCTCCTTTTTCAAATATGTTTTCCAGGTTCTTCTTTACAAAATATTCAGCGCCTTTACTCTGCTGCTCATTGTTCTCTACCAGGGGCACCCACATAGGACAGGCTTCCTGGATCACCGTCAGTTCAGGGAAGAATTTTCCAATCTCCATCGGGTAGGATTCAGATGCCACGGTACCGTTCGTTGCGAGTACACCCACTTTACCCGTTTCGGAAAATTGTCCGATGATTTCCGCTGTTGGCCTGATCACTCCCAAAACCCGGTTATCAGGTGCCAGTTTGGGCAGGTCATTCTGCTGAATGGTACGAAGGGCTTTTGCAGATGCCGTATTGCAGGCCAGGATCACGAGGGAGCAACCCTGGTCAAAAAACCATTTCACGCATTGAAGGGTGTATTGGTACACCGTATCAAAGGACCGGTTCCCATAGGGCGAACGGGCGCTATCGCCGAGATAGAGATAGTCGTATTGCGGTAACTGATGTACAATTTCCTTCATCACGGTAAGTCCGCCATAACCGGAATCGAATATACCTATGGGATTGCGTTGAGGCATAAGACAAAGTTAGTAGTTAGTAGCCGGTAGTTAGTAGTCCGATGCTTCGGACAATACACCTCCTGAGTGAAATAACTTAATCCGTGTTTATCCGTGTTATCCGTGGCCTGCCTTTCTGTATTCATTCGTGAGTTTTCGTGTGATTTCGTGGCCACCCCTCCTTGCCGCAGGCAAAAAAAAGCCGTCCCGGATACCGGGACGGCTTTCAGTATTTTATTCAACCCTTATTTAGGAGCTGTCGGAGGAATTTTCAGTTTCAGCTTGGCAGCCACCAGCGCCAGCATATCATCACCATCCGGGGCAACCAGGAAAGCTTCTTTGCTTAACACATGGGTGTATCCTTTTTCCTTAGCCACCACTTTGATAGCATCATAGGCTTTGCGGTAAAGCGGGGACAGGATTTCATTTTGCTTGGCTTCCAGGGCCTGGTTTACAATTTGCTGCCAGTTCTGGATCTGATAGATCAGGGTTGGCAGTTTCTTGGCAATCTCATCACGTACGGCTTTGGGCGTATGTAAAGAGTCACGGTAAAGACTATCATTGAACTGATAGTTGGTAACAATAGAGGCATATTCAGGATTCAGTGAATCGGACTGATAGCGCTCAAGAACAGAGTCAATTTTAGCCGTTTCAGGAAACAGGCTTACCACATCATCAATTTTGATATAGCCGATTTTAATTTGTGCATTAGCGGTACCTGAGAATGCCAGCAAACCCACGATAGCAATGACTGAAAGGATCTTTTTCATCTCGATTTTTTTGTTATGCTTTATATGATACTAAAAAAAGGCAGTTAGTTGCGCCTTAACTTTCTTTAACATTTACTTTACCCCCAGGTCCTTCAGCACATCCTCACTCTTGTCCAGTTTGGGGTCGGCAAATATAATGGTAATTCCTTCACTTTTATCCAGTACAAAATCATAGCCCCGGCTCACGGCCATTTTCTGAACGGTGTTGTACACTTTATCCTGAATGGGTTTGATCAGTTCCTGGCGTTTTTTGAACAGATCTCCCTCAAAACCAAAGCGTTTGCGCTGCAGATCCCGGAGGTCTTTTTCCTTATTAAAGAGCTGATCCTCTCTTTTTTTCCGGAGTTCTTCGGTCAGCATCACCTGCTCGGCATCATAATCCTTGTACATTTTGTCCAGTTCGGCCTGTTTAGCGTCGATTTCCTTCTGCCAGCCGGCCGCAATATTGTCCAGTTGTTTCTGGGCCTCTTTATACTCCGGCATCTTGTCCAGTATGTAGCGGGTGTCGATGATCGCATATTTCTGAGAAATACCGGCAAAGCCCAGTCCCAGCATACAGGCAAGAAGAAGTATCTTTTTCATATAGAGGAATTTGTGGTTAAACAATTTATTCCGGCTCAAAGCCCAGCATAAAGGTAAAGCGGGATGCTCCTTTCAGACCGGTCTGACCGGGCTGGATACGATCAAGTCCCACGCCATAGTCAAATCCAAGCAGACCGAACATTGGCAGGAAGAAACGCATACCTACACCCACGCTTCTGCGTAAACGGAAGGGGTTATAATCTTTATAGTTGTACCAGCCATTGGCCGCTTCAAAGAAGGTCAGCGCATAAATGGTACTGCTCGGGTTGGTCACGAGCGGGAAACGCATTTCGAGCTGGTATTTATTAAAGATGGTGAAGAACTGACTGGCATTTTGCTGATCAGGGTTTACTGTAGGATCAGAGGACTCATACACCGGGTATCCACGGTGAGCGATGATATCGTAACCGAGTAAGCCGAAGTTATTGGTCAGACCCGCGTCACCCACCTGGAAACGTTCAAATGGTGAGTATTCCAGTTTCTTGTTGTAGCGGCCCATGAAACCATACTTCGCAGCAATCTTCATTACAAACTGGCGGTTCTTTTCAGCACCCATCGGTTTACCAATCGGCACATACCATTCTGCATTAAAACGCCATTTGTGATACTCAGGGGTTTTATAGGGGTCCACTGAAGTAACAATGTCCGGGTTGAATAATGAATACGGTGGGGTGAACTGTAAGCTCGCCAGAAAATTGGAACCACTGGTCGGGAAGATCGGGTTGAACACAGAAGAACGCTGTAAAGCGATCTTGAAGCTCAGGTTATCCGATACACCGGTTGGACTGGCGCCCTGGAAGATGCCATAGTTCTGACGCTTATAACGCGTATAGTTCAATGTATAAACTAAGGTAAAGAAGTCATCGGGCCATTTCAGCTGCTTACCCAGTGATAAAGAGATACCGGTGGTCTTCAGGAAAACCGTATCTGATTTAGCACGGTCAATGGTTCCGGTATAAGGATTATAAGCACTGGAGTATTTACTGTTATTGAATCCGAGGGTCAGTGAGTTTCTTTTCTTACCGCCCAGCCAGGGTTCCGTAAAGGAAGCACTGTAGGAACGATAGGCGCGTCCATTGGATTGTAAACGGAGACTTAACTTCTGTCCATCTCCTGTTGGAAGGGGATCCCAGGCGGATTTCTTCCAGATATTCCGGATGGAGAAGTTGTTAAACGTCACCCCAAGTGTACCGGTCAGACCGATACCACCACCCCAACCGGCAGAGAGTTCAAGCTGGTCTGAAGATTTCTCTTCCAGTTTCCAGTTGATATCCACGGTACCGTCATCGGCATTGGGTACTACACCTGGATTGATGGTTTCCTGGTTGAAGTATTGCAGGTTGGCCAACTCACGTTGGGAGCGGATCAGGTCTGAGCGGCTGAACAGTTCACCGGGAACAGTGCGCAATTCACGACGGATCACATAATCTTTTGTTTTATCATTACCGGCAATAGTAACATTTTTTATACGGGCCTGGGGACCTTCCATTATACGGATCTCGTAATCGATGGTGTCATTGTATACCGCTGTTTCAATCGGCTCGGCACGGAAGAAGAGGTAGCCGTCATCCATGTACAGTCCGCTGATATCACCGCCTTCCTGGGCAGCTTCTTTACCCAGACGCTTATTCAGGATGGCCACGTTATAGATATCGCCTTTGTTGATTCCGAGGATCACGGTCAGTAAGGAGTCGGTATATTTTGAATTTCCTTTCCAGACGATATTTCCAAAATAGTAGCGGCGGCCTTCTTTTACTTTCAGGTCCACATTCAGATTGCCGGCTGCCGTTCTGTATTGGGTGTCTGCTACGATCTGAGCATCCCGATATCCCATGGAATTATAATAATCGAGGATATTATCCTTGTCTTCTTCGTATTTCTTTTCGTCAAATTTGGCACTGCTCAGTAGTTTGAACCGGAAATAGGGATCAAGCAGGGCCTTTGTTTTACTGATGGAGAGAAAGCCCCAGTCACGCATATACTGGTTAAAAGCGAAGGGTTTGTTTTCCCCGTAAGGACTGACCGATTTATCAGGATAGAAAGTAAAGCGGGACATTTCCTTGGTCCCTTTCAGCTGTTTTTTCAGCCGGAGGTCATCGATATTTTCATTGCCATAGAAACCAATAGAACCAATCCGCACTTTGTCCCCTTTATTTACATAAATATTGAGAATATTAGAGTTGATATAGGTGGTGTCCGGTTTCTCCTCAATGCGTACCGTTACATTCCTGAATGCTTTATCCGCAAAGTGCTGAGTGATTTTTTCTTTCAGTTCGCGGCGGATATTTTCAGTGATAATGGTCTGTTTGGTCAGGGTGACTTTGCCGAGGATATCTTCTTCTTCCGATTTTTTAACCCCGTAAAATTTATAGTTCCCCAGGCGCGGACGTTCCTGTACAGCAATTTCAATCCATACTTTATCGTCTTCAATCCGGGTCACAAAGATCTGAACGTTAGCGAAAAGTTTTTGTCTCCAGAGATTAGTAATGGCTTTCCCAAATACTTCCGCTCCGGGATGTACAAATTTGTCACCGGGTTGAATATTCGCGATAGAGTAGACAATGGACGTATCGAGATAGTGGATGCCGGTGATGTTGACACCACCGATCGTGTATTCTTTGGCAATACGTGCTGTGGTCCAATCAAGAAGCTTGGGGTCCACGGAAGTGGGGTTGGTGGTATCCGGAGTTTCCTGTGCGTTTGCAGCGAAACCCGTGAGCACCGCTAACAGTACTATGATGCCGAACCGTTGTAAAAATCGTTGCATGTGTTATTGTTCTGGTCTCAGTCCCGGTATTCGGGAGTTTAATTAGTTTATTTTCCGCGATTTATAAAAATACCGCCATCTTGAACCGGCGGCAAATTAACGGTTAAAATCGAAAGTCTTTGTTAAAAGAAAGCCAGTCTTCCCTCAGGCCGGAGCCTTTGTTTCATCCAGCTGATCACTGGTTTTTCCAAACCTTCTTTCCCGGTTCTGGTAGTCCAGGATGGCTTCATACAGGTTTTCTTTCCTGAAATCGGGCCAGCGCACATTGGTGAAATACAATTCAGCATAGGCCAGCTGGTAAAGCAGGAAATTGCTGATCCGGAATTCCCCGCTTGTACGGATCATTAATTCGGGATCCGGAAACTCACTGGTACAGAGAAAATGCTGCAGGGTATCCTGGCTGATCTCCTCCACATTGAGTTTACCTTGCTTCACTTCATGCGCAATATTTTTCACCGCATTCAACAGTTCCCACCGGCCACTGTAACTGAGGGCCATGACCAGGTTAAGTCCGGTATTGGGCCGGGTAATATCAAGTGCCTCATTAAGTTCTGTCCGTGCATATTCAGGAAGCATACTCATATCCCCGATCACATGCAGCCGGATATTGTTCTTATTCAGGCTTTCCACTTCCTTACGTATAGTACTGACCAGCAGCTCCATAAGTCCGCTCACCTCATACTCCGGCCGGTCCCAGTTTTCAGTGGAAAATGCATAAAGGGTCAGGTATTCCACCCCCAGTTCCGCCGCGCCTTCCACAATATTCCGGACACTTTCCACTCCATGAAAATGGCCAAACAGGCGGTCCTCTCCCTTCTCCTTCGCCCACCGGCCATTTCCATCCATAATGATGGCAATATGCCGGGGCAGGCGGCTTTTATCTATTTTTTCGAGTAAGGCAGACATAAAAAAATCCCCATTAAACGGGGGCACGAAGGTACCGTCAATTTTTGGGATTCCCTCCTTTTTTAAAGGTAAAAGACCTAAAGAAGTAAGTACGAAGTAAGAAGTACGAAGTACGAGGAATGGCCGTAAAACGAGGAAAACTGGTTTTTTTAGCCTCAGGCACCTTAGTTGGGGCTGTTTCCTGACACCCGACAACTAACACCCGACACCCTTTCTAGTACCCCGAAGAAGTCGGGCATTTATACGATTGCAGGTTAAATGTAAGATGAAACATCGCCGTTACAAACTGGTCTTTTTGACGGCTGTTGCCTCTTTGCATCCCATCGGTTCCAATAGGGGTACCCAGTTCCCAGGAACGGTCGCTCAGTAATGCGGCATTGGAGGGACTGCCATCGGGATTGTTGGGAAAAGTGGCGGCGCTGACATAGGTTTTACTTACATCATCGAGGTAATCGGTATTGGTAAAGCGGTGCAGGACTTCAAAAGCAATATTCATCTTGCTGTTGAGTGCATACTTGATGCCCCCGCCAAAGGGAATGCAGAGGGCCATCGTACTGTACGGCTTGCGGTCTGGATAGAGTGCACTGCCCTGTCCTTCGGTGCCCAGCGGACGTAAATAGATTTTCTCCCCGCGCAGATAGGCATAGGGATCGTAATTAAACACCCCGGCCCCGAAGGTGATATAGGGCGTAAAACTAAAGCCGGGTTCTCCGGGCATGAAACGGAAAAAGTTGAAATCACCCTGTAAAGTCAGTTCCCAGACCTTCGAATTGAAGCTCAGGTTACGGGTGGGCAATACCTTGCTATGCGTATTGTAAATATCAGAATAACCAAGCTGGGCAAAAGAAAGACCTACCCGTCCGGCGATATAATTGCCGAAATTTTTGCGGAAAAAAACGGTGGCCGCAAATTTGGCCCTGTTGAGCCGGGCCTGTGTGTTGATGTCGCCAAAATAATGGGCAGCACCGGCACCAAATCCAAATTCTCCTTCCTGCACAACGGCATCCTGGGATTTAACGGTACCTGTTACCACACAGAGGGAAAGCACAAAAGCTAATATTTTCTTTTTCATAACTATAAAGGACGGGATTCAATAGAACGCTAAAATTAGCAATTTCTTGTAATCAGGACCTGGTTTAATTGCGTTTATCCAGTCCCCAGGTGAGTTTATTACGAAGCGTCTGAAGAAAATTATTCTCGCTGAGACGGACCAGGTTGATCCTGAAATCTTCTTTTTTTACGGCGAGCGTTACGTTTTTATGTACGATCTCACGGCGGGAGTCGAGGGCGCAGATTATTTTATCGGTCCTGCTCTCCACTTCAAAGGAGATAATATTCGTATCAGGTACTACAATGGGCCGGACATTCAGGTTATGCGGGGCAACCGGTGTGATTACAAAACTGCCGGAGTCCGGGAAGACCACAGGACCGTTGCAGCTGAGCGAATAGCCGGTAGAACCGGTGGGGGTGGCAACAATCAGGCCATCGGCCCAATAGGAATTCAGGAATTCGCCATTGAGATAAGTGTGGATCTTGATCATAGAAGCCACATCCTGTTTATGGATCGAAAACTCATTCATGGCATAGGGAATATTGCCAAAAAGCGGCATATCGGCATCCACATGGATGAGTGTCCGGGAGTCGTTGACATAAGTACGGCGAGCAATGGCTTTCACTGCTGACTTCACTTCATTACGGCCGATACTGGCCAGGAAGCCCAGCCGGCCGAAATTGATCCCCATAATGGAAATCTTTTTATCCCTTACCAGGGTTATGGTATCGAGCAGGGTACCATCCCCACCGAGACTGATGATGAATTCAATCTCATCAGTCAGGTCTTCAGATAACTGAAAGGTCTGGGTTTCTGCCGGAATGCGGATATCCGTCTTTATCTGTTCGTAAAAGGGCTGGTAGATCACGGGTTCGATCTGCATCAGTTCCAGTTCGTCAAAGAAAAGCTGTACTTCTTCCTTATGCTCTGCATCAAATATCCTGCTGTAAATCGCTGCCTTCATGTTAGAAAATAGACTTTCTGTGTAAATATAATCCGTTTTGGCCTAACTGGTTGAAGCTATACTCAAAGCGGAGGATCACATCATAGAAGGTAACGATATCAATACCGATACCGGCGGAGTGCAGGAGTGTATTGCTGAGTGCATTTTCGCCAGGCTGCGGATTGTGGACATAGCCGCTGTTCCCATACAGTTTTCCATAAACCCGGAAGGGAATCATATCGGCCGTACCCCGTTTGTTTTTCGGTATACGGATCGAAAAGTTGAGAAATTCCCGGGCAAACGTGGCTTTCAGGTATCCGCCGGCCACGCCGTCTATCACATAATACTCATAGCCTTGCATAAACACATCACCGTATCCGAGAAAACGGGTGTTGAAATAGGGTTGTTTAAACGGAGCTTTTATACCGGCAAAGGCAGAAAGGGACAAAAACGATTTTGGCGAGAGGTGCCAGCTTCCAAGTCCTTTTAACTGAAGCTGCCAGAGATTATTGGTGCGGTTGATGCCGCTTTTCCGGAGCATGATATTGGCCGCATATCCTTTCGTAGGGTAAGGGATATAATCCACATTGTAATAGGTCATGTTATAATAAATCTCGGGAAAACGCAGCCTGTTCCGCCCAGCTTTGAAGTAGGAAGGGTTCAGTTGCACAATTGTGTCTTCCACTTCTTCACTGGTGTACCCGACACCGATACTGTGGCGGGTATTGATGGCGCGGCGGTAAGTAAGTTCGGCCTGTGTATTCACAAAACTGCGGACATAGCGGTCATTGTCCTTCAGAAATACCTGTTTATCATCAATGGTATTGTAATTGAGTTCCCGGTTTTTGCCCATGGCAAAATTGAACCGCATGCCCCATTTCATCGCTTTATCGATATAGAGGCGGTCATACCCGAGGGATAACTGCTTGGTATAACCGGAAACCAGCCAGAGACGGAGTTTATCATTATTACCGGTTGCATTATTATACAACAATTTGGCGCCATAGTTCACCCTGGAGAGACTGGCTTTTTGTTCCACCAGCCATTGGTTCAGGTTCCGGTCCACCGGTTTAAAATACGGAAGGGGGAAAAGGTACCATCGTTCCTTTACAGACACATCAATATCGATCACATTTCCGCGAAAACCTTTGGCCGCCACCAGTACGGAGTGGAAAAGCGTCGTGTTCATGAGCTGGCGCCGGGCATCTTCAAATTTTTTCACCAGGTCGGAAAGCGAGTAGGCATCACCGGTACGAACCGGAATTTCGCGGAGAATGATCGGGTCACGGGTTTTTTTATTGCCGGTAATGAAAATGTTCCCGATAATGTACTTAGCCGCGGACGGGGCCACGCTGGTATCGGCCGGCATATCCGTCAGGGAGGCCAGCTGAGCACAGAGACCATTACAGATCAGCAATGCCAGGATCAGCGCAGGGTAATATTTTTTTAGCTTGCTCAAAAAAAGATTTCCTGTATCTACATTAAAATACAAGTGAATTCAATGCTGTAAAATACGGGTAAATGGGATCAGAACTTCAGATAATTCATCAGGTTGTCGTAATTGCTCTTCAATTCGTTCGTATACAGTTCTTCCCCGAAAAAATATTTCACATTATACTCATACCGCTGGAAAGTGGCAATAATGTCGGACACTTCCGGTTTATTGATCCGGATGGTAACCTGCATGATGCCGGTTTCCGGATCGTTGCTGGTATTCAGTTGGGTGATCTGTGCATCATTGGTTTCCACCAGTTTGCTGATTTCATTGAATGAATACTGGTTGCTGTCTACTTCCAGTACGATTAGTCCGCCGGGTTCATTCAGGCTCATGAATTCAGAAGCTTGTTTCAGGAGGTCATTATAAGCCACAGTGCTGATCAGTTCGCCTTCTTCATTGATCACAGGCACCACACTTAGTCCGTTATCGGCGGCAACCTGAACGGCTTTCAGAAAATGTTCATGCCCTTTTACGGCGGAATTGGCAAAGGACTGCTGGAGGGTACCCAGTTCGGCATGGTCATTATCAGCCATCAGCAGGTCATCTTCACTGATCAGTCCGGAGTATTTGTCGCCTTCCACAATAGGAAGGTGGGTGACATGATTATCATTCATGAGCTGGAGCGCCTGGTACACCTTATCGGTAAGGTGTAAATAAGGGAGTGATTGAGATTCGAGTTCCCGGGTTAACATGGATAGCGGCTTTATATGTTATTAGAACGGCTGCAACAGGTGGCGGCAGTTCTGTCAAGACTGCATTGTTCAGGCAACTGCTGCAGGTTCATTCAGTTTCTTTAAAAATTTGTGCAGGATGGCATTGAACTCATCCGGCACTTCCATCATCGGGGCATGACCGCATTTATCGACAAAATGCAGTTCACTGTTCGGTATCAGCTTATTGAACTCGCGGCCGACAAAAGGCGGAGTGATCGTATCATTGTTACCCCACACTAATAACGTAGGCTGTTTGATCTGGTTCAGTTCCTCGCCCAGGTTATTGCGGATGGCACTTTTGGCCAGGGCAATGATCTTGATCGCTTTTAACCGGTTATTGGTGATACTATATACTTCATCCACCAGTTCTTTGGTGGCGACTTTCGGATCATAGAACGTTAATTCCGTCTTTTTACGTATAAATTCATAGTCGCCGCGTTTGGGATAACTGTCCCCCATACCGTTTTCAAAAAGACCGGAACTCCCGGTCAGTATCAGGGATTTGATCCGTTCGGGGTGTTTCAGGGTATGGACCAGGGCCACATGACCACCAAGTGAATTCCCCATCAGGTGTACCCCGTTGAGGTCGCGGGTCTCCATGAATTTATTGACAAATTTGGCCAGTCCGCCCACGGAAGTATGCAGGATATCCATATCCAGCAGGGGCAGCATGGGTACAATCACTTTATTGTACTGACGGAAGTATTCGATCAGGCTTCTGAAATTGCTGAGCGCCCCGAAAAGTCCATGCAGCAGCAACAACGGTTCCCCGCTGCCTTCCTCGATGAACTTAAACTTTTCCTCTTGTTTGATTTCGTAATCCATGGGCAGTCAATCTGAGCTTTAACGCTGGTTGCTAAAATAAACGTTTTGCGGTAAAATTCAGGTCTTTGTGGCACAAAACCAACCTGATTTGCGCAAATATAGGGGCTGCGGGTCTGTTTTATTCAATGGAGATAAAAATCAGCGGCACCGCGCCTGTAAGGTATTGTAAAAAAGCCGGGAAAACTATGATCAACCCAATCAATGTGTTGGCACCTCGTGGGATAGTTTTTCAAAGAAAGCGGTCAGCTCAGCAAACATATCCTTAAACCAGGGAAGAACCTGGCCGATCCAACCGATTACTTTCGGTCCCAGGGGCTGTATCCATTCGTAGGTTACGGATTTACTGATAGTTTCCGGTTGCAGGAGTTCCATTTTACCCGCGTAAAATAAGAACACACTGTATACCAGTGTATACATGGCGATATATAAAAGAATTCCGCCCAGCCGGTTGAGCCAGCCCAGCATCACCACTTCCACGGCTGATTCAATGGCTTTGGCACCGAGTCTTATCAGCAGTACTACAATGATAAACACGACCAGGAATGAAACAAGCGGGAGCCATTCCGACGATACATTCACCGAATTACCAATATAGCCGGCCACCACGGTGGATAGTTTGAGTGCTGCGGCGAGTCCCACCAGCAGGGCTACCATTGAAAAAACGCCAACAATCAATCCCCGCTGAAAGCCTTTAATAATGGCCAGCACCAGCAGGATGCCGAAAATGATATCAATAATCATATGGCTGTAACGTTGAATGGCCCCGGTTCCGTACCGGCCAGCTGTTAAAATCCGTTTATTTCGCGAGCAGTTCCTTTACCAGGGCGGAGATGGTTTTGCCATCGGCTTTGCCGGCCAGTTGTTTGGTGGCCACGCCCATTACTTTCCCCATATCGGCGGGAGAAGCCGCGCCGGTAGCGGTGATAATTTTCTCCAGTTCCGCTTTGATTTCATCCGCCGACATTTGTTTCGGCAGAAATTTTTCAATCACTGCGATTTCCTCTTCTTCTTTTTTTGCCAGTTCGGGGCGGTTTTGCTGCGTAAAGATTTCGAGAGAATCTTTACGTTGCTTCACCATTTTCTGTAAAAGTTTGATCTCATCGTCTTCGGAAATTTCGCCGTTACTTCCTTCGGCCGTTTTGGCCAGCAGGATCGAGGCTTTAATAGCGCGGAGACTGCGGAGGGCGGCTTCATCTTTGGCCAGCATGGCGGCTTTCAGATCCCCCATAATTTTTTGTTCTAAACTCATAGTTGTTTATTTGAGTAGTTAAGAAGTTATAACCGGTCAGGCTTTGTTTTCCTTCAGTTGTTTTTCCCTGAATTTCTCATAAAACCCTTTGGCAAAGGTCTTCATTTCCTCTACCTGGTCGGCATAGCGGGTGGCCCGGCCATAGGTATCGGCCATAGTCATCAGGGTCTGGTAAAAGAAATCGGCCATTTCATCCACCATCATGTCTTTGGTCCAGAGATCGATCCGGAGGGCGGCTTTTTCAGCGCTGTCCCAGAAGGCGATCATCATGGCCTTGGCCTTTTGTGCATTTTCCTGCCCGGTATCGGTGGCGCTCCAACTGATTCCGGCCGGAATTTTCTGATCGTCTGTTTCTACTTCAATAGTTATCGTTGATTTGTGCATATACTTGTTTTGAGAGGGCAAAGGTAAACGAAATCAGGCGATGGTATCTTCAATGGCTTTCCAGCATTGGGCAGCGGCAGTATCCCAGCTGAATGCTTTGGACTGCTCCAGGCCTTTCACTGCCAGTTCGCTCCGCAGGGTTTCATCCTTGTAGATTCGTTTCAGCTGATCCGCAATCGCATTGATATCCGTCGGATCGGCATAGAGAGCGGCCTCCCCGGCTATTTCCTGCGTGGCTGAATTGGATGATGTGATCACGGCTACACCGGACTGCATGGCTTCGGCAACGGGTAAACCGAAGCCTTCATAGAGTGAGGGGTATACCATGGCATAGGCAGCGGCGGTAAGGCCGGCCAGTTCTTCCTCCGGGAGATAACCGGTCAGGATTACATCGTCCCGGTACTTATAAGACTTCAGGCTTTCGGTAAAGGATTCGTATTTCCAGGCCAGTCGTCCGGCCAGCACGAGTTTCATGGAGGATTGCTGTCTTTTTTTAAACAGGGAAAAGGCTTTCAGCAGGTTCATTCCGTTTTTACGTGGGTGCAGGGAGCCGGTGCAGAGAAAATATTCTTTTCCGCCGGTGTATTGTTGTTTCACCGTTTCCCTTTCTTCGAATGAGCGGGGATGGAAAGAGGAACGGATGCCATTGTGGATGACCCTGATCTTATTGCTGGCAGCGGGATAGTGTTCGATAATATCCGCTTTTGAAAATGCAGAAACGGTGATCAGCGTTTTTGCTTTGGCGATATAATCCGGGGTATTGCGTTTATAAAAACGGAGTTGGGGGCCTGAAATTCCTTTGGGAAAATGCAGGAAGGCCAGGTCATGCATCACGAGACATTGTGGTACCCGGGTGCGGAGGGAGCAAAATCCATCAGGGGAGAAAAAAACATCCGCTTTATATTTTTTCAGCACAGCGGGTATTTTAAAATCATACCAGTATTTCCAGAGAAGCGGGTGTCGGGCGGCGGGGCCAACCACCACGGGGGTGACATTTTTCCCGAAAATGAATTTCGGATCATATGGCCGGTCAAACAGGAAAATAAATTCATGCTCCGGGTGGGCTTTCACCAGCCGGCTGAAAATTTCCTGTATAAAATACCCGTAACCTTCCAGGTATTCTTTTAATAAAAATCGTGTATTGACGGCAATTCTCATATCCGGACACAAAGGTAACCGCCTGACCGGGGATTCCCGCGTAAATCAACGTAGTGACTTCTAAATAAACAAGGAGGAGAACGTCGTATAGTTTCCCGGAATGTCAGTAAGTAAGCGCCTGTTTTTTACCCGGTTATTTTAACCGGTTTTATGAGCAGATTCCCGGTGATGTTTCATTAAATACCGGTTTTAAAAATGAGTACATTACCAATTGCAAAACCGTGTGGCAAATTCTACTTTTACACAGTGCAGTTTCTTTTTGAAACCAAAACTCCGACCTATGAAACAGATCTACTTAAAATCGCTTCTTCTTTCCGGTTTCGTTTTACTCCAGTTAGTTTTTGCTTTACCGGGCCGCAGCCAGGTGATTCCCTGTCCTTATAATTTTGCACCAGGCACCACGGTGTTTGATACCGTGATCAATACGCCTCCCGGCATCAACACACTTGAAATCAAAGTGCCGCAGGCCGATCCTTATGCCGGGATGGTGACCTGTTTACGGGTTTGTGTGTCGATCACCGGTGTGGTGGATTCTGTCAGTGTGGAGAACAATTCATTTTCCTCACAAACCGCCAATGTATATTATATCCGTACCGATCAGATCACGGGTCCCGGTCTCAGTTCACCGCTGACCAATAGCATTAATCATCATTATGGGCCGTATGCGCTGGGAGCCAGTAATGGTACCCTGGGTTCAGGCCCTGATTTTGTGTCCATATCAAGAGATACGCTGTTGAATGCGGTAACGCTTTGCCAGACCATTACCAACCTGGATTCACTTTTCCAGTTTTATGGTAACGACAGTATTTCCTATTTCTATGATATAACCGCCTTTACCAATGTAACCTGTACAGGAGGGAATTATAACAGTACCGTAGCCACATCGGCCCTGGTGCGGTTCAATTTTGAGTATTGTACCTGTCCCGGTTATATCCTGCCTTTGCACCTGCGCAATTTTGAGGCTACGAAAGCGGCTGAGAACAAGGCCTTGCTGACCTGGGAAGGATTCAATGATGCTTCGGCTTCTTACCGTTATGTGACAGAGATGAGCAGAAATGGCAAAGATTTTGTACCGGTAGGGACCGTGCAGAAAGACGCAGGCGTAAATGATCAGTATCAATTTACTTATACGACGAAGCAGGATGAAAGTGGTGATTTTTTCTTTCGTGTGAAACAGGTGTATGCCAATAGTTACACACGAATCAGTGAGATCAGAAAAGTTACGTTAAAAAGTTCCGTGGTACCCCGGTTTATTATCAGTCCTAACCCATCAACAGGTGTAGTTGGTATCAAATTTGATAATAATGAGGGCGGCAAACACAAACTCGAAATATTCAATGCACAGGGGCAAACGGTGGTCCGCAAGGACATTGTGTTATCGGCTAATTCGTATCAGCAGATCTCCACGTTACAAAGCGGGATCTACTGGGTAAAACTGACCGATATGAGCAGCCAGTTGTCCGCTGTCAGTCAACTCTATATTAAATGACCTCTTAGGTGGAAGAGGATGGTGGCTTGTAAAAGGGGCCTTGGTTCGGGGCCCCTTTCTTTTTTTCCGGTCTGTTGATTACAAATCAGGAGAGATTCATACTTAGAAATGTAAAAGGTTGGAGGTTGGAAGTTGGAGGTTCGAGGTTTTCGTGTTAAGGGAAAAGGACTTTACAATCTGCAAGTGTACTTAAACTCAACTCAATACCTGTCTGATTACTGAAATTTTGTGATTATGAGTTAATCCAGAACTATTAATCTTTGACTTTATACAGGTATAAACGGAGTTTTTCTTAAAGAATAGTTGTTTCGCATATCACGATAACCTCGAACCTCCAACTTCCAACCTCCAACTACCAAATCGTCGTTTCTTTCAAATTTGAGGGCAATTCCCTATTTTTGACGGTACCGAACAAATTTTCATGGAATATAATACTACCAGAAATCACCTCACGATGCGGGAATATGGCCGGCACGTGCAGCGGATGATTGAACATGTGCAGACGATTGAGGATCCGGATCGCCGCCAGGCCAATGCCTATGCGGTAATTGAACTGATGGGTTTTCTGAACCCGCACCTGAAGAATGTGGAGGATTTCCGGCATAAACTCTGGGATCACCTCTTCCTGATTGCGGATTTCAAACTGGATGTGAAATCCCCCTATCCGATTCCCACCCGGGAAACACTGAAGGCCAGACCTGATCCCTTGCCTTACCCCAAGAGAAATCCTAAATTCTATCACCTGGGTAAAAACCTGGAGGAAATTATCAATAAGGCCCTGGTGGAAGAAAATCCGGACAAACGGCTTGGTTTCGCCAACGCGATCGCTTATTACATGAAACTGGCCTATAATAACTGGCATAAGGAGATCGTGCATGATGATGCCATCCAGAGCGAACTGACCGGCATTACGCAGGGACAACTGACTTTCACCAACACGCCTTATGTAAAAGCATACCGCATGCAGCCCGAAGGACGCGATAACCGCGGCAATTACGGCAAACGTAATAATGGCGGAGGAGGAGGAAAATTCCAGCAGCGCGGTGGAGGGAATGGCCCGAGAAGGGATAACAGAGGTGGCAGTGGTGGTGGTGGAAATTTCAAGAAGAAACGTTACTAATACGAGATATTTTCTTAGAAGGCTAACCAGGTAAAAGAGGTTAGCCTTTTTTTGTGCCCGGGAGATAAATGTGCCAATATGCCAATTAGCCAATGTGCCAATGGACCTGCTAAGGGGGTTGTACTAAAGCCAGGACTATAGCTTATTTAGCAGATCAGTTAAATACAAGATTCCTCCTTCGTCGGAATTAAAGTGCTTATCAAGAGCGTCTTCCTGATCCCTCTTTCGTCGGGATGACAAAGGGGCACATGGATATTTATCAAACCACTATTTAAGATAGAAACAGGAAATTCTAAGAAACCTTGTCACCCCGACGAAGGAGGGGTAACGGAGTCCTGGAGTATATAGAAATTCAATTCCAGAGTTTACCCTGAGATTGCCGAAGGGAAGGAGGAATCTTGTATTAAGCAAATACTCTAAATACGTAACTGGACTTTGGTTTAGACAAATCCTTAAAGGAGGTTAATTGGCACATTGGCTAATTGGCATATTGGCACATTGTTCTGATTTTTCTCTAATTTGCCCCTTTCAACCAATCATTCTTAACAACAATAACCTATGTATTCCTTCGAAGTCAGAGGCGGCAAAAAACTCAGCGGCGACATCACTCCCCAGGGTGCCAAGAACGAGGCCCTGCAGATCATCAGTGCGGTATTGCTGACGCCGGAAAAAGTGATAGTGAGCAATATTCCTGATATCATTGACGTGAACCTGTTGATTGAATTACTAGGTGAAATGAATGTGAAGGTCGAGCGGCCGCAGCGGGATACCTGTATTTTTCAAGCAGATGCCGTTAATATTGATTACCTGCACAGTGAGGCGTATAAGAAAAAAAGCGGAAGACTTCGTGGCTCCGTGATGCTGGCTGGTCCGTTGCTGGCCCGTTACCGCCGGGCTTTTATTCCCAAACCCGGGGGTGATAAGATCGGTCGCCGGAGACTGGATACCCATATTATCGGTTTTGAAAAATTAGGGGCCTCATTTACTTATCATGAAGAAGATGGCTTCTTTCATTTAGAAGCCCCGCACCTGAAAGGCACAAACCTGTTGCTGGATGAACCTTCCGTAACCGGTACGGCCAATATCGTGATGGCCGCTTCCATGGCCGTCGGCACCACTACTATCTATAATGCGGCCTGCGAACCCTATATCCAGCAGCTTTGCCGGATGCTTAACCGCATGGGGGCGAAGATCAGCGGGATCGGCAGTAACCTGCTGACCATCGAAGGGGTGACTTATCTCGGAGGTACCGAACACCGCATGTTGCCCGATATGATTGAAGTCGGTTCCTTTATCGGTCTCGCCGCCATGACGCAGAGCGATATCACTATCCGGAATGCCGGTGTGGAACATCTTGGTATCATTCCCGAAAAATTCCGTCAGCTGGGCATTCAATTAAATATTAACGGAGACGATATCCATATTCCTTCGCAGGAGAAATATGAGATACAAACTTTTCTCGATGGTTCGGTGATGACGATCTATGATCATCCCTGGCCGGGCTTTACCCCTGATCTTTTGAGTATTGTACTGGTTACGGCTATACAAGCCAGTGGTTCGGTACTCATTCACCAGAAGATGTTTGAGAGTCGCCTCTTTTTTGTCGATAAGCTGATCGATATGGGTGCCCGCATCGTGCTCTGCGATCCGCACCGCGCCGTAGTAATCGGACTGGAACGCGAGCAATCACTCCGCGGCATCACGATGAGTTCGCCGGATATACGGGCCGGTGTGGCATTGCTCATTGCAGCCCTGAGTGCCGAAGGCAAGAGTGTGATTCAGAATATTGAGCAGATTGACAGGGGGTACCAGGATATTGATGGGAGACTACGGGCGTTGGGAGCGGATATCACGAGAATACAGTAGTAAGAACCAAGATGCCAAGATACCAAGATGCCGAAATAAGCATCAAGAAACCAAGACAGCCAAGAAGCCAAAGAAATATCAAATTACAAGTTTCAAATAAGCATCAATAAAAAAGCACTAATCCTTCTGTGAACTTTCGCAGTAGGATTGGTGCTTTTTTGGAATTTCTCTTTTGGTTCTTCTTTGATCCTTTTTTATTGGTTCTTCTTTGGCGTCTTGGTATCTTAGGTTCTTGGTTCTTTTAAACAATACACATGCAAATAGATATTTTCACCACCATTCCTGTTTTACAAAACGACCGCGTTCTCCTCCGTCCCATTACTATGGATGATTATGATCATCTGCTGCCCTTTTCCCTGCAGGAGCCGGAGATCTGGAAGTACGGTTTGGTTTCGGCTGCGGGGGAAGAGAACCTGCGGAGTTACCTGGCGGCGGCGGTAAAGAACCGGGTGGAGCGGAAGGAGTTTGCTTTTATCGTGTATGATAAAGGGGCGGGTCGGTATGCCGGGAGTACTCGCTTTTATGATATTCAGCAGCCTTGGCTGACTACGCAGCTGGGGTATACCTGGTACGGGAAGGATTTTCAGCGGACGGGACTGAACCGGCATTGCAAGTTTCTTTTGCTTTCGTATGTGTTTGACACCTGGGGACTGGAGCGTTGTGAGTTCCGGGCTGATGTCAAAAATGCGCCGAGTGTGGCGGCCATGAAGGCCATTGGTTGTGTGGAAGAGGGCATTTTGCGCAATCATATGCCTACAGTTCAGGGGGGCCGGCGGGACAGTATCATCCTCAGCATCCTGAAAACGGAATGGGAAGCCGGAGGGCGTGAAAGGCTGCTGGATAAAATACGTTAGTGTATTATTCTCCCCCTTGTTGCCTTCATACAGACACCTGTAAAACCAATAAAATTTTAACAGAATTACCTCTCTTGTCAGATCCGGATTCAGGAAAATAATTTATATTTAATTAGCCAACCTGGTCCTTAAAATTCAATCATTTCCTTTCTTAAGGGCTGGTATGTGTTGCAGGTAAACCGGCTGTGTTTTTCCCACCGATTTATCTGAATATCAGGGCACTTATAATACCGGCCGGCCGTTGCTGCTGTGACTGAGGTGCACGAAGTGCGTTCCGAAAAAAAACATTTTTTCCGGTTAAAAACACCGTTTTGTTTCAGGGAGTATGGATAAGTTTCCGGTAAACTTTATCCATGGAAAAAGTACAACTGAAGCCGCTCATTCACCGGGAGCAGGAATGGATCGGTATTTATTATTCGCCGTCCAATATTATCAATGGTTTATTGAAATTGAAAGCCGGGGCGCGCTGGACACAGACCCATAAGTGCTGGTATGTGCCGCTGAATAAGGCGGCTTACAATAAAGTGTGGTTTGCCCTGGAAGGAAAAGCGGAGCTGGAAATACAGGAATTGCTGCAGTACCTGGAAGAGAAAAAGAAAAGTGATAGTGCTTTTCCGCAGGAGCCCGACCTCCTGCCGGTGAAAGAACCGGAAATAATATCTCCTGAGGAAATTAAACAACCCGTACCTGCGGGTCTGGTACAGGAAGTGAATAGTGGGGTACTCCCCTATCTGAAACAGGAGCTATTATTGAGAGGGTACAGTCCTTCCACGATCAGGACCTATATGAACGAAATGCGGGTGTTCCTGATTGCGATCGGCAATCATCCGGCAGCGGAGTATACGCCGCAGCAATTGCGGGATTATTTGCAATACTGTTATGAAACACTAAAGCTGAGTGAGAATACGTTGCACAGCCGGATCAATGCGTTGAAGTTTTATTATGAGCAGGTACTGAAGCGGGAAAAGTTTTTCTGGGATATTCCGCGGCCGCAGAAGCCGTTGCAGTTACCGAAGTTGTTGAATGAAGTGGAGCTGACGCGGTTGTTCAATTCGTTGAGAAACAAGAAGCACAAGGCCATGTTGTTTACGGCCTACAGTTCGGGTTTGCGCGTCAGTGAAGTGGCGAGGTTGATGCTGGCGGATATCGATGCAGAGCGGATGCAGATCCATGTAAGGCATGCGAAGGGAAAGAAAGACCGGTATGTGAATCTGAGTCCGGTCTTGCTGGATATATTGCGACAGTATAGTAAGCAGGAAAAGCCGCCGCCCAACCAATACCTGTTCGAATCGGGGCAGACCGGCCAGGCCTATCCCACCCGTACGATTCAGCAGATATTCAGTAATGCAAAGAACAAGGCCGGGATACTGAAAGAAGTGGGGATTCATAGTTTGCGGCATAGTTTTGCCACGCATTTGCTGGACAAGGGCACGGATATCCGTTATATAAAAGACCTGCTCGGTCATTTCGATATCCGCACAACGGAACGATACCTGCATGTAAGCAAGAAACAGTTAGTGAATGTGATCAGTCCTTTTGATGATTTGTGGAAGAGGAATGAGGTGGACTGGTAGTTATTGAGAATCAGCCTGGTACTGATTCACTCATTAAAATTTCCCATTTTGGGAACTTTTCATTAACTTTGTAAACTGATATACAGTGCGGGTCATTGCTAAAAAAACGTTGCGGGATTTCCGGACCCTTTATCCGGATTGTGAGCAACAACTGAAAGCCTGGTACCAGGAAGCGGAAGAATCAAACTGGAAAGGACCGAATGATATCAAGCAGGATTATCCCGCGGCGTCTATCATCGGAGACAACAGAATTGTCTTCAACATTAAAGGAAATCGCTACCGGTTAATTGTCCGGATCAATTACAGCTATGGAATGGTATGGCTCCGATTCATAGGTACACATAGACAATATGATAAAATCGACGCTACGAAAATTTAACATAGAATGACCATTAAACCGATCAAATCAAAAAAAGACTATCAGGCCGCACTGGCGCGGCTTGAGCAGATTTTTGATGCAAAGCCCGGATCAAAAGATGGGGACGAACTGGAGATATTAGGTATTCTGATTGAAAAGTATGAACAAACCCACTACCCAATCGACTACCCGGACCCCATTGAAGCTATCAAATTCCGTATGGAGCAGCTCGGTTACACCCAGAATGACCTGGCCCGGGTGGTGGGACTTAAAAGCAGGGCGAGTGAGATTCTCAACCGGAAACGTAAATTATCCCTGGAGATGATTCGTCAGATTCATCAGTCGCTGGGTATACCTACCGATGTGTTGATACAGGCCTATTGATCAAAATTGCGTACCTTAACTCTGTTCAATCAAAAATCGGATTGTCCTAACGACAATACAAAAAGTATAATCATAAAACGAGGACTATCAAGTCCTATAATTTTTTAACCCCAGCGTATAATAGCATATATATACGTGTTGCTGGCAATGCGGCCGGACAAAATGACTTACAAACAAAATTCATAGATATGGAACATATTGCAAGACGGTCAGTTCTAACGGTGATAACAATTCTGATAGCAGTGCTATTTTCATCGACATCT
>Ga0209717_1001002_pt1 | contig 32483 bp, 31 predicted proteins | sample AD_UKC048_MetaG_FD_184418 | JGI IMG/M metagenome (GOLD analysis project Ga0209717, IMG submission 184418) | Active sludge microbial communities of municipal wastewater-treating anaerobic digesters from USA - AD_UKC048_MetaG (SPAdes) (version 2) | ecosystem: Engineered > Bioreactor > Anaerobic >...
GATCTGCGGTAAAATGTTTGTAGGACATAGTAATTAGTTGGTTAATAGTTAGATTTGTATTCATAACTATTTTACCAGATTTACTATGTTCTTTTTGGTTATGTTGCGGTTCGGAACAGAATGTAGGTTATAACTATTGACACAAATAATAAATTATGCTATACTTTCTTATTAATCCCGCACCATAACAAATCACCTTTTTGGAGGTTGTCATGAAAAAGCTGTACTTTTATATCGCCGTGTTGTTTTTTGTCGCCAGCAATCTGTTGGCGCAAAATCCCTACGCTAGTTTCAATATCCCGAGTTACGATCCGCAGGATATGGAACTGGGGGAAGCAAAACCTTTTATGCTGTCTGCCCACACCTATGGTGCAGACAGTGTGTCCTTTATCATTGAAGTTGACCATGGATTAGTCTATGTATCGGAATACAACTTTAATCAAAATTATGTCTGGTGTTCTTTCTACCCAGAAAATACACCGGGGCGATACATGGTTGTGTTGCATCCGTTTGAGGGTAAAATTGATTACTTCAATTTCAATTTTAAACTCTCTGATTTCGGCAACACCACACCAAGCACATCAGTTATTATCAGACAACTTTGTGCATATAAAAGCGGTACGCAATATGTCAGTTATGGCACAGGTGTATGGTTCGCCATTCGTGATTATGTGCCAAAATATTACCCGTATTACTTTCACGCGGGTAAATTTCGCATATTTTCTTTGCCTTCAGCAGAGATGAATGACGAAAAAATTATGCATAAAAATGTTCTTTTCCCAGGACTCTATGTCTGGAAATGGAACAACGAGGATAACTCTTGGTGGCTCCTTGGCCCAGACGATGAAATGCGGGCCGGAGTTGGATACTGTGGTTATCCCGAAGATCCAAATAATTCACCGTTTTTTCTTCTAAGAGAAAATCCTGAAAAAAATCTTCGGGTTTTATCAGTTCGGTTAAAACGGGGCTGGAATTTGGCAGGAAGCTATTACAAAAACTTCCAACCAAACGACCAGACCATGCCCGTGGAAGCCACTTCTGTGTTTTCGTGGGATTCATGGAATGAAGGGTACGCAGAAATATGGGGTGATAGCCCGATGTGCCCCACGAGTGGCTATTGGATCTCTTCCAATGGCTCGGCTGTTATGTTTTTTGACGGCGGTGTACCCAGCGCGCCAAGCCTGGGAAAAACCGGGGCTTTTACAGGAGAACTTCCGCCACCGCCTCCGACTCTGCCAAAAAGCACCGAGGTGGAAGTTGGTGATTCGGTCATTCCTACCGAGTTCACCCTCGCTCAGAACTATCCCAACCCCTTCAACCCGACAACGACCATCAGCTATGAGCTACCTCGCGCCAGTGAGGTTCGGCTCGTGGTATTCGATACCATGGGTCGGGTGGTCAAAAACCTGGTGTCTGGCCAGCAACACGCTGGACAACATCAGGTCGTTTGGAACGGAAGAGACGAAAGTGGTCTCGCTGTTCCGAGCGGAGTCTACTTTTACCGCATCAACGCTGGTGGCTTCAATGCCACTCGGCGGATGATGTTGGTGAAATAGCCCAACGCATTCACAGGTCCCGGTAGCTTCACGCTATCGGGACTTTTTATTTTTTACCATTTAACAATTACCAATTACTAGTTACCAATTACTCTCTCTTTTTGACTTTTCCCCATTTTTCCGCTAAAATTAAAATAATAAAATGTTTAAAAAACTCACTCAATTCAACTATTTTAATCCGATTTTAAGCCTGATTATTATTATCTTGGGCTTTTTATTTTACCCACAAAAAACTGATATTTATCAACCTAAAAATAAAATCCTGGGCGAAAATATTACAGCCATTAAAAGACACACGGGCAATCCCAAAATAGCTAATTATTACTTAAGTTCTGATCAAAATTTTGATTACCAGAAATTGGCTAGCTATGACCTGGTAATTTTGCCCATTGATACGCAAATCTATAATCAAGAATTCTTTGTCTATGCTAGAACCTATAATCCTGATATTATTATTTTAGCCTACACGCCCATTCAAAGTGTCTATACTGGCAGTCTTAATGACCAAAATAGTTTTAATTATAAATTGAATCAAGACATAAAAAAAGATTGGTGGCTTAAAGATCCGGCTGGCAATTTAATCAGCTCCTGGCCACAAGTGCAAAATATTAATATCACAAGTGGTTGGCAAAATTGGTTTCCGAGTTTTGTTCAAAATAAAATTTTAAGCAATGGCTTATGGGATGGTATTTTTTATGATATGACTGATAAAGAAATCAACTGGCTTAATAATGGCAATTTAGATCTAAATAATGATGGCCAAAAAGATGTGGCCAAAACCATGAATACCTCCTGGCAAACAGCCATGGAAAATATATTAGCTACCTCTAGAAAAATTTTTGCTAAAAATATAAAAATTGTTTTAAACGGTTCGGTGGATGAAAATTGGTTAAAATATATTAATGGAATTATGTTAGAAAATTTTCCCACTCCTTGGCTCGGCGACAATTGGTCAGCCTCTATGAATTTACTAAAAAAATACCAACAGAAAATTCCTGCTGGTCAACAGAAAATTTTTATTCTAAACAGTTTAAGTCAAGAAATTGATACTCAAAAAAACCGTTTCCATTTGGTTTCAGCCTTGTTAGAAAATATTTATTTTAGCTCAGATCAAAGCATTGCCCAACATGAAGATTTACGCTGGTTTTCTGAATATGATTTAAATCTGGGTCAACCGCTTAATCAGGCTTATAATTTATTGACTAAAAAACAAACTAGCTATGCGTCAGGAGTTTGGCGCCGAGATTATCAAAAAGCAATTGTTTTAGTTAATAGCACTGGTAAAAAACAAAAAATAAAATTAGAAAAAAATTATCAAAAAATTAACAACACTGATTTGATTAAAGAAATTGTTCTCGCCCCAGAGGACGGTATAATTTTATTAAATCCAACTAAATAAAATTTTGATTTATTTTTCCCGTTCGCTTCGCGTAGCTTTAGATTAGAAATTCGAGCTGAGTTTGGCGTTAAGAAATTGAATTTGGCTGGTTTTATAAAGATTTCTTCAATTTTAGCCAAACGAAACCGAATTTCTTCTAAAGCGAAGCAGCGAACATCTTCTTTTGGTTCTTTTCTTAAACAAGAAAAGAACATTAAAAAAATATGCCCAATATTTTTATTGTCATTCCAGCTTTTAATGAAGAAAAAAATATTGCTCAAACAATAAATGATTTGCTGCCTTTGGGTTATAATTTAATTGTGGTTAATGATGGCTCAAATGATAAGACACTTGAAGTTGTAAAAAATTTTCCAGTCACCATTTTAAATCATGAAATCAATAGGGGACAGGGCGCTTCTTTAGCCACCGGTACTATTTATGCGCTCTCTCAAGCAACGGATTTAATTATTCATTTTGACGCTGACGGACAATTTTTAGCCAATGAACTTGAAGGATTTATTCAACCGCTTATTAACAAAACCCATGATGTTGTTTTAGGCACCAGATTTATTCAAGAAAGAAAAAATAATCACATGCCCTGGTTAAAAAAATATTTTATCCATCCAGTTAGTCGCCTGATTGATTATTTATTTACAGGCATTAAATTAAGCGATGCTCATTGCGGACTTCGGGCTATGAATCGTTTGGCGGCGGAAAAAATTGTTATTACTCAAGATGGTATGGCGCATAATACAGAAATTGTGGCGCAAATTAAAATCCATCATTTGCGTTTTATCGAACTGCCCGTGACAGTTATTTATAAAGAATTCGGGCAGGGGATTAAAGGTGGCTTAAAAATTATTAAAGACCTTATCTTAAATAAATTTTTATTATTTTAATATTAAAAAAATTATTATTTATTATTCCCGTTCGCTTCGCGTAGTGTTAGTTTTTTGTGTCATTCCAAATGACAACAACAAACTCGTGCTATTCTTTATTCATAATTCATAATTCATAATTCAAATTCTATGCTTATCCAAATCTTAATTACCTTATTTTCTCTTTTTGCCCTTTCCAAAGTGCTAAAAAAATTTAAAAAACAAACTCTAAAAAAATCAGAATTTGGGTTGTGGTTTGTTTTTTGGATTTTAACAGCTGTTTTAGTTTGGCTGCCCGGCAGTTTAACAAAAATAGCCAATTTTTTAGGTATTGGCCGTGGCGCAGATTTAATTTTTTACGCTTCGCTAATTCTTATTTTTTATCTTATTTTTAGAATCTATTTAAAATTAGAAAAAATTGAAAAACACATTACTAAAATTGTCCGCAAAAACACTTTGGATGAAATTGATAAAAAATAAAGTTTATATTTTTTATTTGTATTTTTATTCCGTTCGCTTCGCCAAGTAAAGTCTTAAATTGGAAAATAAAGCAAGTTTAACGCGTTCTATCTCCTCCTTTTAAAGGAGGAGCCTTATGTCTCAAAAGAGGCAGAGGAGGTGGTTATAGTATTAAAATAAAATTAATTTTTTAAATCATAACCACCCCTGTCTCTGCTCCGCAGAGTCACCCCTCCTTTAAAAGGAGGGGATAAAAACAATAATTCACAATTTTATGCCCCTTATTTCCGTTATTTTACCAGTTTACAAACCGCAAAAAAAATTTTTAACTTTGGCCATCCAAAGTATTTTGAATCAAACTTATAAAAATTTAGAATTAATTATTGTGGAAGATAAAACTGAATTAACTAATGAACAAATAATCAAAAACTTTAGTGATTCGCGCATAATCTATATTTTAAATGAAGCCAGAACTGATTTTGCCAGACAAATAAATTCTGGCCTTAAGGTGGCCAAAGGGGAATTTGTGGCCAGAATGGATGCTGATGATATTTCTGAACCAAACAGATTAGAAAAAGAATTAAATTTTTTATTAAGTCATCCAGGAATTAGTTTTGTCGGTTCTAATTTAACTATTATTAATGAAAAAAATGACCTTATGGGCGCTAGATTTTATCCTCAAAATTCTTTAGCCATTGCTAAAAAAATGCGTTTAAGAAATTCTTTGGCCCACCCCACGGTTATGCTGAGAAAGCGTGATTTGCTGGACCTGGGCAGTTATAATCAAGAGTTTGATACTTTGGCAGATTATGATCTTTGGGCACGCGGAATTTTAGCTGGTTTAAAATATTACAATCTGCCAGATAAATTACTTCGCTATCGCTTGCACTCTGGCGCTTATAAAAGCCACAGTTTAAAACAGCAACTGAAAGACACCTTAAATATCAAAAAAAAATATTTTCGTTTTAAAGCTGGTTGGTCATTTTTAGCAGAATTTCGTTACTGGGCAGAAAAAATTTTATTATTTTTGCCAGGCGAATTTATTTACTGGCTGTTTATGAAAACTAATATTAAATAATATTCTCTCTAATTTTTAATTTGCTTTGGCCATAATATAAATTTATGAAAATAGCTTATCTATCGGCAACATTTCCACCTCTATCTGCTGGCATGGGCTCGGCTTGTTTTTATACTGCGGATTTAATTGGTAAAAATAATGAAGTCAGCGTTTTTTTGGCCCAAAGAAAAAATATTAATTACCAAAAAGGTAATTATGTTTTAAAATTATTTAAACCTTGGTTTAGCTATGGCTATGCCAACTTGGCACCACAATTATTTTGGCGATTAAAAAATTTTGAAATTATTCATATTTATTATCCCTATTTCGGGGTCGTAGAATTGTTATGTTTATTTAAAAAACTATCTGGCAAAAAATATCCCAAACTAATTTTTCACTACCAGATGGATATGGTGGGTGAGGGGATTAGTAAAATCATTAATCGGATTTATAAAATTTTAGTTATGCCTTGGTTGTTTAATTTGGTGGACGCAGTTTTTGTTCTGTCTGAGGATTATGCCCGAAATTCTGATTTAAAAAAATATTTAAAAAAGTACAAGCAAAAATTTTATATTGTGCCCAATGGCGTAGATGTCGATAAATTTAATAATCAACTAGACACCAAAACTCAAAGAGAACAATTGGGTTTAAAAGACCATGAACAAATTATTTTTACAGCCCAAGCTCTTGATCATCAGCATTTTTTTAAAGGCATAGATATTTTAATCAAGGCTCTTAAAATAATTAATCGAGAAAATGTTAAACTAGTTATAGCCGGTAGTGGAGATTTACAAAAATATTATGAAGATTTAACCTATAAATTTTGTGTTCAAGACAAAGTCATATTTTTGGGTAGAGTTGATCATAACCAATTACCCAATTATTATGCTTTAGCAGATATCGTGGCCATACCCTCAACTCAAAAAACTGAAAGCTTTAGTGTGACAGCTGTTGAAGCCATGGCCTCGGGCAAACCAGTAGTTGTTTCTAATCTGCCCGGACTAAGAGTGACTGCGGAAAATAATATTTCTGGCCTACTGGTAGAGCCAAATAATGAAAATGATTTGGCAGAAAAAATATTATTTTTAATAGATCACAAAGACATGACCACAAGTATGGGTCAAGCAGCTAGAAAACGCGCTATAGAATTATATGACTGGCGTAAAATTTGCGTCAACATAAAAAATTTTTACTCTAAATTGTTAAAATAATTTCATGTTAATATGTTAAAATGTTAATATGCTAAAATGGTTTTATGTCTAAAATTTGTCTTATTACTGCGGTTTTTTCTCCCTACACTAAAGGTGGGGCAGAGGTTGTAGTTAATAATATTGTTAATGGATTTAAGAATAAAAACCAAGAAATTCTGGTCATTACTGTGGAAGAATTTAGAGGCTGGCGTAGTTTGTGGCCTAAAAAATATTTGGAAAATAATGTGCCAATTTATCGTTTTTACCCCTTAAACCTGTTCTCCTTCATTAATATTAATAAATACGCTGCTAGGCCATTTTTACGCCTAATTTGGCATGGTTTAGACATGTTTAATGTGCATTCTTATCTGGTAATTAAGCATATTTTGAAACAGGAAAAACCCACTGTGGTTATGACCCACATGCTCAAAGGTATTGGCTATTTAACTTGCCGGGCTATTAAAAAATTAAACATCAAAAATATCCACACCTTGCATGAAGTACAATTGGCCACACCTTCGGGTTTAATATTAAAAGGTGAAGAAAATTCTTGGCAACACACCTGTCTCTTAACTAAACTTTATCAAAGTTTTAATCGCTGGCTTTTTAATAGCCCAGAAATTGTGATTTCTTCTTCTAAATTTTTATTAAACTTCTATAATCAAAGAAATTTTTTTCCTCATTCAAAAAAAATAATTTTAACCAATCCAGTTAATTTACCAACTGTAAATTTACAGACAGCCAAGCACGATTCAGAAGAATTTAATTTTTTATTTCTTGGCCAAGTAGAAGTTTATAAAGGCATTTTGCTTTTAATTAATGTTTTTAAAAAATTAACCCAAGAAACCAACAATGAAGCTAAAATTTTTCTCAATATTGTGGGTACTGGTTCTGGCTTAGAGGCTGCTAAAAAATTGGCTAATAATCACCCTCAAATAAATTTTATGGGTTATGTAGCCAATAATAAATTGGGAGAAATTTTTTCTAAAACCAATGCCACGGTGGTGACTTCTTTGTGTTATGAAAATTCTCCTACAGTTATTTTTGAAAGTTTAGCCTATGGCGTGCCAGTTTTAGCCGCTAAAATTGGCGGCATAGAATTTATCAAGGATGATTACAATGGTTTTACCTTTGAAGCTGGTGATGAAAATGATTTACTGCGAGTTTTAAAATTCGCCCTGCAAAATAAAAACCGACTCACTGAGTTATCGTCTAACTGTCGTGAATCGGTTAAAGAAATTGGCGTTGGTGATTATATCAATCACCTCGAATCTCTCATCTGAGACCTCCCCGCCAAATAACCATCCAGCGGTTTTCCATTAATTTCTTGGTGTGTTTTTGAACAACTCCTAAATAAGGGTCTAGATTAACAATGTCGTCTATAGTGCTTTGGCAGAGACGACATGTTTGCAAATGTCGCCTAAGTCTTCTATAGCCTTTTACTTTTCTTTGTCTTCTTGATCTTCTGACATAATTTTCTAAATAACCATATCTGTAATGTCGGTTTGACATCTTTACCTCCTTTTTTAAGGTTTAATTTTTAATAAAGAATAAATTTAAAAATCCACATTTTTCCATTATCCAATTGAATAGTCTCATCGGCCATAGTTTGCAACTGTGGTTTTATTTTTTTTAAATTAAACCAATAATTAGGCAAACACAGATAAACAATGGGGACGTCGACGAAATCTCTAACTTGTTGAATCACTTCTGGTCGCAAATCTTGCTCATAAGCAATTTTAGCATAAATTTGATAAAGTTCGCCACCAGTAGGAATAGAATAGAAAAAATATTTATTATCAAAATAACGAAACCCCAAAGTGCTAAGAGCGGCCGCGCCCAATTGCTGATTGCTTAAAACCACATATGGTTCCTGGGTTTTGTCTTCCAAATAATTAACAGTTTGAAAATCAGTTAACGAAGTGTTAAAGCCCCGGTTTAACATATAAACATCTTGACGTGGATAGGAAAAATACAAAGAACAAGTTAGAGCAGCAGCTAAAAATATTATTAATAAATATTTTTTAGTTCTTAAATTTATTTTTTCTATTAAATATCCTAGAGCCCACAGAGCTAAGGGTATTAAAAAATAAACAGCTAGATTAAAAATCCGCCAGCTAAAATCTCCACGTTCATAATTAATTAAAAAAGGAAAATCAATTATTGAAAAAAGTAACCAAGAATTAACTAACAAAATAATAAATAATAATCCGTAATCCGTAATCCGCCTGCCGGCCGCCTGTCTGTCCGTTAGGCAGGGCGAGGCAGATAATCCGTAACCTTTTTTAATTTTAAAATAACCCCAAACTGCCAGCCCCAATATTACTACAAACAGCACGATCGGTTGCCAAATAAAATAAATAATTGTTTTAAAAAGATGAACAACATTTGTGTTCAAGTATAAATCTGGAACAAACCTAAAAATATTTTTATAAAAATTAATTAAATTAAAATTATTAATTAAAACTATTTCATTAAAACTAGAAATTTTGCCAAAAATAAAAAAAACAAAAATATAGGAGAAAGACAAAAGACCAAGCAAAAAATAATAAAAATATTTTTTAAGTTTTATTTTTCTTAAAATAAGCAAAATTAAAAAAATAAACGCCGCCACACCGGCAATGGGATGAATAAATAAAATTGCTAATGATAAAATAACTGATAACTGATAACTGATAACTGGTAACTGGTAATTGGTAATTGGTAGCTGATAACTGGTAATTGGTAATTGGTAAAAGGAAAGATTAAAACTAATAAAAATTAAAACTATCAATAATAAATCGGCTAAATTTTGTGGGGTGGTAAAGGTAAAAACAGAAAAAGGTATTAATAAAAATAAAAATAGGGGAATTGTTTTTAATTGCCAATTTTTTACCATTTGATATATCGCGCTTGGCAATAGAATACTGGCCAGCAAAGGTAGCAAATTTTTATCAACCAAATTGACTGGCCATTGTAAAATTTTTGTTAAAAAAACGACTAAACTATATTGGCCTAAATAATAAAAATTCTTGGGTAAAATAGAGCCAAAATCTAAAATATATTTCTCTGTAGCTTGATGAATAAATGGATCGTAGCCAAAACCCAAAGGAAAAATAATATTGACTAAAGAAAAAGAAAAAAATAAATGCAAACTATTTAAAATTAAACTAGCAGTGATTTTTAATTTAAAATTTAAATAACCTAAAAATAAAGTGCTTAAAAAATAACTTAGAAAAAAAATCTTGGGCACAAAAATCCAAGGTGTACGCACAGCTTCATAAGTTATACCAGCTTTTAAAAAGTAATAAGTTATAAACAATAAAATTAAATAAATGCTCACTAAAAAACAATTACTAAGCGACAAGTGATAAGTGGTAATTTTAAAATTATAAATCTTTAAAGTTAAATTATAAATTATCTTGTGTTTATAATCGATAAAAAATTCAACCAAACTCAATAACCAAAGAAAAACTATTATGAGCAAATTGTTAATTTCATAAATATAATAAATGATTGTCAAAAACACAATTACTAAAGCTAAAAAAAATACCAAACCTAAATATATTTGCTCACCCAGAGTTTTTTCCTTAAATATTTTTTTACCCCATAAAATACTGCTTAAGCCAACAAAAAATAAACCACTAACCAGGCCCAGGATGGGGGAGTGCCAATAATAAATATTTAAACTACTAATAACTGCCAACAGAGGCAAAATAAAGGTCATAAACATGATTTAATTTTAAGACAAAATTTTAATTAAAGCAATTGTTTTTTTGTGCTATAATAAAACTATATATTCCTAAGCGTGTGGATAATTTTTTATGTTAGCTAAAGAATTACCTAAAAAAAGAGGTCGCCATTCTAAAAAACCTTTAACCCAAAATGACCCGATTACAAGTAATAAAAATATTGAGGATGATTACATCTTTCCTGTTTTTTCTGTTGACGATAAAAAAGAACTGGGTCCGGAACAAAAAATTAAGCTTACTTCTGACAAAAAATCAGCTCGACCTTCACCTCATGTTTTGGATTTAAAAAATAAAAATTTAAAAAATAATATTCCTGATTTTTCTAATTTAACTCCTCAAAATTATAATCAGCCAGTTTATAATTTAGAAAATTATTTAAGTAATTCCGAAAAACCCAATTACAATAACGACTTCATGGGTGATAAGTTATATTATTTAAGACAAATCAATTTTGAATTACCCGAAGATAGGGAAACACTTGGCGAGAAACCAGCTTTCCACAAGCCAAAAAAATATAAAAATAAAAATAATATCAAATTAAATTTGGGCCAAAATTTTAATAAATCTTTATCATCTGCCCCAGTTAAGCCAGAGCTTAAGTTGCCGATTTTATTAAAATTTATTGTTAAAATATTTTCTTTGTTGTGGTCAATTATTTCCGCACCCTTTGTGGCCTTGGATTTTTTAGTAGATCGCTCTTTAAAAACCGCTTGGTGGCTGATTAAAACCATCATCTTGACCATCATTAATATTTTTTTATTATTCTTTTCTAATCTCAAAAAAATATTTAGCCTGGGTTTGCCGCATCGTTTAACCTTACCGCCAATAGCTCAGGCCGAAAGCCACCACAAAAAAAATCTTAAAAAAATATTTAAACTACTGCTACCTTTTGGTTTAGTTTGTTTAGTTATTATTTTACCTTTACAATTAATAACTTTAAAACAAAAAACCAGTTTAATTAAAGGGCAAGTTTTGGGGGAATCTATGGCTGGGTTGACAGCGCTTAAAAATGCCTCTGAGTTTAGTCAAGATTATGATTTTACCAAGGCTGAACAAGAATTTGAAAAAGCCTATCTTAGTTTTTCTTTAGCTAAAAAATATCTAGATGGTTTGGATGCTTTTAGCCAAGAAATTGTTAAATTAGCCCCTGAAGGTAAAATAGCCGAGAATCTGCTCATTATCGGTCAACTCTCTTCGCAAATGGGCCAAGATTTTACCACTCTCATAGATAATTTTTCTAATTTAAATAAACAAAATAATTTAATGGCGAAAATTTCTTTAGCCGAAGAAACCTTGAAGCACATAGAACCCAATTTTTTAGAATTAAGCCAGCGTATTAAAAATTTAGACACGACAACTTTGGAAAAATATCTTGATGAAAATACTTTGCAGAAAATAATCCTTTTTCAAGGAGCTCTGCCGGCTATTGAGGAAAATTTTAACAAAATAAAAACTTTGATTAATTTTTTGGCAGACTTTTTGGGCAATGACAAAACGAAAAGCTATTTATTTGTTTTTCAAAACAACAATGAGCTCCGAGCTACTGGCGGCTTTATGGGTTCTTTTGCTTTAGTAGAAATTCATAAAGGCATTATTACTAAATTAGAAGTTCCCGGTGGAGGATTTTATGATTTAAAAGCCGCCAATCAAACTTTGGTAGAGGCACCCAAACCCTTTCAACTTTTTTCTCCCAATTGGAGCATTTGGAACGCTAATTGGTTTCCTGATTGGCCATCTTCAGCTCAAAAAATTTCTTGGTTTTATGAAAAATCCTTAGCTGGCATAACCACTGATGGCGTCGTTGCTTTAACGCCTAATGTTTTAAGCGATCTCTTAAAAATCACTGGTCCAATTACTATGCCAGAATATCAAAAAACTATTACTGCGGATAATTTAATTGTGGAACTGCAAAAAGCCGTAGAATTAGAATACGATAAAGAAGAAAATAAACCTAAAAAAATTATTGGTAATCTTTTGCCAAAAATTTTAGAAAAAATATTTCAGACTGATTCCAAAACAGCCATTCCACTTATAAGCACCTTGTTTAAAAATGCTAATGAAAAAAATATTTTGGTTTGGTTTAATGAGGCCGAAATGCAAAATACGATTAACAAATTTTCTTGGACCGGCGAAATTAAAAATTCTCCCCAAGATTTTTTGATGGTCGTGCACACTAATGCCAGCGGTGGTAAAACAGATTTAGTCATTAAAAATAAAATTAGCCACCAAGTTACTATCAACGAGCAAGGAAAAATTATTGATACGGTCAATCTAACCAGAACTCATCAGGGCAATATTAATGATATTTTTGAAAAAGAAACCAATGTTGATTACGTTAGATTTTATGTACCAGAAAATTCTAAATTAATTGAGGCTAAAGGTTTTGATGTGATTCCAGCCAATCTCTTTAAAACAGCTGACGCCAACACTAAAAAAGATAGTGACTTATTAGCTTTAGAAAAAAATCCCACTCTTGACGAAAGCTCTAATACCAGAATCACTGACGAATTTAATAAAACTGTTTTTGGCAATTGGCTGATTGTCAAACCAGGTGAAGAAAAAACCGTGACCATAAGTTATGAATTGCCTTTTCAATTGGCTTTAAATCAAAAACAAAACTGGTGGCAAAAAGTTGCAGTTGCTCTGACTGGCAAAAATAAAACTCTAGAAAATATTGGTTATAGTTTATTAATCCAAAAACAAGCCGGGGTTAAGGAAGTAGATTTTTCTAGCCAAATAGTTTTGCCCAGCAATTTAAAAATTATAAATAGTAGTGGCAAAAATGCCTTATCGAATAATCTGTATCAAGACAATCTAAATATTGACGGGTATTATGAAATAGAGATAGGGGATTAAATTTTTTCGTAAAAAGTCTCGACATCTATCGAGACTTTTTTTGTTTTATTACACCCTTGAAAAGAAGGAGCTAGCCCACGTACTCCTTTTTCCATTTTCCTTTTGCCATTTATCCTTTTTATTGTTAAACTTTTCTTATGGAAAACAATAAAGAAATTAAAATTTTAGACATCAAAATCAATGCTTTATTAAAAGCAGAAGTTTTGGATTTAATAACAAAATTGTTAGCAGATCCCAGTTCAATACAACAACAATTAGTGACTACAAATCCAGAATTCATCATGTGTGCGCAAACTGATGAAGAATTTAAAAATATTATTAATAATTCTTGGCTATCAGTGGCTGATGGTTATGGAATCAGACTTGCTGCAAAATATTTAAAAATGATTTCGGATTTCGGATTTCGGATTTCGGATTTTAAAAAATTTTTATTAGGCATAAAAATTTTTTGCTGGGGGATAACTCGCAACAACCAAAAACTCAACATTGTGCCCGAAACAATTACTGGTACTGATTTAATACCTGAAATAGTTAGACTTATGAGTTATGATTCTGGAATTACGAATAAAAAAATATTTCTTCTGGGTGGCTATGGCGAAACACCCCGCCTTACAGCAGAGCAATTAAAAAAGACATTTCCCACGGGGGCGAATAATTATTCGCCCCTACAAATCGCCTATACTACCTTTGAATCTAAAAACATCATTGAAACCATAAATTCCTTCCAACCTCTTGTTTTATTTGTGGCTTTAAATCACCCACGCGCCCAAAAATGGATTAATGCTAATTTACCAAAAATTCTATCTGTGAAATTAGCCATTGGCGTTGGTGGCGCTTTTGATTATTTGTCTGGCAAAATAAAAAGAGCCCCGCAAAATTTACGAGGCTTTGAATGGTTTTACCGCCTGATAACTCAACCGCGGCGCTTTAAACGCATTTATACCGCCGTGGTTAAATTTCCATGGTTTGTGTTTAAAAAATCAATCTACTAGCAAAAGCTTTAATATAATATCCAACTGCTAATGGGCAAAGAATAAATGCGCCCACAAGAAAACTCGAGATATAAAAGATCAGCCATCTTTCCTTGGTATTTTGTTTAACAAATTGCTGCCAAAGAATATGCCACATAATGAAAACAACAATTAAAATCCCTATGGCTGTGTATACAAAAGGGATCACAAATATGGGGTCGGATAAAATTCTAATAACAAAACCGGCCACCATAAATATAAAACTTATAATAGCTCTTTTCATCCAAGCTCCTTTTTTGTTATTGATAAATTTTGGATTGATTATTTAATGCTGAAAAAAGAAGCTGACATCTTGGCCAAAAGCATTAGTGGATAATTGGCCATCCAAAGAGCAATAAAAAGAACGAAAGAAAAAATACCAGCCAAAATTAAAAATTTTACAGATTTGATTTTGATTTCTTTAAAAATATTGTTTGACATGGCTGCTAAAACAATGACTAAAAACAGACTACCCAAGAATGGGTACCATTTTTTAGCTAAAAACAAAATGCCTGCCAGATGAGCGAAAAAAAGAATCAATAAAAAAATAAGGCTAACCGCAACAACGGATATAATTCGGTTATGATTATTTTTTTGAGTCAACCACCACTTGATCCACTGCATGGCAACCTCCCTTTATTATTTTATTTGTCAAATTTACTTTTTTATGATTAAATTAGCTTAACATAATGCCTTAAAAAAGTCAACTTTTAGATATTGGTCCCTAATACTCGGGATTCGCAATTTTAATTAGCACAATTCGCATATGATTAAAACAAGATTTGCTCCCAGCCCCACAGGTGATTTACACATTGGCAGTCTACGCACCGCTCTTTTTGCCTATTTATTTGCCAAAAAAAATCAGGGTGAGTTTATTTTACGTATTGAGGATACAGATCAAACCAGATACAAAGAGGGGAGTGTGGAATCAATTTTGCAAGGCTTAGCTTGGGCTGGAATAAATTATGATGGTGAAATATTTTATCAATCAAAACGCACAGAAATTTATCAAAAATACGCTGATGAATTAGTTAAAAATGGACATGCCTACTATTGTTTTTGTTCTAGTGAAACTTTAAACGAAATGAGAAAAGAGCAGGAAGCTCAAAAACAAGCGCCTATGTATGATCGTCGTTGTTTAAAATTATCAGCTGAAGAGATAGACAAAAAATTACAAGCAGGTGAACCATATGTTATTCGTTTAAAAATTCCAAACACCTCACCCCTGCCCTCTCCTTATAAAGGAGAGGGGGTTAAGGGCCCTCTCCCCTTACCAAGGGGAGAGTTGGAGAGAGGTGTTATTTCTTTCCCTGACCTCATCCGCGGTCAAGTTTCTTTTGATTTAAAAACCATTGACGACCAAGTTTTAATTAAATCCGATGGTTTTCCAACCTATCATCTGGCTAATGTGGTTGATGATCACGAAATGGAGATTAGCCATGTGATTAGAGCAGAGGAGTGGCTGCCTTCTACGCCCAAACACATTATTCTTTATCAAATGTTTGGTTGGACACCACCAGAATTTGCTCATCTGTCTATGATTTTAGCGCCAGATAAATCTAAACTTTCAAAACGCCACGGTGCCACTTCTGTTTTAGAATTCAAAAATCTTGGTTATTTGCCCGAAGCTGTAGTTAATTACATCACGCTTCTCGGCTGGAACCCGGGCACTGAACAAGAAATTTTTTCTCTCTCTGAATTAGAAAGCGAATTTGATTTAGCCAAAGTTAATAAAGCTGGCGCTATTTTTGATATTGAAAAATTAAATTGGATGAATGGACATTATATTCATCAAAAAAGTTTAGATGAATTAACTGATTTGTGCTTACCATTTTTATCACCGTCTGTCATTCCCGCGCAGGCGGGAATCCAGGATTTTTCATCTGGATCCCGTGTCGAGCACGGGATAACAAATAGCAGAGATTATCTTAAAAAAATAGTGGCTCTAGAACAAGAGCGCCTAAAAAAACTTTCTGATATTACTGAAGCTACAGAATACTTTTTTACTGAACCAACTTATGAAAAAGAATTATTGCAATGGCGCAAAAGTGATTTAAATGACGCTAAAAATAAATTAAAATTTTTATTAATAGAACTAGAAAAAGTGCCAAATGAAAATTGGACCAGAAGCGCGCTTGAACAATTTATCAAAGGCTTAATTGAAGCAGAAAAATTAGACACTGGCGCCGTGCTTTGGCCTATGCGGGTGGCTCTTTCAGGTAGAAAAAATTCTCCCTCTCCTTTTGAACTTGCCGAAGTTTTGGGTAAAGAAAAAAGTTTGGAGAGAATAAAAAAAGCCATAAATATAATTTAAATAACTAATTAAAACCTATGAAAAAAATAAAATAAAATATGACTATCCGACACTCAATGGCGAACTAGATAATCTTAAGAAAGAGTTGAAAAACTATTATGCAAAATGCATCACACCAAAATTGTTTGAATATGAGTTGTTAAAATAGTAGAAAAATTAAACTAAAAAACACCTCTTAAAAAGTGCTTTTGCGTGGACCCGGCGGGATTTGCACCCGCTTCGCTAGGTGCTAACGCTAGCATACTACTGCATATACTACGGGCCCGAGTCCACTCTATTAGTATAAAAAAAAGAATTTCTTTTTCAAGAAATTCCCTCTGTTAGCACCTAGAGAACCCGTAATATACGAGTTGCTAGCGTTGTATCTTTAGTATAGCAAATCTAAATATTTTGTCAACGCTAAGTTATCCACAATATAACAAAAGACCACTCGCTCGAGCGGTCTTTTATATTCTCTTAAATTTTATCTACACCTTAGTGCAACAACATAAACAGAGGCGCCAAGACCAATGTCAAAGTGGATAACAATTTAATCAACACATGTAGTGATGGACCAGCTGTATCTTTAAATGGATCGCCAACTGTGTCACCAACCACCGCGGCTTTATGCGCCAAAGATCCTTTTCCACCATGAGCGCCTGTTTCAATATATTTTTTAGCATTATCCCAAGAACCACCACCATTATTCAAAAGTAAAGCCATAACCACCCCAGTAATTGTACCCACCATCAAAGTCGCTCCAACTGCTTCTGGGCCCAAAATCAAACCAATCAAAGTTGGCACAATAACTGCTGTTAAAGCTGGTAAAATCATTTCTTTCAAAGCACCTTTAGTACAAATATCCACACATCTAGCATAATCTGGTTTTTCTGTACCAGTCATAATACCTGGTTTTTCTTTAAATTGAGCCCGCACATCATTAATAATATAATAAGCGGCTTTGCCCACAGCTCTAATGGCAAATGCCGAGAAGACAAAAATTAAAGTTGCTCCCAGTAAACCGCCCAAAAAAACAATAGGTTTAGCTAAATCTACACTAGAAAGTTTTACTTCTTCTAAATAGGCAGAAAAGAGTAAGAAAGCGGCCAAAGCGGCGGAACCAACCGCATAACCCTTAGTTAAAGCTTTTGTAGTATTGCCAACTGCATCTAAACGGTCTGTTTTTGATCTGACCTCTGCTGGCGCATCAGACATTTCCACAATGCCTCCAGCATTGTCTGTAATAGGTCCAAAATTATCCATGGCTAAAATATAGGCAGCTGTGGCCAACATGCCCATAGTGGCCATAGCAGTGCCATATAAACCGCCATTATCCAAGCCTGTGGATTTACCAAGCAAATATGAGCCCAAAATCGCCATAGAAATGACTAAAACTGGCATACCAGTTGATTCTAGACCAACAGCAAAGCCAGCAATAATATTAGTGGCTGGACCAGTTTCTGAAGCCTCGGCAATGGATTTAACCGGACGATATTTTGATTCAGTATAATATTGAGTTAAATAAACAAAAATAATACTGGTAATAATACCAATTAAACCAGCTAAGAAAAATTTAAGCCAATAATTATTTAACAATAAAAATGTAGCTAAAGCAAAACCACAAATAGCCAATCCAGTCGTAATAGCATAACCACGATTTAAACCTTTCATAGGATCTTCATCTTCTTTAATACTGACAAACATGACACCGACAATAGAAGCTACTAAACCAAAAGCGCGAGCTACTAACGGGAAAATAATGCCTTTGATGCCAAAAATTGGAAAAAGAGCAATGCCCAAAACCATAGCGCCAATATTTTCAGCAGCTGTTGATTCAAATAAATCTGCGCCTCTGCCAGCGCAATCTCCCACATTATCACCAGTTAAATCCGCAATCACTGCTGGATTTCTAGGGTCATCTTCTGGAATACCTGCCTCAACTTTTCCCACTAAATCCGCGCCCACATCAGCGGCTTTAGTAAAAATACCGCCACCAAGCTGGGCAAATAGGGCCACAAAAGAAGCGCCAAAACCAAAACCCACCATTAACAAAGGAGCTTCTAATGGATTTTTAATTCCACCAAAAAGTACAAATAATCCAGCCACACCTAAAAGTGATAAAGCCACCACCATGATGCCAGAAATAGCTCCACCTCTCATAGCAATTTTTAAAGCTTTGTTTAAACTTTTGCTAGCAGCCGAAGCAGTTCTTAAATTGGCTCGAACAGAAACCCACATACCTACATACCCAGAAAGAGCGGAACAAACTGCACCCAAAATAAAAGCAATGGCAGTGTGCCAAGCATAAGAAGTTTTACCGCTAAAAGCATAAACAGCAAAAAGTATGACAGCTAAAATGACTGTGAAAATAGCAATAGTTTTATATTGTCTTTTCAAAAAAGCCATAGCACCTTCTTTAATGGCCTCAGAAATTTGTTGCATTTTGGCAGTCCCAGTATCTTGCTTTAATACATAACGCGCTAAAGCATAAGCCACTGCTAAGCCCAAAATACTGATGGCAAAAACAAGTGTTAACATAGAGCTAAAAAATATCTGCTGAACTTTTTTAAAACAAGTCAGGCAGATTTTAATTATTTATTAAGTTTTTATTCATTTATTAATTTAACAGATAATTGTAAAAAGAGCAAGCCTTGAATTTAAATTATTCTAAGCACAAACTTGACAAAATAAGCAAAAAAGCTAAGATTTAAGCATTAAATAAATTATTAAACAACTCACAAATAGGAGGATACTATCATGAGTTTAAGGACAAGATTGGCCTTTAAACTTGGTATACTATTTTTTTTCATATCAATTACTATTGGTTTTGGGGCAATTGCTTATAAACTGCCAATGTTGGTTACATCAGCTTGGCTTTTAAAAACATTGTTTCTTGTTTTTATGATCAGCTTGGTGGTTGGTATAGTGTCCTTTACAATTTCATGGTTTATTGACTACATTACAAATCTAAAAACAGTCGAGGAACTGAAAAAAAATTGGCCCAATTTATTGTGTTTTGCCTCTCTTGGAGCATTAATTTATATCATCTTGAATGTTATTTGGTTTTGGTCATATACAGATACAAACACAAATGATTTGTTTTCCCGCCTAGTTTTGATTTTTTCTCTCTTTATTTTCTGGGAGTTGGCGTGGTGTCTAATATGGTTTATCTATAAAGCCATATCATACCCCTTTGATAAAAAAGAATAGTCTGAAACGCTTTCTTTAATCCTTGGCCAACGGCTGAGGATTTTTTATTTGCTAAAATTTTAAAAAAATGAAATAATTAAGATTAGGTGAGATATAATTAATTATATTATCTGTGGATAATAAAAAAATTTATGGACAACGAAACAAATTTAACAGAACTATTAATGGATACGGAGGCCCAAACTCTGGAAAAACATTTAGAAGAACCTCTTGAAGTTAAACCTCCAAAGAAAAAAATCAATCGTAAAACTCTTCTAATTCTAGGCGCAATTATTGTGGTGCTTGTTTTGGCCTATGTGTTTGTTTACAGAAAAATATTTATCGTGGCCACAGTTGATGGCAGCCCCATTAGTCGTCTCACCATTATTAAAAAATTAGAAAAAGCCTCTGGCAAAGCTTTGTTGGATTCATTAATTAATGAAAAACTGGTTAACAATGAAGCAATAGCTCAAAACATTGTGGTGACTGATGAGGAAGTTGAAACAATTATAAAAACCATAGAAACCCAAGTAAGTACACAGGGGAGTACACTGGAGGCAGAATTGGCTTTGCAGGGTATGAATAGAGAAGATTTTAAACAACAAATTATTTTTCAAAAACAGGTAGAAAAATTAGTAGCCGATAAAACCGTGGTTACAGATGAAGAAGTAAACAAATATATTACTGATAATGAAGTAGAAATTCCTGCAGGACAAGAAACACTGGCCCAGACTCAAATAAAAAATGAGCTGATGAATCAAAAAATAAATCAAGCGGCTGTGGAACTTTTAAGTGATCTAAAAACTAAAGCCAAAATCAATTATCTTATTAAATATTAATTTTTAATTTTTAAAACCTTCCTCTATTTAAGTGAAGATTTTTAAAGCGCATTAAATTTTTATTCAATAGTTAATTATTAAAATAATCTAATTTTTAGTGGAAATTTTTTCTATTGATTTTTATATTTTATTTACAATTATTTTTTCAACTAACCCCAAAAACAGTAGGCACCGTGATCAAATTCTGTGAGAAACACCCCTGCGCGCTGATTGATGGCGTGTGTCCGATATGTGGTTCCAACCAACCAAAAAATGGCGCTTCTGAAACTCATAAAAGACGAGCGCCTCTTAAACCTAAAGCTAACACTTTCAGTTTTGCTAAAGAAAATGGGAAGAAAAAAAAAGCTTTACAATTCAAGCCCTGACAAATTGTCAGGGATTTTTATTTGCCAAAATAAATAAAAAGGAGGATAATTTTAATAGAAATTATTTACCTTATCTATAGGCACTTTATAATTAAACTTTTAATTTTTTTACAATTCTAGACATTGTGGTAAATAAAATCATCAAAAATTAAAAAGGGGAGGGGATAATGGCTAGATTAAAAACAACCACAACAATTTTAAAAGGGGGAAATAGTGCTAAAGACCAAGTACCAAGACTTAGCAGAGAAAAGGAAATCGATTTAATAAAACTCGCCCAAAGTGGAGACAGTGTGGCTCTTAACCAACTTATTATAACGCATCTATCTTTTGTTAAATCGGTGGCTAGAAAATATTTCAATCATTGTCACCCTAGCGTACCGATTAATATTTTAATAAACGAGGGCGCCATGGGTCTGGTTAAAGCAGTTAAAAAATTTGATTATCAAAGAGGCTGCAGATTAATTACCTATGCCCATCGGTGGATTAAACAATCTATCCAAATTGAACTTGTACAACACGGACGGGCGCTGACAGTCCCCGGACCAGCTGTTAGTTTGGGCCAAAGATTTACTATAATATCAAAACAATTGGAACAAACTTTTGGTCGCCAAATATCTTTTGCAGAAATACCGCAACTGACAGATTTTAGTCCAGAGGATGTAGCAGAAGCCTTGGCCTATCTTGAGGTCGATTCATATCTTTTTGATCCAGTGAGTGGAGATGGCAGAATTGTTCTAGACACTTTAGCAGATCCCTCAAATCCTCCTGATCAGCCATTGCTGGATACTTCTTTGCAACAGGATATTAATAAGGCGCTAAGTATTTTAAAACCAAAAGAAGCTGCTCTTGTACGATTATATTACGGCTTGGATGGTGAGCCACCTTTAAAATTAGCTGAGATCGCTAGACGTTGGGATATTAGCCGTGAATATGCTAGAGTTTTAAAAGAAAGTGCATTGAAGAAATTGAGGCGCAAAGCCAAAAATTTGAAACAATATTTATAAAATTTATAGAATTGAAAAGCCTGGGATGCTTAAAAAACCAGGCTTTTTTATTTATTTAAAAATTATTTTTGTTTGCTAAAACTAATTATTTTTGCTATTATTTTTACATAATTTATTTATAATTTTTATAATCAAACTTCAAAAAAATAATTTAATAAATATATATAATAATCATATGAATAATTTAAGAACCACTTTGTTTCTTGGACTTTTAACCGGCCTTGTTATGGCGGTTGGTTATTTGGTTGGCGGACGTTCGGGTGTTTTAACAGCTCTGGCAATATCAGTGATTTTTAATTTTAGCGCTTATTGGTGGTCTGATAAAATAGTCTTAAAAACTTATGGCGCGATAGAAGCTGATAAAAATAAATATTCTGGATTATATCAAACCATGACCAATTTAACCGCGGCCGCTGGCTTGCCCTTACCCAAACTTTACCTTATGGAATCAGCCCTGCCCAATGCTTTTGCCACTGGCAGAAACGAGAATCACGCTGTGGTGGCCGTAACCACTGGACTTTTACAACAATTAAATCCAGCTGAATTAAGTGGCGTTTTGGCCCACGAATTGTCTCATATCAAAAACAAAGATATTTTAATTGGCAGCCTTGCTGCCACTTTTGCTGGCGCTATATCCTATTTAACACAGTTCGCTTATTTGGGTAATTTTTCTGGTTTGTCTGATAGTGAAGACAATAATGGCAAAGGCATGGCAAGTGCGCTATTAATGATGGTTTTGGCTCCGTTGATTGCCACCTTGCTTCATTTGGCCATATCGCGGTCACGTGAATATTTGGCTGATGAAAGTGGGGCCAAAATAACAAATAATCCAGAAGGTCTGGCCAGCGCTTTAGCAAAAATCAGCAACTTTACTTTCAATCATCAATTACACGGCTCGCCCAAACAGGAGACTGCAGCCCATTTGTTTATTATCAATCCTTTTAAGCCTTCATTTTTAATGACTTTATTCACCACTCATCCACCAGTCGAAGAGAGAATTAAAAAATTGCAAACCATGCGCTAAGGTATATTGAGATAAAAATTTTATTAAATAATTAATTTATCTATATGAACACAATGAACACACTTTTTGTTAGACTAACTACGCTAGTCGCTTATATAATTATGGTTACGGTAAATTTTTTGGCTGTGTCTTTGCCTTTGGCTGGTCGTGATACTGGCGCTATTTCCGACAGCTATCCAAATTTATTTGCCCCAGCTGGTTACGCTTTTTCTATCTGGGGCTTGATTTACATCCTGCTCGGTATTTACGTTATTTATCAATTGCCCCGCAAAGACAACGCTCTAGCCGCCCGAGTTAATCAGGTGTTTATTGTTAACGCACTTCTCAATGCCGCCTGGCTTTTTGCTTGGCACTATGATGTCATTTGGTTGTCAGTTATTATCATGCTCGCCATGCTCGCCACTTTAATCAAAATTGCTGATATCACCCGCGCCAGCGCTCAAACTATTAAAGAAAGCCGATTGGTACGTTTGCCTTTTAGTGTTTATTTTGGTTGGATTACTGTCGCTACCATTGCCAATATCACGGTTTTATTAGTCAGCCTCGGCTGGAATGGTTTTGGTTTATCAGAGGTTTTTTGGACCGTGGTGGTACTCCTCGTTGGTGCGCTTATTGGTTCTTGGCGGACACTCCACGATCGTTCCATCCCTTATGGTTTAGTCTTGCTCTGGGCCTATGGCGCGATTTTATCCAAGCATTTATCAAAAAATAATTTTGATAGCCAATATCCTTCGGTTATCTGGACAGTAGGGGTTTGTATGTTGGTGTTTGTAGTAGTGATGGTGATGATTAGATTGATAGGTGGGGAGAATAAAAAGACTGGGGGGGGGCTAAAAATATTTTGACTTGACGATAGAAAATAAAAAAAGCAGTTATGAGTACGATAACCAAATAAATTAAATATTTTTACAATATTTAAAATATAAAACTATGGGTGAAAAAACATATTATTTTAGTCCCAAAGACACTAAAACTCTAAATAGATTATTGCTTATTGATGTTAATAATCCGGTGGGATACTCCAAAGCCGTAGAAGAGAGCCGGGAAGCGCTGCGGCAATATCAGTAAATGTATGAAGCCCAAGAGTCAAAAGTGGCTGAGCTCCAAAAACTAGAGCACAAATTATTTGATATGAACGGCAGCCCAACTAGCGACAATCAAGAAGAGTACGAAAATTACCAGAAATTATTGGATGAGGTTAATCTTCATGACAAAAAATTACAAAAGCTAGAGCAAATATTAATCAATCAGGAGAAGAGATATGCTCTAGGCAGCAAAACTCTTCTAGGGATGAACCCGGACGCCAAAAAGCATTGAAACAGCTGTTTGCCCAACATAAATTAAGTATTAAACCAGAAAATTAATTCAAAAAAATGATTGAGGTCAAAAATCTAACCAAAAAATTTGCTGATTTTGTCGCGGTCAACGACATTTCTTTGCATATCAAAAAAGGGGAGATGTTTGCCTTTCTTGGCCCCAATGGCGCGGGCAAAAGCACAACTATTAAAATTTTTACCACTCTACTTGCTCCAACTTCAGGCCAAGTAAAAATCAATGGCTTTGATATTTTAAGCCAACAAAAACAAGTGCGTAATTCTTTTGGTATTGTCTTTCAAGATCAAAGTCTGGATGACGAGCTGACTGCTTTTGAAAATATGGAATTTCATGGCGTGATTTATAATCTACCAAAAAATGTGCGCCGTCAACGCATCGAAACTTTTTTAAAACTAGTGGATTTATGGGAGCGTAAAGATTCTTTGGTGAAAGAATTTTCCGGTGGCATGAAAAGGCGTTTGGAAATGGCGCGCGGTCTCCTGCATGAGCCGACTATTTTATTTTTAGATGAACCAACTTTGGGCCTGGATCCCCAGACCAGAAATCATATTTGGGGCTATATTAAAAAATTAAATCAAGAAAAAGGTTTGACAGTATTTTTTACCACCCACTATATGGAAGAAGCAGAAAAATATGCCGATCGGGTGGCCATTATTGACCATGGGGTGATCAAGGCTGAAGGCACGGTAGCTGAATTAAAAAACCAGAGCAACTCTGCCACGATTGAAGAATCTTTTTTGCAACTGACCGGCTATGATATCCGCGACGAAAATATTAGCAGCGCAGAAATTATGCGTAATCAAAGAAAACAATGGAAAAGATAAAATACAATCTAAAAGTCATCTATATTCTTTGGCTGCGGCAAGTCAAGCGCCATTTTCGTTCCAAGTCGCGCATCTTTGCCTCTATTGCCCAGCCACTGCTTTTTTTAGTGGCTCTGGGTTTTGGTTTTCAGTCCATGTATTCTGCAGCTGGCAATGGTAGTTATATTCAATTTTTAGCGCCCGGCATTATCGGCATGAGTATTATTTTCTCCGCTATGTTTTCGGGCATTGAAGTCATCACTGACAAACAATTTGGTTTTTTGAAAGAAACTTTGGTGGCGCCGGTCTCGCGCCTGACCATCATGTTTGGTCGGACTTTGGGCGGAGCGACCGTCTCTATTTTTCAAGGCATTCTAGTTTTTGCGGTTTCGCTATTACTCGGTTTCCATCCCGAGAGCTGGCTGATGTTGCCGGTGGCCTTGGTCTTTATGATCCTCATGGCAATTTTATTTACCAGTATTGGTACAGCCTTCGCTTCTTTTTTTAGCGACATGCATGCTTTTCCAGTCATTATCAATTTTATTGTCATGCCTTTGTTTTTTCTGTCTGGTGCGCTTTTCCCAGTTGATAATCTGGCCAAAGTGATTGATATTATTGTTAAAATAAATCCTTTGAGCTATGGCATTGACGGCCTGCGCGGTAGTCTCTTGGCCAATTTTCATTTTGGTATGTGGACAGATTTTTCAGTTTTAATTATGGTGACTGTGGCTTTCCTAGCGCTCGGTAGTTATTTGTTTAAAAAAATAGAGGTTTAATTTTTTTTGATAAAATATTTTAAAAGTGGGATAATTATTTTAGACATAATTCCAACATTTATAATTACACTTAACCAGGAGGCATCATGACATTCTGTGATAAGCATCCCTGCGCGCTGATCAATGGTGTTTGCCCAAGATGCAGTTCCAGCCAACAAAAAACAGGTAGTATTCCTGAGACCGACTTAAAAGAATTGCCTCTTAAACCTAAAGCCAATAATTTCAGTTTTGCTACAGAAAAAAGAAAGAAAAAGAAAAAATAGCTTTACATCTCAAGCCCTGACAATTTGTCAGGGCTTTTTTATTCCTCAAGGCGTACTAAAAAATGATTTTTTATTTGCTAAAAATAAGGAAAAGTGGGATAATTTCAGTATAAATATACTAATTAAATAATAAAAAATATGAACAAAAAAATCATCTTAATCATCGTGGTGGTGTTGGTTGTCGGGATTGTTGGCGGTTATGCTTTGGCATTATCCCAAAAAAATAATCAGTCTATTAAAGTCGAAGATCAAGAAGTAACCGCTCAAAAACAAAATATAAATAAAGCCAATTGCTTGGCTGATGAATGTCTGGCCGTGAATGACCTGGAATATCCCGCTGGTAGTTTATCAAGTGAAGCCAAAGAGGCTCTGGTAGAAGCCATAAATGATGAATACAAAGCTCACGCGCTTTATGAAAAAACCATTGCCAAGCTCGGTTTGGTCAGGCCATTCTCTATGATCATCCGCGCCGAAGAACAACATATTGCTTCTCTCAAATCTCTTTTTGATAAATACGGTCTAGAAATTCCAGCTGACAATTGGGCAGGAAAAGTTTCAGCCGAAAGTACATTACAGCAAGCTTGTGGGGCAGGTGTAGAGGCCGAGATCGCCAATGCCAAGCTATATAGAGAAAAGTTGTTGCCTATGGCAGAGGGTTATGAAGATATCCAAGCTGTGTTTACCAATCTCATGAACGCTTCAGAACAAAAACATCTAAAAGCTTTTGAGAGGTGTAATTAAAGCAAGTATATAAATGAGTGAAAAAATGTGGTTTAATTAAATAAATATATGGCAAAAATTTCTAAAAAAGAACGAGATAATTTAATAAAAATTCTGCAAGCAGGGAATGATATTCCGGAAAAATATCAGGATATTTTGTTTGCTAACGAACAAAAGCAAAAAGAGTATGAGCTTACTTATGATGGCAAGGCGCGCAAGGAAGATATTATTGCCGATACACTGGCCGCGCCACTTCAAGAGGTACGGACATTCAATAGCGACAATAAATTTGATGATAACTGGACTAACAAGCTCATTTTTGGAGACAACCTAATGGTGCTTAAAAATTTATACGAAGATCCATGTATTAAAGGCAAAATTAAACTCATCTACATCGATCCTCCTTTTGCGACTAAACAAGATTTTATGAAAGATGAGGAGAAGGCTTACAAAGATAAAATAGTTGGCTCGAAATTTATTGAATTTACAAGGAAAAGGCTAGTTTTCTTACGAGAGCTCTTAGCAGAAGACGGATCTATTTATGTTCATTTGGATCAGAAAAAAGGTCACTATATAAAAGTTATTATGGATGAAATTTTTGGAGAAAATTATTTTTTAAATGAAATTGCTTGGTGTTATCAAGGAGCAGGACAATCTGAAAGATTATACAAGCGAAAACACGATAGTATTTTTTTCTATTCTAAAAATCGACAGTATTTATTTAATTGGGCTGACGTTGGTATCCCGATTGGAGAAAAGCAAAAAATTAAATATACAGGAAAAGATTCAAAAGGATATTTCAAGTCTTATAAACATAAAGACGGAAAGGTATATAAAAAATATCTTGATGAAAATGAGATTATGCCACAACTGGACTATTGGACTGACGTTTCAATAATACAAAGTTCAAACGAAAGAATCGATTATCCGACTCAAAAACCCGAAGCATTATTGGATCGAATAGTAAGGGCTTCTTCAAACGTAGGTGATATAGTTTTAGATGCTTTTGCTGGATCGGGTACAACTTTAGCCGTGTCAGAAAAACTGAAAAGACGATGGATAGGAATTGATTGTGGAAAATTAGCAATTTACACAATGCAAAAGAGAATACTGAATTTGCGAGAAGAAATTGGTAATAAAGGTAAATCACTAAAAGCCAAAGCATTTACTTTATATAATGCCGGGCTTTATGATTGGACGGAAGTAAAAAATCTCGATTTTAATCATTATCGCGATTTTGTATTGAAACTTTTCCAAGTACGAGAAGAAAAACATACGTCTCGTGGTATTGAAATTGATGGTTATATTGGGAATGAAAATGCGTATCTTTGGAATCATACTAAAGAGAAAAAAGCTAAGCTGGACTTAGATTTTGTAAAAAGCTTGCACAATGCGCTTTCCGGCAAAGGTGGGGAAGTGTTTTACCTTATTGCTCCGTCGACTGCTTTCGCTTTTTTTGAAGATGAAATTAGATTTGATGATACATTGTATAAGACTTTACGCGTGCCGCAATCAGTCATTACGGAGCTAATTAAACGGGGAGGTGAAGAATTAAAACAGCCAACCAGTGAACAGGACGTAAATGACACTATTGACGCTGTGGGCTTTGATTTTATCCAAGTGCCGGATGTTGAAGTAGAGTATAAAATTGGAAATCCAAAAGAAAAAAACCTTTTAAATCAGAAGACAAAGGAGTGTGTAATAAAATTAAAGACCTTCAAAAGCCGAACACTTACTAAAAGTCCGGAAGAATTTGAAAATTTTGAAACGCTTTCTATGGTCATGATCGATTATAATTACGACGGGAAGGTATTCGATTTGGATGAAGTTTTTTATGCTGACAATCTCAAACCAGAATATGAAGTCCGTTTTGATATTGGAAAGTTAGACAAGCAGATGATGGTGATTTACTTGGATATTTACGGCAACGAGAAAAAGGAGATTTTAAGATTAAAAGATTTTAAGAAATAGAAATATGGATACCAACAAAGAAACATTTGAATCACTTTGGAAATATTGCACATTAAATAATCGCGTGTGTCCTATGCCTATGAAATGGAATGATTTTTTTAATTTACTAAAAAATCATGAAAATCTTGATTTGCCTTTGATTCTAAACGGATGGGAAATGTCATCTCCTCTTGAAAAAAATTTGAGATTTAAAGACCACATTGAATCAGCTTTTAAAAATAACCAGCTTGAAGAAATCGGACATTATTTACGATCGCTAAAAGAAGAAGAATGGGCGCATTATGGAGAAATATAATTTAGAATAATAAACGATATGCCAGAGTTATCATATAAAAACACAGATTTTATTTTGAAGTCTAAAGCAGATGAGGCCTTGATTGATTGTATTGAAAAATACGAGGCTTTTTTATCGGCTTTGTGCCGCGAAGAATACTATTTTCAAAAAGATTCAATTTATGAAATTTTAAAATTCTTTTTTAATGATAGGTACAAAAATCTTTGGGATTTGGCAAAAGAAAATTACGGAGTAAATGAGAAGTTGCGCCAGCGATTTGATACGGAAGAGAGATACAAAGACCATTTGCAGTTGCCAGAGCAAAAATCTTGCTCGATTGATTTGGCAACCGGCACTGGCAAAAGTTTTGTGATTTATGGTTTGGCGCAAATTATGCTTGCAGAAGGGTTGGTTGATCAAGTTTTGGTACTTTGCCCTTCGCGAACTATTGAATCAGGTTTAACAGAAAAATTTGTTGGGCTGGCCGGCAATAAAATGCTGAAAAAGCTTTTGCCAAAGAAATCAATTTTAGCCAATCCGAGAATCGTCAATGCTACGCGGACAATAAAGAAGGGCGACATTTGTATTGAAAATATCCACGCTGTTTATAAAAACACCGGATCTTCAATTTACGACAGCTTAAAGGGCAAAGGTGCTAGAACTTTGGTTTTAAACGACGAAGCCCATCATATTTTCAATAAAGTTTCAGGAACTGGCGACGATAGCGCGTTTAAGGAATGGAAGAAATTTTTGCTCAATCCGCAATATGGTTTTCACTATGTAGCAAATTTTTCCGGCACGCCCTATATCGGACAAGATTACTTCCTTGATATTGTTTATCGCTATGCGCTGAAAGACGGGATGGAGGAAAAAGTTATTAAATCGGTTGAATATCTGATTGAGACAGGCGACGAAAAAAAGATGAAGGGTTTTCAAGAGATTTGGGATAATCACGAAGCGAACAAAAAGAAATACAAAGAAATTAAACCTATCTCCATTGTCATTACTGCGGACATAGCCAAATGTGTTGAGGTTTGGGGCGAGTTGGTGCAATTCATTGCGCAGAAAGAGAAAATAAGCGTTGAGAAGGCTAAAAAGAAAGCGATTTGGGTTGTTTCCGGTATTCCAGCAAAATCCTCGGCTGGCGGTAAGAAGATTTTTAAATTAGTAGATAAACCGGAAAGTGAACGCCAGAAAAATTTGCAATTATTGAAAGAAGTTGATGATCCGAAAAATCAAATTGAATGGATTTTGTCTGTGGCAATGCTGACGGAAGGCTGGGATGTCAAAAATGTTTTCCAGATCGTTCCACATGAGAGTAGGGCGTTTAACTCAAAACTTCTTATTGCTCAGGTTTTGGGTCGCGGTTTGCGTATTCCGGAAATTTACAAAGACAAAGACGATATCAAAGTTCGCGTGTATAACCATATTAAGTTTAGCGCGCATATTAAAAACCTCGTTGATGAAGTTTTGGAAATTGAAGATCGTTTTGCGTGGTTTCCGGTGGATTCACGCGCAAAATACAATTTTGAACTTCATAATTTGAGTTATAAAAAAGACCTTGAATTTAAGCAAGAAAAACGAAAGCAAGTTGAATTTGGCGAAAAAATCAATCTTGGCCCGCAATCCAGAAATGTTGAGGATTACAATGTTTATAAAGATGTTTTGACTGGCGAGGAGATAACTTCGAAATACAATATCCAAACTATTGCTTTTGATTTAGAAACTGCGGCCAAGATGATTTGGGCAATGCTCGCGGCTTATGATACGGATGAAGACACAGAATTTAGGATTAAATACACTAAAACAAAAATAAGAAAAATTCTTGAAAAGAACTTGCCAGAAAAAAGTGATTTTATTAGTTATGAAAATTTGAATAAAGCAAAAACGGCTTTTGGAAAATTGTTTGATGTGGGCGGTTCTTTTCCGTATTTCAAAAACAGAGCAGATGATTTGCAAATACTAAACACTTCCGAAATCACAAGACAGTCGGTTTCCGCCACTTCGTTAAAACGCGAGGGAATGTGTTTTTATGATTCGGGAACAATAAACACGCTTGACGGCGATGAGAAAACGACATTGAATGATATTTTAGAAAATGAGGAAGAATATAAAATCAAAGAGGTTGAAAGCACGAAATTAAAAATTCCGTTGAATTGTTTGACTGTAAATTATGAGCCGGAACGGAAGTTCGCTAAAATATTATTTAAAAATGTTGAGCTTTTTGATTCTTTTGTAAAAAATCCTGACAAGTCGTTTTATGGCGTTCCTTATTCGTTTAAAAAAGGAACGCATATGAAATATCTAAATTTTCATCCGGATTTTTTCTTCAAAAAAGACAATGATATTTTAGTGGTTGAAATAAAAAAAGATGATGATGATTCAAAAGAAAATATCGCCAAAAACAGAGATGCTCAAAAACATTTTGAAATGGTTAATGAAAAGCAAAATAAACAAAAATATCATTTCTATTTTTTGAGTCCGGAAGATTATGTTGAATTTTTTCAAGCTGTAAGAGAAAATCGATACAATAATTTCAAATCAAGCTTGATGAAAATTTTAGAAACGTAAAAATCTTAATAATTTTAAAAAATGAAACCCGAACTGCCAACAAATTTAGAGTTTAATGTAATGGATTATATTTACCAAGCACTCACAAGAGATGGTCGTTTTTCTTCCCAAAAAGCCGAGAGAATTTCTGCAAATTTGGGTTTTTCAGAAGATCTTGAATTAATACGGACCAGCAAATATATTAATGTCTTATTTACGAACGCCGAAGAGTCATTTGTGCTTACTGCCCTTGGTAAAAAATATATGGAACACTTTTATCATCTAGTAAAGAGAAATTATAGCGATCTCGCAGGGGTGATCAAAGATGGCGAGATGATAAACCCTGATAAACGCAATCGTGCGCGACAGAGGGCAAGGGAAAACATGAAAGATTGGAATTCCAGTGAAAATGATTCAAATGCCACAGAGAAAAAAGAGGAAATATTTAAACTCGAGCCACAAATTTATGGAGTAGGTGTAAACCTAAAAGCACTATGGCGGAAAATATTCAAAAATAAAAAATAATTTAAAATATTAAATTAATCATAACCACATGAACACTATCCCAAAAATAATCATTGGCGCGGTGGCGGTCGTTGTTTTGGTCGCGACTGGCTTTTTTTTAAAAAACACTTTGATTGATTCAGACCAAAAAGAATTGGACACACCGGAAAAAATTGTCGCTGATTATAAAGATCTTTTGGCTGAAGCCGAAGAGTTGCAAAATTCGGCTGGCGTTAATTGCGGTGATAAAAAAGAGACCAATAAAAAAATAGATGCCTTGGAAAAAAAGCTGGCAGATTTGGCTAGTCGCAAAAAACAATGGCTGGACAGTGTACCAAAGTTGCCAGATGTAGAGCCGGTAGTAGTAAATGGCGACAATCCACTGGGTCGACCCGGATCCGAAGTGCCAGATTTGGGTTCGGATGTACCACCCTTGCCGGACATCAGCCCGGAAAGTA
>Ga0209717_1001005_pt1 | contig 32361 bp, 28 predicted proteins | sample AD_UKC048_MetaG_FD_184418 | JGI IMG/M metagenome (GOLD analysis project Ga0209717, IMG submission 184418) | Active sludge microbial communities of municipal wastewater-treating anaerobic digesters from USA - AD_UKC048_MetaG (SPAdes) (version 2) | ecosystem: Engineered > Bioreactor > Anaerobic >...
GGCCTGCCGCAGGCTCGTCGATTTGGACTCTCAACAAGGTTGAGAGTTTCGGCGGATTCAGCTTGCGGCCCTGTATGAGGCGCCCGGAAGCCGCCCGTCGTGGGAACCGGCCATCGGCCATCAGCGGCCGGTCGCCCGGCGCCCCAAACTCTGCCCGCAACGAGGGCGTGAATGGCCGCTTAGCGGAAACGAGTTTGTACCGCTCACCGGTCCAACCCGGCCCTCAGCCGACATTCGGAAGATGCCGTTTTGGGCCTGCGGCGGTTGAGCATCTGCTGACGAGACGGCCTTCGAGGCCGTCAGTCGCACCCGGTGCATGGTCGGCTGGTACCAGCCGACCTCGACAGCGCGACGGGAGTCGATACGGCTCGGCTCCCGTTCGCCTCATCGAGCGCGCAACTTTGCGTGCTGATAGGTCGCCTTCTCCATGGCCAGGAAGCCCACGACCGACGTCGGATCGGCGAACGGGAAGATCTGCGTCGCCCAGTATCCGCCGACGCCGTTCGCGCGATCGATCCAGTAGTAGAGGTTGGCGAGGCCGGCCCATGCCAATGCTCCGGCCGGCCGGCCGGTGGGCGCCTCTTCCTCGTTGATCATGAAGGTGAGTGCCCAGGTCTTGGGCATGCCGGGGAAGAACTCCGCGTCGTTGGACAGACGCGGTTTCGACACCGGCAGGATCGACGCCGCCGTGGTGGTCGCACCGACGCCGGGCAGCATCTTGATGTGCATTCCCTTGGGCAGATGATTGCGCGACGCCATCTCGACGGTCTCGGGCCGCAGGATCTGCTCGCCGCTGTCGCTGCGCCCGTCGTTGAGCCACATGCGGATGAACTTCACGTAGTCCGACGCGGTTCCGTAGAGGCCGTGTCCTCCCATGTGGACCTCCGGATCCTGTGGCAACGTCACCCCGTTGAGCGGGATGAGCGAACCATCGCGATCCTCGCGTGCGTGAATCGTCGCCTGTCGGGACTGCATGGAGGGGGTCATCGTGAAAGCGGTGTCAGTCATCCCGAGCGGATTGAGGATCCTGCTGCGCATGACATCGCCGAGTCGCTTGCCGGTGATGCCCTCCACCACCATGCCGGCCCAGTCGATGTTGCTGCCGTATTCCCAGCGCTCGCCCGGATCGAATAGCAGCGGCGTCTTGATCGACTTCCACGATGCATCGACGACCCAGGGCTGGCCCTGCTCGTTGGCGAGGCGCGTGTAGGTTTCATTGAAGAAGTCGTAGGTGAACCCGGCCGTGTGCGTGAGCAGCTGCCGCGTGGTGATGTCGCGCCGCGGTGGGCGCAGCTTCGGCTTGCCGTCATTGCCGAAACCCTCGATCACCATGACGTCGGCCAGCTGGGACACGTACTCCTTCGCGGGCGCGTCGAGGTCGAGAAGGCCCTCCTCGACCAGCTGCAGGCACGCCGTCCCGGCGATGGCCTTGGTTGTCGAGAAGATCGCGCACACGGTGTCGGGTTCGAAGGCCTCGCCGGTGCCGGTGTTCCGGACGCCGCGAGCGCCTTCGTAGATCGTGCCGCGGCGGTCGGTCACCGCTGCCGACACCCCGGGAACGCGTGGTGTGGCCGTGGTGACGCCGTCCAGCACAGCGTCGATCGCTTTTGTCAGATCTGTCAATGTCGTCTCCGGTTGGTGTTGGGTCGTCGCCGCAGACCCAGTACCGGTTGCAGGTTGCCTGCGCGTGCTTGCGACGATGACCTCGCAACGCGGTTCCGGTGATCTGCCTGTGACGGCGAGACGGTATCCATCCAGGCGATCGCCAGTAACCGCCGCACGGCGCGCGCAGGCAGGCCACTGCCCGCCAGTTGGCGGTTGACGCTAGCGGTTGCCGGGGGGCGGGAGGTCGAGTGCCGTCGAGTGCCGTATGCGCCAGGCCAGGAAGGCCAGGCCGACCCGGGTGCGACCGATGCCGTCCATGGGGTCGAACGAGAGCAGGTCGCGCATGGTCTCCAGCCGCGCCTGCATCGTGCTGTGGTGGACGCCGGCGATGCGCGACGCGTCGCGGACCGATGCCGAGCGCAGCAATGCGTCCAGCGTCTGCGCGGCCCATGGATGCTGCATGACGCTCTCGAGTTCCTCCGCGTCGAGAAGCGGTCGATCGATCGAACATTGGGCGAGGAGATCGACCAGGCCGCCGTAGTCGTCGGCAACGACGACCGGCACATTGGGGACGGCGCACAGGCGCAGGCTCACGAGCGCGGTGGAGAAGGACCGGTGGAGGTCGTCGATGCCCGTCGCCACGCCGATTCCGCAGGGGCTGGCATCGATGGTTTTCACCTCGGCGCGCAGCACGCACACATGCAGCGGACCGAAGGGCGAGTGCACCACGTCTTCCAGCAGCTCGCGGTGCTGACGCCACGTCGCGAAGAGCGGCAAGCTGGCGACGCGGTACTTCAGCTGCGGCGCCAGGCCGAGCTTCGCTGCGATCGCGCGACGCGCCGACACGTCGACGCCTGCGTCGAGCAGATCGCCGAGCCGACGCAAGGGGTCCTCCGCCCGGTGTCCGCTGCGCACGGCAAGGGCGAGGGCCAGGCGCTCGAGGATCATCCGGTCGTTCACATGGGCGGGGCCATCGCGCTCCAGCCAGACGGTCATGCCGTCTGCTTCGAGCGCGCAATCCCGCGTCGCTGTTCCGCGGTCCTTAAGGATCTCGCCGCTTGGCGCGACGCGCATGGTGCGGGCCGATGGCTGGCCCGCATAGCCGGCGACACAACCCGCGAGCGAGGCTGCAGCGCCCAGGAGTCCGTGGATGTTGACGCCGCCCCGGACCAGCTCGTCGAAGCAGGCGATGATCCTCAGCGCGAGGCTCGCGTTCGGATCGAGTGCCTTCAGTCGAGCCAGCAGTTCCTGCATACAGCCTTCAATCCCCCAGGACCCGCGACATCCAGGCCCGTCGCGTCGCGATCATCCCACGTGACAACGCGGTGTGCGGCGCGAAGATGTCGAACGCGTGAAACCCACCCGGCCAGACGTGCAGTTCAGCATCGCCGCCGGCGTTCCACAGCGCGTCGGCATAGGCGACGGTTTCGTCTCGAAAGATCTCGGCACTGCCCACGTCGAGAAACGCGGGCGGCAGGTCGTGGAGCCGGGTCGCACGGGCCGGCGCGGCATACGCCGACACATCAGGACCACCGCGCGCATCGCCGAGCAGCGCGCTCCAGCCGGTCTCGTTGCTGACGCGATCCCAGACACCGATGCCGTCGAACTGACGCGTGGACTTGGTGATGCCTCGGTCGTCCAGCATCGGATAGTCCAGCAGCTGCCCGCAAAGGCGCGGCCCGCCCCGATCGCGCGCCGCGAGCGCTGCGCCGGCGGCCAAGCCGCCCCCCGCGCTCGCGCCGGCGATCAGCAGGCGGTCGAGACGCACGCCGAGCGACTCCGCGTTCGACGCCATCCATTCCAGCGCCGCGTACACGTCTTCGCGCGGGTAGGGGTCGCGATGCTCCGGCGCGAGCCGGTACTCGATCGACACGAGGACCACCCCCAGCAGTTCGACGAAGTCGATCATGCGGTCCAGCCCGCTGAATCGATCGCCGAACATCATGCCGCCGGAGTGCACGAAGAGGATGCCGGGGCGGCGGCCAGATGCCCGTTCGTGACGGAAAACGGACGCCGTGAGCGCGTGTCCCTCGTATCCCTCGAAGACCCGGTCCTCGCAGCGAATGCTTCGTCCACCGATCAGGGTGTCGAGGGGCGGGCCTGCGTAGGACACCCGCATGAAGTCGATCAGCTCGCTGGTCACGGTCGGCGGGAACATGCCGCCCACGATCGCCAGACCGGCGCGCAGTTCCGGGTCGAAGGGCGGACGGCCCACCCGTGCTTGCCGGCCTACGCCCTCGATGACCCCTAGATGGCGCTCTGTCATCCCCCGATCTTAAGGAACGTGTGCTCGTAGCGTCGTCCAAGTGATTACGAACGTCAGCTTCCTGGACGCGCAGGAAGGGGCACCGGTGCTCGGTCGTCTGACAGCTTCCGGCAGCCTCGAAAGGCGGCAGTGGGTCGGTCCCGGCCGACCATTCCGGCGATTGACCTGCCGTAGACCGGTCGCTGGCCGCCGACCCGGCGCTGCGACGATGCAAGCGGCGGAGTCAGTTCGAGCCGAACTCGTCCCCCAGAATCGCGATGATGTCTTGGCGCTCGCCCAGCAGCCGGACCACGTCCAGATGGTCTCCACGCTCGAAGTAGCACCACAGCAGCGGAAACGTCCCCACCCGCCAGGTCCGAAGTCCCGGTATGCCCAGTAGCTTGCCGAGCGCTGGAGAGCCCATGCGGGGCTGCTGTTCGATCTGGTCCAGCGCTTCGTTGGTGGCCTTGGCTGCCTTCACCGCCAGATGGGTGCCGCCCTCCTTGCGGTAGTACCGGACCTCGCCTTGCTGGTCGCGCAGCGCCTGCGGGCGCAGAACAGCCTGCTTCAATCGATCTCGCCGCGAGCGATCGCCAGCAGTTCTTTTTCGTCGGCCTTGGTGCGACGCCGACCGGGGCCAGATGCCAGCCCTTCTTCGATGAGATCGCGCAGCCGCTTCTTGGCCTGTTCCTCTTGGTCGCGCCGGACCAGATCACGGATGTACTCGCTGGTGTTGCCGTAGTTGCCGGCAGCCACTCGGTGGTCGATGTACTCGCGCATCGACTCGGGCAACGCAAAGCTCATGGTTTGGCGGCTCATGCCGGCATCTTGGTCGGTTTGACAACGGTTGTCAACATTGCTGGCTGGAAGTCCTGGTCAAGAAATGCTGCGGCGCCTTGTCACGACACCAACCGAACTGCCTGACCCGCTGCACGCTGAATCAGCACCGCGTCGAACTTCGATGCCAACCGCGTTGAAGAACGCATGGGGGCTGACTCCCAGCCCTTTGCTCCTGCGGTGCCCAACTGCGGCCGCCTGGTCGTATGTGTCCAAGGTCAGCGGCGCTCTGGGGGCACACTTTTCGCAGCGTGAGCCTTTTCCCAACTTCAATTCACGTCAGGCACCCAAGACATCGACGACATGTTCAGCGCGCAGCCGGCCCAGCCGGTACAGCGCCAGCACCGGGCCGAGGGCCAGATCGCTGCGCAAGGCGCGGAAAACGACCTGACCCTGCTTGACCGGGCTTGGTGTCCCCACAATGTGCACGCTCGCCACCGGCATCGACAGCATCAGCCAGGCCACGAAATCGACTTGGTCCGTCGTCGACAGAGGACGCGATGCGCTGTCGATCGTCATCTGCAGCTGAGTGCCGTCGGCCAGAAGGTCGTGCGCCTGGAGGAAGCTTGCCAGCCCCTGCTCGAACGACAGTTCCTCTGCTGGCGTCAGGCCGGGCAACATCCTGATACGGATCTCAAAAGCGCCCTCCTCTGTCTGCCCCGCTTCAGGTGCGGCTCGCGCCGCACGGGCACGGCTGTTGGGGGATGCGCGCTCAGCCATGGCGCTCCCCAGTGACCACGACCCGGTAGCCACAGGTCCCGGGGGACGGCCAGAAGCGCATGCGGGCCACCGCCTCGCTCCCGTCGATCCACAGCAACAGCCGGCGTCCCATGCCGGGCATTACTGCAGGCAGGACCAGGTCGCCCGTGGATCGGTGCACGGGCTTTCCGGCGCCGAACAGCCGGATGACCCCACCCGCGTCGTCCATGCGCAGGTGGTGTGCCAATGCGGCAGCGTGGAGCGCATTGAACCAGCGCCGCGATGCCGGCGCGTCGATGGGCTGGCGCAGCCTGACCTCGACGTGCAGGCCGCCCATGAACAGTCGCAGCGGATAGGCCGTCTCGTCGATGTGCCGGATGTCTTGCGGCATGGTGATGCTCCTGCAGGCGTGTGGTCGGGGCATCAAGCCCGTTGCGTGCCGGCCTTGTCGGCCCAGGCACGCAGGCGGTAGGCGGGCGCGGTCCGCGTCTGCGCCGATCCTGCCTCTCGGTACTGGACCGGCTGACGGTTGCCCGCATAGGTGTCGGCCGTGGTCAGCAGGTCGATGCCCAGTCCCCTGACCTGCGCAGCGAGCTTGTCAAACTCGCGCCGCCGGCGGGTCGCTTGCGATGCGGCCAGGCGCTGGCATCCGTGCCGCTGGCCGCGCTTGATCTTGGCCGCAGACTGCGCTGCCTCCTCGCCGCAGTGGCCGCACCGGAAGCGGATCCGCGAGGTCTGGTCCTGGTACGCCTCCTCGGTCGACAGCAGCGCGTCCCCCCGTTCCCTCAGCGCGGTGGACACCTCGGCAAACTCGCTGGCTTGCCGCGCCTGCGCCCTGCGCGCCTCCCTGCAGTCAGGGCAGCCCCGCACCTGAAGGTGGCCCAGGCTGTCCCGCACCTCGTGCGCCGGGTCGTTCAGGCACTGCCAGCCCAGGATCTGCTGGTTGTTGAGGTACGCGCCAGGCTCGAACAGCGGCCTGAAGCCGGCGGCCTTTGCCGCGGCCTCGACCTCGTTGTCCGACAGCCGGCGCCTGTCGCCATGCGCCGCGTTGGCGCAATGCCGGCACCGCGTGCCCAGGCGACTGCCGTCGACGGCGCCGAGGACGTTGTTGATGTTGACCGGCTCGAGCACGCCATGGACCTGGCAGGCCAGGGTCACGGTGCGTGCCATTGGGTCGGCGTCCACGAAGCGCAGCCGCAGCTGGTCGCCGGTCGCTGCCAACGCGGCCTCCACGCGTTGCTGCGCATCCGCCTTCCAGGACGGAGGAATCCTGAGCACCCGCTCGCCGACGGCCAACCGGCCCAGGAGCTGGGCCTTGCGGACCAGGTAGCCCGCATCGTGCTTGAGCCAGCCGAGCTTGGACTCCAGCGCGCCGGCGACGATCTCGATGACCCCCTGCTCGCGGTCGGTGGACAGCATCAGGTCCGGGACCGGCACCAGTACGATGCGCGGGTCGCTGGCCAGCCGCCGGGCCTTGTCCTCGTCGCGCCGGCTCTGCTCCTTCATCGAGACCTCGGCACCCCCGCGCCGGAGGTGCACGGGGGCACGCGGGTTGTGCCGATGGTCGCCCTGGTGTTCGAGCGCGAGGTACACCGGTTGTCCATCCGGTCCGCACAGCTTGGCCCATCCGTCGAGGCGATAGCCCTGGGCCTTCAGCACCTTCGGCGTGAACTCGCGGGCGATCGTGACACCGGTGAGTGCGCTGGCCGCCAGCACAGCCAGCGTCTCGCCCTTGCGCCCGAGGCGGTCGTACTGACAGCTCACCTGCAGCCCGCCAGGGACGAAGGCGCCGACCCGCCTGAGCTGCTCGTACCCGCTGGGTGAGCGCACGAGGACATGGAGGGTTGCGCGTTCGCGCCACTGCTGCGTGGTCGTGACCAGCTCGAAGCCGTGCGATTGCACGCGTTGCTGAATCTCGCCGTAGGTCAATCTCTGAGTCACGTTCTTGCTCCTTGTCGTTGGTAACAAGGTGACTTTGCGGACCCGGAGCGATCGACGAAGCCGGTTTCGGTCCCGTTGGCGTCGTGACGCGTCATTCAACAAGGACGCCACCAGCTTTCGCGCATCGGCATGGGTTGGTGGTGGACGCGCGCGGCAGGCCAGACACCCCGCGCGACGGTCGCGTGAAAGTGGCGGCCGCGTCGACGACCGATGCGTGCCAGCGTTGTTCGCCTGCCCGAGCGGCTTCTACGTCAGACGGCGAAGCCGTGGGGGTCTGCGAGGGCCTCAGCGAGAGACGCGGCCACGTGCCGGCCGCACCGCCGGACGCTTGGCTTCGACCGGCGTGGCAGGCACACCGAAGAGCGCCACGATGGGAACACCGAGGCTGGAGGCCAGGGCGTCGATCATGGTCAGGGTCGGGTTGGCCCGGCCTGTCTCGATGCGGCTAAGGTACGTGCGGAAGAGTCCGCAGCGCTCGGCCAGATCGTCCTGCGTGAGCCCGCCCGCCAGCCGAAGCTCGCGCACACGTTCACCGAAAGCTCGCTGGGGGGATACGGCCACCCGGGAACTTTGGTTAAAGTGCACTCATTCATACACACACTAATTCATACATCAGGGGTGGCGATGAGGATGCATCACACGACCGGACGCGCGCTGACGGCGTTGGCTTTGGCGGTCAGCCTGGCCGGATGCGCAACCGGCCCCATCAACACCGAAGACTCGGCGATTTCTCTGGGCAAGAATCTGGTCCTGCAGAGCGTGCCGCTGGGTGGCATGGCCGTCCAGGCCCTGGTGAGCGCTGGTGATGGCGAAGCCCGGGGCAGCTACCGGTCCAAGTCGCAGCTGTTCTGCCAGACGAACGCCCAGGCGCTTTTGAACATCCGAGAGAGGTTCGCAGCACTTTGCAGACGCAAAGGAGCGACCTTTGATGGCCAGTTCTGCCTTAGCCCGCCATGGTCTGACAATGTCCTCTTCAGCGCGAAGCTGGAGTACCGGAGCCTCGGCTGCCACATGCTGCACGTCTCGGAGGCGGTGACGGTCGGCAGCCCGGACTACTTGAAATTCCTGGTCAACGAAGCGGGCTACGAGAAGGCGCAGGTCAGGGCCGACAAGCTTGCTGAACGACTCGCTGCGACGGCAGACGCCCACGCAAATGCCCAGGCCGAGCAGCAGGCGATCCAGGCACGCGAAATGGCAAGGCTGGAGTTGGAACTGCCCCAACTGCGCAAGCGGGGAGCGCGCGTGTGCCAGATGGCGTCCAGCAACCTCTTCATGTACCGCGGCTACGTGGAGGACTTCACCGACGAGAAGCTCAAGATTGCCGTGGCCGAAGCCTTCGTGCCAAATGCACCCGGGATGCGGCCGACCGGCTTCCAGCCGCACACGCTGTGGGATCCGCCGATTCGCTGGCGCCTTTGCTGATCCGCGAGCGAAAACGCTCCATTGGTGAAGGAAGCTCGCCTCCTGTGGCTGTGAGATGTACCCGGGGCGTGAAAGTGCTCGGCATCACAGGAAAAGCCAGCGGTGTGAGCGGTCATTGCGGTGAAGTTGGGCGAGATGATGCCGACCCCGGGTGGGGGCAGGGAGGTGCCATGGAAGCAAAGCCGGAAGTCATCTACGGTGTGATCGAGCAGGACGACACCGGAACCTACATCGGCAAGCTGGTCGGATTCCCGCACATCGAGTTCCACGGCGTCAGTGCCGTCGAGGCCGAAGGCGAGTTGCGACGCACCGCGCTCGACTACAAGGCATCCGGCGTGCTGGTGCTGGAAAGCCACTTCGTCAAATTGGTTCAAATCGACGGGTCCGCGACGAGCGATCGGTTGGCGCCGACGCCGGACACCGGGGCCCAGGGCGTACGCCATGCCGACAATCGCGCCGAGTCTTGCGATGGGTCACTCGCCGGCCAAGCGCCAGACGATCTCAACGCCAGACTGCAACCTCTGCTCGATGCCTTCCGCCCGCAAGATCACGGCGGGGAGTTCCCATCGGGGGAGACAGGGCGCTTGTCCAGGTACAAGCGCTTCGGCGCGGACGGGCCGCCCTACGAGGTGGGCAGGCCGCTGCGCAAGCTCAGCGATGGGGACTGGCTGGTGGAGGTGACGATGGTCGAGACGGGCGAGAAGACCGCTTGCAGGTTGAGTCGCATCGCCGAAGATCCTGATGCCTGAGCATCACGGCCGACCGGTGATCAACAGGAGTGCACAGGATGTCGAAGCGCCTGAAAGCCCCGCCGCACCCTGACTTCACATTCGTCCGCGGCCATTGCGGGCGCGACGCCATCCGCATCGATCTGCCGTCAGGCGGCATCGGCATCGTCGCCACGACGATTTCGCTTGAGGCGCTCTCAGCCTTCGCCGCATCGTTGCGGCGCAAGATCGCCAAGCCCACACGCCTGGCACGGGCGGGGGGTCATGCGCAGCCGACCGATGCCGGCGGAAGAGCCTCGGTGTGAGTGGCGCTGCGTCCCCAGCCCTCGAGTCGGCTACGCTTCGCACGAAGCAGCCGGCACCCATCATGGCGAACACCGTTGTCCGACTTGAGATCACTGGTCAGGTCCAGGGCGTTGGCTTTCGCTGGTCCATGGCCGAGCAAGCCCGTCGGCTGGGCGTTCGCGGCTGGGTCCGCAATCGCCGGGACGGGTCCGTCGAGGCCATGGTTGCTGGCGACTCGGCATCGGTTGACCAACTGATTGTTTGGGCACGCAAGGGCCCACCAACGGCGGCGGTCGAAGCCGTCAACGTCATTCGGGACAGTACTGAGACCGAGCTCGGTTCATTCGAGCAAAGGCCGACCGCCTGACGGAGAGGAAAGTGGCTCGCCGCTGAGAGCGGTTCGGCGCGCTCGCAAGCGCATAGACTCTGGGGCGTCTCATTCAAGGCAGAGCCCATGACCACACTCGCTGCGATCCGCAAGCAAATCGCTGAACTCCAGAAGAAGGCCGATGCCATTGCCAAGGCCGAGGCGCGGGCAGCAGCGCAGACCGTGCGCGAACTGATCGCAAGGCACAACCTCACGGCGGACGACGTCGGCCTGTCGGGTGGACCTGGCAAACCCAAAGCCAAGGCTGTCAAGGCGAAGGCGCCGGGTGTCCCGAAATACCGTGATCCGGCCACCGGCAAGACTTGGACCGGCACCGGCAAGCCCCCCGCCTGGATTGCCGACGCCAAGAATCGCAGCAAATTCCTGATCGAGTCGGAGGCTGCAAGCCAAGAGACCGCGACCACAGCGACAAGGCCCAAGGCCCGCGCACCCAAGGCCGTCCGCGGCGCCAAGGCGGCAACGGTGAAGACAGCCAAGGTCACCAAGGCCCCGATGGCGACCAAGGTTGCAGCACGCAAGGGTGCAGGCAAGAAGGCTGCTGCAAAGGCTCCGGTGGACGCCGCATCGGCAAAGTCGAGCACTGTCGACACGGCTAGCGCGCCAGCCCCGACCGGCGCCTGATCGACAGCGACACGGGTTAGCGACGGCCCTTGGCAGTCGCCCGCGAGGTCCTCGGCTTCGTGGGCCCGGTCCCAACTGTCCCGGGTCAGCGCCCAGCGCGGGCACTGCATTCATGACGTCACTCTACGACGATGGCGTCACCGCCAGTCAAGGGCAGCTGTGCAGCGGTTGCTGCCGGTCGCGGACGGCGCACGAACTTCCGGTGAGCGCCATCGAGCTGACGCTCGCTCCGGAAGCTGGCAGCGCCTCAGGCGTCGGCTTTTTCACGCATAGCTGGCGTCAGTGCCAAGGCGTCCCGGATTTGCGGCGCGAACGCCTGCTTCTGCGAGCTGCGACAGACTGAAATCGACCCGAAAGTGTCAACTAAACTCAGGGCGAATCAGTACCAGTCGCTTATGGCCGTGGATGGTTATCGCCGACCCAGCTGGCGGGCCAGCCGAAAGAGCTCCGCTTGGTAGAGCGCGTCATGCAGGGCGTCGTGATCACCCTTCAAGGTCGGGTTCAGCTTGCCTGCCATTGCACTGGAGCGCGTGTCCTGCCAGGTGCTGCCCGTCGCACCCATGTAGAGCGCCTTGATGTCCACAGCCGTGAAGCCGAACGGATTCGAGCCCGCGAATTTGTGGAAGTAGTAGTTGACGAACGACCAGTCGAAGGGCGCATTGAGCCCCACGAAAACCGGCAATTCCAACTCCGTGCATTGAGAGCGGATCCAGTCGCCGAACTTCTGCATCGCAGCTTCAGGCCTGAGCCCTTCCTTGGCCAGTTTCTCCATCGAGAGACCAGTGACCTCCAGGGCTTCGGGAACGAAGTTGTCGTTGATCGGCTTGAACGAGCACGAGAACGTCCGGCTCGGGTCGTCGACGCAGCAGGCGCCCAGCGTGAGCATGCTGTACTCACCGGGGATCGGGCCGGCCGTCTCGACATCGACGGAAATGAAAACTTCCTGCTTCGTGGTCATGAGCCTCCCTCAACCGAGTGCTGGTGGCCGGCCGGTCAGTCGACCAAGGCTGGCGACGGCGATACCACCTTGAGCGCCTGCTCCAGGTGCTCAAAGGTCAACGCATTGTCCGGGAAGGCCAGCGCGACTGCAGCGGGGTAAAGGCGAGTGCGAATGTCGGAGTACGTCCAGGACGGTTTGTCGTTGGCTGCGCGGGTCGCCGCTACCAGGGCCGCCACTTGCGGGGGCTTGAGTCCCAGATCGGCCAGGTCCATCTCCAAAAGCTCCCGGCGCTGCTCATCGCTCGGCCGTTGGAATTGCTCAACGATCGACGCACGACGCAGGACTGCCGGATCAAGGACTGACATGCGGTTGGTGCACAGGATGGTGAAGATCCGCCCCTTGCTTGCCCGGAGCTCATCGATTGCCTGGATGAGCGTGTTGACGGCCACCTTGTCCTCGTGATGGCTGTGTTCTTGAGTCCGGGTCGCGGCGAGGGAATCACCCTCGTCGATGATCAGGATCGCCCGGCGGTCTTTGCCGACGGAATTCTTGATCTCGGTGAATGCTTGTGAGATCAGCGTCCCCATCTCGCCCACGCTGCCCGTACCGCGGACGCGGTTGCTGAGCTTGTAGAGCATGCAGTCTTCAATCTTGGAATCAGCGGCAATGCGATTGCCGATCGTCTCCGCCATTGCCGATTTCCCGGTGCCGACGTCTCCATAGAAGATCGCGAAGGGGTACTGCTCGCGCAGCAGATCGACCATAACCAAGCGCTTGCCACCGTGGTGCTTCTTGCTCCATGCCTCGATCTGGTCCGCATTGATGAGCAACCGCAACTGGTTGCTCACTCGGCTGTAGATGTCCTCAAAGCCCAGCAGCGTCTTGGCGCGCGCGGTCAGCTCCTTGCTCGGAAGGACGGTCTCGCTCTCGAAAACGGACGTACTCAAGTGAAATCCTTTCGCGTCACGCCAAAGGCACTGCTGCTGTAGTCGCGGCCGCCGCTTTGCTGCAGGGAGATGTGGTCTGTGCTCTCGTCCGTGGGCGTCCAGTTGATCTGGAGGTTCGGCTTGTGTTTCTGCTTTTGCTCAGCGGTGTAGTCCTTGGTATAGGTGACGATCACCCTCAAGGTGGCGTCCTTCACCGCAGGCCAGAGGACGTCGCCCGGGCGGGATGACGTCAGATCCTTGTTGCCGATCTCAACGGCGTACTGGACGGCCTTGATTTCCGTTGAGCCGCTGAGCAGCGTCACATCGACCATCTTCAGGAAGCCGCGCTGGGCCAGGTACTCCATGTCGGCCCCGTAGTCCTTGGCCTTCTCCTGCGTGATGGTCTTGGTGCTGTCAGCAATCATCTGCAGGTCGGTGGTGAAGCGCCTGACGACCTTACTGACGTCCTCGTTCGTGTACGTGAACGTTTTAGTACTGCTGCTGGTGCCGCTCATTCGTCATCCTCCACCTTGAAGCGCGGGCCGAAGACCTCTTTCCAGACCTTGAGGTCATCCTCGGTCGATGCGAAGTACGCGGTCTCCCATGAGGACTTGGCCACCTTCGCGATCTCAACCCTCTCCTCCTCGGTGATCCGTGAGGCGGCGTTGTTGCTGTTGTTGACCGGGTCGACGATGACCACCGGGTCAGTGAACGCCACGGCCGTCGACTTTCGGTTCTCGGGGAAGTCGATGCGGTCCTGCAGGCCGGATTGCGCGATGTACAGCAGGAAGTCGCGGAAGCGCTTTTCGATGCTGTCGCCGGTGCCGTTCCTCTCGAGCAGGTGCGCCATGATCAACTCGATGTGGAACGACTTGAGGCCATCGGGCTTCATGTGGTTCCTCCACCGCTTGCCCATCCGCACTAGGGTCCGGAAGTGTTTGTCTTCGGACTTGCGGTCGTACACAAACTGAATCGAGCACGGCGCGCAGGTTTCGTTCTTTGATCCGTCCTGGATGTTAAATTGCCAGCCGTAGTCAGGGCGCTCGGGGTCCTGCAGCACGGGGACAATGTCCACGGCTAGGCCGCTACCGACGAAGGTCACCGTGGCGGCGCGCCGCTGGATCTCGAAGTCCTCGACTTTCTTCGTCGGGTAGATCTTGATAAGCAGTTGGTAGATGGTCTCGCTTAGGTCGGCAAAGGTTTCATGGTTGACGTCCTTGCCGGTAATGTAGAACACGACGTCGACATCGACCGCGTCATCGTTGGTCTTGCGCAGGATCGTGTACTTAGCGAACGAGCCAGCCTTGACCACCTTGGTCACGGTCAGCTCGGCGCGGTTCTCGACATGCTTGCGCAGCTCTTTGATCAGGCGATCGACCTGCGCGTGGTACTCGGTACGCTTGTCCTGCGGCAGTCGCAGGACGTTGCTGTCGTACCAGAGCAGTTGGGTATTCGTCAAAGGCAAGAGGTCCTCCTACTAGCGCTCTGCGGCGCTCGCGACCGGTTCAAATGATCTGCGGGTTGCTATGAGCCCAGGCCGAACGCGACCATGTCCGCGGCGATGATGGCAGCCGCCCGCGACGCCAGCTCGTGAAATGAGTTGTCCTTCTTCTCGTCACCGAAGTCGCTGATGCCACGAATGACGAGCGATGGCACGCTGTGCTGCGTGCATGCCGCGAAGATGCCGGCGGCTTCCATTTCAGCCACCTCGACTTTTCCGTGAAGCTCCCGCAGCTGACGGAACTTCTCAGGGTCGCGCAAGAGCTTCTCGCCGCTTGCGATGGTCGCCGCTTTGGGCATCACGCTCTTGGAGACGTCGCCAGCCGTTGAAGACTCCGGGAACTGCAGGCCCTGCTTGGCTCTCGCCAGCTTGAGGCGCGCGGTGACCGATAGCGCGGAAGCGAGGTAGTTCGACACGTCCTGCTGGGTGCTGAAAGTGGGGCGGTACGTGTCGGGTCGCGCCTCGACCTGGCCGCCGGCCAGCAGCGCAGCGCCCTCGTAGGCCACCACCCGATCCGCAATGACGACATCGCCCAAGGCGGTCTTGTTGCGCATGCCAGCTGCGATGCCGATCATGATGACCAGCTTGGGCTTGAACTCCATCAGAAGCGTTGCCGTGGTGGCTGCGGCGTCAACGTTACCTGCGGTGCCGAACGTCGCGATCGTGCAGGTCGCGAGGGTTCCTTTGGTCGTCCGAACCTGGGCGCGCCAGTGGTTTTGGCCGATGTCCGTTTTCGCCGCGGGCGTTTCCTCGTTGATCCCGAAGGCCAGGCGGGCGGCACTCAACTCCACAGGGAGGGCCGTCAGCACCAGCACATCGGTTGGCGCCGCGCACACCTCGGCGGCGAGTTCGCCTCCGAGGATCGCGACCACACGAGCAGCGACTTCAACGATGGGCAGGACGGGCTCTTCAAGAGAGAGCGAAGGTGTCTTGGACACCGCGGCCGCGCCGGTGTGGCTCAAGAAGGGCAATGGCGCCGACATGAATGTCCTGTGCAAGCCGAGTGCACCGTCTCCGTCTTCGCTGTTGGCACCAATCTTCAGATCCAACGGGTAGACCGGGATTCCCCGCTTCATCAGCTTGTACGCGCGGTCGGAGACCCCCTTGCCGCCACCGAGCGCGATCATTCCCGCCGCATGTTCGGCTTGTGCATCTCCGACATTTCCGCCCGTGACGATCGCGTCCGGGATAGTGTCGATCTTGGCCAGCCCGCGCGCTGACAGCTTCGCGATCAGCGCACGTTGCTCGGCATTCATGCTGTCGCGGCGATGCCGCTCCGCCAGCACGATGACGACGCGTGGCGAGGTCGCCTCACCAGGATAGCAAGCCTCGATCTCGCGCAAGATTGTCCAGTCGAAGACCAACGGCTGGTTTGCCTCATTGACGGGCTCGGCGGCTGTGTAGACCACAAAGCCGTCACCAGCATCCAACACTTTCTTGGTGACTTCGCGGACGAACTCGTGCGCCCGATTAATCGATTCAGCTGGCGCGGAAGTCGATGCGCTTCCAGCGAGCAGGAAATACTTAGGCTTGAGAGGCTGCTGATTCATCGACTTGTGCAAGACCACGAGTCAACAGCAATCGGATGCACAGCGTGGACATGAGGAGGCGCTCATCGCGAAACCACGACGAAGGTTCCCGTAGACGCGTTGCTGACAGCCTCCGCTCACTGTCACCGCTAGGTCTCGCTCCTAATTTTTGGGGCGTAGATGGCGTAACTAGACGTTTCTGACTATAGCAGCGCCCGGGCATCGAAGTTCAGTGGGCTTTGTCGAGCCCTGTGTCGCCCAGGTATTGACGGAGGCCGCTGCTCTGAGTCCGACCTTATTGGCCCGAACCGCTCATCCAGTGCCCGCTTCCGAGCAGCTAAGGCACGAATCCGAAGGTCCGTTCTGGGTCGACCACGGCCTGCCGGCGGTCGAAGAAGCGGCTGTTCAGTTCGCGATCCCCAGCGCCGTCTCGCTCATCAGCAATGTTGTGGATGAGCGACCGGTACTACCTCAAGCGGCGGGCCGGGTCCGTGCGCGAAGGTCAGCTTGTCGGCGGCGCCGACACTCGTCCGTGGAACTCGACCGTCAGCAGCCAGTCTTGAGCGACCTGCCAAATCGGCACCGCCAAGCTGTGAATCCCGGCGCCCTTGAGTTCTCACTCGAAACCCCATGCCAGTGGGTGCAGCTGAGCAAGCCTAGGCGCGTTGTGACACCTATGTGGCTTCAAGGCCGCACCAGCCGATCGGCGATTGCGAGCTGCTGATGATCCGCTGCCGAGCTTCAGAGTCGGACGATGTTCACCCTGTCTGCGAACACCTGCTGCACCAACGGCAGCAGGTGCGCGTGGTGGGTGAAGAACAAGACTTGGGTCTTGCGCGACAACTCGCCCAGCGCCTGCAGGCCGGCGATGGCACGGGCATCGTCGTGATTGACGAACAGGTCATCAGCGATGAACGGCAGCGCCTGCGCATGGTTCAGGTGCAGGTCCAGCGCAGCCAGGCGCAACGCCAGGAACAGCTGGTCCTGCGTGCCTTCGCTCATGCCGTCGATGTCGACGAGGGCACCATCCGGTCGGTGGCCCTGCAGCCGTGGCGGATCGTGCTCGAAGTCGACCACCAGGCGGTCGAAGGAACCGCGCGTCAGTTGCGCAAAGACGCCGCTGGCCGCACTGAGCATCGGCCCCTGCCGCGTCTCCCGGTAGCGCTCGATCGACCAGCCCAGCAGCCGCGCTGCGGTGAAGACCTTGATGTAGCGCTCCACCGCATCGGCCATGGCAGCCAGCGCCTGTTGGCGCCGCGCTTCGGCCTGTGCCGCATCAGCCGTGCCGGCGATGGCTTGCAAGGTTGCCGTCGCGGCTTGTCGATGGGCCGCAGCGGCGCTGAGCGCGTTGACCAGTTCTTCGTCCTTCGCCGCCAGGCTGCCCAGCTCGCCGACCAGTTGGATCGGGTCGGTGCCGCTGGCCTCGCCCTGCAATTGCGCCAGACTCAGTCCGTCGCCTGCTTCGGCCGCTGCACGTTCAGCCGCGGTGGCCTCGGTCTGCAGTGCGCGCCAGCGGTCCGACCGGGCGATGGCGTCGGGCAACGCGGCGATGGAGGCCGTGCCAGCGCGTTGCATCAGCGCGGCCAGGCTGGCGCGCGCCTGGTCACGCCGCAGCGTGGCGGCACGCAGCTGCTCGTCGGCGCCGGTGACCTCGACGCGCAAGCGCTGGGCGCGTTCTTGCAGGGCGCGCGCCTCGGCCAACTGCGCGGTCAGGGCCCGCACGATCAGATCGGCCGGCTGGGCGGCCAGGGTCGGCTGCAGCCGCTGGGCCAAGGCCTGGGCGGCGGCGGCATGGCGGTCCAGGTCGGCCTGCATCTTGTCGAGGCGGTCGACACGGATCCGGCGCATCGCCTCCAGCGCCTGCGCCATCTCGTCGAGCTGCGCCAGCTGCGCTTCCACGGCGGACGGCTCGGCATCGGCTGCCAGGCCGGCCTCGGCCAAGCCCTGGCGCCATTGCGTTGTCCAGCGCTCCAGGTCCAGCTCGGCCGCCCGGGCGTCATCGGCCAGCGCAAGCAAGGCATCCTGGGCGTCGTTGCGCTGCTTGTCCAGTGCCTTGCGCTGGCCAGACACGGTGGCAGCGGCGTGTGCCCTGGCCTCGGCTTCCAGCATCAGGCGGTCCAGCGCGGCCACATCGACCAAACTGGCCGCAGCGGCCGTCGCGGCCATGTCGCCGACAGGCGCGGTGTCGGTCGTGGCGCCCTGCCCCGCCGACTGGCCCAGCGCGCGCGTCAGCCCGTCCCATGCGTCGGCCACCGCCAGCTGCAAGCGTTGCGCCTCGGTCTGCGTGTCGGCTGCTGCTGCGGCTGCGTCCAGGGCACGGCTGCGCGCCGCCAGCCAGGCCGGCGCTGCCTCGAACGGCAGTCCGGCCAGCCCGCAGCCTTCGGCCAGCGTGGCCCACTGCGCCTGCCGGCGGTCCGTCCGCTGCTGCAACTGGACTTCCTCGTCGCGTGCCTGCCGCAGGTCCATGCGCGCTCGTTCCTCTTGCGCCAGCCGGGCCTGCAGCTCGCTGGCTTCCTGCGCCGTGTCATGCCGCCGGTCGGCCAGTGCGTCGGCGGTGTTCAGCTGCAGTTCAAAGTCGTCCGATTGCTGCGGCAACGTTGTCGGGTCCGCCTTCAAGGACTGCCAGATCCGGTCGCGTTGCTGCCGGGCAGCGTCCAGTTCGTCCCGGCTCACGGTGTCGTGGCTGGCGCGGTACTGCCGGGCGTCCAGCGCGGCCTGTTCGGCCTGCTGCGCCAGCTGGGTGATGCGCGTTGCCAGCGCGCGTGCCTGCGCGGCGTCCTGCAGGCTGTCCTGCTGCAAGGCCTGCAGTGCGTCGGCCGCCGGTGGCGTCATGGCCAGCAGGTCGGCCACCGGCGCGCGCCAGCGTCCCAGCGCGGCCAGTGCGGTCTCCAGTGCGGCACGGCTTTTGGCCACCTGTTGCGTGGCGGCCTGCACCGCGGTGGCGACATCGCCCAGCTTCTTGGCCCGTTGCAGTGCAGCCTGCAATTCCAAAGGCAACTGCGCTGCCGGCAGCTGTGCCAGCGTCGCGGTGGTCTGGTCGAACTCTGCCTGCTTCTTGCGCACCGCGCGGCGGGTGGCATCGGCCGCCTGGCGCAGTGGGCCGCCGTCGCGTGCCAGACGGGCTAGCGTAGTGCGCAGTGGCTGTGGCGGTAGGCGCGCGAGCAGCCCCTGCTCGCCGGCGCCGGTCCAGCCCAGCTGTGCCGCCAGACGCAGCGCGATGGCCCATTGCGCATCGCACTCGGCCTGCCTCCTGGGCATGTCGGTGGCATAGGCGCGGTATTGCACGCGCTGCTCGTCGAGGTCGGTAATCTCGGCGGCTGCGTCCAGCAACGCTGTGTTGGCCGGGATCTCGGCCAGGGCGGTCTTGGCCTGGGCCAGCAGAGCAGCCTGGTGGTCGATGGCCACCTGTTCGATGCCCATCGCCCGTTCGGCTTCCTGCAGCGTCTGCGCGGCCGATGGGGGCAGCTCCACCACGGCGCCCATCGCGTCGCATTGCGCACGCAGTGACTGCAAGGCCTGCAGTGTCGGCAGAACCCGGCGGATGCGTTCGAGCCGGGCCCGCTGCTGCCGAACCGCCGCCACCTGTTCGCGCAGTTGGTTGAAGGCCTGCTCGGCGGCGGCCATCGCATCATGGGCGTCCACCCAGGCCTTGGTCCGCACCGTGGTGCTTTTCAGCGCGGCCGTGGCCGCCTCCAGCTCGTCGGCTGCGATGTAGAACTGCCGGTCCTTGGCCCGGCGCGGTGACCACAGGCGGTCGGCCTCGGCCTGCAGGGCGTCGCGCACCTGGCCCAGCCCGGCGATACCGGCGGCCGACTGGAACAGGATCTGGCCCAGGTTGTCGGACGCCGCCAGGATGCTGCGCCCGCCCTGGACCATGCGCCCATGGTCCAGGCTGAACATCTGGTTGAAGAAGTCGCCATCGGTGTTGCCGATGAAGGGCGCCAGGGCGTTGTCGGGCAAGGGCTTGTCGGCCCGATCACGCAGGGTCTGCTTGTTGCCCTTGACACGCTGCACCTCCAGCACGGCGTCGCTGCCCGGCTGCCGGCTGTCCATCAGGCCGGCGCCCAGGCGTAGGTCGGGCATCGCATGCAGGAAGGCCAGCCGGGTGCGCGCTGGGATGCCGAAGAGAAGGTCGGAAATGGCTGATCGCGTGGTTGACTTGCCCGCCTCGTTGGGTCCGAGGATGAAGTGGAAGTCGCGCTCGGCCAGCGGCAGTTCGATGCGCCGGTCGGTGAAGCGGCCATAGCGGATGAGGTCGAGGTGCGTCAGGCGCATCGGTCAGCCCGCCTTGGCCAGATGAGCCAGCAGCGACGGTGCCGTCTGCTGCAGCAGCGCGTCCAACCGCCCTGCCCTGATGTCCTGCAGCACCGGCACGGCGGTGATCACCTCGGCCGGCAGCTTGCCGATCATCCCCATCAGGTCGGCCTGCAGGCCCTGCACCAGGGCCAGGTCGGCGGGGGCCTGCGCCAGCAGCGCCTGCAGGTCGGCGAGCGCATCCGAGCGGGCCGCCAGATCGCTGGCCGTGTCGTGCGGCGTGGTGGCCAGCACCAGCTTCTCCACCCACAGCCGGTTCAGGCCCAGGGTGGCGGCCTGGGCCAGCACCTCGGCACGCAGCTGGGCTTCCAGGCCGAACAACTCGCCATGGGCCGATGTGGCGCCGGTCAGCGTGATACGCAGCGCCAGCGGATGGTCGCTGCCGGCCTGCTGCAGCAAGTCGCCCATCGCCTGGCCGGTGCACAGCACGGCCGAGGCCAGGTCCTGGCAGGCCGACACGTCGACGTCCAGTGCGTGCCAGCGCAGCACGTCGACGATCAGCCGCTCCACCGACTGGACCTCAGCCCCTTCCGTGGTGAGGAGCAGCGCCCCGCGCGGACCGGGCTCGCGGATGTGTCGACCCTGCAGATTGCCGGGAAAGGCGATGGTGCTGGCGCCGCGCCACACCTGGTGTTCATGCACATGGCCCAGCGCCCAGTATTGGTAGCCGCGGGCGTGCAGCTCGGCCAGCGAGCATGGCGCGTAGTGGGCATGGGCGCTGCTGCCTTCCAGCGCGGTGTGCAGCACGCCGATGTTCAGCCAGCCGGGCACCGGGTCGGGGTAGTGCACGGCCAGGTTCTCGGTGGTGGCGGCGTCCTTGAAGCTGCGGCCGTGCAGCGCGACACGCAGCGCCGGGATCTCGAAGCTGGCCGCCTTGGTCGAGGGGAAGCGGTGCACGTTGGGCGGCAGCACCAGCTTGCGGGTCATTTCGCTTTCGGCGTCGTGGTTGCCCAGCAGCAGGTAGACCGGGATGCCTGCCGCATGCAGCCGCCCCATCTGGCCGGCGAAGTGGATGCCGGTGTTGAAGTCCTTCCAGCTGCCGTCGTACAGGTCGCCGGCGATCACCATGAAGTCCACCTGCTCGGCGATGGCCTCGCTGATCAGGTTGTTGAAGGCGTCGCGCGTGGCGGTGCGCAGCAGGTGGACCGGTGCGTCAGGGTAGGCGGCCAGGCCCTTGAGCGGGCTGTCGAGATGGATGTCGGCGGCGTGGATGAACTTCATGTCAGGGGCTGCGGCGCACCGCCTGGCGCCGGCGCGCGATCTTGCGTTTGAGCTTGGCGATCAGCTTGTCCAGCACCGCTTCGGGGATGTCGGTGGCCACGATGGCCCGCACGCCGGACGGCGTGGTGAAGCACACCACCTCACGGCCACGGTCATCGCGGATCACTTCTCCCTGGTATCTGGGCATCTGCATCTCCTGCGTGACCAGCGTGGTGGCATGGGCCAACGCGGATCAAGGGTAGGACTCGGCGAGTGTCACGGGTGCGCCGGTGGCCTTGATGCCGTCGACCAGCGCGTCGATGGTTCTCGGGATGAACTGGGACGAATCGCCGACCACTGTCCTGGCCAGTGTCGCACCGAGCGTGGCGGCGTTGAACGCGCCCGATGCCTTGCTGAACCGGGTGTGGATGTTCAGCGTCCAGCCGCCCTGGTGCGCCAGGACACAGACGAAGAACGACGTGGCCTCGCCATAGCGTCCCATCGACGTGTCGCGCGCGGTCGCCGTCACGATCGCCCCGTCGCACGTCGGAACCTCGAGTGCCTGGCCCGATGCCGCGGCGGCGGCCGCCAGGCCGCTGCCCTTGAACGGCGACACCAGTTGAAAGCGCTGCGGAGCGTCCGGCAGCTTGGCCGGCGGGATGCCCTGGTGGATCTGCACCTGACTGGTGTTCTTCTGCAGAGCCACCCGCACGGCGTCGGTCAGTCTGGCGTGTGTGACGCCGGGCGCCGCCCGGATCTCGAAGATCGCGTAGCCGTTCGTGGTTTCACGCGTGGGAGTTGTCGCGGCGCAGCCGGCGAGGATCAATGCGGCGCCCAGGGCCAGCGTTGGGGCCCATGCCCTCGCCCGCCCTGCGCGGGCGGGTTGCTGGCGATATCGGATGGTCAGCCTGACATTGGCGGGGGGGACGGGGAGGCGGAAGTTCGGCAAGGCAGTCTCCTGGCAGTTGCTGCCCACCCAGGTGGGGCGGACATCAACAGAGGTTGCGCTTTGCATGTCCCTGGCTAAGTCGGATTGAGGTGCGCGCTCAACCCCGATGCGTTGCAAATTGCCTGCATTGATTTATGAACTAACGCAGTTGTTTCCGATCGAAAACTAACAGCCGCCCCGACATTGACGCTTCCGGCGTTAGTTCGTTTAAGTGCCCTCGCAACCAATCTCGCCAACGAAGGCGCGCTGGCTGACGCGGTGGCGGCAGTGAAGTGCCGCGGCAGGCGCTGGCTTCTACTTCCCGGCGCTGTGGCCTGAGGCCGAGCAGGACGAAGGTTTTCTCAGCGGTGCCGTCGGTGTGCCGGCGGTCAGGGTTCGCCGGCGCGGCTAGACGGCGCGGGGCCGGCGCACCTTGGCAGCCGGCGCCGGCCCGTCAGCAGTGAGGCGCTTGAGCAGTTCGGCCGCCGGCTCGTCGGCCGGGTCCTGCGGCACAAGCTCGCCGCGAAAGGCCTTGGCCAGCAGCGCCGGTGTCAGCCGGTCGGCCGCGGCCTGAGCCTTGGCGAGGCGGGCTTCGAGGCGGTCGGCGAAAGCGAACAGCAGGCCGACGCGACGGACGATTTCGGCTTGTTCCTCGGCCGTTGGAGTTGCCAGCCGCAGCTCTTTCAGCGCGGGCATATAGATGGTCGTCACAGTCGTACCCTGGCCCGACATTCCCAAAAACCTCCGCGCCGCCATGAACGCGTACATCAGGTACTTCGGCAACAACTGGGGGGTGCAAACCCAGTTTGCGAAGTGCTGGGACGTCGCCATTGGCCTGCCCATGATCGTGACGTAGCCGAAGGAGATGTCGCGGCAGAAGCAGACTGTCCCTTCCGGCAGGAGACGCGCACTTGAGTTATCGATGCCAGCCTGCGTAGGCCGAAACTTCGTCTCGGTCACGACACGGCCATCCGCAGCCCGAATGTCTTGCAGGCTGATCCACGGGACATCGCCACCATCCCAGTACGCCGCAACTGATTTGCGAGGGGTGTGTCCCGACTCCAACCGCGCCAGTTCGACAAGTTGTCGCCAAGACCAACCTGCAGGAAGCTCGTCCTGCTCATCAGCATAGATCACCAACGGTGATCGAGCAGGGGTTGTAGCGCTCGCCTCGGAACGCAGGTCACGCCAATCGGCAGATAGGCGCCCCGAAGTCGCCGCTGAGAGCACGGCCTGCCGAAAGCGCTTGAGCAGCGACGCGACGCGGGCCAATCGGTCGCGGCAGGCATCCACGCGGGCCACCACAGCATCGAGCTTGTCGGCGATGCGCTGCTGCTCGGCCAGCGGCGCCAACGGCAATGGCAGACGCTTGAGATCGGCACCCGAGACGCCCACCTGGCCCGCCGAGGTCTTCAACTGCTGGTCGATGAAATCGCGGGCGCCTTGAGCGCAAGCTGCAGCCTCGACGAACGCAGGCAGCGCCACACGGGTGTCGAGCCGCACGCGGATCAGCTTGTCGGGATACGTCAGGCCAGCGGCGACGGCAGCAGCGCGGGCACAGGCGCCCACCAGATCCCGATTGCCGTTGTACCGGGTGAACAGCAGATCGTCCGTACGCAGCGCGTAGGTGCCGGCGTTTGGAAAATCTGCCGGCAGATAGCGCACATCCGACGCGTCCAGCTTCATGGCCCGAACGGCGGAGATTCTCAGGATCGGCAGGCCGCTGTCCTCGTTCGGCTTGGTCGAGATGCCGTTGCGCACTTCCAGCGCGACATCGCCGAGCGTCGTCGTCGTCCAGCCCGCAGGCATCACGCTCATTCCGTCACCGCCTCACCCAGCTCCGCCAAAATCGCCTCCAGCTCCGCCAGCGCCCCGTTCAGTTCCTCCACCGCCTCGCGCGCCAGCACCGCCGGCTCGGGCAGGTCGGCGGCGTCTGCGGCGCTGTCGTCCTTCAGCCAGCTGATGTCCAGGCTGTCGCCGCGGGCGCGCACCGCCTCGCGGGTGAAGCAGCGCCAGCGACCGCCCTCCCCTGCGTCGTGCCGCTCGCTTCGGCCGTTGGGGTTGTCGCCATAGGATGCGATGAAGGCATCGAAGTGTGCGTGCGTCAGCGGCGTGCGCTTGCCGAACTTCGGCATGTTCGCGCGCAGGTCGTGCACCCACACCGCGTCGGTGCTGCCGGTGGCCGCGGCGCTGATCTTCTGGAAGAACAGCACGTTGGTCTTGACGCCCTGGGCGTAGAAGATGCCGGTGGGCAGGCGCAGGATGGTGTGCAGGCGGCACTTGTCCATCAGGTCGCGGCGGATGTCGGCGCCCACGCCGGCCTCGAACAGCACGTTGTCGGGCAGCACCACGGCGGCGCGCCCGCCGTCCTTCAGCCCGCGCACGATGTGCTGCAGAAAGGCCAGCTGCTTGTTGCTGGTGGCAAAAGTCAGGTCGTCGCGCGTGGGGCCGCCGCCACCGCGGGCAGTGCCGAACGGCGGGTTGCTCAAGATGATGTCGGCCCGCGGCAGCGCGGCGCCGGCGCTGCCCAGGGTGTTGCCCAGGTGCACCACGCCCTCGGCGTCCCCTTCCATGCCGTGCAGCAAGCAGTTCATCAGCGCCAGGCGGCGGGTGCCGGCCACCAGCTCCATGCCCAGGTAGGCGCGCTGGCGCTGGAACTGCCGGCGCCGCTCGGCCAGGTCATACAGCTGGTCGGTGCGGGCCTTGATGTACGTGTCGGCCGCGATCAGGAAGCCGCCTGTGCCAGCGGCCGGGTCTTGAATCGTCTCGCCGGGCTGGGGGCGGATGCAGGCGATGATGGTGTCGATCAATGGCCGCGGGGTGAAGTACTGGCCGGCGCCGCTCTTGGTCTCGCTGGCGTTCTTCTCCAGCAGGCCTTCGTACAAGTCGCCCAGGCCGTCCTTCGCGGCGCTGAACCAATCGATGCCGTCCAGGCTATTGATCAGCTGCTCCAGGTGGCGCGGCTCCTTCAGGCTGGTCTGCGCGTCGGCATAGATGGCGGCGATCAGCGGGTCGTCGCTCTGGCTGAGCTTGAGCAGCGTGGCGCGGTAGTGCTGCAGCAAGTTCACGCCGCTGAGCGCACTCAGCGTGGACCAGCGCGCGTAGTCGGGCAGGCGGTGCGCGGCCAGGATGCCGCTGGCCTGGTTCTCGTGCTCCATCTTGATGAACAGCAGCAGCACCAGCTCGGTGACGTAGTCGCTGTAGTTGATGCCGTCGTCGCGCAGCACATCACAGAGGTTCCAGAGTTTCTGGACGATGTCGTTCTGGGTCATGGGTGGCCGGGTGGCGATGCAGTGGCGGTGGTTGCTGTCTGGGCGCTGGAATGGACCTGCGGCACATAGCCGGCGCGCAGGGTGCGGACGATGGACGGCGGCGTGAGCACCTGCACTGCTGCGTCGGGCGCCAGCGGCTCGGCCGGGCCGTAGCCGCTGAACGACCAAGGCAGGCAATCGCCCTGCCCTGCCCCGTCCTGTGGCCAGCGCAACCAGGCGCGCCCGGCGCGGGCGAACATGGCACCCGCGGGCAGGCTGGCGACGGTGGCCTCGCTAGTGCGTTTGGCCTTGCCGGGGCCGATGCGCTCGGCGTGCAGGGTGGCGTCGATGGTGGCGACCGGCGCGATGCCGCGCCCTGCCCCGTCCGCCGTGTCGCCCTGGTTGGCTTGCGTCCAGAGGGTGTTGAACTGCACATGCCGCTGGCGCTGGCAACTGCGGCAGGGCCGGTGGCCGGCGGCCAGCGCGGTGGCCTCGTCCAGGAAGAACAGTTCGCTGTAGGTGTTGGGGCTGAAGGGCCGGCGCTTCTGGAACGTGGCGTCGAGCACGCAGTGCACCCAGGCCTTGTGCGCCCAGGGCCGCACCACATGCTGGCCCAGGTGCAGGATGCCGCGGTTGCCCATGCGGGTGCCGCGGTGCGGCACGGCGCGCAGCACGCCCCAGGGGTCGACACGGTTCTGGCGGTGGCCCGAGGCCATTGCCCTGGAATCGAGGTCGGTCATGCGCTGCGGCTCCAGAGGTGGGTGGCCAGGTCGTCCAGCACCGGGCTGAGCTGGCCGCCAAGTAGCTTGTCCAGCTGCCGGGCGCCGCCGTCGGTGGCAAAGGCGCGGTTGACGAAGTCAGGGTCGATCACCACTTCCAGCACCAGCTGCTTGGCCAGGCGGTCCAGCCAGCGGCGCTGCACCGGCGTCCACGCACGCTGGGCATGGATGCGCTGCATGGCCCGGGCCACACGTTCGCCGAACGGCAACAGTGCCCCGCCCAGGGCGGCCTGGCGGATATGACCGATGATGCTGGCGGCGATGTCCTGCTGGCTGCGCTGACGCCAGGCGGCCTGCAGGTTAGCTTCGCTGTAGCCGTGAGCATCGAGCAGCAGGCGCACCTCGCGCAATTGCTCGCGGGTCAGATCCCTGGGCGCGTTGACGACCACGGCCAGCGCGGCCGCAGGTTAGCTTCGCTGTAGCCGTGAGCATCGAGCAGCAGGCGCACCTCGCGCAATTGCTCGCGGGTCAGATCCCTGGGCGCGTTGACGACCACGGCCAGCGCGGCCGACTGGTTGATCTGCTCGCGCACGAAACGGCCGAAGCTGTCGAGATAGTCCTCGGGCCGGCGGTACGGGCCCCAGCTCTGCTCGCGGGCAATCAGCTCGTCGTTGTGCTGCGACAGGATGGGCATGTAGGCCGTGCCCATCAGCTCCTGCACCTCGGCCAGCTGCACCAGAAGCCGGGTGCTGCGGGCCAGGAAGGCGGCGGCCTCGTCCGGACCCAGACGGCGCAAGTGCTGGTGCAGCTGGGCCGGGGGCACACCCCAGTGCTGCTCCAGTTCGGCCAGGCGGGCCTGCAGCTTGGGGCGCTGCGGGGCCCGGTGCTGGGCGCGGCGCAGCACGCGCATCAGCTTCTGGTTCAGCTGGTTGAGCACGTCGTGGGCGTGGGTGGTGCCGGGCTGGCTGCCCGGCGCCTGCCGGCTGGCCGGGTCGTTCAGCTCGTCGACCAACTGCGCCAGCGTGATGCGCGGGTCCTTCACCAGCGGCTGCATGGTGTTGACCGGCTGCAGCGCGGCGTAGATGTCGACCGGGTCGTAGATATTGAACACCGTCTTGCCGATGTCGTCGCAGCGGCGGGTGGCGCGACCGATCATCTGCTCGTAGAGGATGCGGCTGCGCACGCGGCGCAGGAACACCAGGTGGCAGATGGCCGGCACGTCGATGCCGGTGGTCAGCAGGTCGACGGTGATGGCGATGCTGGGCAGGCGCTCGTTCTTGTAGCGGCGGATCAGCGTGTCCACCTTGTCGGCCGCGCCGGTGATCTTGCGCACCGCGGCCTCGTTGTACTGGTCGCCGTAGAGGTTGGCGAAGGCCGCGTCGAGCAGGCGCTTGACCATGTCGGCATGGGCGTCGGTGGCGCAGAAGATCAGCGTCTTCTCCTCGCCCGCCGGGTCCAGCTCCTGCGCCAGCTGGTCACAGATGACACGGTTGAAGTCCTCGTTGATGACGCGCTTGTTGAAGCTCTCGACCTGGAAGTCGAGCTCGTCGTCGAGTTCGGCGGTCTCCAGCTCCCCGGTGGATAGGTTCAGCGCCTGCACCTGCTCACCGCGGCCGAAGTGGATGCCGTGGCGGCTGAGCAGGGTGTCATAGCGGATGGGCGGCTCATGGTCGATCAGCCAGTCGTCGGCCACCGCCTCGCGGTAGGAATAGGTGAAGACCGGGCGACCGAAGATCTCGGTGGTGTGGCGCGCGGGCGTGGCCGTCAGGCCGATGCGCACGGCGTCGAAGTGATCGAGCACGCGGCGGTAGGTGGACAGGTATTGCGCGTGGTCGCGCACCGCGATCTCGCCTTCGGTCATCTCCTGGTCGAGCGCGTAGCCGCGGTGGGCCTCGTCGACGATGACGCAGTCGTAGGCATCGACCGGCGGCGGGTTGTCGCTGGCGAACAGGCGGTGCGCCATGGCCTGCACGGTGGCCACCTGCACGCGGGTCTCGGCCTCGGCCGCCATGTCGCCCAGCCTGGCCAGGTTGTAGATGCGGCTCAGCGGCTGGTTCTGCTCCAGCGGAATCTCGTCGAAGTCATCCTGCGCCTGCGTGCCCAGCGCGTTGCGGTCGACGAGGAAGAGGATGCGGCGGAAGCGCTCGGCCTTCAGCAGCCGGTACATCAGGCCGATGACGGTGCGAGTCTTGCCGGTGCCGGTGGCCATCGCCAGCAGGCAGCGGCTGCGGCCCTCGGCCAGCGCGGCTTCGACGGCGGCGATCGCCTGGGTCTGGTAGGGTCGCAGGCGCAGGTAGGCGACGCCTTCCTGCTGCAGCCGGCGCTGTGCCTCGTCGCGGCTGCGTGTCAGTTGGTCGAGCAGGCCCTGCGGCGAATGGAAGCCGGGCAGCGCGCGGGCGAGGTTGGATGGTGCGCGCAGGTCGCGGAACCAAGTGCCGCTCAACTCGGCCAGCTGTTGGACATAGGGCCGGCCGTTGCAGGAGTAGGCGAACGGCACCTGGAAGTGAGCGCCCTGCCCGTCTGCCCACGGGCCCGGCAGGCCCAGCTGCGTCCAGGCGGTGGTATCGGCATCGGGCGCTTGCAGGCCGCGGGCGTAGCGCTCGGCCTGGCCGATCTTGCCGGCGACGTTTGTGTTGCGGCGCTTGGCCTCCACCGTGGCCAGCGGCACCATGCCGGCGAACAGCACGTAGTCGGCCGCCTGCTGGCCGGGGGCGGGCCATTCGGCGATGGCCAGGTTGCGGCCACGCTGCGGGCGTGCGCCGGACGCGTAGGTCAGGCGTTGGGAGTCGGCCTGCCAGCCGGCGCCGACGAGCTGGGCGTCGATCAGCCTCCGGGTGGCCGCTTCGTCCAACAGCACGCTGCGGGCGGCCTGGCCGGCGCGCTGCACAAACTGCTGCTGATCACCGGCACTGGCCTCGCGGTGCGCGCTCTGCAGCTGCGCATCGAACTGCGCCTGCAGTTGCGCGGCCCGGTGCTCGGCTTCCTCGGCCAGGGCCTGGTAGATGGCGGCCTCTTCCTGGGCGCGTGCGGCCAGAGTGCGTTCCTGTTCGGCCTGGGCCTGCTGCAGCCGGGCCAGCTCGGCATGCCGGGCCTGCACGGCCTGGGCGTCGCCCAGTTGCGATTGCAGGTCGGCCAACTGCTGCTGCAGCGTCAGCAGTTGCTGGCTGGGGTCATGCGGCAAGGTGAACGGGCCGGGCCGGAAGTCTGGGTCGCTGCCGAAGCTGCGGTGAAACCAGACCGCCAGCTCGCGCGCAACGCGCAAGGCATCCATGCCCTCACGGTGGGTGACTCTGTAACCCGCTTCATGGGCGGCCAGGTTGCCTGTGCGGCGCAGCAGGTGGAACAGGTCGCGCACTTGGGCATCCAGGCCAATGCGGGCATCGACCGCGCGCAGCAGTTCGGCCTGGGTGGGTTGTATCAATCGAACGCCCAATCGGGCGGCGATGTCCTGCGTGATGGCCTCGGCCAGCAGGCGCAGCTTGAGCACGCAGCTGGCGGGGTCGAACGGGAACACCCGCTCGGCGGTGGCGCCCAGGTCGGCCAGCAGCGGCGCGTGTTCGGACAGGAAGCTGAAGTTGCCGGGCGACTGCGTCATGGCGCCTTCTTGCGGCTGGTCTTTCTAGCGCGGGCGGGCGACGCAGGTTCAGACACGGCGTCCGTCGGTGCGCTCAGGGCGTAGAACTCATGCAGCTTGGCGGCTAGCAGCCGCTTGTCGGGCAGCTGCGTCTGGTACTGCGCCACGAGTGCCGGCGACAAGCTGCGGCTGAGTGCGTACTCCACCACCTCGCTGTCCTTGGACGCGCACAGCAGCACGCCGATCGCGGGGTTCTCGTGCGGCTTGCGCACATCGCGGTCCAGCGCTTCCAGGTAGAAGTTCAGCTTGCCCAGGTGCTCGGGCTGGAAGGCGGTGACCTTCAGTTCGATGGCGACCAGGCAGTTCAGGCCGCGGTGGAAGAACAGCAGGTCGAGGGCGAAGTCCTGGCCGCCGACCTGCACCGGATACTGCGATCCGATGTAGCAGAAGTCGCGCCCCAACTCGGTCAGGAAGCGTCCCAGGTTCTGCAGTAGGCCGCGGTGCAGGTCGGCTTCGGAGTGGTCGTCGGGCAGCGCCAGGAAGTCCAGCTGGTAGACGTCGCGGAAGTGCTGCTCGGCCTGCGGCTGCAGTTGTCTCAACGCTGTTGAGAGTTTTGGTGGGTCGAGCACAGCACGCTCGAACAGGCCGCTGTCGATCTGGCGCGCCACCTCACGCACCTGCCAGCGCTGCTGCGCGGCCATGCGCAGGTAGAACTCGCGCTCTTCCGGCCGCTTGGTGCGGCTGAGGATGTGCAGGTGCGACGACCAGGGCAAAGCTCTCAACGGCGTTGAGAGTGCTGCCGGCGCCGGATAGGCCAGAAAGAACTGCCGCATACGCCAGAGGTTCTGGGCCGAGAACCCGCGCTGGCCAGGTTCACGCCGGGCGACATAGGCGGCCAGCTGGACCACCGTGCCTTGGGCCCAGCCATCGGCCTCGATCCTGAGGTGCAGGAACTGGCCGATGCGCCAGTAGAGGTCGATGAGCTCGGTGTTCACCGCTTGCGCAGTGCGCTGGCGCGCGGCGTGGATCAGGCCGACAACTTCGGCGAAGGCTGCCTCGACGCCTGCGCCGGCAGTCGCCCCATCGCCAGAGAGCGCTTCACGGACGGCACGGCGTCGCGCGCCAGGTGGGGCCTGACCGGTGGAAGTCTTGCGCGTGCCCACGCTGATGACCTTCAGGAAGTCGGGGGCAGTTGAACTGCCATGGCCTGTTCGGCGGCAATCGCCAAGATGTCGTCTGGCGAAGGCTTGTCCCAGTCATCGCCCAAAACACGGATGCCATAGAACTTGGTGAACCCCGCCAGCACCATGCGGTGCTGCCACCCCGAGATATCCAGGCGTTTGAGCAGCTGAAGTTGTCCAGTCGCCTTGAGCTCTTGTCGAAACGCGTCCATGTGCTCTTGTTGATCGGCCTGCGCAAGCTCTTGAAAGCCCTTGCGCAACCGATCCTTCCGCCGACGCAGCCATTCGTCGGTCCAGGCTGCGCGGTGCTTCTGCAGGCTCTCGTTGCTGACGATGGGCTCGGCGACTGCCTGCGGCTCTGGCGCCAGCTTGGCCGCCCGTGCGACATTCGCCCGCAACCAACTGCCTGGCTTAAGGACCGCCCCCACCTTCTCGCTCGGCATCTTCAGCCGCTTCTCTAATTCATCCAGGCCCGCGGCCAGCTGTGCCGGCCCGTGCCGCTGAATCAGTTCTTCGGCCTCGCCCTGCTTGACGCCTGCTTGCAAGGCCCGCCCGATGAGGGGCAGGTCATCGACCACCAGATTGGCCAGAGGAACGGGCTGCCTGCGGATGGGCATGTCGCCCTTGGCATGCACCTCGAACTGGATCTCGGCGATGGTGCGGTTGTCCTTCTCCTTGTATTCGATGGGCCCGCGCACTTCGATGTTGGTGCAAGCGTTGATCTCGGCAATGGCCTTGTGCAGCACGTCCCGCTTGAAGAAGCGATATTCGGCCTTGGCGTTGTCACTGTGGACACCGGTGAGCACTGGCCGCCACCAGCGCCAATGCTGGCGCGCCGTCAAGTGCCCAGGGTTGTCGACATACCGGGCACAGATTTCATACAGCGCCATCGCTGCATGCGTCGACAGCTGGGTGATGGCCTCCAGCGAGAGGCGTGCATAGCGGTCGGGGCTCAGCAACTGCGCACGCACCTTCGAGTCGTATCGCCAGCGGACGGTGACGGCGCCGGTCCGCTTGTCCTTGGTGGTACCTGCCCCGCTCAACAGGTTGCAGGCGTCCCAGGTTTCAATCTCGCCGTTCGTCGGGCTCTGCCATTCGACGGTGGTCGACATCAGCTCGCGCAGGATCTTCCGGATGGGCGCTGTGTCGTTGCTGTTGTAGCCCGCGTCGTCGACGATTTCGTACAGACGCGCTTGGTACTCATCCTGTTCGCCAGTCTCCTGTGCCCTGTGCAGCAGCACGTTGAACAGGCGCCGGCCCAGCTGTGAGATTCGCCGTCCGCCAGGGACGGGCATCAACGCAATGGCATTGACGTGCTTGAGCAGGTGCTCGTCGTCAACTTCAATCGGAAAGAGGCGACCTTGATCCGGCATGCGAAATCATAGCAGCGTGTGTGAGCTTCGCACCACAACGGTTCTCACGTTCGAAAGCTGGGTTATGAGTCCTGTAGCGCCTCACGTGAAAGAGGGGCCTCTGGCGGCACGCTTTGCTCGCCGAACGCTTCGCTGAACTGGTGTAGGAAATTCA
>Ga0209717_1001006_pt1 | contig 32337 bp, 26 predicted proteins | sample AD_UKC048_MetaG_FD_184418 | JGI IMG/M metagenome (GOLD analysis project Ga0209717, IMG submission 184418) | Active sludge microbial communities of municipal wastewater-treating anaerobic digesters from USA - AD_UKC048_MetaG (SPAdes) (version 2) | ecosystem: Engineered > Bioreactor > Anaerobic >...
AACTGACCGGTCAGAAAAAATACTTCGATGAAGTGGTAAAACAAATCCGCCAGTTCTCCGGCCGCATGTTCAATAAAGAACTCGGCATCTATATGCATGGCTGGGTGGAAAGCATGAATCCCCATCCTGAATTTCACTGGGGCCGCGCCAATGGCTGGGCCTTACTGACATTGACTGAAGTACTGGACGTATTACCAGAATCTCATCCCGGCTTTAAGTTCGTATTGGATCAATACCGGGCCCATGTAAAAGGATTGGCCAAATATCAGTCCGGCAGCGGCTTCTGGCATCAGCTGCTCGATAAGAGCGACAGTTACCTCGAAACCTCCTGCACCGCGATCTATACCTATTGCATCGCCCATGGCGTGAACAAAGGCTGGCTCGATGTAAAAGCCTATGCCCCGATGAGTCTGCTCGGTTGGAGTGCCGTGGCTTCCAAAGTAAATGAGAAAGGACAGGTGGAAGGCACTTGCGTAGGCACCGGAATGGCTTTTGATCCCGCTTTCTATTATCATCGTCCGGTGAATGTATTCGCCGCACATGGTTATGGCCCTGCCTTATTCGCCGGTGCGGAGATTACCGCTATGCTCGATAAGTTCACGTTCCGCATCAATGACAGTGCACTGATGCTGGATGAGGATAAGTCAGGCAATGTGCCCCTGCACTGGTAAGAAATTATAAATGAATGTCGAATAAAGCGTCAACTATGAAACAACTGAAATCAGTGAAGCTATTTGTGGGGTTATTGCTGTTATGCTTTTCAGGCATGGCACAAACCGGAGGATCTGTACCCCGTAAAGTAACTATCACGGTCAATAAACCTACTACTACGATCTCACCCGCTATGTGGGGAATCTTTTTTGAAGATATCAATTTCGGCGCCGATGGAGGCTTGTATGCCGAACTCATCAAGAATGGTTCCTTCGAATTTCCCATGCCAATGATGGGCTGGCGCGATCCGGATACAGAAGCACAGGGTGTGATGCTGATCGTCAACCAGGCCGCCCATGGCATAAATCCCCGCTATGCGCAATTGAAATTAAAAGGTACGGGTGATTATGTATTACTGAATGATGGCTTTCGCGGTATTGGTATTCAGAAAGACGAAACCTATCTGTTCAGCATTATGGCCAAACAGTTGAGCGGCCAAAGCAATATCCGCCTGGAAATGGTCAATGCTAAAGGTACGGTGATCGGTAAGGCTGAACCTGTTTCTGTTAGTGGTGACTGGAAAAAATACAATCTCTCTTTCACCGCCAGTGATACGGCGCAGAAAGGAAAACTGCGGATCATCTTCAACGGACAAGGCGAACTGCATATGGACCGGCTTTCGTTGTTTCCCCAGCATACCTGGAAGAATCGTCCCAATGGTTTACGAAATGATCTGGTACAGAAATTAGCGGATTTAAAACCCGGCTTTCTCCGTTTCCCCGGTGGTTGTATTGTGGAAGGACGTGATCTCACCAACCGCTACCAATGGAAAACAACGGTAGGAGCGTCCGAAGACCGCAAACTGATCATGAACCGCTGGAATGTGGAATTCCCCCATAAGAATGCTCCGGACTATTACCAGAGCTTCGGGCTTGGCTTTTATGAGTATTTCCAACTTGCCGAAGACCTCGGTGCCGCACCCTTGCCTATCCTGAACTGCGGTATGGCCTGTCAGTTCAACAGCAGTGAAGTAGTGAGTCTGCCCGAACTCGATCCCTATATTCAGGATGCACTCGACCTCATCGAATTTGCTAACGGAGAAGTATCCACGAAATGGGGGAAACTCCGTGCGGATATGGGTCATCCTGCTCCCTTTAACCTGCGTCTCCTCGGGGTGGGTAATGAGCAATGGGATGAACAATATGTAGAGCGTTATGCTTTGTTTGAGAAGATTCTCAAGATGCGCTATCCCGAAGTAAAACTGATCGCGGCCGCCGGACCCTTTGCCGAAGGCGCTTATTTTGACTATGCCTGGAAAGCCTTTCAATCCTACAAACCCGATTTTATCGATGAACATTATTATAAAGGGCCCGATTGGTTTTTTAAAAATGCGGCCCGTTATGACAATTACGACCGTAAAGGCTTTAAGGTCTTTGCGGGCGAATATGCAGGACATGGAAAAGACAATGCCCAACCCGAATCCAAGAATTCCTGGGTGAGTGCGATGTCTGAAGCCGCCTTCATGACCGGTCTTGAACGCAATGCCGATGTGGTGCAGATGTGTTCCTATGCCCCGCTGCTGGCTCATGTGGATGCCTGGCAATGGCGCCCGGACCTCATCTGGTTTGACAACCTTCGCAGTATGGCCACACCCAATTATTATGTACAGCAGTTATATGGCACCAATAAAGGCACCCATTCAGTTCCTGCCTTGCTCGATGGGAAAGCCCTGAGTGGCAAGGATAGTTTATATGCCAGTGCCGTGATTGATTCTGTTACAAAAGAACTCATCATCAAACTGGTGAATGCCGGGGAGAAAACCGAGTCTTTCGAATTCAGTCTGGCTGGTATTAAAGCGTTGAAAGGAGAGATGACCATAACCACCCTGCGCAACGAAGAACTGCTGAGTTATAATACCCTGGATAAACCAATGTCGGTTCAACCGGTCAGCACACAGATATTGGTGAAGGGAAAGAAAATTACACAGGTTACACAACCCCGCTCATTCACAGTAATACGGGTGAAATATGTTCAATAAAAAGATACAGCTCCTGCTTGCCTTGTTTGTGTCGGTGAATGTCTTTGCCCAGACATCCGATCCGATGCTGCTCTGGTATAATAAACCCGCCAAAGACTGGAATGAAGCCCTTCCCCTGGGCAATGGACGATTGGGGGCCATGGTATTTGGAAGGGCGGGAGAGGAGTTGATCCAACTGAATGAACAAACCTTATGGACCGGTGGTCCGGTGAACCCCAATCCTAATGCGGAGGCACCGAAGTATTTGCAGCCGGTAAGGGATGAACTATTCCGCGACAGTATCGGCCGCGCCGTCCGTCTTTTACGGAAAATGCAGGGTCCCAATACGGAAATGTATCAGCCCCTGGGCGATCTGAAGATTAAACAGATGTTTACAGGAGAAGCCAGCAATCTCTACCGCGATCTTCATATTGGCAAAGCCATCGCTACTTCTTCCTTTGATGCCGGTGGGGTACACTATACCCGCGAACTATTTATCTCCGCACCGGACCAGGTAATCGTCATCCGCTTAAAAGCCAGTAAGGCCAAAGCCCTGCAGTTCACGGTGGATGTATCGCATGATCTGCAATACCATAAATCCGTAACACCCGACAAGGTATTAGTCTTAAGCGGCAAGGCCCGCATCACGAATGATGAACGCCGGAATCCCAAACCCCTGGTCTATGAAGATTCCGTCCGCTGTGATGGGGTGCGTTATCAGTTTCGCGTGAAAGCGGTAACCGCCGATGGGAAAGTAAATCATACAGATAGTTCGCTACTGGTCAGTGATGCTACCGAAGTCGTACTGTATATAACCGCCGCTACCAGTTTCAATGGCATTGATAAATGTCCGGATAGTGAGGGAAAAGATGAAGTAAAACTTGCCACGGAGGCGATGAACAAAGCCAGTAAGAAAAATTTCACCACCCTCTATACCGCTCACCTCAAAGATTACCAAACCTATTTTAACCGGGTACAACTCACGCTGAATAAAAAAACAGTACCCGCGCTGCCCATCAATGAGCGGCTCGAAGCCTATATGAAGGGCGCTCCTGATTTTGCATTGGAGGAATTGTTTTTCCAGTATGGCCGTTACCTGCTCATCTGTTCTTCAAGACCCGGTGGTTTTCCTGCTAACCTGCAGGGTATCTGGAATAATTTATTACGCCCCTCCTGGAGAAGTAATTATACCACCAATATCAATCTCCAGATGAATTACTGGCCGGCCTTACCGGCGAATATGACGGAGATGAATACTCCGCTTATTGACCATATCAAACGGATGGCCAAAAACGGAACCGCCACCGCAAAGAATTATTACAATATGCGTGGCTGGGCGGTACACCATAATTCCGATATGTGGGCACAGACCAATCCCGTTGGCGAAGGAGGCGGTGATCCCAAATGGGCCAACTGGAGCCTGGGTAGTCCCTGGATGAGTCAGCACCTCTATGAACAGTATCGGTTTACAGCCGATAAAAAATATTTAAAAGAAGTGGCTTACCCGCTGATGAAAGGCGCAGCGGAGTTTTGTCTCGACTGGCTGGTAGAACGCAATGGTGTATTGGTCACTGCCCCCTCCACTTCTCCTGAAAATGTCTACCTGCATCCCAATGGCTTCAAAGGCACCGTGACCATTGCATCGGCGATGGACATGGAGATCATCTGGGATCTGTTTACGAATATGATCGAAGCGTCGGAGATACTGGGTATTGATAAGGAGTTTGCACAATTACTGAAAGAGAAAAGGGCAAAGCTCAATCCTTTAAAGATCGGGAAGAAAGGTAATCTCGTGGAGTGGTACGATGACTGGGAAGATGAAGAGCCCACGCACCGGCACGTATCACACGCGTTTGCCTTGCACCCGGGTAGACAGATATCGCCCTTGCTGGATACGAATTACTCCAATGCAGTCAGGAAAACACTGGAGTTAAGAGGCGATGATGGTACCGGCTGGAGTATTGCCTGGAAAATTAATTTCTGGGCCCGCTTGCTCGATGGGGATCATGCCTATAAGTTGTATCGCAATCTGCTTCACATCACCAAAGGATACACGGAGGAAAAATATGATGGGGGTGGTGGTGTCTATCCTAATTTATTTGATGCACATCCGCCTTTTCAGATCGATGGCAACTTCGGCGCTACAGCAGGGGTGACCGAAATGTTAGTACAGAGTCATTTGGACCATATCCAGTTATTACCCGCTTTACCGGCAGCCTGGAAAGAGGGACAGGTAAAAGGCTTACTCGCCCGGGGCAACTTCGTAGTGAATATCGCCTGGAATAATGGACAACTGTCCGATGCCAGCATCACGTCCAATAAAGGAGGGATCTGTAAAATCAGAACGGCCAGACCCTTAACCGTACAGGGATTATCTATAAAATCCGAAGGGAATGAGCAGACCGGCTATGTACTCAGTTTCCCGACAAAACCCGGTCAGCGTTATATTTTAAATGCAGTGAAATGAGACAACGAGATTTTCTCTTCGGTTTATTCTTCTTCGCTTTACAGGCTGGTGCACAAACCGTCCCGATGCGTTTCGATTTTGGCCATGGTAAATTAATGCCCGGTTATACCAAGGTAAGCACCGATACCAGGTACAGTGACGAAACCGGCTATGGATTTGATAAATATTCCACCGATCTGCAGTCTGAAGACGGCCAAACAAAGAACGCCCTGCTCACTGATTATATCAGCAGCTCCAAACCCTTCTATTTCTCGGTAAAACTCCCCGAAGGCAATTATGATGTAAAAGTTATTTTGGGTGATCCCTTAGGTACGTCTGCTGCCACCATCCGTGCCGAATGCCGCAGGCTGATGATTACTAATGCGGCAACCGGTAAAGGGAAATTCACTACCCTCAATTTTACGGTGCATGTCAAAGACAGTCTGATCCGCAATGAAAAGAACGAAGTGGTCAGCAAAGTGCGGTTAAAGGAAAGAGAGATTAATTACCTGCACTGGGATAATAAACTCACACTCGAATTCAACGGTGGTGCTCCAAAGATCTGTGCCGTTGAGATTACCCCCAACAAAACCGCCACTACTGTTTTTCTCGCCGGTAATTCCACCGTAGTCGACCAGGACAAAGAGCCCTGGGCGGCCTGGGGACAAATGATCCCTTCATTTTTTCAGGCAAAGAAAATCGCCATCGCCAATTATGCAGAATCAGGAGAAGCCCTCAATTCATTCCGCAGTGCCAAAAGACTGGAGAAGGTACTCAGCCTGATGAAGAAGGGGGATTATCTCTTCATCGAGTTTGGCCATAATGATATGAAGCAAAAAGGAGAGGGAGTCGGAGCTTTCACTACTTACAAAAAAGAACTGTTGCGTTATATCGCTGATGTAAAAGCAAAAGGCGGTATCCCCGTACTCGTCACGTCCATGCATCGCCGGAGTTTTGATTCGACCGGTCATATCATCAACACCCTCGGCGATTATCCTGAAGCCGTGCGTCAGGCCGCCAAAGAAACCAATACCGCCCTCATCGACCTCAATGCCATGAGCAAAACATTGTACGAAGCCTGGGGACCCGTTGAATCCATCAAGGCCTTTGTTCACTACCCGGCCAATACCTTTCCCGGTCAGGATAAAAAATTAGAAGACAATACCCATTTCAATACCTACGGTGCCTGGCAGATCGCCAAATGCATCGTGAAAGGAATAAAGGAAGCAAAGCTCGGCATCGCCCCCTCATTAAGAAAGGACAGGGTGACTTTTGATCCCGCCCACCCCGATCCGTTGGAAAAGTGGAACTGGCCCATGGGGGCTTATGTGACGGGGATGAAGCCAGACGGGAATTAGTGAGTGGTGAGTAGTGAGTGGTGAGTGGGGTCCTAAAGCAGGAAGTTGATTTCAGGTTGGAAGCTTTTTTGCGGGACTTTTATTTCGAGCGCAGCGAGAAATCTTGTATTTTTTTCTCTCTCCCCCACCAGCGTCGTCATTCCGAACGAAGTGAGGGACCTTGTATTTGCGTGAGTGGTGAATGGTGAGTGGTGAATGGTGAATAGGTAAAGTCCTAAAGTGCCTTGTCATCCCGAAGCGAAGCGAACAGAGGGCTTCTTAGTACGTTGTCATCCCGAAGCGAGGCGAACAAAGAGCTTCTTAGAACGTTGTCATCCCGAACCGAAGGGAGGGATGGTGAATAGAGTAAAATGACCACTTTAATTTCGAGCGAAGCGAGAAATCTTGTATTTCTTTTTCTCTCCCCAATATCGTCGTCATCCCGACGAAGGAGGGACCTTGTATTTAAACAACTAAACGACTAAACACAAAACTCTCCATGCATAAACTCATCTTCTTCTTAGCCCTCTTATCCACTCTCAACGCCTCCGCCCAAATCGGTCGCCGTTTCCCCTCCGAGCGCAAAGAAATCATTGATCCCGTAACCGGACACAAACTGATCTTCCTTACCAGCACACCCAATGGCGATTCCAAGATCTACCAGACCCATAATCAATGGACCTCCGATGGACAATGGCTCATCTTCCGTTCCAACCGGGCCCGCAATGAAGCTATAGCCGTCAATGAAAAAACAGGAGACATCGTACAAGTCACCGAGGGCGGTTATACGGGTATGCTCAATGTAGGAAGGCTGTCGATGAAACTCTATTTCCTCCGGTATAAGAATGATCGTCCCAATGATACGGCCAGAAGGAGACCAACGGGCCCGCTACAGGTGATCGAAGTAAACCTCGCGGCTGTACTCGATGACAGCAAGGCCGGCAAGATGAAATCTGCTGATACCTATCAGCGTGTTTGTGGCACCATACCCGAAGAATTGGATGGAGGTGGTGATCTGGCCCTCGATGGCGATGAGCAATGGGTGTATTTTAAAACAGGAAAGAAGTCCGCAGCGAAGTATTTGCCAGATAGTGTAAAGCCTGCTGCCACTTTTGGTCCAAGGAATATGGGTGCTGGTCCCAATGGGATCGCCGCCATGAATATTAAAACAGGCGAGACAAAATATGTGGTGGCTGTTCCCTTCCAGATCGGGCATATCCAAACTAATCCCTGGATGCCCGGTGAGATTGTTTTCTGCTGGGAGACCGGCGGCAAATCGCCCCAGCGCACCTGGACGGTGATGGCCGATGGTAAAGGCTTACGTCCAGTATATCCGGAGTCCGAATACGAGTGGGTCACCCATGAAGCCGTGATCTCCAAAGATGAAGTGGCCATTGCGATTATGGGTCACCGTAAGATCGGCGGCGTAGATACCAGCGGCACCGCAGTCGGCGGCGCCAATCCCGGTCAGGATCCCGCCTGGGGTCCATCTGGTACAAGAGAGAAACCAACCGGCCTGGCCATCTTCAATCTCCGCACCCGCGAAGTACTCATTGCCGGACAAACCAAGAAGGGCAGTGGTCTCTGGCATGTCAGCGGTTCCGCCGATGGCCGTTTCGCCGTAGGGGATGATTTCTCCAGAAGCATCTACCTCATCGACCGCCGCAGCGGAGAAATGATTTTATTATCCACCGGCCACAAAACCACCGCATCCGATCACCCGCATCCTACGATGAGTCCGGATGGCACGAAGATTCAGATACAATCGGCGATGCTTTCCGTAGATGGAAAGTCTATGAATATTTGTGTGATACCGGTGCCGGAGGAATGGGTTAGGAGAAAATAGAAAATAGAGGCCTTCTAAGGAAATTGCCTTAAGCCCGAAGGGCTGACATGATTATAGCCCCTGGTGTTAACCAGGGGAAAGATAGTGGCTATGATGAAACTGAAAACCCCGAAGGGGTGGCATTATTATAGAGTTGACGTTAAGAGGTGTATTAGCCCCGAAGGGGTGTAACAATAATAGCAACCAGTCCGGAAATGTCCCTAAAGCCCCGACCTGCCGACCGAAGCGTAGCGTAGGTGGGAGGGGTGACACAATTATACCCCGGTAAATAACATTCATTTCACCAGCCCCAGCGGGGCGAAATATCATTAGCCCGGATAAAATCCGGATTCAAATTCATCGCCCCGTTCCCCATCCCCCAATAACGAATGCGCGGCCCGGAGGCCACGCATAGCATGGCCCAGACATTTTACCCGGTCGCCACAGGCGACAAAATAAAATTTCAAAGCAGGATGCTTTGAACCCTTCCGGTCATCCCGTTTTTTTCAATATCCCTTTTTCAAACCCAATCCCCCAATCCCCAATTTTTCCCTACCTTAAATCCCGTTTATAATCGGCAATTAAACCTAACTGCTCCAACATGAAAGCAAAAGACCTTTTCCTCATCATCCTGAAAGTATTCGGTATTTACCTCATCAAAGAGGTGCTCACTGCCATCCCACCCGTTTTGTATTCCATCCTCCGGATGAATGAAATCTCCCTGGGTTGGGGTTTTACTGAACTGATTTTATCCTTCCTCACCCTTTGCATTTATACTGGTATCTGCTATCTGTTGTTGTTTCAAACCCGCTGGATCGTATCCAAACTGCAATTAACATCCGGCCTTAGTGAAGAACCCCTGGTCATGAACCTGCACCGGTCTTCCGTTTATACCATTGCCATCATTGTGGCTGGCATTGTGGTACTGGCCTTTTCTGTACCGCAGCTCGTGCGTAGTATTTATCAATGGAGTCAGTTCATGGACCAACGCCGTGCCATGCTGTCGACCGACTATTTCAACTATGAAGGAATGATCGTCTCTTTTACTGAAGTGATCAGCGGACTGCTGTTCTTGGGGAACCAGCGGACGATTGTGAATTTTATTGAATCCAGGAGGCGTAAGACAACGGCAGAGGGAAGTGGTGAGTAGTGAGTGGAGAGTGGAGAGTGGAGAGTGGAGAGTGGAGAGTGGGGCCTGTTAAGGTAATTGTATTAATGTATTAAGCCCGTAGGGCTGACATGATTATAGAAAATACGAGAAGGAGTAAACAGGGCCTCAGAACCCCGACCTGCTGACAGTAGCAAAGCGAAGGTGGGAGGGGTGACATAATTATAGCCCCGGGTGCCAACCCGGGGAAAAGAATGTCGCGTTAATGAAACTGAAAGCCCCGAAGGGGTGACACAATTATAGGGGTGACACAATTATCAGGGTGAAATATTTGTAGCCCGGATAAAATCCGGATTCAAATTCATCGCCCCGTTCCCCATCCCCCAATAACGAATGCGCGGCCCGGAGGCCACGCATAGCATGGCCCGTGCATTTTCAACGGTCGCCAAAGGCGACAATATAGCATTTCAAAGCAGGATGCTTTGAAATGCTGACGGACATCCCGTTTTTTTGGATAGTCCTTTTTCAAACCTAATCCCCGTTTTTCCCTACCACAAACCTTGTTCATCATCTGTCATCTCCCCACCCCATCGGGGTGCATTGTCGGTAGCTTCATTGCCGCCCCAAATGTTCCCTTCACCCCGTGGGGGTGTATTGTGATGTTCAGGAAAAGCAGTTGTACAAGGCATATGAAATGAATCCTAAGAACCTTCGCTGTCAACCTTTCAACCAGTCAGCCATTTCAACCTGCTCATTATCAATCCATTGTTTTTATACCCGCTTAATTGTTCTTCTGTTTTTGATGTTAAATAGCCGTAACAGGCCTGTGTTTACTAAGGAATTTTTGTAAATTTGTAGTGTTCATGAAAAATAAAAAGAACATAGTTACTTCTACAAGCTCCAACGGTGCCGCTGTCTTCAAGAAAATGATGGAAGACAAAAAGGCTATTCGTGAACATATCCAAAAGGGGGGCAAAATTGCGGACATAAAGGAAAAGTTCAATTTTGTTAAGCCCTTATCCATTACAGGTAAATGACGAATACTCCTTCGAGTTTATAACGGAAACAGGAATCAGATATAAAATCTATTTCCTGGATTACAGTTACCTGTTTAATGATTACACACATATTACCTGCCCGGTATATTCCTTTAACATTGATGCGATTGAAGGTAATCCTGACCTGTCACCTGGAGATGACCGTGTTGGTGCGACTGTTTCAGTTGTAATGAATTTATTCTTCTCCCAGGTAGATAATGTTGGGGTTTATGTTTGTGATACGCTGGATGATCGGCAGCAAGCCCGGAAAAGAAAGTTTGATAGTTGGTTTTATGCATTTAATGATGGCTCATTAATAAAAGAAGACGGACTAGCCATAGTAGAAGGGACTGAAATCTATAACGCCCTTTTACTGCATAAAAATAATAGTCAACTGACTGAAATAATACTAGCTTATAAGGAACTGAATGAAAGGGCAGGAGATAAGGATATTTCCTAAGAAGCCTCCCTATCAACATTTCCCTAAATTTAACCCATGCGAATAATCATCTTCCTTCTCCTCCTCACACTCTCCACCCAGGCCCTGGCCCAGGACTCCACAAAGCGGTACACATTCAAAGAAGTCGGATGGACGATCACTATTCCGGCTGGTTTCATGGAGGTTGATTCCGTCGAAAACAGGAAAAATATGGAGCGGGGCAAGGAGGTCATGGAGGAATCTAATGAGGTCATTGCTGATATATCTGAAGTTAAAACCCTTTTCAGCACCACTAAAAATACCTTTCAGTATTTCACAGCAACGCTTACCAGGTTTAATCTCCAACAAGACGGGGATTATGTGAAAGCGAATAATGATCTGAAGGGAATAACGTACAATACATTGAAGGGTCAGATGCCTGATGCGGAAGTGGATTCTTCTACAAAAAAAATCACCATTGACGGACTGGAATTTGACAAGTTCAGTATTTCTATTAAAATGAAGGACTTGTCCCTGACGCTTGTGTTAATATCCAAGCTATACAAAGGCTACGATTTCGGGATCAGTTACCTGTACATAGATGAGGAAACACGGGAGCAACTTGAAGCATGCATCCGCAGCAGTAAATTCCGTAAATGAAGCAAGGTCATGGTAAATGCAGTTTATAAGCCGGCACGCAGGCCTGTCAACCTTTCAACTCCCCACCCCATCGGGGTGCATTGTTGGTAGCCTCATTGCCGCCCCGGATGTTCCCTTCACCCCGTGGGGGTGTATTGTGATGTTCAGGACAGACAGTTGTAAAAGCTGTATGAAATCAATCCTAAGAAGCCCTCCCTGTAAACCTGCCTCGCCGGCAGGCAGGCCCTTCAACCTGCCTCAGCCGGCAGGCAGGCCTGTGAACCTATCAACCTCTCCCGTAATTCAGTAAATTAGCCTGTAAAACCGCGACCAACCCACTCATGGAAAGAAAACGACTCATACGAATAACCAATAACCGGATTTTCCTTACACCGGAAATGAGTCTGCCCATGTCCCAAACCAGTTTGCCAGGTGAGTATATCAGTTTTCGGACACATGATGATATCTTCTTTGAAATCGAAGGGGATTATGACAAAGACAAACAGGAAATTACCGTTAAGGTGGTTGACTACCATCCATCAGATACAAAACGATTCGATGTGCAGCTCGCAAAAGCCCCGGTTCGTTTTATTCACTTTGCACCACTAAGCTGGCAGCGTATTGAACGGTACCTGGCTAGCTATACGATGAAGGCCTTGCTGAAAAAAAATATTGTATTCGAAGAAGCGGGTTATGTCCGGGTCAATGAACAAACAGGTTCATCATTCCGTGCTGCTATTGACCGTGGCAGGCAGGCAGATAGAGGAGCAATGATCTCTGTTTCGGATCAGGAGCCGGGTTATGAGACTGGCAAACAGCATCAGCCGGTTATTGAAACGATCACGGAAGAAGCAAGAATTTATTTTAAGGACGCGGTGTTTGAATTAGGATTCCTTTCCTTTTCTTACAAGTCAAAGAATCTTAAAGGAGAATTTAACCTGAAGATTGAGAACCACTATCTCTTGCCTGAGTTCAATGCGATCCGCAATTATTTCCCCAAAGCATTGGGGGGAAAGAAACAGTTTTCCATTAAAGTCCGGTTTACAGTGACGGATAACAAGGTTACGGATATAGTTACTACTTCGTCCGACATAGATCGAATCAACGAAGATCTGCTGGACAGTGTAAAACGAATGCGGATTGCCGGTCTTACGAAGACTCCTTTGCAGATAACTGTAGATAAATCACTGTTTACTTCTTCAGATATATTTGACTCCTTTAAGGAGGAGGAAAAGGATGGAAATGTATTCAATCAATCGGAGCAGGATATTTTAAATATGTTAATTGAAGACGGCAATATCCGGAATGCCCGTCAGCTGCAATACCTGTCAGGTTCAAAACATTCAGCCAACCATAAATTGCGGTTTACCTTGAAGCCCAACTTCGGCTTCCTGTTTTTCATAGAAGGCGAGACCAAAAATCATTTCTGCTGGGAATTGCTGAACTCGCATGCCACGTATCTGTGGTCATTCGATAAGATGGACTCGGATATAAAGTGGCAGTACAAGCAGATTGAAGATATTATCAATATCATCCGGGAAATGGGCCGTGAAAACTACAAACAGCACTACAGGAGTAACCCGGCCGGAAGCGATTTGATTTTCAGCAGCATCGATCACCGGGACGCCGGCTCTGCGCTGAAGGATGGCTTTGTAGAGTGGCAGTATCGGTTGAGAGAGCGGTTGGTGTAGTGGGTTTAAAATTTCAAAGCAACTATGCTTTGAAAACCCAAATCCAAGAATTATACAAAAAAGATTGTTTCTAAATATGGAAACAATTTCTACTTTTGAATTCTACGATGAAGTCATATAAAACTTCAATCCGAAAAAATAATCATCATGGCAAAAAAAGTGAAACTGAATACCCTTTCCGATATGAAAGATGAGTTTGTCGGCAAGCCCGAAACACCAAAAAGTGTTCGGTTTGAGTATGAACTCAGTATGGAGGTATTGGGCTACATGATCAAAAAAGCCAGGCAGGAACGAAACCTGACACAGGAACAACTGGGTGAATTGGTCGGTGTACAAAAAGCACAGATATCAAAACTCGAAAGCAGTGCCAACAGTGCCACAATCGGTACCATTTTGAAAGTGTTTAAAGGCTTAAAAGCTGAAATTCATTTCAATATTAAAATGGGGGATAAAAAGCTGCAGCTATCCTGAAATCGGGTCTTTTTTGTATCTTTATAGGGTGCCCAAAAAGAAAAATTATCACATAGATATTAAGATTGACAAGCTCACGAATAGTATTCAGAATACTATTTCCGGTGATAGTTTTGTTACCGATGTTCACTTGGCGAGAAAGGAGGATATCAGGAACATTACAAAAAAGAATGGCTGGCTCTTTTCCTGGCAATCAGAATTTCGCCTTAAAGACCGGCAGGTGTACAAACTCACAATACGGGATAATCCCGGAATTATTCAAGGGCTGGCCAGTATTAGTGATTTTAACGATCATTATTATTTACACCTCGTGGAAAGTGCCCCATTTAATTTGGGCAGGAAAAAACTTTACGAAGGTGTGCCTGGGAATCTTTTTGCTTTTGCCTGTAAACTTTCCTGGGATGCAGGATATCTGGGTTTCGTGGCATTTAATTCAAAAACAAGATTAATATCACATTACGAGAAGACTTTGGGAGCCATTCATGTAGGTGGGCATAAAATGATAATATTTTCAGATCAGGCACTAAAACTTATTAATAAATACTTTCCAATTTAATAAACATGGGACACATTAAAGAACCGGATGGGGTTGATTTGGTGATTGGCCCATCCACCATAACAGAGAAAGAAAAGGGGCTGATCAGTTGGATTATTCAATACTATAAACGTACGGGGAAAATGCCCTCAAAAAGACTCATAGCATCCCGTAATGAATTACCAAAACCGGTAAGCAGGAAAAGTGCAATTACCCGCGTCCGTGCTAAAGCGATCAAGTAAAACAGTCAATTTATATTGGGAGCTTGTATACACCAGCTTAACCGGTTGTGCTGACAGCTAAGTTAACTACTCCTCATGACTCCCAAACAAACCGAACGACTCCGCAAAAAAATCACGGCCATCCGCCGTACTCTGGCAGCTGAGAAACGGAAATTCGGTTGTTATGATGACGGCCGTGGACTGCGATATCTTCCCACAAAATATTATATTCAACTGGCCGACTATAAAGGCGGACTGACTTATACCCGTTGGTTTCAGAAAAACTTTCCGGATGACTGCGGTTTTCCTGATTTCCTGTTTGAATGGACAATCCTTCTTTTTAAAACCGGTAAACGCAAAGACGCAGAAGAGAAAGCCTTTCAGACATTTTGCAGTAATACCTACCTCTTTGATCACTTTTTCGGAAAACCGATTGTGCCGGTGGAGAAATGGGAAGGGTCCAATCTCGAAGCACCTGAATTTTCCACATCAATCGGCTATACATCCGGTCAGGCTGACCTGGCCGATTTCAGTACCTGGCTGGAATCCTGGCTTTCATCACCTGATTTTTACGCCCGGAGCACAAAATTTATAGAAATTCAGAAGCGGCTCCTGACAGAAAAGGACCCCGAAACCCGGCGCTATCTTGTACTTGCCGCAACACAGTTAAGTTAACTGGTTGAAAAGCCTGCCGGCCGGCAAAGGCAGGTTGACAAGGAAGCTTCCTAAGAAACCACCCTGTAAACTTGTAAATCTGTCAACCTTTCAACTTCACCCCATCGGGGTGTATTATTGGTAGCATCAATGCCGCCCCGAACGCTCCCTTCACCCTGTAGGGGTGTATTGTTGGTGTCAAAATTATCGTTGGTGAAATAACGCCCCCATACTAGCCAGATCAGCCGATCACATAAGGGGTGGTCTATCCGGGAATAAACGTTTATACACGGGTATAAACGTTTATTCCCGGCTATATTTAAAAAAACGCCCTTAGTTTAAGGCGAATGAACAGGGTTGAAAGAATATACCAGTTATAGAAAAAATTTCGGTGAATGTGATTTGCGTTAATAACAAATTTTATAATACAATGACATATAGGCTTTTAAATAATTGCAATGGAAGATAATTTTAGAAATTCTAAAATATATTTAGATTTGCAATACGAGCCCTTCCTGTGTACAAAACCGGCCGGAGAATGGTAGTGATCAGCAAAAGCACATTGAAGAGGTTCTTTGAGAAATACCCTTCAGCGACCGGACCTGTACTACAGTGGTACGGTAGGGTGAAGGAAGCTGACTGGAAGGACTTTGCAGATTTAAAAAAAATGTTTTCGGCTACTGACTATGTGGGGAACGATTTGTATGTATTCAACCTGGGTGGGAACAAATACCGGCTCATTGCCAGGGTTTTCTTTAGCGTGCGTACCGTTTATATTCGATTCATTGGTACACACGGAGAATATGATAAGGTTAAGCTCGCTGACCTTTAAGGAAAACAAAAGCGAGAGCGGCCTTCTTTTAATGGTATCGTGGGTATAGTCAATCCGGATTCAAATTATATAATATGCAAAATGTTAAGCGCCGTTTGGTGGTAAAGAAAAAGTCACGGTTGAAAAAGGCGGGAGAAGAAATGAAATCAAGCACCGGAGAAAAGGGTTTAATAAAAGCCAGGAAAGTGCAGATCAAAACAAAAGAAGCTTACGACGCCGTCATGCAGGAGATTGACCAACTGATGAAACGAGGCGAAGCCAATCTTAGTGAGGCAGAAGGGAAGCGTTTTCGGATCATGGCAGAAGCGGCAGAGTTGTATGAAGATGCGCATGACCCCCTTCCTCTCCCGGAAAGTCTCCCGGAGATGATCCGGATGCGGATGTTTCAAATGCAGCTTAACCAGGCCTTCACAGCTAAGTTGTTAGGGGTGAGTGACGCTAAATTTTCACTTATTCTCAGTGGCAGGCAACGTCCCGATATTGCATTTATTAAAGCACTCCACGAAAAATTAAAAGTGGATGCAAATCTGATACTACAGGCGTTGTAACGGAATGGGAAATGGGTTTGGAGTAAATAGTAAATAGTAAATAGAGAATAGGGGCCTGCTAAGGAAATTGTATTAAGCCCGACCTGCCGACCGTAGCAATCCTCCTTCAACAATGTTTCAGAGGGCGAGAAGCGAAGGTGGGAGGGGGGACATTATTATAGATTTGACGTTAAGGATGTATTAGCCCCGAAGGGGTGTAACAATTATAGCAAACAGCACGGCAATGCCGCAGAGCCCCGAAGGGGTGACACAATTATTGCCCATTCAATAACATTAATTTCACCCAGCCCCAGCGGTGCGAAATATCAATAGCCCGTAATGCATCAAAATGCCCACGGAACCCCGACATTGTCCTCTGTAGCAATCCTCCTTCACCAAGGTTTCGGAGGGCGAGAAGCGAAAGAGGAAGGGGTGAAACATTAATAGGGGTGAAATATTATCCCCCCCGGGTACAATCCGGGTTCAAATTCATCCCCCATTCCGCATCCCCCAATATTGTATGCGCGGCCCGGAGGCCACGCATAGCATGGCACGTGCATTTTCAACGGTCGCCAAAGGCGACAAAATAGCATTTCAAAGCAAGGATGCTTTGAACGCGTACGGGCATCCTGTTTTTTTTGATTATCTCTTTTACAAAGTAATCGTTGTTTTTCCCCGGCCACAAACCCTGTCCTTGCCTGCTGCTGCAGTTGATAAGTTAGCAAGCCTGCCTGCCGGCTGAGGCAGGTTGCTAGGTTGAAAAGGATGCCTCCTAAGGACCCCTCCATATAAACTTGTAAACATTTCAACCTTTCACCCCCTCACCCCAGCGGGGTGCATTGTTGGTAGCCTCATTGCCGCCCCGGATGTTCCCTTCACCCCGTTGGGGTGTATTGTGATATTCAGATCAGGTAGACGTTCAAGTTATTAGAAGTGGATCCTAAGAAGCCCTCCCTGTTAACTTTTCAACCTATAAACCTGTCAACTCCCCTCTCTTTCGACCGCCATCGAACCTGCCCCGAACCAAACCAGACTTTGTACAATACCTGCCCCGAATAACTATTGAACCCAAATCGAACAATAACCTCAGATCTCAGTAGGGGCTGTTCCCTAACACCCAACAGCTAACAGCGAACACCCTTTTAAGAAGTCACCCTGCCTGTCCCGCCACATGCGGGGAGTAGCCGTTTAGAATATCCTCAGGGGTGCAACATCAGCTACTCGGCGTACCGAAGGGCCGACACCCGACAGCTGACATCTGACATCCGATCAGGGGCTGTTCCCTAACACCTAACAGCTAACAGCGAACACTAGTTTTAGGGGCTGTTCCCTGACACCTGACACCTGACACCCGACACCTTTTTAGAGAGTCACCCTGCCTGCCGACCCAACCGTACCGGAAAAGCATACAATGGATCAACAGGGTACAAAAGAACCGGTTTATGCAGCAGTATAAAATAGGACCTGTTTTAAATTAAGTGATTGTAAATCATAAATATATAATCATTGATTTTACTTTTCTTCGACACTTGTTCGGGATTTGTTCGATACCGCTTCGGTAGCTGTCGAACAAGTGTCGAACAGGCCTCGAACGAGGATCGACGGATACTATACTGTACAGTGTGTCTTCTCCGGACATTGCTTTGGACTCACCCAGGTCTGCTTCGGGGTTAAAGCGCATGGTACGCTTTAACCACAGCCAGACCCCGGAGCAATCCAGAACAAGAGTAAGAAGAGGTGAACCGAAAGTACAGGGGCGCAAAATGAAGCCCTAAGAACCCTCCCTGTTAACTTCTCAACCTGCCTATCTGCAGGCAGGCCTGTCAATTTCTCTCCACTTTCTCTAAGCTTTCTCTACACTTTCCCTACGCCCGCTCTACGGTTTCTCTACGCTTTCTCTACACTTTGGCTACACTTTCCCTTGTTCTTGTCCGTACCTCCTCTGACCCATCTCTCCGCCCACTAAGAGATGCCTCGGACCAATCCAGGACGAGAATAAGGGGAGGTGAAGAGAAAGCAGAGAAGGGTGGTATAGCTAAAACCTCTTAGAAGGGGCTGTTCCCTGACATCTGACAACTGGCATCTCACATCTTTCCTGCCGGTTTTTGCGGGCATAACGGCCCGGACTAACCCAAAAAGGGTATTGCAAGTAACCATGAGAGGTGTTAACTTAGGAATGTTTTAAAAATGTATTTTGAGTTATATGTAGTTGAATTCAAAAGTTTTAAAATAATTTTTTCATTAAATTAAAGATTATGACACAGAAACATGAAAAAGTAAAACAAAGTGAAGTAAAAAAGAAAAAGTTTGTAAAAGTTACAGTTGTCAACAACGCCAGCTCTTTGATGCAATGTGGCGGTGGTGTTTTATGTAATGAAAGCAAACGTTGATTCAATTAAGTGGTTAGCGAATTTTTCGCTAACCACTTAATCATTTTAAAGAGTTACTTATGTATGTAAAACGAATAATTGGGCAGGCTGAATTATTAGTCAATATTAACTCTTCAAATGAGGTGTTGTTGCAACAGCACTTTTTAGATGAAAATAACATCGAGTGTAAAAATGCGGCATTAACACCTGCCGAAATTTGTGAATTAATTTCTAAAGATAAATTTATCCCAATGATAATGTCTTGGGAGTTATTAGACAAATGCAGTTTTAAGTGCCCCTTTTGTTATATTGTTGGGCATTCAAGGAATAAAATTGTACGCTTTCATCAAATGAAGTCTGAAATTGACAAGCTTATAGATCTTGGTTTATTTTATTGCCTCTTAACCGGAGGAGAAGCTACTCTACATTCAGATTTCAAAGAAATATATAAATATTTGAAGCTTAAAGGTGTATTAGTTGAAGTGTACACGAATGGTTCGCTGATCGATGACGAAACAATAAAGCTATTCAAAAAGTTCAAGCCATATCAAGTTGAAGTTTCAATTTATGGTGTTTCGCAAGGTGGTTTTCAAAAGGCATCTGGATCAAAAAAAATTGAATATCAATTAATTTTGAAAAACATTTTAAAACTAAAATCAAATGGTATTAATGTGAAGTGTAAAACACCATTGAATAGACTTACAGAAGATGAATTTGTTGAAATAATTCAATGGTGTAAACAAAATGAGGTTTCACACTATTATTCTACATCAATTTACGAAGGATATGATGGTAGTAATTTAGATGCTTTCGCAAGCAGTACTAAAACTCAAAATAAATTTGATGCTTTAAAGTTATTAAACATTGAGACTGAGTTTCCCGAAGATCATTCTGTTAATTCAAAAACTATACAAAGTAAAGTATGTTATACTTGCGCAATTAGAAAATTTGGTCTTCATATTAATTCTGCATTTGAGTTAATGCCTTGTTCAGAAACACATTTAGACCAAAGTAAATCCAAAATCCTTAAGGTTGGTATTCAAAAAGCAATAGAAAAGTATAGGGCGTTTGTCGATCCCTTAATTGGGAAAAGTATAATTGGTTGCGATGGTTGTGAGGCCTCAAGAATTTGCAAAATGTGTTCAGCAGTTGCGACTCCATTAAAAGATGAGAGTGGACGAATTACAGACTTTAAAGTTCCGGATGGTTATTGTCAAGTACAAAGAGAAAGAGTTAGAGGGATGGCTGATTTTATTTTGGCAGAATAGTCTATTAATCTTATTTAATAAATAAAGTTGAAAAGTATTGAATTTCTTCTTTCATTAACATTTTATTTCTTTTAACTATGAAGAGTAATCCAATTGAGCTAATGGACGACTTAAAAGTAATTAGAACTATTCACTCTAATAAGGCAAGACTTTTCGGTGTTTATAATTTTTGGTATGCAATAGTTACTATCTTAATTGCAGTTATAGTTACATTTATTGGATTCAGCGGTGCAGATAATTTCGCTAAATTATTTACGAATGGAAATGGCAATAAGATTCAAAGTCAGTTTTATCAAAATCAAAATGACACACGAAGAGAAAATGATCTAAACAATATTTTGCCAATAGTAGATACTTTAAAGAAAGCTAGTTCACATATTATTGAATTTTCTGAAACTGAAAGTGTTATTGACTTTAAAGCTAGGGTAAAGATGATTATGGATTTAATGACACTTTCAATTTTAGTAATTTCTATTTTAGGTCTAATTCTTCAGTTTGAAAAGAAGGCTAATAAACACAAGTCGGCAATTTTAAGGTTAACGGAACTAATATCAGACTTATCCTTCAATTATTCGAATGTAAACCCGGTGCCGCAGTCTTTTTTAACAGAAGATGTGAAAGTTTACGCTGAAAAGTACAAAGCGCTGATAAATTCATTACCTTCAACATCTGATAATGACTACTTTTCGGCCTTAAAAACAATACAAAGGAAAAAGAGACGAAAAGCATTAATAATGAATGATGAGTATAGTAAAATGAATTTTTTTAAAAGACGTTGGAAGTTGTTATGGATTTGATTAATTATCAATACTATAATTTAGTTAGAAAAAGTGAGTTGATTAATTCTATTCTAAGCGTAATAGTCCGTTTTGAAGAGGAGGAGCTTTATTTAACTGGGGGTGTTTTGCGTAATACAATTTGGAACAAACTCCACAATAAACATGATGATTTTTTCATCGATGATTGTGATATAGTATTTTATGGCAAAGATGTAACTAAGCGTTATGAAAAAGAAATTGAACGTTATTTAGAAGTGGAATTACCTTACATTAATTGGTCAGTTAAAAACCAAGCCAGGATGCATTTGCGGAACGGCCATTTGAAATATAAAAATCTCGATGAAGCGATATACTGTTTTCCAGAAACATCTAGTGCTTTTGCTATAAATGGGAAATGGAATATTATTGCACCATATGGCTATCAAGATTTGCTTAATCTTAAATTAGCTCCAACTACGTTCTGTAAGACGCATGAACCTCATATTTTTGTTAATAGGTTGAAACAGAAAAAGTGGTTACAAAGATTTAATTTGTTGACTCTTGTTAATTACAATGAGAAATTTTTAGCAAAAAAAATGCAAAATTTTTAGTTGTTTTATTCACTATTACTGCCTTCCTATTTAATATGAGTTGAATATTTAGTGAGAGCTATAATACTCAATAAACTAATTCTTTATTTTTTCATATTCGTAATCCATTTATAGCCCCAATCCTTTATCCTTCGATACTCAGTACTGAACTTCAGCGCCCTACTGGTAAAATATTAATGTGGCGGGAGAACTTCTTTCTCAATCTCCGGTTTAAAACAGCCTTCGACAATAGTTACAATTAGATCGCCAAGCATGCTGGATAGGTTTTAAGTTAGGCGCAAGGAATTTGCTATAGAGTACAGGCTTAACCTCTTCCTTTTTCGGCTATGATTTTCCCCTGTTTTTCATAACTTTAACTGTCAAAACCGATTTGCCACCGAAAATTCTAACCCACTCATTATTACCCATTTTTCCACCAATCATGTTTGAACAAACTTTTAAGAATATTGACGATATTCTTCACAAAGACGCCGGCTGCTCAAGTGAACTGGATTATGTAGAGCAGACATCCTGGGTACTTTTCCTGAAATACCTGGACGACCTCGAAAAAGACCGCCGAACCAAAGCAGAGCTGACTGGCAAGAAATACGAAGATATTATCGGCAAAGCATACCGCTGGGAGTCATGGGCGGCTCCCAAGACCAAAGACGGGAAGCTGGACCACCATAAAGCCCTTTCCGGAGATGATCTGGCGGACTTTGTGAACGGCAAGTTATTTCCTTACCTGCGGAAGTTTAAGACGGATGCGGAGCACCCAGACACGATTGAGTATAAAGTTGGGGAGATATTCAGTGAACTGAAGAACAAGATCCAGAGCGGCTATAATATGCGGGAAGTGATCAACCTGATTGATCAGCTCCGGTTCCGGACTTCGGCGGAAAAGCATGAGATGAGCCATCTCTATGAGGACAAGATCAAGAACATGGGAAATGCCGGACGCAATGGTGGTGAATACTATACACCCCGGCCGCTGATCCGGGCCATTGTGCAGGTGGTGGCCCCGGAGCTTGGACAAAAGATCTATGACGGAGCCTCCGGAAGTGCGGGCTTCCTTTGTGAGGCTTTTATGTACCTGAAAGAAAAGTACAAGAATCGAAGTACGGCCCAGGATAAAACACTACAGACAAAGACCTTTTACGGCCGGGAGAAGAAAGCCATGGCCTATATCATCGGCACGATGAACATGATCCTGCATGGTGTGGAGGCACCAAATATTCTACATACCAATACCCTGAGTATGAACTTGGCGGATATCCAGGAAAATGACCGCTATGATATCGTATTGGCCAATCCGCCCTTTGGCGGTAAGGAGCGGGCCGAAGTGCAGCAGAATTTTCCCATTAAGACCGGGGAAACGGCCTCCCTCTTTCTCCTGCATTTTATCAAGATCATGAAGGCTGGGGGTAAAGCCGGGGTGGTGATCAAGAATACCTTTCTGAGTAATACCGATAACGCCTCAGTGGCCCTCCGTAAACTCCTGCTCGAGACCTGCAACCTGCATACGGTGTTAGATCTTCCGGGCGGTACGTTTACCGGGGCGGGGGTAAAGACTGTGGTGCTGTTTTTTGAAAAAGGAGCGCCCACCAAAAAAGTATGGTTTTATCAGCTGAACCTGGATAGAAATCTCGGCAAAACCAATGCCCTTAATGAAAAGGACCTGGCGGATTTTATTGCATTACAGAAATCAAAAGCAGACAGCGAAAACTCATGGACGGTGAAAGCGAAGGATATTGATCATAACACTTTTGATCTGTCGGCGAAGAATCCGAATAAGAATGAGGACGCTGCTTTGCGGGAGCCAAGGGAGATTTTGGAGGAAATGAAAAAGCTGGATCAGGAGAGTACGGATATTTTAAATTCAATTTTGAAAATGATATGAAGAAAGGTTGGGAAACTAAAACACTAGGTGAAGTCGCATCGTTTTCACAGGGTATTCAAGTTGGCTTAGAGGATCATTTGACAGAGCCTAAGGACGGTTACGTTAGATTTATTAGAATTGTGGATTATACTCAGAATACAGGCGATATTCGATATGTTCCATATCCAGGTGAAAAGTACTTTGTATCTGAAGATGATATCGTAATGGTTCGATATGGAACTCCTGGCTTAATCGGGAGAGGGAAAGCTGGTGTAATTGCAAACAATCTTTTTAGAATAAAAACTGAAGGAAACGATTTAACAAATGATTATTTATCTCTTTTTCTTTCTCAAGATGCAATTCAAAATTATTTAAGTACACAAGGTTCATCTACAATGCCTGCATTAAATTTTGGGCAACTAAAAACTGTAGAAATTAATTTCCCAGCCCTTCCTGAACAGCAGCGAATCGTAGCTATAATAAATAAAGCCGTTGTTGCAATAGACAAGGCAAAAGCCAATACGGAAAAGAATTTGCAGAATGTGAGGGAGTTGTTTGAGAGTTATTTGCAAGAAATATTTGCCAATCCTGGTAAAAGCTGGACGAAAAGCAAGCTTATTGAAATTACTTCTAAAATTGGAAGCGGTGCAACACCCAGGGGTGGGAAGCAAAGTTATAAAGCAACTGGAATTAGTCTAGTTCGAAGCATGAATGTTCATGATTTAGAATTTAGAGAAAAAAACTTGGCACATATAGATTTAAAACAGGCAAAAGACTTGGAAAATGTTACCCTTCAAGAAAATGATGTTTTATTAAACATTACCGGTGCATCTGTTGCCAGATGTTGTGTAATGAAAAAGGACTATTTGCCAGCCCGGGTTAATCAACACGTTTCAATTATAAGAGCCAATAACGGAATAGTTGAACCAATTCTATTAAGTTTACTCTTAGTTTCAAAACCTTATAAAGATCAATTATTATTTACTGGAGAGCAGGGGGCAACCAGACAGGCAATAACAAAAGCTCAACTTGAGGACTTTGAAGTTATTTACCCAAAATCTTTAAACGAACAAAAGGCAATAGTTGAAAAGGTTTATAGCCTAAAAATGAGAACTGAAAAATCTGAATCTATTTATAATCAAAGGTTAGGTGCTCTTGAGGAGTTAAGAAAGTCGATTTTACAAAAGGCATTTAGTGGTGAACTTTAAATAGTTATTTATGAATTTACGTCATCCTAATATTAATATTCCAGAAGATAATCCTTTCTTGAATTGTAAATTAGAAAGGAAGAAATACGCTGAAATCCTAAAGGTAGTCGTCAGCTCTGGTGATGGTTTTGTTCTTGCCATAAATAATGAATGGGGCACAGGAAAGACAACATTCATTAAAATGTGGAGGCAGTTATTGATTAATGAAAATTTCAGAACAATTTATTTTAATGCTTGGGAGAATGATTTTGAAACGACCCCTCTTCCTGCCATTCTCGCTGAGCTTAGAAATATTCTTACGCCCAGTAATGAGAATAAGTTTAAGTCGGTTTTAAATTCTGGTGCTAAAGTTGTTCAGAACGTTGTTCCGGCAATCGCAAAGGGGCTTATGAAAAGGTATGTTGATATTGAGGAATTAACAGAAGGAGTGGAGGGTGTTGCTAAAGCAGCTACTGAATTATTAAATGAGGAGATTAAAAAACATACTTCAAGGCAAAAAGGGATGCTGGAATTTAGAAAGAATCTTGAAGATTTTGTTTTAAATGGGGAAGATGATAAACCTTTGATATTTATTATTGATGAACTTGACCGCTGTCGCCCAAGCTATGCTGTAGAGTTCTTGGAGCATATAAAGCACTTTTTTTCAGTAAAAGGAATTGTATTTGTTTTAGCAATTGATAAAAGGCAATTATGCAGTTCAATAAAAGGCGCATACGGGAGTGAGACTTTTGATTCCAATGACTATTTAAGGAGATTCATTGATGTTGAGTATTCTTTGCCCAAGCCATCCATTAGTGCCTTTTGTAATTATTTATTTGGGTATTATGGGTTTGCTGATTATTTCCATTCTGGACCCAGCGAAAAAAGCTCGAGGTTACAAGCCGAGGCCGCTAATTTTTTGCAATTTTCCTCTTTATATTTTGAAAAGGCGAATTTGTCTTTACGTCAACAAGAGAAAATATTTTCCCACCTCCGAATATCTTTGAAATCATTTAATCAAACATCATTAATTTTTCCTTCTGCTTTTATAATTCTTACTCACCTATATTCTTATAATAACTCATTATATAATAAAATAAGAAACCGGCAGCTGTCTTTACAAGAGTTTATCAATGAAATAGAGGCAATTCTTAAACCATATATCAACCATTCATTAAAGAAATTTATTGTATACACAGATGCAATATTGATTTTTTTGTACAAGAATTATTATGGTCAAATACGGAATGATATAACGCTATACAGAAATGATTCTGAGCATACCGCGCAGTTGCTTTTTAGCTCAAGTTTTGGCAATAGTGAAGATGACAAAGACATATTAAATAGATTAATTTCGTTTGATTCATCCGAATTTTGCGATATTGGAATTGACTATCTTCTAAATAAAGTAGAGCTATTGGAGCCGTTAAACTGAATATATGAACGAATCCGAAACCAGAGCCGAACTTATCGATCCCAAGCTGAAAGAAAACGGCTGGGATGCCAAACTGAATCCTGATGTAAAGGTGCATCGGGAATTTCATATTACGGCTGGTAAGATCAAGGCTACGGGTGGCCGGCAGAAGCCGGTGATTGCGGATTATGTACTGAGCTATAAGGGACGGAAACTGGCGGTGGTGGAGGCCAAGAGCAATGAACTGGCAGTAGGTGAGGGAGTAGCCCAGGCAAAGGATTATGCAACAAAATTGGAACTGGATGATGCCTATGCGGCGAATGGGAAAGAGATTTATCATTTGGATATGGAGGCAGGAAAAGAGGGATTGAAGGATGATTTTCATACCCCCGATGAACTCTGGAATAAAGCCTTTCCGGTAAAGAATGAATGGCAAGAGCAATTTGATCATATACCCGCTGAAACAAAGGGTGGCAGTATGGGTGGGCGATTTTATCAGGATATTGCTGTGGAACGGGCCCTGGATGCTATTGCGGCAAAGCAAAACCGAATTCTTTTAACACTGGCCACTGGCACCGGTAAAACCTTTATTGCTTTTCAGATTGCCTGGAAACTTTTTAACTCCCGCTGGAACCTGACCTATGATGGAAAAAGAAGACCGAGGATACTGTTCCTGGCAGATCGTAATATTTTAGCCGATCAGGCTTATAATGCCTTTTCCTCTTTTGCTGAAGATGCCTTGGTACGCATCAAGCCAAACGAAATCCGGAAAAAAGGGAAAGTGCCCACCAACGGCAGCATCTTCTTTACCATCTTCCAGACCTTTATGAGCGGTACGGATAAGGACGGCAACCCGGTTCCTTATTTTGGAGAATACCCTGCCGATTATTTTGATCTCATTTTTATTGATGAGTGTCACCGCGGCGGGGCCAATGATGAAAGCAACTGGCGGGGAATACTGGAATATTTTTCTCCGGCCGTGCAGATCGGTTTGACCGCCACTCCTAAACGGAAAGAGAACTCAGACACTTACAAATACTTTGGGAAACCCGTTTTTATTTATTCTCTCAAGGAAGGTATTGAAGACGGCTTCCTGACGCCTTTCAAAGTCCGGAGGATCAGAACCAGTCTGGACGAATATACCTACTCTTTGGACGATAATATTGTAGAAGGGGAGATTGAAGAAGGGAAAGTCTATAAAGAATCCGATTTTAACCGGATTATTGAGATCAAGGCCCGTGAAGCCAAACGGGTCAAAGTGTTTATGGACCTGATCAACCAGAATGAGAAGACCCTCGTTTTCTGTGCCACCCAGGAACATGCAGCGGCCATCCGGGATCTGATTAACCAGTACAAGAAAAGCACTGACCCGCTGTACTGTGTCCGGGTAACGGCCAATGACGGAGAGCTGGGAGAACTTTATCTCAGGGATTTTCAGGACAACGAAAAGAGCATTCCCACCATACTGACCACCTCCCAGAAGCTATCCACCGGGGTGGATGCGCGGAATGTGCGGAATATTGTCCTGCTGCGGCCGGTGAATAATATCATCGAATTTAAGCAGATTGTCGGCCGGGGTACCCGTCTTTTTGATAATAAGAATTTCTTTACCATCTACGACTTTGTCAATGCCAGTGAGCGGTTCAAAGATCCTGAATGGGATGGAGAGCCAATAGAGCCGGTAGAAACAGACCCGAAGCCTCCGAAAGAATATGAGGAGCAGAAAGATCTGGAACCTTTAGAAGATGGTCGGGTTGATTACCAGGAGCCCAAAGTCAAAATCAGGATCAGGCTGGCCAACGGAAAAGAGGTGTCCATTACGCATGCCATCTCTACCACATTTATCGGTCCGGATGGCAAGCCCATGACGGTGCAGGAGTTTCTGAACAGTCTGTTCGGAAAGCTCCCCGAGCTCTTCAAAAGCGAGGAGGAATTGCGCCGTATCTGGGCCAACCCTATCACCCGCAAAGCCCTGCTGGAGAACCTGGAGGAAGCCGGTTTTGGAAAAGACGAACTGCTCTCCCTCCAAAACGCCATAGATGCCGATAAATGCGATCTTTTCGATGTCCTGGAATTCGTAGCCTACGAGGCCAAAATGCTCACCCGCGAAGCCCGGGTAGCCAACGCCCAGCGCAAGATCTTCGCCCTTCTCGACCACGACCAGAAGGAGTTCGTGGAATTCGTCCTCTCCAAATACATCGAAACCGGGGTGGAAGAACTGGACCAGGAAAAGCTGCCCCAGTTACTCGAACTCAAGTACCAGGCTGTCAGTGATGCGGCGGAGAAGCTGGGGGGAGTGAGCAGGATCAGGGAGTTGTTTGTGGAGTTTCAGAGGCATTTGTATGCGTGAGGTGCAGCATTGGAATATGTTATTTGTTGCAGGTTTTTGCGGGGGTAGCATGAAAGAATAACCCAAATGGGGTATTGTGAGGCAAGTGGAGAGGGGGTAAATTGGGGGCGTAACAACTGAATATCAGAATTGGGAGTGAGGGGGTAGGTTTAAAGCTGGCAATTGGATTGTAGGGTGGGGTAAGCTGGCTGTGTTTAAACTTTTATAAACGGCTATTTGCGCAATAGCTAAAATTAATAAACCACGTTATTGTCAAAGTAATAGTGTATTTGTTGATTTTGTAATAACGTTAATACAATCGTTGTGTGTCATGCCGCTGCAACCTTCAAAAAGACGGAAGCTATAAACTATATCCTAAAAATATTAGTTAATATTGCAGATTAAATGCCACAACTCACCGACATACTATTCTGGACTAGTCAATTAGGTCATCTACCTGTACATCTTGCCCCTGCTGTTGATGATAAATATATCATGTTAAACGGTGTAAGTGGAAATTTTTGTCTTCATTTTTCAAACCAACCTGAAGAAAGTAGTGCCTATTTTTCTCAATCATGGTCAAGCAACACTAAGAATTTTTTATTGGTTAATGAAAATAATGTTAGGCTTTTTAATTGGCACAAAGATATAAAGGAAGAGAATATACCTATTACGACAGTAAGGGATAATATTGATAAGTTTTACCAGTATTTACTTACGAAAAGTTACAAATCAGAGAAAGATATTGTCCCTTTTGTAATTGATATTTTTAGACAATTTAGGACTTACACAGCTGAAGCATCTAATCCAGTAAAGGCACTTAACCTTTTATTTGCAATGCTTGCAAGTATCGAAGATGGAAATGCCGAAAACTTAGACAGAGAAAAATGGGGTATTTCTGAGTTCCATTTTCCAGCAGGTTTTAATTCATATATTGAAAGATTTAAGCAAGGAGTAAATAACATAACACCAGATTTAAATTTAATCTTACGACATAGCTCTGGAGCGTTATTTCAAGAGGCTCAAAAAGAAGTCTTGTTTTTTGATTCCCAAATCGACCTATTCGGGACTTTTTCGGGAGCAATGCATACTAGAGAGCTATTATATTCCAGCATTCATTACACACCGTCTTATTTAGCTCGGTCAATTGTAGAAAACGCATTGAAGTCAATGAACTTGGATGCATTACAAGAAATTAAGATTTTTGACCCCGCCTGTGGATCGGCAGAATTTTTAATCGAAGCTTTAAAGCAACTAAGAGAAAAAAACTATCCAGGAATTGTTAGGATAATCGGTTTTGATACATCTGAAACAGCTGTGAGCGCATCTACTTTCTTGCTAACCTATGAAAAGCGCATGGTTTGGAATGAGAGACTTTTTTTTACAATCGAGAAAGTTGAAGATTCTTTAACCAAAGAGTGGGACAATGATTATAATTTAATTTTAATGAACCCACCTTTCGTCTCATGGGAACAGCTTAATCTAAAAAGCAAAAGAGAAGCAGTTAGAGAAGTATTAGCGACAAATTTTAAAGGAAGACCCAATCAATCTAGTGCGTTTTTTTACAAAGCCATCATACATTTAGCTCAAAATGGTGTTTTAGGAAGTGTTATACCTACTTCTGTTTTGAGCGCAGATTATTACCAAAAACTTAGACAGGAAGTAGAATCAAACTTTTCTTTTGAGTTGGTAGGCAAATTGGGGAATTTTGTTTTTGAGGACGCCTTAACAGATATTAGTATTATAATTGGCAAAAAGCCTAAAGATGGAACGCTCCCAACATTATTGTGGACAAGAAATGAAAAAGGGGTTGTTCATGATGCATTAAGAGAATTGCGTAAAATGCAATATTCTGACGGAACGTCTAAAAGCAGAATTGACTTTAGTATATTTAAGCCTTCACAGTTTCCGATAATACAAGATACATGGAAGCCGGTTTCGATGAAAGAACATACTTTAATTCGGAATCTTAAAATGCATATTTCTGCAGGGAAACTTTCTACAGTACATGAGATATTTGAAGTTCAGCAAGGTATAAGAACTGGTAACAATGACGTATTCAAAATTTCTGCTGCTGATTATTTAGGGTTACCAGACTTAGAAAAAAAATACTTTAGACCAGTTACCGAAAATGAATCCATTTCAAACGGGAAGTTGGAAACTAAAAATTATGTTTGGTATCCTTATAATGAGAATGGCCTTTTAATTAAAACAGAGAAAGAATTCAATGATAACGCACCAATTTTTTACCAACAACTATTGCCTTTCAAAGAGGTGTTATCTGAGAGAGCAAGAAAAAATGTTGAAAATTGGTGGCAACTAAGCGAACACAGGGCTTGGCAAAGATTGTCAGAAATAAAATTAATTTCTACAGAATTTGGCAACTCTTCATCGTTTGCAATTGATTTAAATGGAAACTGTGTCGTGGAAAGAGGCTATGCTTGGCAACCAAAGAGAAAATTCACCAGTAAGGACTATTACTTTTATTTAGCTTTATTTTCAAGCCCATTTTTCGATAAGCTATTGTCAATATATTCTAAAGAGTTAGCTGGTGGCAAATGGTATGATTTAGGTAAAAAAAGCACTAAATATATACCTATTCCAAATGCCTATTCAGAGGACATAAGAAAAGGAGAACACTATGGTGTCATGGTCAGCTTAGGAAAAAAACTATCCGAAGGCAATGACTATGTAAAAGCAGTTATAAATGACATTGTTTCTGCTTATTATCCCACTCAAAGTAAATAATGTTAAGACCTGAAAATGTTATAAGTGCAATCAATAAAGCGACTCAGCCGTTTATCATGGATGGAGATGGAAGTTCGTTCTCTTTAACAAGATACGCTCCTAGAATACTTAGATTAAAAAGTAGTGATATTACTTCTACCGCCTATAATAATTATGGGAATGATGGCGAAAGTGTTAATGTGATTAAATGGTTTGATAATTTTTGGCTGTTTGTTGAAATTCAATTTTTAAATCCAAAAGGAACTCTTATCTCTTTGTCAGTTTTTGAAGGCGAAGAAATAGATCCCAAAAAAACTCAACTATTCCGAGCAGAATGGGATGACTATGAAGATGGAAATAATTCTCATCCGCAGCCACACTGGCATTTTATAACCAATAAACTTATTGAAAATAATGCTAAAGTTTTTGCTGAACTTTTAGCCGATGAACAGGAAACTTTTGCGACATTTTTAGATGAAGAGATTAATAAGATAGTTGACTTAAGTAAATTTCATTTTGCTATGAATGGAGATTGGGTTAAGAGTAAAAAACATATCCATGTTATTGAAGACGAAAATAACTTAGCTAGCTGGTTTGGCGGGTTATTAGGACATTTAAAAAACGAATTGGAATTTTTAAGTAAAAAACGACAGGTTTAACTACCTGAAAAGGCATGAACGCACAACATGGTATATAATACTCCCCTAAAATCAGACCAGTGGATTAGTTAATATTTTTTATCATCGCCTATATAAATTGGAATTAAATATCTACTGATCTGAGTTAATGTGTGTTTAATTTGGTTTTGTTTGTTGGCGCTGCAATACTTGCAATTATTAAAAGGAACAGATTGATAGAGAATAGAGTAATAAAATAAGTTTTCAATGATGTCGGAATCATATAACAAATGAATAACACTAAACTCATTATATAATTGGCAAATAATGCAGAGCCATATACATATTTTGGTGTCGCTTCTTCATTTTGTGTATAGTTCCTGCCAGTTGTTAGAATTAAAAAGTAAAAAGCCAATATTGGAATCGCAAGACCAATTCCAATACCTGTTATTTGCCAACTGTTTAGTTGGAAAAATAGCGTCCTGTTGAGTAAAAAAAATGATAATACTATAACAAAAAATACACCTATGCAACATACTAATGTTGTTGCAACAGTTGGTTTTAGCTTTTCAATATTCATTACTAACAGATTATTATTTACTTAATGTAGATTACGCTTTACTGGTTTTTCAAAATATCCCCCCCCCTCACCTCACCGCCCCCCAAACCACCTCCACCGGATGTAAAGCTTTTTTACCAGTGCCGTCTTTTATCTGATGCCTGCAACTCGTCCCCGGAGCCGCAATTATAACTGAAGCGTCTTGCTTACGTACCGTAGGAAACAACACCA